>Ga0070734_10000181_pt1 | contig 169453 bp, 127 predicted proteins | sample Coa_R1_8_FD_66444 | JGI IMG/M metagenome (GOLD analysis project Ga0070734, IMG submission 66444) | Surface soil microbial communities from Centralia Pennsylvania, which are recovering from an underground coalmine fire - Coalmine... | ecosystem: Environmental > Terrestrial > Soil >... | reverse complement strand
CGAGTCTGCTGTGCGATTGACGCATTTGCCCACAGGCATTCAGGTCACGGCTTCCGAGGAGCGCTCCCAACATCGGAATCGCGCGCTCGCCATGGCGAGGTTGGCCAGGAAGTTTGCCGCTATCAAAGAGGGTCGGCAAAGCGAGAACCGGGAAAACCGCTGGCGTGCTCATCAGGGGCTGATTCGCGGAAACCCTATCCGGGTTTTCCGGGAAGATTGACGTAATGCGCCCCAGCAGCCGGCAATTGGATAGTTTTGCTAAATCGACAACGGCATGAATCTATGGGAAAGTATCTCGTTGCTTTCTAGAACTTGCAGTATGCAAAACTTTGCACACCCGTAATAGTTACCTAAAATCAATTATCAAATTGACACAAAAATCTTTACTAATTTGAGCATCAACATAATAAATTAAAATTAGATAATTGTAATCTTCTTCCAAAAAATGCAGATGTCGATTCAAACTTGCGATGAGCAATGACGGATGAAAAGGCGGCCTGCCGCCTCAATAGCCAGTGATAAGGAAAATGAAATCATGGAAATAATAGAAATAAATACCGATAGCATCGGAAACACTCCGAGGCGTCACAAGGGGTTCGTCAAACGATTCGTCAAACGATTTCTCAAGAGCAGACCCGCTCAACGAAAAGTGGCCGAGTGGGCTAGTTATCTTTTCCTTGCCTTTGTCACTTTGATGTGGCTCCCCGCCAAGGCGAACGCGCAGGTCCTAAGTACAGTGAATGTCGGAGCCGGGCCGGTAGCTCTGGCGGTCAACAGCGCGACCAATAAAATTTATGTGGCGAATAACGATAGTGCCAGCGTTACCGTCATTGACGGCGCGACGAACTCCACGGTGGATGTGCTCGTTGACTCGCATCCGATTGCCGTTGCTGTCAACGAGACGACGAACAAGATCTATGTGGCCAATAAGGGCGCGACTGACATTACAATCATCAACGGCGCCACCAACATCACCTCGAGTGTGAATCTCGGTGAGTCGGCGTTCCCAACGGCGATTGAGGTGAACCTGGCTACCAACAAGATCTACGTCATAGCCGATGAGTTCCCTTCAGGCCCAAACAACGGCATATTGTATGTAATCGATGGCAATACGAATGCTCTCACGCAGCTCAACCTTAGAGTATCGATAAACGCTTTAGCTGTGGATTCCACGTCCAACAAAATATACCTTGCGGCTGTAGCTGCTGGCTCAAGCATTACAGTGGTCGACGGTGCCACAAATCAAAGTTCTACGATTCCCATTCCAGTGGGATTCCCGGTTCAGGTCGGTTTAAGCCAGATATCGAATAAAGTTTATGTAGCCGACCTATTTGGAACGGTCACCGTAATTGACGGGACGACCAATAGCGTCACTCAAGTTATCCCTGGAAATGGCGCTCTGCTTCACCATATGGCCATCGATCAGGGATCGAACAAGATCTACCTGTCGAACATGCTTGGTTCTTTTGTCTCCGCGATTGACGGTGCGACCAATACGGCGAGTGCCATTGCCGTTAGCGGGGCCGGCGCACTGGGAAGCCAGGAACAACTCCGCAGAATCTACGTGGCAAACGGATTCAATAGCATTGCGGTCATTAACGAGGATACCAACCAAGTAGCCGAGATACCCGTCGGGAGAAACCCGGTTGCGATCGCCGCAAACGTTACGACCAAGAGGGTCTATGTCGCCAATAGCGATAGCAATAACGTAACCGTAATCGATGGAAACCTTGCTGCGGCCCTGCTGCCTTCTCAGGCCCCAGCGACGGTCCTTCCGGCAAAAAGCGTCGCGTATATCGCCAACGAGTCGACCGTCAGTGTTGTCGACCTCACGACTATAGATCCTCTTACTTCTGCTAGTACCGTTATAGCGAACATCAACGCTGGGAGTAAGCCAGTGGCTGTGGCTCTGACGCCCGATTTGTCTCGCGGATATGTGGCCAACTTCGGCTCTGCAAATGTATCGGTCTTCGATACGGCAACAAATAAAGTGATCGCCACCATCCCGGTGGATGATACTCCCATCGCGCTGGCCATGCTCCCCGATGGATCGGGAGTCTATGTGGCGAACTTTGAGACCGGCACCATTTCTCTCATCGATACCGCAACCAACACGGTCACGGCGGATTTCAAAGTCTCCGTGCAGCCGGCGGCTTTGGCCCTCAGTCAAGACGGAAGCAGGCTATATGTCGCTGCCTTTGACGACTTCGCCATGCGAGTGATCGCAACCAATACCAACACCGGGATCGATACCGTGCAGTTGGTGACCGATCCAATTGCGCTTGCCTTGAGTCCCGATGGATTCTTCGCTTACGTCGCCAATTTTGGCGCCAGTAGCCTGTCGGTTGTCGACTTGGCGACAAACCGGGTCGTGGCGGCGCTTCCCGTGGGAAATAATCCATCCGGCGTTGTTTTGACTCCCGATGGAAGTTCTCTCTACGTCAGCAATCAAGGCTCGTCGACCGTATCGGTCTTTGATTTCCAAAGGAACGTTAGCAGGGAGCTGACGAACAACGATGCCGGGATACCGCCGAATAGCGGCTTTGCCAACCCCATCGGGTTGGCATCAACGCCGGATGGTGCGTTTATCTATGTGGCCAATTTCAATTCGAACACGGTATCTGTGATTTCAACATCCTGCCATTGCATTGTAGGCAATGTGCCGGTCGCGGGGGCCTACGGCATTACTATTGTTCCCGCGCCACCAACCTCAACGGGGATATTGAAGAATCTCTTAGGCACAATCTTGTAATCACAAACCCAGGCGGGTCCGGACGAATCCACTGCGGTCCCGAGTAGCAGAGCGGCATCGTTTGGCCCCGCAAGCCTTTAGGTAGAGCTCTACGGAACAATACGAAAATATCAAATTACCCATCCAACGGTCCAAGAGTTGGGAAGTTGGGGTTACAAGTCTCCCTTTAAATGCCCCAAGCGCCAGCGGCGCGACCAGAGAGTAGCCCACTGGCGAAGCCGTGGGTACGAGCAGAACCCAAAATTGAGTGCCAGAGGCATGGCAGAGGGATTTCCACTGAATGCACATCGCGAATTTGCGAGGAGCATTTCGAGAGAGCCCGACATCCCATGAATTCTCATGAGATCACCCTAGCCTCCTTTCTCTGCGGCACTCTTCTTGGAAAACAAACCTGCGTCGGAAACCGCGCATTGATTCCCTGCACTTACGCCGAAAAAGGCTTCAGGACATCAGCGCCATTTGGCCACAATGCGATCCAGCGCTTCATCTATTGAATAGTTCCAATAAGCAAAATGGTGGATATAAATCTATAAAAACATATCTTGCTATCTTTCAGAATCTATAATGTGCAAAATATTTCACTTCATAGTAGTTATCGGGGAGTTGATTCCCAAATTGGCACAAGAATCATAACTAATTTGGATATTAAGACAATAAATTCACACTAGATAATTAGAATGCCCAGGCAAGAAAGACGTCTATTGGATTGCGTGAGCAAATGATGTGGTTTGCGTGAGCAATGATAAGGAAAAGCGGCATGCCGCCGCAGCAGCAAGTGGAAAGGAAGCGGAAATTATGAAAATAATAGAAATGGTAGAAAAGAAGACCAATCGTATCGAAAGTGAAGCGAGATTTCAGAAACCCTATGTGAAGCGAGGATCTGCTCAAAGAAAAGTAGGTGTGCAGGCTAGTTATCTTTTCTTCGCCTTCATCGCTTTGATGTGGCTTACCCCCAAGGGGAACGCACAGGTCTTAAATACGGTGAATGTCGGAACCGCGCCGGTAGCTCTGGCAATCAACAGCACGACGAACAAAATCTATGTGGCCAATAACAGTAGCGCCAGCGTCACTGTGATTGACGGGGCGACGAACTCCACGGTGAATGTGGCGGTCGAGTCGCACCCGGTTGCCGTTGCCGTGAACGAAACCACCAATAAGATCTATGTGGCCAATAATGGTACGACTGACGTAACCATCATTGATGGCGCCACAAATGCCACCTCGAGTGTGAGTCTAGGAGAGTTCGGATTCCCAAACGCGATTGCGGTGAATCCGGCTACCAACAAGGTCTATGTACTCGCCCAACAGGTGCCGTCAGCCCAAAACGACGGCGCATTGTACGTGCTCGATGGCAATACAAACACTATCACGCGGTTCGTTCAAGACGGCTCTATAAACGACATAGCTGTGGATTCCTCTTCCAACCGAATCTACCTTGCGACTGTAGCTGCTAGTCCAAACTTTCCTATTAGCCCGAGCATCACAGTGGTCGACGGCGCCACGAATCAAAGTTCTACGATTTCCCTTCCAGTGGGATGCCCGGTTCAGATCGGCATAAGCCAGATACCGCACAAAATTTATGTAGCCGATCTATTTGGAACGGTCACTGTAATTGACCCTGCAACCAATGGCGTCACTCAAGTTATCCCTGGAAATGGCGGTCTGATTCGCCACATGGCGATCGATCAGGCATCGAACAAGATCTACCTGTCGAAGATGCTTGGCTCCTTTGTCTCCGCGATTGACGGTGCGACCAATACGGCGAGTACGATTGCCATTGGCGGAGCCGGCGCTTTGGGAGGCCAGGAACAACTCCGCAGAATCTACGCGGCCAACGGATTCAATAGCATTGCGGTCATTAACGAGGATACCAACCAAACAGTCGAGATACCCGTTGGGAGCAACCCGGTTGCGATTGCCGCGAACATCAAAACCAAGAGGGTCTATGTCGCCAATAGCGACAGCAACAACGTAACTGTAATCGATGGAAATCGTGCCGCGGCCCTGCTGCCTTCGCCGGCGCCAACGCCTGTTCCTTCGGCGAAAAGCGTTGCGTATATCGCCAACGAGTCTACCGTCAGCGTTGTCGACCTCACGACCATAGATCCTCTTACTTCTGCTAGTACGGTGGTTGCGAACATTACCGCTGGGAGCAAACCGGTGGCTGTGGCTCTCACCCCGGATTTGTCTCGGGGATATGTGGCCAACTTCGGCTCTGCCAATGTATCGGTCTTCGACACGGCCACAAATACCGTGATCGCCACCGTCCCAGTGGATGATACTCCCATCGCGCTGGCAATGCTCCCCGATGGATCGGGAGTCTATGTGGCGAACCTTGAGACCAACACCATATCCTTCATCGACACCGCAACCAATACGGTTACAGCGGATTTCAACGTTTCCGTGCAGCCCTCGGCTTTGGCCCTCAGTCAAGATGGAAGCAGGCTATATGTCGCCGCATTTGACGACTTCGCCGTGCGTGTGATCGCAACCAATACCAACACCGTGCTCGATTCCGTGTCGAGGGTGGCTGATCCGATTGCGCTTACCCTGAGTCCCGATGGATTCTTCGCTTATGTGGCCAATTTTGGCGGTAGCCGCCTGTCGATCGTCGATCTGGCAACGAACAGTATCGTGGATACACTTTCCGTGGGAAACAATCCGTCGGGCGTTGTTTTGACTCCCGATGGAAGCGCTCTCTACGTCAGCAATCAAGACTCGTCGACCGTATCGGTGTTCGATTTCCAAAGGAACTTTAGCCGGCAGTTGACGAATAACGATGGCGGGATACCACCAAATAGCGGCTTTGCCGGTCCTATTGGGTTGGCGTCAACGCCGGACGGTGCTTTTATCTACGTGGCTAATTTCAATTCGAGCACGGTATCTGTGATTTCGACGGCCTGCCATTGCATTGTAGGCAATGTGCCGGTTGCGGGAGCCTACGGCATTACCATTGTTCCCGCGCCACCGGCCTCAACGGGGATATTGAAGAATCTCTTAGGCACAATCTTGTAACCACAAACCCAGGCGGGGTCCAAACGGAATCCACCACGATCCCACGTGGAGGGAGACATCGTTTGGCCCCGCAAGCTTCTAGTTAGCACTCTAAAGAGCAATACGAAAAATATCGCGGAAGAATGGCGAATGCAGGATGCCTACCGTCTCATGGTAGGCAAAACGGAGGGGCAGACTCTAAGCTTTGCCTTGCATCTTTGCCAGCCACCACCTCATGCCCACCAGCAGGAATCGCCAGTCGTGAAAGAATTCCGGCTCTTTGCGCTCAAACGCATGCCCCACAAACTGCAGGATCCATCCAAGCACGAAGAGGCCCAACGCGTACACCCATAACCAATGGATCACGATGCTTCCGGCAAAGACCGCGAGCGACAAGACAATGATGGGAATTCCGAGGGTATGGCACAGCCTGTTGATCGGATGTTGATGGCTGCTTGCGTATTGAGCGATCCACTGTTCGTTGGTGCGTCCGCCAAGCATGGGCGCATTATACCCCTGGAATTTGGCATGACAAGCCAAAACTCAGAGGTGGTGCGGCCCCACGCGACAGGTGTCGTTGGCTGGCGGAAATCTTCATTCGAGACGTAAAACAGTGTGAAACCGCATGGGTGGTGACTGGCGCGTGACGCGGTTAAATGACGGATCTTGTTGATTGCAAAAGCCATATCGCAATAACTCACTCTTTTGCATTTTTCAAAAAACCTGCGGCTGCAAATCGTATAACGAACTGGTAAACCGTTAGTAATCGATGAGTAATCGGCAAAACGTAAGGATAAGCCAGAAAATGCAGCTTTGGCCGAAAATCAAGATATTTGCTCCACTTTTCATCGGCCGGAAATCCCACACGGTGGGAACGGGTGCCGGGCGGGAATCACCATGGGTGGTGTTACTCCACAGTGAAGACCGTGAATGATGGATCTTGCTGATTGCAAAGGCCGTGTCACAACACTTCACTATTTTGCATGTTTCAAAAGACCCCTCCGATGCAAATCGTGTAACGAGTTGGTAATTCGCTAGTAATCGATTAGTAACGAGCGAGAAATAGAGGAATTGAAGAATAGAAGCACGGAGGAATAAACGGGTTTATACGGCAGCCGCTTTGGCCGGCTTGGCCGCAACCTGGTCGCGGAGCACGCGTTTTAGAACCTTGCCGCTGGGGTTCTTAGGAAACTCGTTCATAATGAAAACTTGCTTGGGGACTTTGTAACTCGCTAGTCGACCGCGCGCGTGAGCCAGCACCTCGTCTTCCGTCAATTGCATTCCCGGCGCGGGAACCACACAGGCCACGACCTTTTCAATCCAATAGAGGTCGGAGACGCCAATCACGGCAACCTCGGCTACGCCGTTGTATTGCGCAATGGCCTCTTCCACCTCTTGGCTGGAAACGTTTTCGCCGCCGCTCTTAATCATGTCCTTCTTGCGGTCTAGAAAATAGAGCCAGCCATGTTGATCGCGATAGGCAACGTCGCCGGTGTGGTGCCAGCCGCCGCGAAACAAGGCCTCGTTCGCCGTAGGATCTTCAAAATAACCGGGCGTAACGCAGGGACCACGAACGACAACCTCGCCCGGCTTCCCGGGCTCCACATCCTTCATGTCCTCGTCCACGATGCGCAGTTCCAGAGGCATGTGCTCGATGCCGATCGGGTCCGGCGCGCTCAGCATGTTTCCCAAGTCCTCCGGCGGCGTTGACGAGCCAAGTGCATTCGTCTCTGTCTGTCCCCAGCAGTTTATCCACTCGGCGTTCGGAGCCATCGCCCGCCAGCGCTGGAAAATCGGCGTCGGCAAATACTGAAAGACCAACAGCCGCCGCAGGCAAGTGAGGTCGGCCTTCTCAATCTCCGGAAGCTGCATGAGTCCCACCCAAAGAGTTGCCGGCAATGCCATCACGCTAGCTTGGTGGAGAACAATGGCCTCCAGGATGGAATCGGCTTTGGGAAACTGGGTCACCACGCTATCGCAACCCGAGGCCAGGCATGTAAACGTAAGCCCTAGACCAGCCACATGAAACATCGGAAGCGTAAGGACGTAACGCAACGTACGATCCAGTCCATATTCAGCGTAGCTGCCCAGCAGGTACGAAAACCAGTTCAAGTGATTGAGCACCACGCCTTTTGGCCTTGCTGTGGTTCCGCTGGTAAAGATAATCACCGATGGATCTTCGCCCTCGACAAACTGTTCCACCGGAGAGCCATCGTATTCGCCTAGTCGTTCGCGGAAAGCGTGGTCGAGAGTAAACTTCAAATCCGGGCAGCGATTCACCTTCCCCGCAAACATCTCTTCCATGATGAGTGCTTTGACGCGGGTCTTCTCGAACACATAATCCACGTCGTCCGCAATGAACATCAGGTTGATAGGTACCAGCACGGCTCCAATGCGGGCGCATCCGAAGAATACGGCAGCGTACTCAGGCGAATTGGCTGCGAGGATGGCGACCGTGTCACCCCGGCCAATTCCCTGCGAGAGCAGTAGCCGGGCCACCTGATTGGAGAGCTGGTCCATCTCCGCATAGGAGAGATCCCGGCCTTGAAAGTGCATGGCGCGCTTCTGTGGATACCGCGCCGCGCTGCGCCGCAGCGCGTCACCAACGTTAAACCGATGGATGAGGTTATACCCAAGATCGCCTGCGGCTTGCATTAGAGTTTCTCTTCTTTGGCAATGATCTCTTTCATGATCTCCGAGGCTCCAGCTCCGATTGTGTTGAGCCGTAGATCGCGCCACATGCGCCCTAACGGATACTCGGTGGTATACGAAAATCCGCCGAGAATCTGCATGCAGTCGTAAGCCACCTTTTGGGACAGATCGGTGGTGTAGAGCTTCGCCATGGTAATCTCGCGCACGGCCCGCTTTCCCCGGTTCACCAGATCAAGCGCTCGATAGGTGAGCCATCGGCCCGCTTCAACCGCGGTCAGGTGGTCGGCAAAGCGATGCTTCCACACCTGGAACTTCCCAATGGGAGATCCAAAGGCTGTGCGAGTGCGGCCGTATTCGATGGCGAAGCGCAAGCCCTTGTCCATGGCCGCCAGCGCTCCAAGCGCGGTCACTAGCCTCTCACCCTGAAAGTTCTCCATGATGTAGTAGAAGCCCCTGTCCCGCTCGCCCAAGATGTACCTCATGGGGACACGGCATTCGTCAAAAAACAACTCCGCCGTATCGGAGGCCAAGTTGCCGACTTTCTTGAGCTTCTTCCCGACGGAAAATCCTTTGGTCTTCGTTGGAAACAGCACCAGCGAAATTCCCTTATGGCCCTCCGCTCCGGTGCGAACTCCGAGCACGATGTAATCGGCTCGGGTTCCATTGGTGATCCACAGTTTCTGCCCGGAAATTACCAGATCGCTGCCGTCGATGCGGGCTCGGGTCTTCATGTTTGCAACGTCGGAACCGCCGCCCGGCTCGCTGATGCCGAGAGCGCCAATCGCATCACCGCGTACTGCTGGTGGGATAAATTCCTGCTTCTGCTCTTCAGTTCCCAACTCCTGGATAACGGGCAGAGCCATGTCGGACTGCACCAGCAACGCCATGTTGATGCTGCCGCTATCGGAGTTGCTGAGCGCTTCAACGTAAGCAGCCGTTGCCCACCAATCCAGCCCCGCGCCTCCCCATTTGCGGTCGATGCGGATGCCAAAAAGCCCTAGGTCTCCAGCCTTTTTGAATAACTCGCGCGGAAAGATGCCCTCTTCATCCCACTCGGCCGCATAAGGCGCAATCTCTTCTTTGCAGAAACGGGTCACGGTCTGCCGGATGAGATCGTGCTCCTCGGTAAAGTAGGGAAATTCAGTTGCTTCCTGATGTTGAACTACTTGCGTGCTCATTGGCATCCTCCGTTGCATCGATTTCAACCAACATCTGCCCCGGCGCGACGATATCGCCAGGCTTCACCAGAATTGTTCCCACAACACCTTCGATGGTTGTCTTGATCGTCTGCTCCATCTTCATCGCTTCCAGAACAATGAGTGGATCACCCGGCTTCACCTTCTGCCCGGTAGAGACCACGATACGAAGCACCTTTCCCGGCATGGGAGCGTTGGCCGTCTCATGGTCGCCCGCACCCTCCCGCCTGGGATATCGCGGCAGGCGCGTGACCTTGCGCTGCGCAAAACTGGAGCGGACATAATATTCTTCTCCGTGCCGGTGAATATGGAAACGGCGGCAAACCCCGTCCAGTTCCAACTCAACCATCTCTTCACCCGAAGGAAGAACGTGCAAGCGCATTCCAGGATTGTGCGTGTGTCCCAGAAATTCACGCCCTCCGATCTCAAGGCGCACGGTTCCCGAGCGATAGGGATTGTTGCGATAACGCGGAGGAATGCTGGGAAGGACAGCGCGATGCCGGTGTTCGGTCTGCTCGATGTAAGCGGCCACGACGTTCGCGAATAGAGTATCGTCTTCCCTGCGGCTGTCCTCGTTGTTTCCTTCTTCGGCGGATGCGGGGATCTGGAATCCTGTGTGCGCTCGCCCTTCGCGAAATTCAGGATGCTCCAAAACCGCTATCAAAAACTCGCGATTGGTCTCGACTCCCTGCACTGCAAATTGCTTTAGCGCATAGGCCAGCTTGCGAATGGCGTTTTCGCGATCCGTAGCGTGGACGATGACCTTCGCCAGCATTGGATCGTAATAAACCCCGATCTCGTTTCCCTGTTCCACCCCGCTATCCACGCGCAGGCCATCCATGCCCGAAGGCGGCTGCCACACGTGCAATGTTCCAGTGGCCGGCAAGAAATTGTTTGCCGGCTCTTCCGCATAAAGGCGGACTTCCATGGCATGTCCGGATTGTCGAACGGCGCCTCGGGATAACTCTTCAGGCAGTTCTTTGCCTTGGGCCACTTCAATCTGCAATCGCACCAAATCGAAGCCGGTGACCATCTCGGTCACTGGGTGCTCCACCTGGATGCGGGTGTTGACCTCAATAAAATAGAACTCTCCGGTGGGTGCTAAAAGAAACTCAATGGTTCCAGCATTGGTATACCCGATCGAGCGGGCCAGGGCCACCGCCGCTTCCCCCATCCTTCGACGAAGCTCGGGCGTCAACGCGGGCGAAGGACTCTCTTCGATAATCTTTTGATGGCGGCGCTGGATAGAACAATCTCGCTCAAATAAATGAACGATATTGCCGTGATGGTCGCCAAAGATCTGAATCTCTACATGGCGCGCCCCCTCAACATAACGCTCCATCAGCAGCGTTCCATCGCCGAAGGCTCGCTCGGCCTCGCTGCGCCCCGCTTCCAAAGCTTCACGCAATTCGCCCGGCGTGCGTACGATTCGCATTCCCCTGCCGCCACCGCCCGCTGAAGCTTTGATCAGCACGGGAAACTCATTTTCCCGAGGGGTGGGCACCACGGGAACGCCCGCCGCTTGCGCTAGCTTCCGGCCCTCCTCCTTCAACCCGAGGCTGCGAATGACCTCCGAACGCGGACCGATAAAAGCAACGCCGGCCTGCTCGCACTGAGCGGCGAAATTTGCATTTTCAGAGAGGAACCCGTAGCCCGGATGAATCGCATCCGCGCCGCTTCGCCTAGCCGCTTGAAGAATCGCTGAAGAATTCAGATAGGATTCGGACGGCGTGGATGCGCCAATGTGAACTGCTTCGTCTGCAAGACGAGCATGGAGAGCATGCCGGTCGAAGTCCGAATAGACTGCAACCGTTTCAATGCCCATACTGCGGCAAGTGCGGATGATCCGCACGGCAATCTCGCCCCGATTCGCAACAAGCACTCTGCGGAAATTGGCCATTGAGTTCTTTTAAACGATTAGTGCCGGAACACACCCCACTCCATGGTCCCTTCGACCGGCGCATTGTACGACGCCGAAAGTGCGATAGCAACGACGGTTCGTGTGTCGCGTGGATCGATAATCCCATCGTCCCACAGACGCGCAGTCGCGAAATAGCAATCCGATTCGCGCTGGATCTGGTCTTCCAGCATTTTCTTCCCTATCGCGAGCTTGGCTTCATCCACAGGCTGGCCGCTCTTGGCCGCCGCCTCGCGGCGAATAATATCCATGACCCCTGAAAGCTGTTGCGCACCCATCACTGCGATTCGATGATTCGGCCAGGTAAAGAGAAAGCGCGGATCGTAGGCTCGCCCGCACATCGCGTAGTTCCCCGCTCCGTAGGAGCCGCCAACCATGATCGTAATTGCGGGCACGGTGGAATTCGAGACCGCATTAATCAGTTTTGCGCCGTTGCGGATAATGCCATCTTCTTCGTAAGCGCGTCCAACCATGAAGCCTGTAATGTTCTGCAGGAAGAGCAGCGGGATATTCTGCTGGTTGCACAACTGGATGAACTGCGCTCCCTTGCCGGACGATTCCGACATCAGCACTCCGTTATTACCCAAAATGCCCACCGGAAAACCGTGGACGTGCGCGAAGCCCGTCACCAGCGTCGGGCCGTATTCGGGTTTGAATTCAGCAAACTCACTTCCGTCCACAACGCGTGCAATCACATCTCGAACTTCGAAAGGCACTCGCACGTCCGCTGAGGCGATGCCTAGCAGCTCATCGGCATCATAGATGGGTGTTTTGATGACAGGGTCTTTGATCCCAGACTGCAGCTTAGGAGTCGAAGGCTTGGGTTGATTGAAGTGCGTTACGATGTCGCGGGCAATTCGGATGCCTTCCAGTTCGTCTTCCGCAAGGTAATCGGAAAGACCCGAAACCCGCGAATGCATCTCAGCTCCGCCCAGAGACTCTTCATCGGAAATCTCACCTGTGGCCATCTTCACCAGGGGCGGACCGGCAAGAAAAACCTGCGCCTGCTTCTTAACCATGACTACATAGTCCGACATGCCCGGAAGATAGGCGCCGCCCGCAGTAGAACTGCCGAAAACTACAGAGATGGTTGGCTGCCGCTGCCTGGATCTCCGGGTGATCTCACGAAAGCCGCGCCCGCCGGGAACAAAGATCTTGCTCTGAACGGGCAAATCGGCTCCCGCTGATTCGACCAGCAAGATGCTGGTTAGATGGTTTTGCCGCGCGATCTCCGCCAGGCGTCCGCTCTTCCACATGCCCGCTTCGCTGGTAGCGCCGCCCTTGGTGGTCGCTTCGTTTGCGGTGATCATGCACTCGCGTCCACAAACCAGCCCGACACCGCCAATCACCCCTGCCCCTGGAACTTCATTCTCCATTCCGTGGCCGGCGAGCGTGGCAATCTCCAGGAAGTAGGAGCCTTCGTCCAGCAGCATCTCCACCCGGTCTCGCGGCAGCAAGCGGCCTCGTTCCAGGTGGCGCTTCACATACTTCTCGCCGCCCCCCTCTGTGGATCGCCTCAGTTCGCCGCGCAGCCGCTCCACGGCCGCCTGCATGGCTGAATAATTGGACTGATACTGGCTCGATTGTCGGTCGACAACGGATCGAAGGATCGGCACAGCGACCTACTATATCAGCACTTAGTTCCGACGAAGGCTCAAAACTGGAGAGGGATGAGAGGCGGGCTGGGAGAAACGAAGACAGCGGCAATCCATTCTCATGGAGCGCTTTGCCAATAGTCTTCGGTGAAAGAAACGCAGCGGCCCGGCAAGTTGTAAATCCGCTCAAGTGCCCATAAACTTTCTGGCATGCACAATCCATCGAAAGACGACCGTGCGCGTTATCTGGTTGTATTTGGGAAGAACGCCAAAGATTTGGAAGACAAGCTCAATCACCCAGAATTCACGCCGCCCGGTTATAAAGTTACCCAGCTCACCTTCAATTCGGCACAAGGAGAATATCTGGCCATTTTGGAAGATGAGTGGAGATAAAATTCTTTCCTGATATCAAAATTCAATTTTGAGGATTACATGACAGAAGAACCATCGTATGAGGAATTAAAAGCCCGCGTTGCCGCACTGGAAAAACAGACGGCCACCCGTCGCGGAGGGGCCCTTGAGTTTCGCGTGAGCGAAAAGGGCGGGGTTAGCGTCTACGGACTGGGTCGGTTTCCGGTAACCCTCTATTACGAACAATGGACACGTCTGCTGGATCAGACGGAAAACCTTCGCTCCTTCCTGGAAGAGAACAAAGAGAAACTCAAACTAAAGGACAAGGAAGCGTAAAAGCTGCGCAATGGGCCAGCCCGATCCGGGCTGGCTTTCATTTTCTGAACCAGACGCTGCCAGACGCTCCAGAAAACGACCTGATTCGATAGCGCTGCCAGAAAAGAAACAACAGCCTGTATTTTCTGCGCCGCTTCTTCAATTTTTTTTCGATGGGAATCACCGTTCTACCGCTGAAAATGCGGCACCAATACGAGAAGATGGAAATGAAGAATTACACCTACCTGGTTTTCGATTCGACACCAGCGGGTGCGGGTTCGAGAGTTCCGTCTTCCGAAATCAGCGACTCAGAAATCAGGGAGGCTGTGGTCATCGATCCTACCTGGGAGATGGAGAAACTTGAGGCTGCTCTGGAAGAGCACCGGCTACGGCTCACCACCATTCTCGTGACGCATGGCCATCCCGACCACATTCATCTGGTCAAACCCCTTGTAGAGAAATATGGCTGCCGAGTGTGGATGTCTAAGACGGATTCCACCTATTATTCTGTTGGATTCGCCAACCTCACGGCCATTACCGAAGAAGCAACCTTTGTGTCTGCGGGAATGAGGATAACGCCCTGGTTCACCCCTGGACACACACTGGGTTGTGTCAGCTACATGATCGGAGATAACTTCTTTACGGGCGATACCCTTTTCATCGAAGGCTGCGGTATGTGCTTTGATGGAAAAAACTCGGATCCCACGGCACTGTACCAGAGCTTGCAAAGGTTAAAACTCAATCTGCAGCCCTCAACGCGCATTTTCCCCGCTCATTCCTTTGGAGAAGAGCCAGGCAAAGAATTTTCATTCGTTCGAAAAGTGAACCTTTATCTTAGCTATCAAGAGGAAGCTGCGTTCGTTGCTTACCGGATGCGTAAAGGCCAGACAAACCTGTTCAATTTCAAATAATTTGCTTACTGAAATCGTCCGCTACCCGCGACCCATGCCGAAAATGCTGTCCAGACAAAACATCGGAAGGTCGATCGTCGGAAGATGAATCGAAAGATCGAAAAATCCAAAAATCAAAACATCAACGACCCGCCAAAAGATTAAGATTGAAGGTATTACTCTTGTAGGCAAGCTTGCACGCATCCATTGAGGTTCAAAAACAGATGTGCAGGAACATCAAAAACCTTTTCAATTTCGATCCGCCGGTTTCACGAGAAGAGGTCCAGGCGGCCTCTCTTCAGTTCGTGAGAAAAATAAGCGGCTTCACCAAGCCTTCGAAGGCAAATGAGGAAGCGTTTCTTTCCGCAGTGAACGGGATTGCTGCAATCTCGGAGGGTCTCCTTCAATCTCTTGAGACAACTGCTCCTCCAAAGAACCGCGAAGAAGAGGCAGCCAAAGCCAAGGCGCGATCGGCGATACGGTTCGGGACATAAGCGCCTCGCTTTGCGTAAGCGAAATCCAGGTTTTGCATAAGCGGAATCAAAGGCTGCTTTTCCCCGATGCTTCGCTCTTTTTTCCTGGTGAATCGGAAAGTCGATGCAGGCGAAGAAATTTCCCGGTCGCGTCAAAATCAAAAGAAGCCTGTTCGGTGGCTTTTGATGCATTCTTAAGAGCAAATTCAAAAACAAAACGCTGAACGCCGGTCACCACGTCCACAGATTTGAATTGAGCCGAGAGCGCTGTTACGCCCGCGCGATCGTTCCATTCCGCCAGAACGTCGATCATGGGCGGAGCGCCATTGATCAGCATCGGAAACGGGTCGGCGTTTTCCCGCAGAGGATAACAAACGAAAACCAGGTCGACCTTGCCTATCTTGCGGAATTCCTGCACATAGCCCGCTTCCGGGAGTTCTCTACTGAAGGCAATCGCCTGCGGAGAGGCTGCAAATCGCCTCATGAGTGCCAGCGAGCACTCAACGTCATCATCGGCGCCACGGCAGTTTTTCCTGAATTCTTCCAGCATGTGAGCGGTCGGAGACCAAACTGCCTCAGGCCCGATTCTTTCCGAAGCCTGAGGCGTTTGAGATTGCGGCGGTGAGAACCCAAGGCAAAGATCCAAGGGCCGTAGGCAAACTAAGAAAACAACCGCGCCAACTGCCGTTCGCCGGACGCTTGTGTAGCTCATCAAAGTGCCCTCATCGCCCGTCGTTTCGGCCGGCAAGCCACTTAACTTACACTGTTTTTTCCAGAAGCTGCAGCATAAGCTTGTTAAAACGCACAGGATCGGGAATTTCGGAGCCTTCGGCCAGCAGCGCGAGCGAAAACAGAAGCTCCACCGAGTCTCCAAGCGACGCATCTTCTTTATCCCCCTGATACCGATCATGAAGGCGCGTAATAATCGGATGGGCGGGATTAATCTCCATGATGCGGCGCTGCTTCGGGCCTCCTCCTTTGCCTTTTTGGAGCAGCCTCTCCAATTGCGGGCTGTATTCATGCTCTTCGGTGACGAGACATGCGGGGAAATTGACCAGCCGATTCGAGAGACGCACCCTCTTCACATGCTCGTCGAGCTTCTTCTGAGCCATCTCCAGGAAGCCGGTGTATTCTTCCTCCTTCTTCTTGAGTTGCTCTTCCGCCTGGGCTTTCTCTTCATCGGTTCCCAGTTGCACCACACCCTTGTTGATCGACTTAAGGCGCTTGCCTTCGAATTCGTAAAGGTGTTGAACCATCAGTTCATCCACAGGTTCACTCAAATACAGAACTTCGTAGCCCTTTTCCTTCACAGCTTCGAGATGCGGGGAGTTCTCGATCACGTTCCGGGATTCGCCGGTCAAGTAAAGGATCTGAGTCTGTTCCGGCTTCATCCGTTCAACATAGCTTTTAAGGCTGGTCATCTCTTCCGGATGATTGGACGACTCGAATAGCAAAAGAGAGAGGAGTTTGTCTTTGTTATCAAAATCAGAAGCCACGCCTTCCTTCATCGCCCGGCCGAACTGCTTCCAGAAGGTAAGGTATGTCTCAGGCTCTTTTTCCCGCATTTCCGCAAGCGCATCCAGGGCTTTGCGCCCGAGCCATTTTCTAATCTGCTCTATGTGGCGATCCTGCTGCAAACGCTGGCGCGAGATATTCAGCGGCAGGTCGCTGGAATCGACGACGCCTCTGATGAACCGCAGATACCGAGGCAGCAGATCCTCGCACTTCTCCATGACCATGACGCGTTTTGCATAAAGCCGAAGGCCGGCCTCGGAGGCATGATAGAAAAGATCGTAAGGGGCCTGCGAAGGAATGAAGAGCAGAGCCTCGTACTCCTGAACGCCCTCGGCTTTCAAGGGCAGCACCTTCAGGGGCTTGTTCCAATCGTTGGAGAGGTGCTTGTAGAACTCTGCATAGTCTTCGTCGCTTACCTCGGACCGCTTGCGCGTCCAGATAGGCTTCATCGAATTCAACGCCTTTTCTTCGATCGCGTCGGCATCAATGACTTTCTCTGGTTCACCAGTCATCTGGTTGACCGGTGGTTCCGGCTTGCCTACATAGAGAATCGGATAGGCAATAAGATCGGAGTGCCGCCTCACGATGCTGCTGATCTTCCATCGGTCCGTGTAGTCTTCAATTCCAGTACCGGGATCGGCCGCTTTCAGGTGGAGAACAATCTCTGTCCCACATTCCGATTTTTCCGCATCGGAGACCGTGTACGTGCCGTCGCCCTCCGATTCCCACTTTGTTGCAGACTCCTCTCCTGCACGGCGAGTGGTGATCGTTACCTTATCTGAAACCATGAACGACGAGTAAAATCCCACGCCAAACTGTCCAATCAGGTCCGCGAAAGCCTGGGGAGAAGGAGCTTCTTCCAGCCGCTTGCGTAGTTCACTCGTTCCAGATCTGGCAATGGTCCCGATATTCTCGATCAGTTCCTTGCGGCTCATGCCAATTCCGCTATCGCTGATGGTGAGGGTCTTGGCGTCGGGGTTGGGTTTTAGCCGAATCTCGAACTTATGATCGTTCCCAACCAGGCCAGGATTGGTTAATGACTCGAACCTGAGCCTATCCAGAGCGTCCGAGGCGTTCGAGATCAACTCTCGAAGGAAGATTTCCTTCTCGGTGTACAGAGAGTGGATCATCAGATGGAGAAGTTGTTTGGTTTCGGCTTGAAATTGATGCGACTCTACGGCGGCTACAGTCATCGTGCAATCTCCACGCTTAGGTATAAATATGTGATGGCGTAAAACCTAAATTCTAAACCACCCGATCACAACAGGCGGCCCCCGGTCCCACTTTGCCGATCGAACCTATCCATCTGTTGGGCTGTAGCCGCCGTGCCTTCGATATTTCGATGTTCCAGGGTTTCGGGTTTCAGATCTTGCCGAAACATTGATTGACGCAATATTGATTTGCCAGACATTGATTTTGCCGAGCATTGAACCGATATTTCGATTCTTCGCATCCAATTCGACACCATTTTGGGAACGCCTGCCTTCCTTCGGTAGAATCAGAAAATAGGTTTTGGCGGAGGAGTAATTGAATACGAATATCGACCAGCTTTCCATTAACACGATCCGTACGTTGTCCATGGACGCCGTCCAGCAAGCCAATTCCGGCCATCCGGGTACGCCAATGGCTCAGGCGCCAACCGTTTACTGCCTTTGGCAGCGCCTGCTTCGCTATGATCCTGAAGATCCGATCTGGCCGAATCGCGACCGTTTTGTGCTTTCCATTGGACACGCGTCGATGCTGCTCTACTCGGTGCTTCACCTGGCGGGCGTCAAAGCGGTCGATCCAAATTATGAAACGCTGGGGGAATTTTCCGTCACCCTCGACGATATCAAGCACTTTCGGCAACTTGACAGCAAGTGTCCAGGCCATCCGGAGTATCGCTGGACCTCGGGCGTTGAAACGACCACCGGCCCATTAGGCCAAGGCGTCGGCAATAGCGTGGGTATGGCGATCGCCGAACGCTGGCAAGCGACATACTTCAACAAACCCGGATACGAGCTCTTCAACTACAAGGTTTACGCACTTTGCGGCGACGGAGACATGATGGAGGGCGTCTCCGGCGAGGCCGCTTCTTTGGCCGGGCACCTCCAGCTTTCCAACCTGTGCTGGATCTACGACAACAACAAAATCACCATCGAAGGCCACACATCTCTCGCATTTACCGAAGATGTCGCAACCCGGTTTATTGGCTATGGCTGGAATGTAACCCGCGTAGGTGACGCCAACGACCTTGAGATGCTCATGAAAGCATTTCATACGTTCGAGGAGACAACCGATCGACCGACGCTGATTATTGTCGATAGTCACATCGCCTACGGTGCACCAAACAAGCAGGATACAGAAGCTGCCCATGGCGAACCCCTGGGTGAAGAAGAGATCAAGCTGGCGAAACGCAACTACGGCTGGCCCGAAGACGCCAAGTTCCTCGTCCCTGAAGAGGTTCGAGAGAATTTTCGCAATGGCATTGGCAAGCGTGGGCGGGAATTGAATGCGGCCTGGAAGCAACTGTTCGAGCGCTACAAGAAGGAATTTCCCGCTCTGGCCGAAACCCTTCGGCTCATGCAGTATCGCGAGCTTCCATCGGGTTGGGACAAAGATCTTCCCTCATTCCCCGCAGACGCCAAGGGCATGGCGGGACGGGATGCATCCGCTAAAACGCTGAATATCCTGGCAAAGAACGTTCCCTGGCTCATCGGAGGAGCGGCCGATCTTGCGCCTTCTACTCGTACCCGCCTTACTTTTGATGGCGCCGGGGATTTTGAGCCCGGCCAGTACGGCGGAAGGAATTTTCATTTCGGCGTCCGCGAACATGCCATGTGTTCCATTTTGAATGGCCTTTCGTTGAGCAAGATTCGTCCTTATGGCTCCGGCTTCCTGATCTTCAGCGATTATTCGCGCCCGCCCATGCGGCTTGCGGCAATCATGGAGATACCCGTAATTTACATCTTCACCCATGACTCCATCGGAGTAGGAGAAGATGGGCCAACTCATCAACCCGTGGAACAACTTGCCGCTCTGCGGGCCATCCCTGGATTTACGGTTCTCCGCCCCGCGGATGCAAATGAAGTGGTTGAAGCCTGGAAGCTCATCATGCAATTTCGTCACGAACCGGCCGCCTTGATTCTCACCCGCCAGGCCCTCCCTACTTTAGATCGTTCGAAATACTCATCGGCCGCCGGCGTTGCCAAAGGCGCCTATGTTCTCGCAGATGCTCCAGGTGGACAGCCTGAATTGATCCTATTGGCTACCGGCAGCGAGGTTTCTTTATGCGTGTCGGTCTACGAGCAGCTTACTGCGGAAGGCCGCAAGGTACGGGTGGTCAGTATGCCGTCTTGGGACATCTTCGAACGGCAAAGTCCCGAGTACCGCGAGAGCGTGCTTCCCAATTCGGTGAAAGCTCGGATTGCGGTGGAACAGGGGTCCACTCTGGGATGGTCTCAATATGTCGGCCACGATGGGATTACAATCGGAATGAAGACCTTCGGAGCCTCGGCCCCGCTGAAGGCGCTCCAGAAAAAATTCGGGTTTACGCCGGAAGCGGTCATTGCGGCCGCTAGAAAACTACTGGAGAAACCCCCAACACGTTAGCTCACGGCATTCGCTCGCAACCCAGATACAAAGAAGGCGGACAATGAAGATTGTGATTGGCTCCGATCATGCGGGCTTTGACTTAAAACAGATCCTGATTGAGCATCTGAAGCAGCATGGGCATGATGTCTTAGATGTTGGTACGCATAGCACCCAGCCTGTCGACTATCCCGATTACGCCGAAGCGGTCGCACAGGCGGTGCTGGATGGGCGCTCCGAGCGTGGGGTTTTGATCTGTGGAAGCGGCATTGGCGCTTCTGTGGCGGCCAACAAGATTCCCGGTACGCGGGCCGGGCTCTGCCTGGATTGCTACTCAGCTCATCAGGGGGTCGAGCACGACGATATCAACGTTTTGGTGCTCGGGTCGCGTGTCACAGGGCCGGAACTTGCCAAGGATCTTTGCACAATATTTCTGAATGCCCGGTTTACGGCTGAAGAACGCCATCAGCGCAGACTGGCAAAGATTGCTACCATTGAAAGAAGGTACGCCACGTCCGTCGACACAACTAAAAAGGAGAAGACCTCATGACCGTCGTTACTGCGCTCGAAAGCCAGAAAAATAAGGCATCTGCGGAAAATCCGCTGCACGGATTGCAGAAGCTTGGACAGTCAATTTGGCTCGACTTTATTCGGCGTAACCTGATCACCAGCGGCGAGTTGCAAAGGCTGATCGATAACGATGGGCTGCGCGGCATTACCTCCAATCCCTCGATTTTTGAGAAAGCCATTGCCGGCAGCACCGACTATGCCGACATTCTCCGGCAGCTTCATGCGCGCAATCTGAAGGCCGACGACATTTACGAACAGATTGCCATCCGCGATATTCAGGACGCCGCTGATTTACTTCTCCCGGTCTACCGCTCTACTAATCGACGCGATGGTTACGTGAGCCTTGAGGTTTCGCCTAAGCTGGCTCGCTCCACCCAGCAGACCATCGATGAGGCACGCCGCCTATGGCGCGCCGTGGGCCGCGAGAACGTGATGATCAAGGTTCCCGGTACCGACGAAGGCGTTCCGGCAATTCGCCAACTGATCGGCGAAGGAATCAACATCAACGTCACACTGCTCTTCTCACAGGAAAGCTACATCAAGGTGGCTCAAGCCTTCATCGATGGGCTGGAGGCCTTTAAAGGCCCGGATCTCGGCAAGATTGCCAGTGTCGCCAGCTTTTTCGTCAGCCGTATCGATTCAGCCGTAGATACGCTAGTTGCTGCGGCACTGAAAAATGCTGGAAGTCCTGAACGTGAACAACTGCTGCAGTCTCTTCCAGGGAAAATCGCGATCGCCAATGCGAAGCAGGCATATCGGAGTTATGGAGATCTCTTCTCCAGTTCACGATGGAAAGCCTTGGCCGCGCGCGGCGCGCAAACCCAGCGGCTTCTTTGGGCCAGCACCAGCACCAAAAACCCAAATTATCGCGATGTAATGTATGTGGAAGAGCTGATTGGCCCGGACACCGTCGACACGATTCCGCCCTCCACGCTCGATGCCTTTCGCGACCATGGAAATCCAAGCCGCACCATCGATGCCGATTTAGCCGCGGCGGACCGCACGATGAGCGATCTGGAAAAAGCGGGCATTTCGATGCGCGAAGTCACCAATAATCTTTTGGATGAGGGCATCAAGCTCTTCGACGATGCTTTCGACAAGCTGATCGCGGCTGTGGATCAAAAAAAAACTGAACCCGTAAAATCGAGGCCCAAAGTTCATTGCCAAAAGCGCGACCTTCCGCCGGCACTTGAGAGCGAGGTGCTGGCGACACTGCAAGACTGGCAAGCCAATCACAAAATTGCCCGTCTCTGGAAGGGAGACACGAGTCTTTGGACAGGCGGCGACGAAGACAAATGGCTGGGCTGGCTTTATGTGACCGAGGGGCACATCGAACACCTGCATCAGCTTTCCGAAATTGCCGAGGAGGCCGCCAAAGCAGGATTCCAAGATGTGCTGCTGCTTGGTATGGGTGGCTCCAGCCTATGCCCTGAAGTTTTAAAGATGACCTTTGGCAAGGTACCCGGGCATCCTGAGCTGCATGTTCTCGACTCAACCGATCCGGCACAGATAAAAGCTGTGGAGCGGCAGATCGATCTTGCCAAGACCTTATTCATCGTATCCAGCAAGTCGGGCAGCACACTGGAACCGAATATTTTCAAGCAATACTTCTTCGATCGTGTGCAATCTGTTATAGGCAAAGAAAATGCCGGCAAACAGTTCATCGCGGTCACCGATCCAGGTTCCAAGATGCAGCAGGTGGCGGAGAAAGACTCCTTCCGCCGAATATTCCCCGGAGTAACGAGCATTGGAGGACGTTATTCTGCGCTCTCCAACTTTGGGCTTGTGCCTGCTGCGGTGATGGGATTGGATGTCCAGCGCCTCATGGATTGCACGGAGGAAATGGTGGAAGCTTGCGCGGCCACTGTGGAGCCCGAACATAATCCTGGAGCGCAGCTTGGAGCTGTGCTTGGCGCACTCGGCAAGAACGGGCACGACAAGGTCACAATTGTGACCTCTCCCGGCATCTCCGACCTCGGAGCCTGGCTGGAACAGCTTCTCGCAGAGAGCACTGGAAAACTCGGCAAGGGCTTGATACCGGTGGACCGCGAAAGGCTGGGCGCCCCGGACGTCTATGGCGACGATCGGCTCTTCGTTTATCTCCGACTCGATGGCGGCGCGAACGCTACCCAGGAATCCCAAATTGAAGCGCTGCGGCGTGCCGGACAGCCTGTAGTGCAAATTGATGTGGCCGATACGTATGACATTGGCCAGGAGTTCTTTCGATGGGAAATTGCGACCGCGGTCGCAGGTTCGGTTCTTGGCATCAATCCATTCAATCAGCCCGATGTCGAGGCCAGCAAAATCGCTACCCGCGAGCTGACCACCGAATATGAGAAAAACGGAAAACTTCCCACTGAAAAACCTGTATGGGAAGAAGACGGCCTAAAGCTATTTACGGACGAGCAAAACGCCGAGGCGCTCAAGAAGGCGGCGGGGAGCAACAACTCGTTGGCTGGAATTCTTCGGGCTCATTTGAACCGGCTTTCTCCCGGCGACTACTTCGCACTGCTGGCCTATGTACAAATGAACCAGGAGCACGAAGATATCCTGCAATCTGTTCGGCACGCCATTCGCGACCGCAAGCGTGTTGCCACCTGCCTGGGCTTTGGTCCCCGCTTTTTGCACTCGACCGGTCAGGCGTACAAAGGTGGGCCCAATTCCGGTGTCTTCCTGCAGATCACTTGTGACGATGCGGCCGATCTGGCCGTACCCGGGCAGAAATACACGTTCGGTATCGTGAAGGCGGCGCAGGCTCGTGGAGATTTTCACGTTCTTGCAGAACGCCAACGGCGCGCCTTGCGCATTCATCTGCCTTCGGATGTAAAAGCAGGACTGCAAAAACTGAACCAAATCATCAAGGAAGCTTTGGGGTAACGAAAACGGCGGCCAAGGATTGGCGACGAGTCGATCATCGGGCCATAGCCCTGGGGTCGTTGCCGGCAACGAGCTTATAGAAAAGGGAGTAAAAGAAACGATGCAGCTTGGAATGATCGGACTGGGAAGAATGGGTGGCAACATGGTTCGCCGCCTGCAACGGCATGGGCACGAATGTGTGGTCTACGATCTCGATCCACACAATGTCGAAGAACTCGTACGAGACGGAGCCACCGGTTCGACCTCTCTAGACGATTTTGCAGCCAAATTGAAAAAGCCCCGCGCCGCATGGGTCATGGTTCCCGCCGGAAATGCCACGGAACAAACCGTCATGGCGCTTTCACAAAAATTTGAAGCGGGCGATGCCATCATCGATGGCGGCAATTCGTATTTCAAAGACGATGTGCGCCGCTCCAAGAAATTAAAAGAGCACGGGATTCATTATCTTGATGCCGGCACGAGTGGAGGCGTTTGGGGCTTGGAGCGCGGATACTGCCTGATGATCGGCGGCCCTAAGGAAGCGTTCGACCACCTGGACCCGATCTTCAAGACCCTGGCCCCCGGCATCGGCGAGATTCCAAGAACTCCGGAACGCGAGCAAATAGTGAGTACAGCGGAACAAGGCTATCTTTATTGCGGGCCTTCCGGCGCAGGGCATTTTGTCAAAATGATCCACAATGGCATTGAGTATGGCTTGATGCAGGCCTATGCGGAAGGCTTTGATATTTTCCGGAATGCCACATCCGAGCAATTGCCCGAGGAGCATCGCTACGATCTCAACGTCGCCGATATTGCCGAACTCTGGCGCAGGGGCAGCGTGGTTTCTTCTTGGCTGCTGGACCTTACGGCCATGGCTCTCGCAGAAAATCCCACGCTCTCAAACTATGTGGGATCGGTGCAAGATTCCGGCGAGGGCCGCTGGACTGTAACTGCCGCCATCGAAGAAGCGGTACCCGCGGACGTTCTCTCGGCAGCGCTCTATACCCGCTTCCGGTCGCGCCAGGAACATACGTTTGCCGAAAAGCTCCTGAGCGCAATGCGCCAAAAGTTCGGCGGGCACATTGAAGCGTCCCAAAAACCCGGCAAAGCCCGATCTGGAGACTGAACGAATCATGCCTCAAATCGAACGAGATCTCGCTACTGTAGAAACGCGTGAATTGGAAGGCCAAGCGCCAAGAACCGGTCCTTGCGTCATGGTGATCTTCGGTGCGACCGGCGATCTAACGGCGCGCAAACTCTTCCCCGCCCTTTATAACCTGGCCAAGAGCAACATGCTTTCCGAGGAGTTCGCCATCGTCGGCGTGGGACGCAACGAACTGAGTACCGAACAGTTTCGGCAGAGCATGGACCAGCAGTTGCAGACCTTTGCCACCGACAAAATCGTTCCCGAATTGAAGGATCGCCTCCTCAGTTGCATGTACTATGCTTCCGGTGATTTCCGCGATCCTCAACTCTATCCGCGTGTAGCCCAAATCCTTGCAGAAGCCGACAAAGCACATGGAACCAAGGGAAACTATTTCTTCTATCTTGCAACCAGTCCGTCGTTCTTCAATGACATTGTGCAGCAACTTGGCGCAGCAGGCCTAGCTACAGAGAAGGACGGCCACTGGCGGCGAGTGGTGTTTGAGAAACCATTCGGTAACGACCTGCAGTCCGCCAAAGACCTGAATCTCCAGGTCAAGAAGGTATTGGAAGAGAGCCAGATCTTTCGCATCGACCATTACCTTGGTAAAGAGACGGTCCAGAACATCCTGGTTTTCCGGTTCAGCAATGGCATCTTTGAGCCTATTTGGAACCACCGCTATATCGATCATGTGCAAATCACGGTGGCTGAAACCGTTGGTGTGGAAAAGCGGGGCGGCTACTTCGATGCCGCGGGCACTCTTCGAGATATGGTGCCCAACCACCTTTTTCAGCTCATCTCTCTTACTGCGATGGAACCGCCCATCTCCTTCAGTTCCGACGCAGTCCATGATGAGCAATCGAAGATCCTGCGCGCGGTTCAAGCTCTCTCCGCTGAAGACGTGTTGCACTGCGCGGTGCGCGGCCAATATGGCGAAGGAACGATTCGCGGCGAGCGCGCTCCGGCATATCGCTCCGAATCCGGCGTGCCTCCGGATTCCAAGACAGAAACCTTTGTCGCCCTTAAACTTCTCATTGACAACTGGCGTTGGGCCGGCGTGCCTTTCTATATCCGAACCGGCAAGCGCCTGGCGTCGCGCCACACGGAAATAGCGATTCAGTTCAAACGCGCTCCCTTTGTGCTCTTCCGCGAAACCTCGGTCAGCAGCCTGAAGCCCAACCAACTGGTGATGCACATCGCTCCCGATGAAGGCATCTCCATGCGTTTTGGCGCCAAGGTTCCCGGTCCTCAAGTGAAGGTTGGATCGGTGGAGATGGATTTCAACTATTCGGACTATTTTGGAGCCACACCCAATACCGGATACGAAGTTCTCTTATACGACGGGATTTCTGGCGACCAAACCCTCTTCCAAAGGGCAGACATGGTGGAAGCAGGATGGAGCATCGTCGATCCCATCCTCGATATCTGGAAAGCTCTTCCGACAAGGGCGTTTCCAAATTATGCCGCGGGTTCCTGGGGTCCCAAAGAAGCGGAAGATCTCATCACTCGCGATGGCCGCTATTGGAGGAGAATCGCCGAATGATTCTGTCAGGAGACATTGGCGGTACAAACACGAGACTTGCGTTTTTCAGCGAAACGGGTGGCCGGTTACGGATGGAGCAAGAACTGACCTATCCCAGCCGCGAGCACTCCGGACTCTATGAGATCGTGCAACTGTTTCTGAGCCAGGGAAGCGTCAAGATTGACGCAGCCTGCTTCGGGATCGCCGGACCGGTGCTGCACGGCCGGGCCACCGCTTCAAATCTCCCATGGATCATCGATGCTTCCGAACTTTCGCGGCAGCTTGGCACTGAATCGGTATGGCTCGTGAACGATCTGGAAGCTCATGCCGCCGCGATTGACGATCTTAGCCCTTCCGATTTTGTGGCCCTCAATAGCGCACAATCAGCGGATGGCAATGCCGCTCTCATTGCGGCCGGAACCGGCCTGGGCGAAGCTGGACTCTACTGGGATGGAACCCGGCGGCGGGCCTTTCCCTGTGAAGGGGGGCATACCGATTTTGCTCCGCGCAATGATTTGGAAGTGGGCCTTCTAAAGCATTTGCTGCAGAAATATGCGCGGGTCAGTTACGAGCGTGTTCTTTCGGGGCCGGGCCTGAAGAACATCTATGACTTTCTTCGCGATAGTGGGACGGAGCCGGAACCCGCCTGGCTCAAAGAAGAGCTGGAGCATTCTCCCGATCCTCCCGCTCTTATATCTGCTCACGGCTTACAAGGGCGGGCGGCAATCTGTACGCGAGTTCTGGATATTTTTATGGACCTCTATGGCGCGGAGGCCGGAAACCTCGCTTTGAAGATGATGGCGACAGGCGGCGTTTATATCAGCGGCGGAATTGCAGGCAAGATCTTGCCTAAGTTCAAGGAACCGACTTTCCTGCGGGCTTTCACCGCCAAAGGCCGGATGCAGCCTGTTTTGGAGGGCATACCGGTGCGGGTTGTGATTGACGAAAAAATTGGACTGATCGGCACAGCTCGATGCGCCACCTTGCGGCGCTCGACCCAGCCCGCGGTTCCCACAAGGTAAGCATCATGGCAAACGATAGTAGCTCTTCACCCTCTTCTGAAATAAGAATTGCTGACGACGCGGCATCTCTCAACCGTGCCGCCGTTGATGAATTCGCTCGCTGTGCGCGAAACGCGATCGACGCTCGTGGTAAGTTTTGCGTGGCTTTAGCGAGCGGCTCAACGCCCAGAGGCGTGTATTCCTTGCTGGCTGAAGACGATCAAGCCGCGCAACACGCAAACTCTCGCCGCCTTCCATGGGACAAAGTATTCTTTTTTTTCGGCGATGAGCGGCACGTTCCGCCCACAGACGTGGAGAGCAACTATCGTATGGCTTCCGAGGCTCTGCTTTCTAAAGTTCCTATTCCCACTGCGAATATCTTCCGCGTGATGGCCGAACAGGACGCTAACAGCGCGGCTACGCAATACGAAGACACTTTACGGAGCCTCTTTCAACTGGGCGCAAATCAATGGCCGCGCTTTGATCTCATTTTTTTGGGAATTGGCCCCGACGGACACACCGCATCGTTATTTCCAGACAGTCCCGCGCTCAAGGAATCGTCACGAATGGTTGCGGCCAATTGGGTGGAAAAGTTTCAGAGCTACCGGATCACCTTTACGTTCCCGGTTTTGAATCACGCAGAAGAGGTAGTCTTTCTGGTTTCAGGGGACAGCAAGGCCGAGATCATTCTAGACATATTGCAGGGACAGCGCAAAGATGCCTATCCCTGCCAACATGTTCATCCTGTGAGCGGAAAGCTGCTATGGATGCTCGACCGAGGCGCTGCTAAACTCCTCGCCTGATCAGCGGATCTTCCGATCTTCAAAATCGGCGATCCTTCAACATCCAGCCAGAGCATTCCGGCAAGCGGCTCACGAACTTACTTTGCGCCCACACCGGCGCAATGCTTTTCAAAAGCCTGCTTCAATGCACCAGAGATCTCGGCGGGACCGCTCCGCTCAATTTCGCTGCGCTGCATCATGTAAACGAGTTGCCCATCGCGCAGCAGGCCAATAGAAGGCGAAGAGGGCGGATACCCGGTGAAATGCTTGCGGGCGGCGTCGGTCGCTTCGCGATCTTGACCGGCAAACACCGTGATCATCCGCTCGGGTCGGACAGCATTCTGGATGGCGTGGCGAACGCCAGGGCGCATCTTGCCTGCGGCGCATCCGCAAATCGAGTTCACGACCACCATGACTGTTCCCTTTTCGGAAACGGCCTTTTCAACTTCCTCCGCTGTGCGTGCTTCGGCGATTCCCGCCGAAGTAAGTTCCTCGCGCATGGGCGCGACCATCATTTCTGGATACATTGGATTGATCTCCTCAGCTACAAAAGAAAATTCTATCAGGCTCTCCAAATCTTTGTACCTCGATTCATGCGTCCTTTCTTTCTATACTGCGGTGTTGAGCCCATCGTCGATCTTTTGATCTTTCGTAATCTGAATCAAGACGTTAAGCTGAACAGAGATGATCTGAGCAAAGATTGCATATTCAGGAACACATTCCGCTAGCCCCTTTCACCACCTTTAAAGTGGGGGGCCCTGCCCGATATTTTGCCAATGTCTCAAGCGTTGATGAGGCAAAGGAACTGGTCGCCTATGCTGCCGAGAGAAACTTGCCCTTGTTCGTCCTGGGCGGTGGCAGCAATCTGGTGGTCGCAGACCAAGGCTGGCCAGGTTTGGTTCTTAAGGTTGGCATCAAGGGTATTCGGACCTCAGGGAATATCGACAAAGCAGATCCAACTAGAGCAGATCCAACTGAAGATCAGATCGTCTCTGTTGGGGCCGGCGAGAGCTGGGATGACTTCGTTGCCTACGCAGTGGGCAGGAACCTTTATGGCGTTGAATGCCTGAGCGGCATTCCCGGAACCGTCGGCGGAACTCCCATCCAGAATGTCGGAGCTTATGGCCAGGAGGTGGCCGAAACCGTCTTCACCGTAGAAGTCCTCGAGAAATCAAGTGGCATGGTCTCCGCATACGACAATCGATCCTGCAACTTTTCGTACCGTTCCAGCGTGTTTAACAGCACGCAGCAAGGCCGCTTTGTGGTGCTCGGCGTGAGCTACCGGTTGGCCAAAAATGGAAAACCCAAGATTGAATACGCTGACCTCAAGAAATACTTTGATGGGGTTTCTGATTCTCCTTCGCTTCAGCAGGTGCGCGAGGCGGTGCTCCATATTCGCAGGAATAAAGCTATGGTAATTCGCGACGGAGACGAGGACAGCCAGAGTGCCGGCTCCTTCTTTAAGAATCCGGTTGTAGAGAGCGGCGAGGCAACGCGCATCGATTTGCTGGCGCAGCGCAAAGCACCGGGAAAATCACTTCCTCGATATCCCGCTGGGAATGGCACGGTAAAACTATCGGCTGCGTGGCTGGTTGAGCAGAGCGGATTCCACAAAGGCTTTGATCGTGGGCCAGTTGGCATCTCAAGCAAGCATTCGCTGGCAATCGTCAATCGTGGAGGCGCAACGGCTAGGGACATTGTTGCGTTCAAGAATGAGATTCAGGCAAGAGTCTCTGCGGAATGGGGAATCCAGCTCCATCCTGAACCTGTCTTCCTTGGTTTCTAGGAAACTGGGTTCTAGGAATTGGTTTTTTAGGAAATTGGATTTGAGGCCAGGGGTTCGAAGCCAGGGGTTTCGAGGTAAGCTGACTGGCATTCGCCTCATCCTTCTAGGATTCTGAAGTTATGGACGCACGATCATGACTTCTGTCGATTTGATAAGCGCGGCCGCGACTTCGCCTTTCTTCAACCCCATTTCGGCAACGGCATCGGCGGTAATGATGCTGGTAAGCACCTGCCCGGCAATCGAGAGCCGCACTTGAGCGATGAGCCCATCCACTTTGACTTCTAGAATGCGTCCAACCAGTTGATTGCGTCCACTGATGCGCCGAAAATTACGCCGCCGCTGTGGCCCGGCTTTCAATTCGGCCTTGGGGATAAAGCGCTCCAATTCCGACTCCGGAATGCGGTGATGTCCGCCGGGCGTCGTTACGGTGTGTAACTTTCCACTGTAGATCCATTTTTTTACGGTGGGATAGCTGATGCCGAGTCGCATGGCCGCTTCCCTCGGTTTCAAAGGCATGAAAACGATTTTATATGATTCCAGCCGTTACCTTGCCACTTTTTTAGTATCGCAATCCGTTTCTTGAGATCGTAACGTACTTGATACAAGAGCAGTGGGGCGCCGTCGGGACAAGCGCCGCACACGGTTTCTTGCAATACAATAGAAGGCAAATCCTGTTGGGGAGCCGACCATGCTGATCAAGCAGAGCAGTGACATTCCGTCTTCGGAAATTACCTCGAAGTCCGGGTATATGAGCCGGCGCAAGTTCATCACCGGTGCTGCCGCAACCGGCGCTGCTGTGGCGGCAGGGTTTTATCTTCGCTCTACGGACGAAACGCACGTAGTGGAAGCTAATAACGCGCTGCCGGGCGTGATCAAGAGCCCCCTAAGCACCACCGAGAAGCCGAACACCCTGCAGGACATTACGAATTACAACAATTACTACGAGTTCAGTACAGACAAGTACGAGCCCAACGGTCTAGCGACGAATTTCCGCAGCCGCCCTTGGAATGTCTCTCTGGAAGGCCTGGTAAAAAAGCCGAAGAAGCTGGATATCGATACAATCATGAAGCTTGCCCCCCTTGAGGAGCGGATTTATCGGCATCGCTGCGTTGAGGGCTGGTCCATGGTGATTCCGTGGGTAGGCTTCCCTTTGAGTGCGCTCATCAAAGCCGCAGAGCCCCTTGGCAAAGCAAAATATGTGGCCTTTGAGACTCTTTTTGCTCCCAATCAGATGCCAAATCAAAAGAGCGGCCTTCTTGCTTGGCCCTACGTAGAAGGATTGCGGATGGATGAAGCCATGCACCCGCTCACCATTCTGGCAGTCGGATTGTATGGTGAGGCCCTGCCCAACGTTGATGGAGCGCCGGTCCGGCTGGTGGTTCCATGGAAGTATGGATTTAAAGGAATTAAGGCGATTGTGAAGGTTTCGTTTGTCGAGAACATGCCTCCTACTACATGGAACCGCATGGCTTCCAACGAATACGGTTTTTATTCCAACGTGAATCCTCAGGTAGACCATCCTCGCTGGAGTCAGGCAAAGGAGCGACGGATCGGTGAATTTCTAAAGCGCCCGACGCTCATGTTCAATGGCTATTCCGACCAGGTGGCGAGCTTATATTCGGGCATGGATTTGCGTAAGAATTACTAAATGCGACCTCCTTCGGAAAAACTGGTGAAGGGCTTAAAAGTCCTGACCTTTTTGCTATGTCTTGGCCCGGCGAGCGTACTGCTTTGGAAGGGCTTCCAGAGTATACTGGGTGCCAATCCCATCGATGTTATTACGCGCACCACGGGCAGGTGGACGCTCATCTTCCTGTTGGTGACTCTTAGCGTTTCTCCCCTGCGCAAGATCTTGGAGATGCCCTGGCTGATTCGCTTCCGGCGGATGCTAGGACTATTCGCCTTCTTTTACGGCTCACTCCATCTCATGACCTACGTGTGGCTCGACAAGTTTTTCGATGTGCACGAGATGCTGCACGACATCTTCAAGCGGCGTTTTATAACTGCCGGCATGACTGCCTTTGCGTTGATGCTGCCTCTGGCTCTCACTTCCACGACCGGATGGATTCGAAGGTTAGGAGGAAAGCGCTGGCGCGCCCTGCATCGCCTCATCTATTTCAGCGCTGCCGCTGGAGTCATCCATTTTATTTGGCTGGTGAAGGCCGATCTCCGCAGGCCATTCACGTATGGCGCCGTTCTGCTTCTGCTGCTGGCGTTCCGAGCGTTCCAGTGGGGCATAGCAAGGGTTCGTTCCCGATCACAAGCGCCAGTGGTACACGCCGAGACCCGCTGACCGCCCAACGCCTTTTGGATTAAAGCGTTCTAGATCCAGAGGGTTACTAGGCTTCCCCCTCGAAAACCATACGTCTCCCTTATGTATCCAGAATAGATGCCTGCGTAGGCTTCTTGCTTTGACCTTAGAGCTTTTGACCTCAAAACAAGGAGATCGACGTTGGGTTTTTATCTGGAAAAGCGAGTCCGAACTTCTTATCTGAAATTGGCCATCGGCCCTATTTTCATTGGAATTGTTGCCATAGTGCTCTTGCTTTCAATCGCAGGATGCGGTGGCGGCCACATGGGATCGGCATCTACAACCAATCCCGCTCCTACATCGAATCCCAACCCTGCTCCCGCCGCGAGCCCAACACCGAGTCCCGTCGCCAGCGCAACTCCCGCTCCTTCCGCCAGTCCGACTCCAATCTCGGGAGTGCCATCCACCGCCACCACCTCATCGCAAATTCAGCAGATGACTGGATGGGAAAACTGCACCGTTTGTGCCGGATTGGGAGGAAATGGCCCGGTTGCTGTGTACACCAGCCAGCAGGGCGTGTCTTCGCCATCCCTGAGCGGAAAATCCATGCAATTTTCGCTGGCGGGACGTACTCCTTATGCCGATGCAATCTGGTGGAAACAACTGGGCCCCAGCAACAGCGCTACCCATTTCCAATATGACCTGGATTTTTATGTTACGGCGCCTCAATATGCCCAGGCGCTGGAATTTGATGTGAACCAATCCATCGGCAGCCGCAAGTTCATCTTTGGGACACAGTGCAATATTCAGGGCGGTGGCGTATGGGATGTTTGGGACACAGCCGGAAGCGCATGGCGGCACACGGCAGTTCCTTGCTCCGCTCCCACAGCTTCAGAATGGCATCACTTGACTTGGGAGTTCTATCGGGACGACGTTAAGACCTATTTTGTCGCAGTTACCCTTGATGGCGTTAAGCAGGAGGTGAACGTGTCCTATAACTCCATGGCGGTGAATGCCCAGGAAGTCAACGTGGCCTTCCAAATGGATGGCGATTCCGCCCAACATCCTTATGATGTGTGGCTGGACAACGTGACCCTTTCTTACTGGTAGTCATGACTCATGATTAAGGGCGCAGGGGAACGCTAAGAGGTCTGTCTTAGTGCCTTTCGCTCTTTTTTCTCCGCTCGCCGACATTTTTCTTGAACTAAAGATTTTGGCCATCGTATAAATCGGTGAGAGGCCTTCTTTGCGAAATCTCCTGCAGGATATTCGGTACGCTCTGCGACAGCTGCGTCTGTCACCGACTTTTACTTTGACCGCCGTCCTAACCCTGGCAATTGGCATAGGCGCGACCACCGCTATCTTCACGTTAATCCACTCAATCATGTTGAAGTCGCTGCCCGTTGCCGACCCGGCACAGCTCTATCGTATTGGTGACAACGGCGAGTGCTGCTACGAGGGGTGGGAGGGAGATGACTGGAGCCTCTTTTCGTATCCTCTGTATCAGCGTCTGGTAGAAAACGCGCCGGAGTTCGAAGAAACCACAGCTTTCCAGGCATCGCCTCGCATTTATGGCACCCGCCACGCGGAGAGGGACCGCGAGGCGCGTCCGCTACGATCCGAGTTTATTACCGGAAGCTACTTTCATGTGTTTGGTATCGGCGCCTACCAGGGGCGTGTGATTACGGATGCCGACGATAAGCAGTCTGCCCCACCTGTGGCTGTGATGAGTTTCCACACCTGGCAACAATCCTATGGGTCAGACCCCAAACTCGTCGGTTCCACTTTCTTCATCGAAGGAAAGCCGGTCACTCTGATCGGTATTGCGCCTCCAGGTTTCTTCGGCGAAACGCTTCGTTCCAATCCGCCCGACTTCTGGCTGCCCATCCAACAAGAGAGCATGTTGGACGGAGCCAATGCCGTGATGAAAATCAATCAATCGCAATGGCTCTACGCGGTCGGACGATTGAAACCAGGGGCAAATACCGATGCCCTCCCCGGGCGATTGACTACGGTTCTGAGGCGGTGGCTGGAAACAGAAGACGAGATCCCTGCGAATTTCAAACCCCTTGTAGCGCCGACGATTCCGAACAAGTACATCAAGATGGCTCCGGCCGGCAGCGGCGTTGAGACCATGAAGGCAAACTACGGTGAGAACCTTCGCTTACTCCTGATGGCGTGCGGAACCGTGCTGCTCATCGCGTGCGCGAACATCGCGAACCTTCTGCTGGCGAGAGGCAGCGCGCGCCGTTCTCAAACCGCAATGCGAATGGCTCTGGGCGCCACCAGCACCAGAGTGGTACGCCAGCAACTGACCGAAGCCGTGCTGCTATCGCTCATCGGCGGCTTGGGCGGCATTGCAATCGCTTTTTTCGGTGCGCGCATCATGCTGGCCCTCACATTTCGTAGCGGATCTTATACGCCGATCAACGTGGCGCCTTCATGGCCTGTGCTTGGTTTTGGATTTCTACTCTCACTGGTCACCGGCTTGCTTTTCGGTGCGGTTCCGGCATGGTTCGCTTCGCGTTCCGATCCGGCCGAGGCTCTTCGTGGATCGAATCGCAGTACGCAGGACAATGCTTCCCTGCCGCGGCAGTTACTGGTGATTGGGCAGGCGGCATTTTCTGTTGTGTTGCTGGTTTGTGCAGGGTTGTTGGCGGTTAATCTGCGCAACCTGCAAAAGCAGGATCTGGGGTTTGCCACTGAAAATCGCGTCACCGTGGAGATCAATCCGCCCCTTAACAGCTATACACCCGAACGGCTGGATACTCTCTATCGAACCATCGAAGATCGTTTGCTCGAAGTGCCCGGAGTGCAAAAAGCCAGCCTTGCGCTCTACAGCCCCTTGAGCTTTAACAATTGGGGAGAAGAAGTCGCAATCGAAGGAAAAGGCGACGCGAAGATCGGCGGCAACTTCAGTACTTCATGGGACCGCGTCAGTCGCCAGTTTTTTTCTACCATTGGCCAGCGGATCGTTCGTGGACGCGATTTTTCCGATTCGGACTCAACCGGCAGCCGTCCTGTTGCCATCGTCAACGAAGCCTTCGTGAAGCTTTATTTTCCCAATGAAGAGCCGCTGGGAAAACACTTTGGCATGGACGTGGCTCAGTATGCGGGGACCTATGAGATTGTTGGAGTGGCACATGACGCCAAATACATTAATCCGGACCAAGCGGTCCGCCCCATGTTCTTTGTGCTATTGGAGCAACGTCTTCACTACGACGACCGATTGATGCAGCGACTGGAGACACAGTCGCAATTCATCAGCGGCATCCAGTTACTCGTGCGCGGAGATACCACCAACCTCGAGGCGCGCTTCCGCAAGGCGCTTGGAGAAATAGATCCTTCCCTCACCATCATTTCTATCAGGGCGACTGCCGATCAGGTTGCCATGAATTTCGATCAAGAACGCATGGTCGCCCAATTGACGAGCGTCTTTGGCATTGTTGCCCTGCTGCTCTCAGCCATCGGTCTCTACGGCTTGACGGCCTACAACGTCACACGCCGCACCGGCGAGATCGGTGTCCGCATGGCGTTAGGAGCGAACCGCACACACATTCTGCAACTCATCCTGCGTGGGGCCTTCTTGCATGTAGCTATCGGGCTAATGATTGGTATCCCCGCCGCCTACTATGCCGGCAAGTTTATCGCTTCCCACATGTTCCAGGTAAAAAGTTGGGACCCGCTGGTCTTTGGCGGCGCCATCCTTTCGCTTGGAGTTTGTGCAGCCATCGCAAGCATCGTTCCGGCCCAGCGGGCGGCTTCAACCGATCCAGTCAAGGCGTTGCGCAGCGAATAGATTAGAGGGAATCCGCTCACAAAACATAAACAGGCAAAGCTACAATCACCATTTGAGAATGGTCCCGAAAGAACTGAAGGATCTTGACGATGGAACACGATTCTCGCCTACCCATTGACATCGAGATTGTTCACCTTTCGGGTCAAGAAATGCTAAAGATCCATATCTATAGGGATGCCCTTCGTGATTGGTGTCTTGGATTGTGTTTGTTGAGAGAAGGGTTGGTGGAAACGTTCACCGTTATAGAACAGGGAGAAAGCGGACGAACAATTAGATTTCACAACGATTCCCGGCCCGGTACGAGAGCACGTGCCACGCTTAGCGTTAAGGCTAGCGAGGTCTTTATGACGAGGAAGAACTTGGGCCATGTGTACTATTTCTTTCTTAAGTATTACCGCGACGGGCTGGCAGAGGTGGATCATCTCGACTTGGAGGCAATCGACGCTGAAACCGGTTCTAACGAGATTTACGTTACCTTTAACGTCTCGGAATCAAAAGCGCCCATGACTCCGGAGGAAGCACAAAGGCGGCTTGACGACTGGTCTTGATCGCCATCAGTTCCAGACATGCCGCTCGTCGTTATCCCCCATCTGGCAGCGCGCACATCACCTCACTCACAGCAACGGGGCGCCCAGGACAAGGCTCAACGGAGTCATTTGTAAATTTCGTTTCTGCCGGATTCCGCTACTTGGGCTTTGCAAACTGCAGCGATGCGGAGTTGATGCAGTAACGCAGCCCCGTGGGTTTCGGGCCGTCGGGGAAAACATGCCCCAAGTGTGCGTCGCAACGACGGCAAGAAACCGAGATTCTCCGCATTCCAAAACTACGATCCTCCACGGTTTGCACATTTCCCTCTGCAATCGGCTGCCAGAAGCTCGGCCAGCCCGTGCCGGAATCGAACTTTGTGCCGGAATCGAACAATGCAGTTCCGCAACAGGCGCACCGATAGATACCGTCGTCATGCAAATTCCAAAAAGCTCCTGTAAAAGCCCGTTCCGTGCCGTCGTGCCTCGTGACTTCGAGAGCCTCTGCCGGAAGCTGCGCTTTCCATTCTTCTTCGCTTTTCACAATCTTCGGCACGCACGTAGCGCCTTGGTTCTCGCCTGCGTCTGAAAATTGAACGATTTCTACTTCCTGAGCTGGAGTCGTTTCGTCCGCCTGTATTTTCTTCATAGCACAAGTATAAGCCCAGGCCGCTCTGGCCCCGCAGAGGTCCCTTCCTCGTCTTCGCCTTCTCTTGAATGCGCGTTTGCGCACGCTAGGAACACTAGGACCGAAAGGAGACACTCACGACAGAGCACGAGTCAATCATCAACGAAATCGACAAAATCAAGGTGGCAAAGGGCAGCAGCTCTGGAATAGCGAGATCAAATTGCAAAATTCAGTTCAAAGTCTGGATGACGAGGCAACGACACATTTAGAGGGCACATCCCAAAAGGATATTCCCGACAATTCAGCTTGTGAGTTCAGACGGAACTCGCGAAAAACAGAGGAGGCCCGGTCGTGGCCGTTGCTCAATATCTTAGGCCCGTAAATCTGCTCGATACTGTCAAGAGCTACTTTTCTCCTGAGTTGGTGCGCAGAGCAGCTTCGCTCGTTGGTGAATCGGAGAGTTCCACGCGGCAGGCGCTCAATGGATCTGTGCCGGCAGTTTTATTGGGACTCACAAATATGGTGTCCTCCCGCAAAGGGGCCGACAATTTGGCGCGCCTCCTCCAGAGTGGCGGGTATGCCAGTGCTTTGGAAAATCCTCTTTCCTTATTCCGCAGCGGACGCACAACCACAAATATGCTGAGTTCCGGCCAATATCTCCTCGGAAAGGTCTTTGGGAACAAGAGCCTCTCTGTTGCGGAAACGGTAGCTAGATTTAGCGGGGTTAAATCGTCTTCCGCTGCGTCGTTGTTGAGCCTCGCCGCTCCCATCGCGATGGGTGTGGTCGAAAGAAGGGCCGAGGTTCAAGGCCTGGATGCCGCTGGTCTCGCAGGGGCCCTTCTCGGTGAAAAACCGGAATTTCTGGCCGCAGCCCCCGCCGGCTTGGCGCAGGTCCTCAACGCCGGCCCAAGGCTTGTCGTAGGACCGCGTAACAAGGACGATGGCCCGATTGCAGTTAGCATCTCCCCGGTACCAGCAAACGATGCAATTGCCTATCACCCGAACGTAGGAGCCCGCAGTGCAACAGGATGGCTACCGATGGCCTTCATGGCGCTGGGTGCGCTCGCCCTCCTGCTTTTCGTGCTCGGCCATCCGCCTCAAACCAGCATGGATACGGCCCTTCCATTCACTGCTCCGGCGGGTGGCGACTCCGTAGCCAAACTTGGGCTGCCTGGCGATCATAGCCTCTCGGTTCCCCAAGGCTCAATGAATTACTATCTTGGGCTTTTTCTGGCAGACCCTGAAGAGAGTACTTTGCCTCGCACATTCGTCTTCGACCATTTGAATTTTGAGGATGATTCCTCTCAGTTCACAGCCGAATCGACTCATACGGTGACTGAATTGGCGACGCTCTTGAAAGCTTATCCGAATACAACGATTCAAATCGTCGGACATACCGATAGCACCGGCCCCATGGACATGAACCAAAAACTCTCCGTGGCCCGAGCAGATGCCATCAAGGAGATGCTTGTGAATCAGGGCGTTGGACAAGAGAGAATCGCGACCTCCGGATTAGGAGAAGAAAAGCCGGTGGCGTCCAACGACACCGAGGCCGGGCGAGCCAGAAATCGCCGAATCGAACTGATCGTAACGCAGAAATGAAGTGTTACTTGGGAGTCCAGTGCACGTGATTGGTGAATAACCCATCCACAAAACCGATCTGGTACACCAAAAGCACACCGAATCCCAGGCTTGCCAGCCCGGACGCGGCGGTCAAATATTGGCTTAGGCGAGCGTGGCGCTTGTGAGTATAGGCAAACGGCATCGCAATCACCGAGGTAATGAGCGCCATGCCTAAGACGGTGCCGACCCCAAAAACCAGCAGATAGACCAATGCCCACCTTGAATCGTTGATTGTGCTTAAGACCAGCAAGGCCGCGGCTGCCGATCCAGCAAGGCCGTGTACAACTCCTATTACGATGGGACGCACGAAATGATAGGCGCCAAGACGGCCAGCGCCAAGATGGCCGCCGCCAAGACGACCAAGATGGCGATCAAGCCAACCTAGCCGCGTCTGTGACTCTGCATGTCCATGGCCTTGAGACTCTGCGCTTTGGTGGGAGTGAATGTAATCTCCGTGGGTATGGATGTGCTGCTGCGGAACCTTCGAAAGAGCGGAGTTGATCCAGTGCATCGCGCCCGTCAAGTTCAAGACGCCCAAAAGGATCAACATGACGGCAACAGCCAATTCCATCGCCAGGCCAAGACCCGGCGGAATGACCACTTTGAAAAGAATGATGGCCCCGCCCACAAGCAACAAAGTGACGGTGTGCCCCACACCCCAGAGTGCGCCGATTAGGCTTGCAATTCCTGTCTTTTTCTCGCGGCCCACGATCGTGGCAATGGCAATCACATGGTCTGGATCGCTAGCGTGGCGCATGCCAAGAAAAAGACCAAGCGCGACAATTACAAAGGACGGATGCATAGAAGGGGTGACGAGATTCAGCGAAAGAACAAAAGGAAAGTATATCCGTTTGTTACAAGCCGGATCGGCAGTTTCTGGCTCTCGCGGGGCGTCCACCTGGGGTTTCGCGCTCAGCGAGAAGTGACCCGCCAGGGGAAACCGTGGTAGTCTAAGCATCAACGGCGTCCAGTTTATGAGCATTTTCCCAGTATTCCAGTCGGAGCAGGCGCTCAAAGCTTCAAACGGCATCTCCAGGGCGCCGGGCGATAGCTTGAACGTGGTCATGCTATCCGATCCGCCCGGAGAACTTTCCGTTCCCGCCTTGTCACGGACATCCGTTTGTATTCATGTGGGCCCCTCTTCCCGTGTTGCCTGTCGTAGGGACGGAAAGAGTCACCGGGGAGTTGCTGTTCACGGCGACATTGATATCGTCCCCTCGGGAGTTCCCTGTGTATGGGAGCTGAAAGACACGGATACTATCCTGGCCTTAAGCATTTCAACCAAACTGGTTCAGAGGGTCACAGAGGAACTTGAGCTCGATCCAAGGCGGCTGGAAGTACTGAACCGCTACCAAACGCGTGATCCGCAGCTTGAGCACATTGGATGGGCTCTAAAAGCGGAGATGGAGCTTGATTATCCAGGCGGACGCCTCTATCTCGACAGCCTCGCCACAGCTCTTGCCACCCATCTGATTCGCCACCATAGCAACCTCGCCACGGAGTCTCCGCTTCCCCGAGGCGGCTTTCCTGGCCACAAGCTCAAACGAGTCCTTTCCTTTATTGAAGATCACCTGGGCGACGATCTCGCACTTGCTGACGTAGCCGAAATCGCTGGCATGAGCGTCTCACATTGCAAAGCGCTTTTCCGGCAGGCTTTGGGTGTACCGATCCATCAATACGTAATCCGCCGCCGCGTGGATCGCGCGGCAACGCTCCTGCGTGAAGGCAAACTGCCAATCAGCCGCGTTGCTCTGGAAACGGGTTTCTCGCACCAGAGCCACCTTGCGCTCCATCTTCGTCGGGTTCTCGGCGCTTCGCCCAAAGAGCTACGGCGGGAATCCGCAAAACGATAAGGGTTTGATTTTTTCGTTCTTCGCTCTTTCCGGTTTGTTAGCTTCCGGTATTCTTGCTTCCAGTCTTCATTTCTTCCAGAGCCTCTCAACCCTTAACTCTTAATTCGATTTCCGCAAGTCGATTTCCACTTTCCGCCCAAATGTGTTTCTTCCGTCCGAATCTGCGCGACTCAAACGCCAATGATGACCGACCATGGAGTCACAGGGGAGACCTACAAACTTTATGAACTCAACATCGGTAACATTTCCGGGGGCATTTTGCGCAATTCTGCTCGGCGGGTTAGGCGCCGGAGTTGGCGACATCACGCAGGCATTCATCATCTTCGGCATGGGCGGCAGGAACCCGATGTCGGTGTTGCAGACCGTCGCCGCCGGTGTGTTGGGGATGCCGTCCTTTAAAGGCGGCACCAAGAGCGCGGCATTGGGTGCCCTACTGCACTTTACGATCGCGTTCGGGGCTGCAATTGTCTTCTTTGTGGCAAGCCGCCAGATTGGTTTTCTGACGCAACGACCCATCCTGGCCGGGCTGCTTTATGGCGAAATTGTTTTTGTCGTGATGAACTATATCGTGCTGCCGCTTTCGGCCTTACATCGGATTCCCCCAATGAATATCGGCTTGTTCATCACTGGCCCAATTGGCCATCCGTTGCTTGTGGGTCTTCCGATCTCTCTTGCAGTTTATTACTTGGCGAAGTAGCAGGACTTGAAGATAATTCGGCGTCGGGAGGCCGCATGCCGATCCTGACTTCAAGTGGACCCTGGGACGGAATAATCCAAGACAGAACGCCGTTGTGGGCGGGAAACTCGTCGCGGGACTGAAGAGGAGCAGAGGCGCTCTCATACATCGACATGTCCCAACCCTTTCGCTCGCCCAGCTTCAGTAGCGTGCGGCGAATGTTAGCATCGCTGCCAAACAGGACGCGCGATCGCCCAAAGAGCGAAACCACTGCCGGTTCCTGACGCGATGTGTACGCAAGACTAAAACCGAAGACTGAGGCTGCGGGAATTCCACGACGGCCCCAGGTGTCCTCGATCAATTCCATTGCCTCGCGATAGCGATGACTGATTCCCCATTGCCAAAGCAGGCGTCCCAGATCTGCAGGCTCCACGTTCCCGGCTTGAAAGTATGCTTCGCACACCTTACTCTCCGGCTGAAAGGCGAACATGATTGGAAGCGATCGGCAATGAGCCAGCGGCAGCTCTTTTTCCGGAAACAAGCCGCCGGCAAGCGCAGCAAATCCGCCATCGCGCGGAACCTCTGCATAGATCTTGTAGCGGTCTCCGTTTGGCCCGTGTGCTCCGCCAAACCATGCTCCATAGACCAACGGTCCGGCGGATTGCATCTTGAAGATCGCGGCTTCCATTTCCGAACACACCGTCTGCCCCGTTAGCCGCTCATAAAGGCGAAAAGCGAGGCGGGTCTTGTCGCAGTCCAGCGTCTCGGGGCCGGCAAGCTCCGTCGCATAACGCACGGTAGTTCCGCCAAGAAAAGAAAATGCAAATTCAACGGGGAATCCATCCGGGGTAAGCCCGCTGAGCCATGCAACATCGGGCCAGCTTGAATGGCGAATTCCGTGAAGGCAGAGATCCAGCGTCTTCTTTGCCCGCCTGGTTGCATCGGGTGCAATAGCAGCCAAACGATGAAAGATCTGTTCGAGCGCCGCATTTTCACGAATGCCAAAATTCAAAAGACGCCTTCCCCATTTCAACAAGGCCTACCTAAACCAATCCTGATACAGAAACGCTTTAAGGGCAGAGCCTCTCTTTGGATGGCTCTGCCCTTTTGTCTTACGAGTCCGACACAGCGATGAGGGTTTCGGTTGTATCGGTAAAGGGACCTTCTTTCATCTGACTGTTGGTTCCCACAAACGTTAGGCGATAGCTGTATGTGGTCTTTGTTGGATCAAGCAACGCAATTCGGAGATGCGTTACAGCGGTGGTATTGCCTTGCAGCGTCAGGCGCTCCTGGCGCTCATAGGAGTTCTTGGCATCCACGTAATGCACGTCGATGAACACCATCCGGGTCACTGCCGGGTTCAGCATCGGCACGAAGTCGATCTCAAGTGCCTTGTCAAAGGGGTCATTGACGGGCAGCGCGGTTGCCTGGGTGGTCACTGGAGCAAGCTGCTTTGTGCTGCCATCCTTCAAATGATGCGTCAATTGATAGGTATAGGAACGATCTTTAGGATCGTCCACCCGCACTCGCCAGAACTGCGGAGGAGCACCCGGCGTCACGTTGAAACTGCGTCGAACCACATCGCCGGTCGGGTCGGTATGCGAAAGATCCACATCGATGGAATCGATGACCGCGGCATCCACCTGATGAGGGAAGATTCGGATCTCGAGAAATCCGATCTGGTCGAAAGGATTCAGGAACAAGGTTCGATCCTCGGTCGTAACTGGCGCAAATTGGTAAGAATAGACACGCCCGTCCCATCCGGATTCAGGATCGAAATGGTACTCCGTGGCATAGCGGTAGCCGGTGTCATGATTCGCGTTCATAAATACGGCGAACTTGTGCTCTTTCGGGCGACTTGGATCGAAGATCGCATCGTCGTGCTTGAAGTTGTTGGCGTCGTCAGGATCTCCATAGTCCAGCGAGACGTGACAGGACTGCAATCCAATCCGCTGAAAATCAATGGGAGCCTGCACCGTTACAGCGAATTCGCGGAAGAACGGGTCGTCCAGGTCCACTTCCACAAAGTGTTTCTCGCTGTCCATTAAATCGGCCAGCATCAAATCGAAAAAGCCTTGAGGCGCATAAGTGCGCTGCTCGGCATCCGATCTGTGGTACTCAAACACCATCGTCTTTTGCTCTTCCTGGTGAACATACCTCAGCTTAAAGGCAATGGCCGGTGCTCCCGCAATTTGTCCCCCTCCGCCTTGGTTATTGCCCTGCTGCTGAGGAGTGGGTGTCGAATTGGGGTTCGTTTGCTGATTGGGATTCGGGTTCGGGTTCGGATTCGGCTGTGGGTTGGGTTGAGGATTTGGGTTGGGACTTGGATTTGGTTGCGCCGGGTCTGCCGGACGCGCGATCCGCGCGTTGATGGTGGCCGCCGAAGTGCCTCCATCTGTATAGCCTTTGATATGCACAACACGGTCGGGATTGGAGGCAGAGCCTCCAGCCGCGCTCACTCGATGGGCCGTTCTGGCATCGCTGTCACCGGTAAACTGGGTCCGCGCGATCCGCGCCGCGTTGCCAATAATTCCCATAGCCACTTTCAATCTGCGCACGGAAAGATCGAGGTTGTATCCAATCGTGGTCGTATCGTCACGGCCTTCGTAGCTGGCGTGCGCATCCAGTTCCACTTCCTTAGGATCGGCGAGACGGCCAATCCATTCATGCAAGGCAGCGGCCCCGCCAGGAGGCGAAGTCCTATTGGGCGCATGACTTCCGGAAAAAGGCGCATCTGCAGGCTGCGGATGATCAAGCAGATAATTTCGGAAGGATGTGCTGGGAGGACTGTCGGAAAAATTGGCCCGCGCCGGAAGATCGTACTGGAAAAGAAGGTCAAAGGTTTCCGAAGCCCTGGGGGCGGCTGGATATTCAACCACAATGTCGTGACTCGAAGCAGGCGCAACATCAATTGTGATCTGATGGGAGGCGTTTAACGTCTTTGTGGCGCCGTCCACACGCACCGTGGGTGGCGTCGTTCCACCCGTAATAGTGATAGTTTCCGTCAATCCTGAAGTTGCGGGCGTATGCTGAATGTTGAACCCGGCTGGCGAAGGGTCCGGATTTCGGCTCACGATTTGTAGTGCCGCAGGTGCGTGAGTGGCTACTGCAGGAGTTGGAGTTGGGCTTGGAGTGGGCGCCGTCGCCGGGGCCGCGCCGGTTCCGGATCCTCCCGCGCGAGCCGGGGCGGATGACGCAGCCGCGCCGGAGACGGACGCGCTTGCCGGAGTGCTGGAGCCACCTGGAGATGAAGCTGCTCCCGGCGCTGGTGACGGTGAGCTTTGAGAACCACCACTCGCTCCTGCTCCCGCAGCAGCCGCTCCGCCGCTTGGCGTAGAACCAGATGCAGGACGTGCAGGAGAACTTCCAGCCTGACTTCCCGATTGGCTTCCCTGTTGACTGCCAGATTGACTACCCTGCTGACTGCCGGATTGAGTGCCCTGATTGCTCCCGCCCTGGCCGGATGTTGCATTCGATAAGGCCTTGCCAGCGGCATCCAGCAGATTGCCGCCGCTTGAGTTGGAGACATCGCCATGCACTTGGCCCGGATTGAGCGTTGGATCAAACCAGTCCGAAAGCAGTTTCTGCGTGAAGAAGTCGAGCGCCCATTTCTCCTTGTCCTTCGCGTCCTGATCGCTGGTGAAGTTGATGACCTCGATCTTGATGGCGCCATCTTGCACGAGTTTCTCGAACGCGGCTTCAAGGCTGGCTTTCACAAAGTAGTACTGTCCACTCAAGCTCGCGCTCAGGCTGTCATAAATGCGCTTGAAATCCGCCGTAATTTTGACGTCCAGCGACGGGCGCAGCCCTGTGAATTTGAGGTCATACACCACGCCGATGGGCGCGGTTCCCTGCTTGTAAGCCTGCTCCAGAATGATCGCGCCTTCCTGGCTGAGCGTAAGGCTGAAGCTGGCATCTTCATTGCCCTGCAGCGATGGAGTCGTTGCGCCTAAGATCGACTCGACCGCGTTGAACATGCCTGGTTGCGCCGCCGTCGCCGTTGTTCCTCCAGAACCTTGCAGGTTGAGGGCGATGCACTTTACTGTTCCCGTGTCGAACTGCACCAGGCTTAGCACCGGATCGCCAGGACCTGGAGCGATCGCCGAAAGTTGCGACTTGATGCGGCCCTCTGTCGCGGGATCGAGCTTCAAGTTCGTGGTGAACATGGTGAAGCCGCCGCCTTTCGCTCCACCCTCCACTGCCGCTGGTTTGAACTTGATAAAGGTAAAACAGGCTTCGCCGTCCGTTCTTCGGGCGATGGAGACCGGCCCGGGCAGATACCAAAACTGGTTTTGGTCCGCATGGTCGGGAAATACTGTGACTCCATCAACGGTAATGGTCTTGTCGGCGGATAATAAAAGCATTTGGACGCTCCTCCCAAAAGGCCGCCTTGCCAATGGCCTGTTGCTTAGTTGATTTTTTAGCGCAACGCTAGTTCCGCAAAACGACTCGCGAACAGCGCCGGCACACGACTACTGCCACACATCCCATTTGTATTTCAGGTGCCGCCCCGTTCGTTCCTATGTCAGCGATATCGTCAAATCAGCCGCGTCGGTCGATTGCCAATCCACATCCCGGCTCAATCCGTTGGTGTACTGAATGGTGAACTGGTAGTCGTATTTCGCCTTGGTTGGATCGACATAATCAAATTCAAAGACGCCAATGCTGTCCGGTTTAGCGAGTGTGCATTGGTTTCCGATGCTGAGGCCGTTCGAGAGATCTTCATAGCGAAGGTTCACGTTGACCTGCTTGATCTGGAGATCGTCAAAGCTGGCTTGCTGCGGACGGATGCTGACAATTCGATGGCCGCGCATATCCGCCCGGACGATGATCCGCCGATCCTGTGTGTAGGATCGCGGGACCTGCGTCATGCTTCCGTTGATAAGCAGAATGCTGATCTCGTAGGCAACTCTGTCCCTGGTTGGATCGCGCTTTTCCACCGAGAAAGTCTTCACGACCGGATCGGTTTTCGAGAAGCTCACGGAGCCTTGCTCGGAAACATTGTTGGCCGGATCGTCGTAGAAAAGATCGACGAAAATGTTCTGCACTTTGTCCCAGCTTACGTTGGGAACCACCTCGACGGTGCGCTTCGATGGATACGGATCGCGGATCAACAACTCTTCCTGATCGGTGGTAACCCAGGGCTTTTCGAGATCGTGGCCATCCACTCCGTGGTAGATGATCTTGTAGTCGAAAGTAGTGAGCTTTGAATTGAGGACAAAGATCTTCCATTCCTGCGAACTCTTGTCACTGGTCAGCAGGAACGTCTGTTGCTCATGCAAGTTGTTGCCCGGGTCGTTGTAACGCGTCTGCACCTCAACGGTCGAATACTTCGGCCACGGAAAACTGATTGCGGTAATGGGCACGTGCACCATGGAGTACAGGCGGCGTGGATCGATCTCCAGGTTATCGGCCTGCGTCGTGAGTTGCGGCGAGTCGATGCTTGGCGGGCGCTGGGTGCCGTCGACATTCTTGAAGCTTACCGTGTACTGGTAAGAGACGTCCCGTTTTACCGCGCCGCCATCCACAGTGCTCTCCCATTCAACTTTGTCGGTCCCATGGCTGGCGTCGAGTAAAACGCTCTTACCGTCGTTGCCATATTTCGTCTGGACGTTAAGAGACACAATGCTATCGTCGTCAAAGTTGGCCCGCGAAATTACATTGACCCGCCGAGTCTGGAACCATGGATCGTCCAGATTCACAGCAACCACAAAACGGCTTAGGTCCAGGTGCTGGTCGCGAAGAACTTGAAATAATCCCGCGAGGTGGCCTTGCGGATAGATGGTGCTCTTCGTCGTAACGCGTTCACGCATGTTGACGTCGAGCTTCTTCTTATCGATCCGCGTGTAATCGGTTTTCTTATACGAGAGGCTGGCGAATCCGGCGGCTCCGCCTGTAGCGGCAAGCGTCGATCCTCTTTCCAAAAAGGTTGCGGCCTTGTCCCATCCGTCGGGCTGTGGGTGATCCGGATTGATGCTCGATTCGAAAAATGCGTTCGTAATCATGTCGCGCACCTGTTGTACGGCGCGATCGCGGTTGGAAATGATGCTGGTGGTATCTTCGCCTTCCGGAACAAAGGTGTCCACATCCAGTTCAATCGCCCGGCTCTCAACCAACTTGTCAACCGCGGTATCCACCTGGCTGGAGAAAAACAGCACGTTGGCTGAAAATTGATCGTCAAGAGCCTTTTGCACGCGATCCCAATCGATACTAAGGTGCACATTGTATGCGGGCCGCAAGGCCAGATAGTCGAGCGCATACACAATGCCGATCGGAGACATTTCACCCTGAAGCGCTTGCTCCAGGACAGTAACTCCATACTGATCAAGTGCCACTGAGAACGTAGCTTGGTTGTTTCCGAACAGCGCGGGATGGGCGCTTTGATCGATCCGCAGCACGAATTTGGGTCCGGTCGCCGTACCCGCAGCTGCCCCCGAACTTGAAGAAGTGCTTGATCCCGTTGAGGTCGAGCCACTGGAGGAAGAAGAAGAGGAAGACGAACTGGAGCTTCCCGAGTGGCTTCCTGAACCCGGTGGAGGCGTGTCGGGCGTTGAGGCACCAAAAAGCAGCAGCCGGACATTGCCGCTTACGACAGGCAGAGGCCCGAGCTTAGGCTTTTGATCGAGCTTCAGCATTTGCTTGAGCTGCGTGGCCGTATCGTCCAACAGGTTATCGTCTACGCCGAGGTTACAGTCGAAGTTGAGAAATCCGCCATTCCCAGCGGAGCCTCGAAACTTGATCAACTGCAACTGAGGAACCCCCTGCCCGGTTCCGGGATCGGGCAGGAGAGTCAATTTGGGAGCCAGAGGCAGGTAGTAGAACCAAGTTGGATCCTGATGATCCGGCATCAGCGAAATGCCGTTAATCATCGGGAAAGGCGGATTATCGTAGACCATATTTACGCTCCAGTCCCGGCCGCCGCGGCCAATTCCGGCAGCAAGATCGGTTCATTGGTTGTGGTCGGGCCCTGAGTTACGTGCTTGCCATCCACGGTCACAAAGCTGAATGTGTAGTCGTAGCTCTTCTTAGTCCTGTCCTGCAGGCGCAAAGACCATGCCGGCGCCGTACTCGTGGATTTGGTGATGACGAATTCTTTGGTGCTGTCGATGCTGTTCGCGGCATCCACGTAGTGGAGCACCACCTTGAGCAGCTTTACCTTGCTGAAATCGACCAGATCGGGCTGGACGGTAACGCTTAAGAATTCGCTGTCGTCGCGCTGGCGACCCACAAGAATCGTGTTCTTGGTCGCTTCGGTTTCCGCGATGCTCTGCATCTGGCCATCCTGGAACTGGATCGTGGCAGAGTAGGTGACCTTGCCGGCATTTGAATCGACCACCGAGAAAGCCCAGTCGACAAAAGGCTGCGCCTTGTTCAAAGCCAACGAGTTGGTTTGCGTGTAGTTATTCTTGTCATCAACATACTTGACATCGATGAAAATGTTACTGATGTCGGACTGCAGGTCCCCAAAAGCTCTGAAGGAAAGCGTTTTGCGTCCGCCAAACGGGCTTCCAACGTTAATCTGATCGGCCGGATTGGTTTTCCAATCCACAAGATACGTCTGGCCGTTCTTCATATCGTATTTGGTCTTGAATTTGAAAGATGCTTTGCGCGGCGCAAAAATGACTTTCTGTAGCGCTACCGCTTTATGGTCTTTGTCGAGGGTGACTTCCCACTCGATAGGATCGACATTATTGCTGGAATCCTCATAATGCACCGTCACCAAGGCTTGGGTAACTTCGTCAAAATTGATATCGGCGGCCAGCACATTTGCGAGCAGGACACCGGTGTCTCCTACGTCAATGGTCAAAGGCTCGTCGCCTTTGCTGGTCAGCACGCCGGAATCGAAAGTTTGGCTTTGGGCTCTGTAATTGACCTTGTAGTTAAAGGTGTAACTTTTCTTGTCATTCTCGTAGTAGCTGGCGAACTTAACCAGGTCGTTCGGGCTGCTCAATGAGAATGGCAAGCTTTCGTGGATCGTATCTCCATCGTAGCTGATGCGTCCGTCGATGCTGAAGATCGGGAGATTGGTGAAATCTGCGTTAGCGCGGACATTCACGTTGATTTGTTTAAAGAACGGATCGTTCAAGTCGACGTCTTTGGCAAAATCGCTCCAATTGAGCGCCTTTCCGTCTTTTCCAGTGAGCGTATTGATGCCGGGAAGGCTTCCTTTGGGTCCCAGATCAACCTCAATCACAACTCCTTCGGTCAACCACCGATCGATATTCGCAATCTTATCGACACTCAGGTTGCGATCCAGATGCTTGACTCCGTCAGGCACTTTCCGCGCATCGCTCGAAACATCAGGGATATCTCCGACCACGGCCCGCTTGACGCTGTCTTCCATGGTCTGGAAGCCCCAATCCGTAATCTGGCCGATCACTTTTGGATCGGAGGTTGCTCCCGGATCGATATCCACATTGCCGCACTCGCTGGAGATAAACTGCTGCCGAACAGTCTCTTTATAGGAGTGGTCGCTATACCAGCCGTCGTTGATGTCCACCTTTTGCGAAAAACTCATGAACTTCTCCGCATGGAACCACACGTGGACCTTCATGTTCGGCATCTTCACCGGAGCGATAAGGTTGTAGCTGACCTGCAGCGTAGGTCCCTTTCCTTGCAGAGCCTGTTCGGCGAGAGTCGCGCCTTCGGGCGTGAACTCTACGGTAATAGGCAGAATGAGGTCGCCATAAAGAGAAGGGCCGGCGGGATTGTAGATGTGCTCGACCATTGCCGAATTGGCCCCTCCGCCATCGAATAACTGCACGCTGGCGGACCCTTTGGTGTAGGTAATTTCGTGAATCTCTACAACCGGCTTGGGATTCAGGCGTGGATTCTCGCTATTCACCAGTTCCTGCAGCTTGGCTTTGCATTGTGTGACGGTGGCGGCAGGAATCGTAACGACCACATCACAAATCAGGAAGCCACCGCCCTTCTTTCCGTTGGGGCGATCGACGGGTTCGCGATATTTGAGAAACTGAAATACCGGACTTCCATCGGGACCGATGCGAAAAGTCGGTGCAGACGCGATTAAATAAAAAACGGACACGGAGTCGCTGTCACGGTACGCGGTAACACCGTCAATGCCGTCGATTTTCAACTCTTTCGTGAAAGCAATCATGCAATTCCTCCAAAATTCCTTGTTTCCAAATTCCTGGTTTCCGAATTCCTGGTTAAAGTTTCACTTCAGGTCCGGTGGCCTCTGCGGCAGGATGCTCGACCACGGAACCATCCGCGGCGGTTTCCTGCCACGTATATTCAATAACGCCCGCTAGCCCAGAATCCCTGGATACGACATACCAGGTTTCTGTCCAATCGCCGAATCCCCATGAAATAACGGTCTCATCTTCGCTTCCGTTGCCGCTCGGGCGGTACTTTGCCCGAATCTTGATCCGGCTCGATCCGGCTTCTTTCCGTGCCGTTCCATTGAAATTTACCGCGCAAAATCCGAGTTGCTGGGGCATCAGGGCAACCGGTTCGCTGGCCGCTTCCACCTGTGCCTGGTAGGCGGAACCGCCATTGGTGTAGTTGACCTTTACCGTAACCGGCTTTCCCGCTTGCACCGTGAGCCTCACCGGGGAAAACACCGGAGGAGAGAGCGCCGCCTGCGTATTTCCCGATGTGATCTGAATAAAGGCAATGGGAAAATCCTTTGGCTCAAAACCGAGCCGGATGGTTCGGTCCACCTTGCCTTCCACGGAAGGGGCATCCGGCGAAGAAGGCGTAATCAGAATATTGGCGGCGCTCATTCCGCCGAACCATGTGCCTATGTCGGCCTCGCGTGTCATCTTGGCGGGACGAGCTTCGGCGAGCGTAACGGAAGATTCAAGATGGGCCGCATCGAGCGTGGCGTCATTTCCGCCAAGCATCTTTTGCAACAAGCCGGAGGCTTGATCTTTGGCCGCATTGACGACCCTTGTGCGGAACGCATCCGAAACGTCGTCGCCTGTAACGGCGAGTTGCAGTCGACCTTCAACCAGAGATGTATCGATTTGCCGGCGGCAATCGGCAGCCTCCGCGTTCGATTGCAAATCTTGAACATCTTGGCGCGCGTCGCCGGAGATGGTTGCGGTGCAATATGCTAGGCTCTGGCCGGAAATCTCATAGGTAACTTTAAGAATTTGCTGCCGGCCCGTCATCGCCAATCTCGACTGGCCAAAATGGGCCGCATCCAGGGGCACGTTGAACAAAGCGGCAAACGGCAGATATCCCGAAGAGGTAGTGCTGGCGATCGATTCCGATCTGCCGTCCGGCATGCTCAAATCCAGCTTGACTGCATCGACAGAGACACGGTCCATCGTGAGCTGCGGCGGAGCCGCAAGCTGAAACCTGCCGCGAAGGTAGTCTCCAAGGCTCCGCAGCCGTTCGCCGCTTACGTCCCAATGCACCCCAAGCTGCAATACTCCCCCGTTGTCGTTTCCGATCATGCTTGCGGCTGGGTTTCCGGACGACATGATTTCCGGTGAAGGGCTCCCAGGAATAAAGAAAAACACGTTGGGATCGTTGTCGCTCTGCCGGTATTGAATATCCTGATACAACTCGGTCACTGCGGGCTCCCGGCGCTGGCATTTTGCACTGCTGAACCAGCCTGCAAGCTCAATGGCTCAAAGGGAGAGAGCACATTCGACCAAGGATTGGGCGTGCCGGAACTATGTTGGCGATATCGATAGCCGGGCGCAAAAGGAGAGGAAGCGAACCAGGTCCATGCATGCTGCGGTGTCTGCGCTGTCAAAGCAATCACCGTAATGTTGGACGGTGATTCGGAGCTTCCCTCAGGAAGCAAGTCGATCGCCATCAGGCCGCGTCCATCGGGAAACGCGCAGCGAATGTCGAGCGACTGGGGACCGTACTCGCGAAAAGAGGAGACATCAAGTTTCATGGGGCGAGCCGGCATCGGCCCGAGCTTAAGTACGTGCGAGCCATCGGCCGATCGAACCTCAAACTGCAGCGTAGCCTCTGTGTCTTTCGGAAGATATAAAGTTGTGCGAGGAGCCGCCGTGGCTAAGGAGAATGATATCTGCGCGTTGCTGTTGCTCAGCGTGCCCGTTACACTGCCAACGGCCAGAAGCCGGTCGGAGGCTTCCACCAAGATAAACGTCAAAGGGAAATCATCGACGGTCAGATCCAGCTTTTCACCGGAGCGCGGCGTGTCCTGCCCTTCCACCCTTTGAATGCCACCGGAATCCTGGAGAATCACAAATGTCTGAACCAGGTACTCCAATTCCTCCTTAGGAGAGAGTTGCACGGTCATGGAGCCGGTATTGCGGGGTTCCGCAAGCTCGATGGTCTTATTGATCTGTTGCGGACGGAACGGCACTTTGGGGGGAACCTTGACGGTGACCCCAATGCTTAAAACGTTCGGGCCCTGTGGCGGTAGGTTCGCCGAGACCGAGAGCATCGCCAGCCCGGTTTTAAGGCTGGGGATCGTCTCCATCGAGAGCACTGTATCGGATCGCTGCGAGGCCAACATCGATCGAGCCGCTGCTAACGGATCAAAGCTCAAAGGAAAAAGACGCGCCGTTACGAGCGGTTGAGAAAGATCCCAATCAAAGGCCCCGCTGTCGAATTGATCAAGCGGCGGAAGCGTCAGGATCGGCTCTCCGCCTGGCTGCTGGGGAGCGGACAGGGCGGCAAAGCGCGCGCGCACATGATCGGCCATGCACTCGCCGAAAGCGGTAAGCCCAACCTGGTCGAGATTCCCATCGACCTTCCAGGGAACATCGTTGGACGGGGACGAAAACGCCGCTTCCAGTTGCGCCCGAAAAATCTGACCGGACTGCCCCGATCTTGCCGCCAGGTACTGGAGTGATCGCGCCGGATCCAGATGCACTTGCAGAGGCAGGCGCGGAGCGACGCCCCATATTTCCATGTGGGCGATCGCGCGCATGGGCGTGATGCTGGAGAGCATGTCTTTCACAAGCTGAGCGCCATGCGTGTCCAGGCGTGCAACAAAGCGCACCAACCCCAGGCCTTGCGAACTCACTGCAACGGGCGCATACAGCTCCGGGGCTGCCTGATTGAGCCCTTCCACCGGCAACAACTGAACAAAACCGTCACGAAAATTTGCCTGCTCCAGAGATGCTCCCGGCTGTTGCCCTCGCAACAGCATCAGGCCATCCTCCATCGGGAAGTCGGCTTGCAGGCGGAAATCCAGCATGCCGTAAGGCGCTGGAGGCAGCATCGGATTCGAGGGACGAATCACGCCAAGATGGAAGTCTGGGCTTCCATCCTGGCGCTTCGCGATGCCGATTGCACTTGGCAGCAGCGTGTACGCCTTGCCCGCCTGGAAAGGCGCGAGCAAAGTAACGTTGTTCCGCTGAAGCTGCCCTTGAAAATCGGGAAGTTCTTCAAACGTCATATCGATCACCGTACGGCTGGAAATAGGACCGTGGTTGTCTCCGGGGGACGCCAATCCGCATCTTTATCCTGCTGCCCATTGGAGTGAACGCGGGTGACCCGGTAACGATATTCGCCGGTATCGGTCTTGCGGAGAACATAGTCCATCACCGAATGCGGAATATCGGCTTTTACCTCCAGGTGATTGGCATTCAATTCGACAGAGATGCCGCTGTCGAAATCGACGACCAGTGAAACAATCTGTGCCGATGCATCGGATCCGGCGGCGAACGTAGAAGCCGGAGTCTTCACCGTGATCGAGGTCAGATAGCTCTCCGAGGTGCTTGGATCAAGCGTTTCTTTCCAGATAGCGTCTTTATCCGGAAGCGCATGCACGCCGCTAAGGTCATACTGGACAAGGACCGGAGCGCCGGCCTCCACCGGGCTTGCCGGGGTAATCGCAAAACTGATGGCTTGCCCTACTGGAACCTGTACCGGCTGCGAGAGATCGAGCTGGATGGTGGCAGGAATTTTTTCTTCGCCGCGAACCAGAGTGGCATCCAGAGATTGAATTTCCACGGGACTCTCGATCAGGTTTTGCCAGGTCGCTTGTACACCTGGCTCGTACGTTACGGTATGTTGAGGCTCTTGTTTGCCCTTCTTCTTGTCCTTATCCTTGTTCTTCTTGTCATGATGGCCGAGTTTGCCCAGAAGCTTTCCGGCGAGGCCACCGACAACATCTTCCACCGCACCCTCAATGTTTCCGTGAACGGCATCGCCAATGGCGGAACTGACCGACTGCGTTAGACCACCATCCGTACCGGCGGAGGGATCGGTGGAGCCATCACCCGAACCATCCCCACTCGGCGCGGAGCCGTCTGCTGCCAGCGGTTGCTCGGAATAGGAGATCAGATCGCCCGCCAAGTCGTTCAATCGCGCGCTAAATGGGATTTCTTCGCCGGCATCCGCGCCAAGATCCACGTCGATTTTTCCGGTCAGGAGCAGAGACGAAGGGCTAAAGAGCGCATCGTACATCGATTGAAATTGCGGCAGCGGAAGAATAATCGAATCATGAACGCCGCTGCGCAAATCGACAATGGCCTTGTCGCGCAACTCAAACGGCCCCTTGCTGGTATCGCACCCGGGATAAGCCAGGCTGAAATGCGTCTTCTCCGGAGCGCTCAGAAGAGGTTCAAACTGCGGTCCGGTTACACCCTTGGGCAGCGGATCGGTAATCGAAGGCTTAAGCTTGTCGGCGGCATCCACAAGCCGCTTTGGGTCCACCCAGGGCACAGCGATAAAGGAGAAGGTAGCCTTCAAATCGTCAGCCGATGCCGCCTGGCCAAAACTCACGGACATTAACGGCTCGTGGGCGCCATCAGGCCGGCGGGCGATCTTGAAGTTGTCCGGCAAATAGTAAAAGAGATGGTGGCGGGCGGAATCCTGATAGTAGGTGTGGCTTCTGCCGTCGTTCCATGGAACTTGATAACGAGTGAGGGTGAGACTCTCGCCCGAAGGCGGAGTTACATCTTTGTAGATGTACTTGTGCAGCTCCGGAGGAAACACGAAGGGGCGAGGCTCGACCAGGAAATCAACCGCCCGGTCAACGGGCCGGAACGTGGGCGTCGAGGGCTGGTGCGGTTGAGGTTGTGGTTGAGGGATTCTCGCAAAGGTCATGATGAGCGGGCGAATCGGCGGAGGAGGAGGCACCGGAACCGCGACGGAAACCGCGCGCCGCACAACAAGTGTCGTGCCATACGTATGGTCCGCCAGCGCCTGGTAAAGCGCATCGCGCTGCTGGAGAGAGTCGAGATGCAGCGTTGCCGTCAGCACGCCGCTCTTGACACTGATCTCCTGGAAAGTGAGCTCTTCTTGTGCTCCGGGCTGGTTGCCGATCATCTGGTTAAAGCGCACCAGGACCGCAACATGATGGTCCAGTTCTTGAGCTGAAGCAGCTGCGGCGGCGATGGATGGAGCCGCGAACTTAATGAGGTGGACGATAAACGACCAGCCGGCATCGCCCTGCTTAAACGCCAATTGGTACTGCTGGTGCTCGGTCACCAATTGATAACGAGGCAGGAAGAACTTCTTCGCCGGCTGGGCCGGATCCTCAAATAGCACCTCGTCCGTGACATCGACATTCGGGCAGATCGGCGTTTTGATCTGGTCGCGAGTCACGCCTTCTGTCGGCGGCCGAAGACCGATGATGTTCTTCGCAAAATTTGGATCGATGAAGCGCAGGTTATTGATCTGGGGCGTCACCTGGGGGTGGGCAATCGGCACGGGCGTTCCCGGCCTGGGAGGCGCAACATGAACGGGCTGGCCAATCGGAGGCTTGCCAACCACCGTCGTTCCAGGACGGATGATCGTCGCAGGAGGATGGGCCACAGGCGGCGGGGGAATAAAGACGCTTGGGAGATGGCTGCCAGAACTCGCCGGCGGATGCGTTGCGCCAGTGACTGGCCCTGGCCTTCCGACAACAACCGGGGGACGAACGACATTAATAGGAGGCCGGTTCACGATAATCGGCGGGCGCGCTATGTTGGTAGGGTTCACCGGATGCGCGATATTCGCGGGGTGGGCTGTGGGCATCGCAGCCGCCCGGGCCGCCGGCGGCTTGGCCGGCGTAAAGTTAGGCACCATGACTCGGTTGATCGGTTTTGCAGCGCTGAAGATAGGTTTCCCTGGTTTTATCGGAATCTTAGGCATTTCTCATCTCCTACTATTGGGGTAGTGCAGCCTGGGTTCATTTCGTTTCACGCTCAAACAAGAACTAACGGAGAATCTTGATGGAAACCGGAGCCGGAATACACATCTTTTGGGAAATAAAAGACTGAACGGGTGAATCTGTCACGATAAAGATCAAACTATAAGCCAAAAATGCCGAGCTGAAGAAACTAAGCGTGCAGATACGCGCAAGAAGAACAAGGGCAATAGCAAATCTCCGTTCGGAGCCCGAAACAGAGATGACCATTGTGGAACAACTTTCACTTATTCCTGCAAGCACTTGAAAATTAAATATCTTATGAACGATCAAAAACTGATCTTGCGCTAGCTGCGGTGCAATTCCCTGCTGTGCGTTTCCAATGAATGCGCCTTTTGCGTCCTGCAGATCGACTGGTGAAGCTGAGTTGGTGAGGCTTCGCCACGCAGCCCTATCCTCGCTTGAAGAGGGCTGCTTGAGGAGTATCCAACCAGGTTCCTTAAACTCATTTTCGACGCAGCAGTAATCCGGGGAGGGTCTGCCGAAGATCAGCGTTGCAAAGCGGCTTTCCGGCCTCGGGCTTAGTCAAAAGGAATTGCTGCCCCGAAACACGTCTGCGAACGCATGTCCGGGGCAAGAATCGGATCAAAATGAAGGATGATGATGAGCGTGACCTTGAAGCGGTTGGATTGAGTTCGAATCCCTCTCCCTCCAGAAGATCTTCGCGACTAACCGTTGTCATTTTCGGAAAGCTAAACAGGCGCCTATTTTGACGCCGTCTTTTGCCCGGTTGATGGAACCAGAATGGTGACAGGCACAGCCGGTAAGTCTTTCCCCTTTGGTGTGGTCAAGAACTGGGTCACCTGAAGAAAGGTTGTTGCGGGCGCTGAGGAAATATATTGGTCCTCACACCCAGACCGGCTGTATTGACCGTCCACCGTCATATAAACATAGGGACCGCCCTCAGCTTTGGGGCAGGAGCATGTGGCTGAATATTTTTGGGGATCATTCTTATCCGCGTGCACAGTGCAAGCGGCATCCATGCACATCGCCCAAGGGCGCTTGTTGGTGCAGGCTACAAAGTTTGTTACCGGGGAATAACGAGAAGGGATTTTTTGTCCCTCCGCAGGGGGAGCCTGGGGAATGGACTGGCACGAGTTATTGTTTTTGGGTCCGTTAACTCCTAACGAATAACCAGTTCCCACCTTGCATTCACATTGAAAGCTGGAGATTTGGCCATTCGAAGTGATTGGTTTGCAAGTAGCTTCCATGCAAGCCGCAAAGGTGCCCTGGCACACATTAAACCCCGCGCTGTGGGTGGAGGTCGATTTTGAGGATTTGCTTGACGTTCCCGTTCCGGTTCCTGTTGCAATTGATTTAGCTGTTTCCTGAGCGCTGCCCGTTGCAGTTGATTTAGATGTTTCCTGAGCGTTGCCCGCTGGCAGGAAGAACATACTCACTCCCAACATGAAAATAAACAGACTGAGTTTAGACATATCGTAGATCCCCCCGATCTAGTTTTTTTAGCTGCCGGAGCTTAAGTTAAAGCTGGGAATAAGTCAATATGTAACTGGCGAATTTAGTTTTATAGTTAGCAAATAGGAAGCATAAAACGTTTGATGGAATTAAATTCACGACGCTTCAAATCCACGATATTTCCGCCGCCATTTGAACTTAAATATCTTTAATCGAATATGGGCAATCTAATATTGGAATTCGTTAACTCAATCTAGATTTTGCACTAAGCGAGGTTCGCCAGTCCGGCTTCTGCCGCAGCAAATAGTTAGACGAACCCCAAAATCTTTGAGGGCTTCCTCGAAGGCCTTATTGCTCAACTGTCGTTTTTAGGGTCATGGAGCATGGTCTGGGAATTGGCATTGCCATCCTTGATGCGCTGTATCTGGCTGCCGTCGGCGCCTGCGGCATTGCTTACTATTTGAGGGGGTTCAGCATTCGGCGGCCGCGTGAGGGTTAAGCAGGAACGGCAGATGCGGCATCATCAATTTTCTTTTGTGGCTCTAGCAAGGATGATTGGCGTTGAAATATTAGACTGTCAGGATCAGTGCGCAAGCTCGTAGCTGTCCGGGCTTATGGCAGTTTGAAATTACATATATTGGAGAATGATTGACAACTATCCTCCGTCAATAATCCATTTTCAACTTGTTTTAGTCATGGTTATAAAGTAATCCGAAGGAAACCAAGGAGATCATCATGTTGACACCAATGCCCATCCCACAGGGTGGGTTCAATCAGGAATATCGGCAGCATCCACAGATCCCTGGCGGCTATATTTTCAGCTACACGGGCGATAACTACAACGAGTATCTGAATGATATTTATCCGCTACTACCGGAGAGCGTGACCTTCGCCCATGAGTCGACGCCCAGTGATTTTCAAAGGGACGAACCTGGCAGCAATGCCGTACCGCAGACGGCGGTCCTGTTTCCGTATCCCGGTGAGCCGCTTGCGGGCATGCCATGGCGCTTCACTCTGCTGGCGGGGAAACGGACCATTGACTTCACTTTGATTGCGCGCATTTTGTCGAAACATCCCATTCTGAAGCCGGGAGAGTCATCGGATAGCACCACCACGAAATGGCACAAGGGATTAATTGAACGGCGTACCGAAACGAAGCTGTTGGCGGTCAACGGAGCCAAGCTGACCGAATTGGTCGGCACTGAAGGCGATCGTTACGCCCTGGTGGCCTCATTCTCCGGCCAGTCGACAAACGATTTACCACCACCGCCGCCTGGCTATCAATATGAATTTCAGGAAATGAAGCAGGACTTCCAGCTCATTTGCCTCCGCTACGCCCATATCCTGATCAACAATGAAAACGGTGGGGGATTTAATTTTCAACGATATGAGCGTGGTGGCGTTATTGACTGACGGCGCAACGCCATGGAGCAAGTTGAGGGCAAAGGCACGAAAAGGCCAAAGCTTTGGGTTTCGAGGTTTCCAGAGGTCTGGTTTCACATCGGAATGTTTTTTTCCGTTGGGAACCACCTTCAATTCTTGAATCTGATTCGGGAATCAGGGGGAGCGGAGGTTTCAAATCCTCTCTCCCGATAATTTCAAGCTCATTCGGCGATCGAGAGTGAACTGTCATTCTAAAAAACTTAGGAGGAATAGAGTTCGATAGTTATCCCTTACTCCCCGCTGGAATGGTCTGCCTTTCGTAGTGCCTTAGCGGCGCCCCCTTCTCACTGCTTTCCAGGATCCGGATTTGTAAGTTGTTTTTTCTACTGGTCGGAACAGTTCGAAGCTCAATTTGGCATGAAGCGGGCCGGGTAACTTCAAGATGGCCGACCATATACCCATATTCGAAGGTCGACACCCAGGGTTCAATTCCGCACGCGAGGTAGACGACGTTCATCGATTTTTCGAGCAACCGCCTCCAGGGGTAAAAACTCCACGCCGAAGCCCCAGGACCGCGATGCAGCATCAATAGGTAGCACGCGCTGGCGTCCTTCGATGAAGATCACACGGAAACCATCAACGGAACTGTTCCATCAGTCGGTGCACAAGAAAGGCATCCAACGCGGTTGGTAGTTATGAGATCAAGGCTCGCCAAAGTTTGCTGGCTTAAGGTTGACAATGCTCGTCGAAGTAGGCAATTGGCGAAATCATTTTGTTCATGTATCGTAAGCTGACTATGAGGTTTCATACGGAGTTCGTGTCCCTAACATATGTGAACCTTGAAAGAGGCAAACAGTGGTGGATCGGCACATTTGATTGCAGAGAGTCGAAGTTACCGAATTGGGATGATCCAATGCCCTCCGATATTGCCCTGAGATTTCCTCAGGATGACGAACCAACGATTCAACTAAGGGCGGAGACGGATGGACGTGTTGACGATGAACCCGCCGTATCTACAATTTTCTGCAGTAGGCTGAAGAAAGCGCATGAACAGCTTTCCGGGCGCGGAATTCTCGTTGGGCCAATACAAGACGGTGGCGACATGAAGTTCTTTGAAATACGGGACATCGAAGGGCATCTCATTGAAATCTGCGAGGACACCGGGTTCTTGTCGTTTCTAAGTTAGGATTGTAAAAAGCTGGAAATTCGTAAATTCCGGCAGATCGTTTCTTCTTTAAATTCATTAAACTAGCAACCATCCTTATTGACGCCTCTTGCAATTTTAGAGCCTACGTTTGTGCGTTCGGGACCTTAGTAGGAATTCGAAGGCGAGGATATGAACCGAGAAATCAGGTCAAATTACGATTGGCCAAGAACGATCCTTCCACCTTACCAGCTCGATGCGGCAGAAAATGCTGAATAATTCTCATCTTCAAAGTTGAATTCATCTTGGGATTAAGCTTGATTGGTGCACCCTGGATTGTAAGAAAAGATTTCTTCCATGATCAGGAAACCCGTTCTTTGCTCCGTTATTTGATAGTAGGAGCGACGATTGACGATGCCGATACTCGTTCTTCGCTTCTAAAATTAATAAGGAGATTCTTATATGGCTTCGCCCACTTTTCTAAATCCACTCGGATTCTCATCATCAAATTGGCTTATTAATCAAACTGACCATGACAAAGAACCGGGAGAAAATATTGAAGCTGGCCTCGTCAACGATTTTGAAACGGGTGACGACGTCAAAAATTTCACAACTATCGTAGTTAACGTAGCTCCGCAAAGCGCCGCGTTCGCGGCCAGCAATCAGAGTAGCGGCCTGGGCGCTGTTGGTGTCTACGGAGAAAGCATAAGCAGCACCGGCGTGGGTGTCGTGGGGGCATCAACCGGCATTGGAGTTGCCGGGGTCGCCAAAAAGCAATCAATCGACATTCCCGACAATCCTCATCCGTTTGTCGGCGTATTTGGATCCGGGGACACGGGCGGCGTGCTTGCAGAGGGGAGCATCTTTGGGGTTCAAGGAAATAGCGACAACGGTATTGGGGTTGAAGGCAACGGCCAAATCGCTGGAGTATCTGGCTCTGGAACGGTAGGTGTTTTTGGAGTGCAAACGACGCAGCAGTCCCCACCAAAGGCTTCCAATCCGGTTTATGCTCACACGGGCATCGTTGGCGTTGGCGAAGCGAGGGGAGGAATATTTCAAGCGATCCCGAACGTCATGCCTAGCATCCTTCATCCAGGCATAACCGGACTTACCCCTCAACTCGCTAATGTTCAACTCACACCGGTCGTGGCGAATATTTCCAATCTCAAGAGCACCATGTTAACGCCATCCCAAACCATTCCTGTGTTGCCCACCAATGCAACTGCGGGTGACATGCTCATGATTCAACTGGCAAACAATACTGGACAGGTTGATCCTGGCAGCACTCAATTGTGGCTTTGCACTCGCACAGGCAGGCCCGATGGGAAACTACCGACCGTGTGGGCAAGGGTTCATCTTGATATCTCGGTCTCACTGTTTTGAGCCCGACATTGACCTGGGCTTATAGCTTGAAAGGTTAAGATGTGAGAATAAGTTCTTCATCTAAAGCCTATCTCCTGCGGGGGGCGACCGCACGGGTCACACCCCGCCATTTTCGGTTCAAGTGCAAGAGGTCCGAGAACGAAATGAGCATGAGTACGCATTCCTCAGTTCAATGATCGTCCCATACTTCCCTGCCAATTTGGGCCTCTTATGTTTCAATGTTGCATCGGTAGCAGCATCTTCATAGCCATCTCTCTTTCCCCCCTGCCGTCTACAATGAATCCCTTCAAGGAGAGAAAACAAATGTCTGGAAGAAGACAAATTGCGCTTCTATTGGCGAGTAACGTTGTGTTGGCAGCACTCAGCGGCGGATTGGCCGCAACCTGGATGTCGAGGAAATCCTTGCGAGCGGACCGAGCGAGCATCACAGCACGTGAGTTTATTCTCGCCGATGAAAGCGGACATGTGGGCGCCAAGCTAACCTGGGAGGAACATCAACCAGGAATCAGGTTGTTTGATCAAAGCGGCCATGTGCGATCGGCACTCTTCCTGGAGCCCAATGGCGTTCCAGATCTTTATCTATATGATCAGAACAATATGGTACGGGCAGCGTTGAACCTTTTTGATAGTGGCGTGCCGAATCTGGGCTTTCTGGATACGAGCAATGAGCAAATGGTCTTCACCGAGTTCGACAACAATCATTCCTACAATCTCAGGTTCGTGAAAATTGGCAAGGACGCAAACCATGAGATCGCCAGCCGCCGGATCACCGCGGGACGATACTGGCGTACATGAAGAGAATACAAGAGTAAGAGCCAAATCACGCTAAAGGATGAGGAGCAGGAGAGTTCGAGAGTCGTCCCTTACTTCCCCGCCCGAATATTCGCTCTCTTGATTCAATACTTTACCAGCGAACTCTTCTATGTTGTTTCTAGGGAATCAGGCTGCAATCTTTTTATTCTCCGCTGGTAATGAAGACTTCACCGATCTGAGGGATCATAGCGTTCCGCTTTGCCCTTGTTCCGCTAATGGCACTTCAACCCATAGAAATGGAACAGTCCTTTTCGATAACAGCCTGAGCCCATAGATTCCCCTCATGTCATTTTCCGATCGCGATGGAACTCAAAGTCAAGAGGTCGTTGCCCGCGAGGCCGTTGATGCGGAGTGTTGCGCTCGGCGTGCTTGAACTGGAAAGAGGGGCGCTGTAAGCGGTGATATTAACAAGATTGCCCACGTACAGGTTGCCGTTGCTGTCCAGGGCAACAGATTTAGGCAGGGACAAGCCACTGGTGATGGAAAATGCTGGTTCGCTGTTGGCTGTAATCGGCAGGTTATAGACATCGATCCGCTGATTCCCCAGCGCGCTCACGACAAATAGCTGCGTGCTGCTGAGCGCCACGCTCATGTAAAAGGTATCTGCCTGAAATGGAGTCGCAATGGCTGGGCCGATATACGGCGGCGCCAAGACAAGCAAATTGCTTTGAACTGTGGAAACTGCACCGCCAAGGTTGCTAAGGATCAGATTGCCGTTTGCGTCAAGGGCCGCTCCGCGATTAAAGCCAGAGGCGGTAATCACGCCGATCACTTGCGAGGGCGTACTGGCCGAGGTAAACGGCGGCGCGAAAACATCAACGTTGTTGTCGTCTGTGACGAACAGGTCGCCGGCTGCGCTGAATGCAGGTTGGCCGTTGGCAAACCCATTGCTAAACGCGGCAGAAATCGTCGTCGTGCCGCTCAGGGGAGCTTTGAAGATTTCCAGATTTCCCGCCCCGTCTCCAGCGGCGATATTGCCGTTGCTATCCACGGCAAGGCCAGAGACGAAGGACATAGGCAGGCGTACCGTCGGCGTAGATGTGTCGGTAATCGGCAATGTAAATTGCTGAATCTCACCGCTCCCGGACGCGGCCAAGGACCCAACGCCCACATATAAGTGCTGCGACGAGACTGGGAGAGGCGAAGCTGTTGAATTACCACCGCAACCCATCAAGCACCCGATGAGTAGGTCGGCAAGAGATACAAGAACGGGCAGAATGACCAAGCGACTGTGCATCTTTTTGTGTCTCCTTCGATAGTGCAAAGCTGCACTGCAAAGCCAGCTTCGCGGAGCACCGCAAAAAGAACAATCGCCGGAGAGTCAACCGCGGGTAAATTACTTCTCACGGCAAGGTAAAGCGAGGAGCTCAATCAATGTAAATGCAACTAAAATAAAGATTCTGGCGGGGAGAGCAGGTTCGCCCTGGCTAGGGCCAAAGAATTAGAGTTTCTGAGATTTCGAGCGGCAGCTCTCATTTATTTAAGAAGTGTAATAGTTCGATAGTCGTCCCGTACTCCCCAAAAATAAATGGACGCCGTTGGGCGTCCATTTCTCTTCCAAATTGTTGTCGAGCTCTACCCGGCCACTTCTTCCAGTTCCTTTTGATCAAAGTCGAAATTGGAGTACACATTTTGAACATCGTCGTTATCCTCAATCGCTTCGAGCATACGGATCATCTGGTTGGCCGCCGAGCCCTCCAGCTTGATGTAATTCTGAGGAACCATTCCGATTTCGGAGTGCGCCACCTCAATATTGGCCTTTTTCACCGCTTCTAACACTGCTTCGAAGGAAGCCGGCGGAGTGGTGATTTCCCAGCTCTCCTGATCGTCGTTCAGGTCCTCTCCACCGTTTTCAAGCACGATGTTCATCAAGTCCTCTTCCTTGGCTGCGCTCTTGGGGATCACAACCTGGCCCTTCTTGCTGAACATCCAGGCGACGGAACCGGCTTCACCAAGGTTCCCGCCGTTCTTGCCGAAAAGATGCCGTACTTCGCTGACCGTACGGTTGCGGTTATCGGTGGTCACATCTACCAGCACCGCGACCCCGCCCGGCCCGTACCCCTCAAACGTGATCTCTTCGTAGGTGGCGCCGGGAAGTTCACCCGTTCCTCTCTGGATGGCACGCTTGATGTTATCGGCAGGCATGTTCTCGGCCTTGGCCGCCGCAATCGCAGTCCTGAGTCGGGGATTGCCCTCGGGGTCGCCGCCTCCACCTTTTGCCGCCATGGTGATTTCTTTGATAAGACGAGTAAAGATCTTGCCGCGCTTGGCATCCAGCGCGCCCTTCTTGTGCTTAATTGTGGCCCATTTTGAGTGGCCGGACATGGTCTAAACCTCGATTTGAACTTGGTTGGTATGGCCGAAGGTTGACTCCAGCAGATACGCAAGAAACGTATGAAAACAAAGTAGATTATACCATGTGTACCGGTCATCCGCCTCTGGATTCGTAGAACTCCGGTCGGCCTTTTTTATACGCATAAATCACGGCCAGCAATGGTGGTGCCAGCAGCACTCCCCAAAAAGAAAATATCAGTCCTAGAATGATAGGTGCCGTAATCGAGGCCCAGAACGGAACTTTGGCCTTGCGTTTCATCAAATACGGCTGCAAGAGCAGTCCGTCAATCACCATAATGGCCGCAAACAAGATCAGAACATAGACAAACCGCATCGAATCGGAACTGAATAATCCAGTCAGCGCAGGACCGATGAGCGCCAGCACCGCTCCAAGATTCGGGATAAATTGCAGCAATCCCGCCAGCAGCGCCCAAACAATTGCGAACGGAATTCCGAAGCCGATGACGATCAGCCCTGCCAGCCACATCAAGGAGACCAGAGCAGAGTCGTAACACTGGGCCACAAACCAGCTTCGGAGCGCGATGCCGGTCGTCGAAAGGTGCTCTCTCCAATTCATTGCCTTACTTCATTGGATGCACAGCCGCCTGTTCAAAGGCTACCGATATCCGGACTTCGGCACTCATGCAATCTTGCTCACGAACGGCCTCTCTCTTTCGTTTACCCACGCAAGCCATTCAGCTTTTGCCCACGCCTTTGAAAAGAGAGCGTAATACCATGCCTGTGGCCCGAACAGGCATGAGCCTCTGGAGAAGATCGATCTGTTTTGCATCGGAGCCGATTAACACGCGAGCTTTGTTGCCGAGAATTCCCTTCACAATCACCTGCGCGGCTTTTTCTGAAGAGGTCAGCGGCAGTTTTTCAAACTGGGCCGCGATCGGAGCCGAACTACCTTTCTCCACTCCCTCTCCTTCGCGCGCTCGGGCCGCAATGGAGGTACGAATGCCGCCAGGATGAACGCATGTGACCTTAATATGCGTTTCCTGCAGCTCATGCCGAAGCACCTCCGTGAATCCACGCACGGCAAATTTACTGGAGCAATAGGCAGCCTGGCCTGGAGGCCCAATCATTCCAAAGACACTCGAAACGTTGACGATATGCGCATCGGAACTGGCTTGCAGCAGCGGCATGAAGAATTTGCATCCGTAGATCACGCCCCAAAAATTGATCTTGATGAGCCACTCCATGTCTGCGAGGGACAGCTCGGCGAATGTTCCGTGCAGCGCTACGCCGGCATTGTTCACCAGCAGGGCCGCCCCTCCAAAGTCCCGCGCCACCTGTTCGGCAAATCCCTGCACCTGGGAGGCCTCGGATACATCCACCTGGTAGGTTTTCGCCTTCGCCGTTCCTAACAGGCCAAGCGTCTCCTGAAGGCCCGCGGTATGGACGTCAGCCAACGCAAGCTGTGCACCGTGCTTTGCAAGTTCCTGGGCCAGAGCGCGGCCAATTCCCGATCCCGCTCCGGTAACAACGGCAACAGCGCCTTGAATCCGCTGCATCAGTGGGTCCTCCCAACAAAGAAAGACTTCCCTAAAAGCTGCGAAAAGCAGCGGCTGAAGCCTATCGATGACAATGCAAGCTGCTTACTCCGAATGATGCGATTCTGAACCGCCGTGACCATGGCCTGCTCCCTGATTCCTGTCTATCTCATTGAAGAGATCGCTATGATTCTAAGCTCTCTCCACTCTCTCCAATGATTCTAAGCTTCCCGCAAGCCATGATCATGGAGGTCTGACTTACTTGCGGTCGCTGTCCTTGTCGTCCCGGTCGCGACCGTCGTGATCCTTGCAACCATCCACTACGCTGGCGAGAAGGCCATTATTGGCGGTAATCGTGCGGCTAAAGCAATTCCTTCTTGAGTCCATGGATGAAGATGAAATGGATGAATAGGTTTGCGTGCTCGTCCGGTTTTTCACGCCGGTAAGCGCGCCCGTTGCATCCAGCAGTTGCGTATCGGTAGGCGCAACGGAGTTCGAAACTTCGCTGAAGGCGATGGGCCTGCGGTCGTCGTCATTTCCACGGAAAGTAGCTTGGCGATTTTTATAGGCCTGGCTGATCGTCGTCGTAAATGCCGAGGAGTTGTCGGGGTTCACCGTGAAGTTAATATCCACGGTCAGTGGCCACGAGAACGTCTGCAAAACGGTCTCCTCCTCGCCCCGGTGCCTGGTGGTTGTTTGAGAAGAAACCTCGGTCGACTGGGTTATGTTCTGCACAAATACCGTGTTCGTAATATCGAACTGCTGCTGGTTGGAGAACTGGATGTCCTGCGCCACCTTGGTTTCCACCCTGCCGTGCGAAGTGCGAACAAATCCTTTGATCTCGAATTGGCGCGCAGCAGTCACGCCAACCGTGCCGGTAATGTTTCCGCTGGCATCGGTGGAAAGGTTTTCCTGAATGGCAGGCTGCGGAGCCGCGAGCGAGTTGCTCACGACCTCTCCCGTAACCTGCGTCGATTCGTGGTCGAGGAACAGGAGCAGCGTGGCGGTAGTGGAAAAGTGGTCGTTGGCGTTAAACACACTGAGTGAGATTTGGTGAGGTTGTCCGTTGCTCAAGGCTCCGGCAAAAGGCGTCAGGTCTACGCGATATGGAACGAAGTTCAGCGTCTGCACACCTGGAATTGGCCGCCATAATAATGGATCGATGCCGCCTGTAAAAATCCATGGAAAGACCGGGGCGACTCCCGCGGGCTGGCCGTCGATGGAAACCTCCGTTTCGCGGAACGGGGTGTTGCCGCAGCTTTGCAGTTCGTTGGCAACATCGTTGGGAACGCAGGTGTACCAGAATTCATCGTTGTGCTGGCTCTGGGCAAGCACGTCGAGAAACACCCGCTCAATATTGGTGGGCATTACAAAGGTTCGCGCGAGCGCGCTCGTGCTGGTCACCAGATCGACAGTCTCGCCCGACGGTCCCGCTGAGAGTGGCAGCACTACATCTGCAGTGCGTGGGCCGCGATCATCGTCATCGCCGAGCGGAAAGAACTGCAAATCGGCAGTTCCGAAAAGCACGCTGGTAAAGGTGGAATTCACCAGATTGCCAAGATCCACCTCCCCGGTTTGAGGACTCTTAAATAGTGCACTGTAGTCCGTCAGGTCTCTTTCCACGTGCCACGAGCGCCCCGTGGCTCCGGAGGGCTCCGACGTAGTGCCGAAATAAACATTCGTCCCGCCGATCCAGATATTGGCCGTGCGATCGAATTGCAAGCCCGCCGTAATGGAGAAGTCTGCTTCCAAAACCACCTTGGCCCAGGGCCCAGGACATTGTGCCGGAGGAGTAACGGAAAAAGGCTTTGGAGAAAAATCGGCAAATGTTATCGCGGTAAAAAGCGGAACGGTGCAAGGCGTTGTCTTGGGTCTCGTTACCGGCGGGTCCGCAGTGGCGGTATTGGCCGATCCGATCGTCAAACCCGGCGCCGGTATGCTCTGTGCCGCAACGCCGCTCGCCAAGAACAACACGAGCGCCGCGATCCAGGCGACATTCATTGCTTTGAGAGGCTTTCCGGCGATTGCTGTGATTCCTGTATTTCCAACCGTTAAGGGTCTACAGTGAAACGACCTACAGTGAGATGTCCGTTCCGCGTTCGTTGTCCGATACATAAGGTACTCCTCCAGAGGGCGCACATTATATGTCCGGGTCACTGATTCGGCAACGAACGCCCCCAACGAACCTGATACCCCCAAGCAGCGCCAACGTGGCCACGGCGTAGCTTGGCTTACGAGATGACACCGCTGCGGACGAACCGCATCCGGCAAATCGCTCTTCGTTGTCGTTGAATTTACGCCTTTGAATTTTCTTTGAATTTCCCGCTTGCAATCCAGCTTGTTTACGATAACATAGATAGCGAACAAAAAGCGAAAATTGGACGGTGCTTTATGTCCTCCTCACTTTTTCCGGAACTTGATCCAGGCGAGCAACTGGTAGGCATTGCCAAACTGGCTGCTGAAGGCGAATCTCTCGAAGAGGGACACAACGTCGAATACTTCACGCTTGGAAATCGCGCCCTGTTGAATCGCTGCGTCTCCCGCCGAGGCCTGCCCTTTGCCTGGTCGATCAATCCTTACCGTGGGTGTGAGTTTGCGTGCAAATACTGTTATGCGCGCTATACGCACGAGTTCATGGAGATGCATGATAGCGCCGATTTCGAGCGCAAGATTTATGCCAAGCAGAATACCGGCTGGCTTCTGCGCCAGGAGTTAAAGAAGGTGCGCGGCAAAGAGAGTATTGCCATCGGAGCGGCTACGGATCCTTATCAGCCGGCGGAACGGCGCTTTGGAGTTACACGCAGCATTCTGGAAGAACTAGCGCGCCACCACGGCTTGAGCATCGGTATTGTTACCAAATCAAATCTCATCTTGCGCGACCGGGAGTTGTTGCAAACGATCTCCAGGAATAACAGCCTTGCCGTAGCCATCACGGTTACCACCACGCAAAACGATCTCGCAAGATCGCTGGAGCCGCGCGCACCCCGGCCCGATCTACGCCTGCAAGCGGTGCAAAAGCTGGTGGAATGGGGCATCCGCGCCGGCGTGAATTGCTCGCCGGTTCTTCCGGAAATCACAGACGCTCCCTATGCGCTGGAAAGCGTGGTGGAGGCAGCCGCCAAGGCCGGTGCACAGTTTGTTCACAGCAGCCTGCTTTTTCTGAAGCCCTGCGCCGAGAAAGTATTCATGCCCTTTTTGGAAGAGCAGTTCCCTCGCCTGGTGCCGCTCTACCGCGAACGCTATGCGCAAAAGGCATTCCTTCCACCGGAGTATCAGAAGCGCATCTCCGCGTTAGTCAAAAAATACTGCGAGAAATATGGCATCGGCCCCACCATCAAACAATACGACAACAACATGGGCGCTCACTATCACCGGCAGCCGCTTTCGGAGCAGATGGCGTTGTTTTAATGCGAGCCCCTCAGGGCTAGTCCTAACTTCAGGGTTAATCCTAAAATGAACAGCATCATCACGCAGGGTGCAAAGATGTAATAAAGAATCCTGATCTTCGGCCAAAGCCACGAGGGTAACCTGTCGGTAAATTTATCTGCCAAACTGTTACCCATGCGTTGGGGCAAGGAAGCTTCCTCCGAAGCTGGGTTCCAGCCGGCGGCAATCCAGGTTGCGCGAAGGTTTGAAAGAAGAATGGCGCTAATCATGACTCGAACTACGCCAAAATTTGGGGAGAACAGCTCCAACGCGTACAGCAGAAATACCGCTGCGGCCGCAAAACGGCTGTGTTCCCTCACGCCGACGCCGCCCAAATAGAAATAGAGAAGCGCGATTGCGCCAGCAAAGGCTTGTCCAACGGCAATCAATGAGGAGAAAGCTGAAAACCGCAACGAGCGTACAAAGCCAATAACCTTGCGTACCGAGGTAATCTACGTCGCTGCCGCTTTCCACCGATGGCCAAAACAAGCTCTTAAGCCGGCTCTCGCTTCATGGTGTCGTGGCGGACAAACCAAGAGTTTGCATGAAGAAGCCCTCAATGATCCGTTAGGAATGTGCGTGAACTTTCAATTTTTATACTCTATCGGTCGAATATCCATCAAGAACAACGAATCAATAGCGGGCGCTTTTTAGGCTATTGATCGCGGAACTCCCCCACGCAATCGCCGAAGATTGCCACACGGATGCTTCAGTGTCATCGACAGCCCTTTCCTTGCAGATGCATTGTTCTAACCGGCACCTGCACTATAATCCGTTCATTAAGATCGGCATGAGGATCGCCGCGATTCGAGACTTGCTTCCCGCTCCACCAAACATGAATTCTCCAACTGCCGCCATCGAAACCGCTTCGCCATTCAACCCACGAAGCTCCCTCATCCGGCGTTGGCTGCGCGCGGTCGGGCCATTTCTGGGTTTGATCGTCGTCATCGGCATCTTCGCCGCTATCAGCGAGAACCCGGGACGCTTTGTTTCCATCGCCAACCTGCGCATCGTTTTAGCGCAAACGGTCATTGTCGCGCTCGGGAGCATCGGCATGACGATGATCATTGTGAGCGGCGGGATCGATCTCTCAGTGGGATCGCTGATAGCGCTGGCGGGCGTCACCGGTGCCATTGCCCTGCGGGGCCATTGGCCCCCTCTTCTTGCTTTGCTTGCCGGTATGACCGTGGGCGGAATCGCGGGATTCCTGAACGGATTGGCGGTGACTTCGCTGCGAGTGGTGCCTTTCATCGCCACATTGGGAATGATGGGCGTTGCACGGGGCGTCTCCAAATGGATCGCGGGAGAGCAGACCGTCAACATCCCGCAAACATGGCTGAACAGCCTTGCTATCGCCTTCCCTACCCCATCATGGTTGCTCGTTGCGCCGGGCGTCTGGATCGCTCTTGTTTTGGCGATCATGGCCGCGCTTGTGCTGCGCCGGACCATCTTCGGGCGGCACATCTTTGCCCTTGGCTCCAACGAGATGGCGGCGCGCGCCTGCGGTATTCACATTACGCGATTGAAGTTACTGATCTATTCTCTGGCCGGCTTGCTGTTTGGCCTCTCAGGCATCATGCAGATGTCGCGCCTGCGGCAAGGCGACCCAACCGTGGCCATTGGCGCGGAGCTTGACGTGATCGCGGCGGTGGTGATCGGCGGAGCCAGTCTTTCAGGCGGAGAAGGCAGTATTCTCGGCTCCATGATTGGAGCACTCATCATGGCATTTCTACGCAATGGCTGCCAGCAGATGGGGTGGCCAAACTACATTCAGGAGATCATCATTGGCGGCATCATCGTGTTTGCGGTAGCTGCGGATCGGCTGCGCGCCACGAGGATGGACGATTGCAAGGTGTAGCAATGATCGAAACGCGATCCTAGTAAAAATCATGATTTCGGATAAAAACGCAAACCTACTAAATTGCGATCTTGATAAAATGGTGAGCTTGATAAATGAAGAACAGGCGGATTTGTTGTGAACCCTAACACTGCCCTCAATCAACCGCTCTGTTAGGGACAGATGAAATATTTGGATCCGTCATTACAGTTGATTATTTTCAACTTTTCAAAATTGTCGCAAAAGTCACTATTAAGACTTTAAGACTAAAGCACGAGTAACAGATTAGCAACCGGTGCAATTTCTATTGCAGGTGTAAACCGCCTCCTGCAAGCGTCCAACAGCATTCTCGCTTGAAACGAAAACGTGGCAGTGCCCACACGCGTAGAATCGTTGTGGAGACTCCCCGTGGACAACAGACTCGCCCTCACTCCGCCACAGGACCAGGAAGCCCGACAAACGATCGACTCACCCGCCACAGTCGCGCAGACATCTTGCTGCGTGGTCGGCGGCGGCCCGGCAGGTGCGATGCTTGCGCTGCTACTGGCACGAAGAGGCGTCCCGGTGACGCTCCTCGAGGCACACAAGGACTTCGACCGCCAGTTTCGCGGCGATACGATCCATCCTTCCACCCTGGAGATCCTGAACGAGATTGGTTTGGCCGAGAAGCTGCACAAGCTTCCCCATACCAAGGTGTATGGACCGACCGTGATGACGGCGGAAGGGCCCTTTGCGCCTGTCGACCTGCGGCGGCTGAAGATCCCGTTTCCCTACATCATGCTCATGCCTCAACCGGATTTCCTGGCTTTCATCACCGGCGAAGCAAAGCAGTATCCCGAATTCCAATTGCTGATGGGAGCGAATGTCCAGCGGCTCATCGATGAAGACGGGACGGTTCGCGGGGTGAGCTACCTGGACCACGCCGGCGCGTGCCACGAGATTCGAGCCAGGTTGACGGTTGGAGCCGATGGAAGATTCAGCCAGGTGCGGCAACTGGCACGCATCCAGCCGATCAAGACCTCTCCGCCAATGGATGTTCTGTGGTTCCGCCTTCCGAAACTTCCCGAGGACCCGCACGTGCCTAGCGGATTGCTGGGAGCCTTTGGAAGCGGGCGCGTGCTGGTCGTGTTCGACCGCGGCGATCACTGGCAAACAGGTTACGTGTTTCCCAAAGGCGCCTACCAGGACTTGCGGGCCGCCGGACTGGAGGCGCTACGACGGTCGATCGTGGAATTGGAACCAAAGCTGGCCAGGCACGTCGAGCATCTGACCGATTGGCGTCAATGCACGCTGCTGTCGGTGGAATCCAGCCGTTGCGCAACGTGGTATAAGCCCGGGCTCTTACTGATTGGCGACGCCGCGCACGCGATGTCTCCCGTAGGTGGGGTAGGCATCAACTACGCCATACAAGACGCCGTGGTTGCGGCCAACGTGCTCGCCAATCCCCTGAAAGCCGGCACCGTTGGAGTTCGACACCTGGAGAAGATACAGCGCCAACGCGAATTGCCGACGAAGTTCATCCAAAAACTCCAGTCGATTGCCCAGAACCGAATCATCTCCGGAAGTTTTCAGCGACAGGAAGGCCTTCGGATACCTCGCGTTGTACGTGTTCTGCTGGGCATTCCCTTGCTGCGAAAAATCCCTGCACGAATCGTGGCATTTGGACTCAGTCGAGTCCATGTGGAGAGTTGATACGGACGACTGCGTGTCGCAAACCAGAGTTGCCACAAAGAAGATGGCTTCACGAACAAGAAGGGGCTTTACCCCAAAAGCTAAAGGGGTAAAGCCGGCCCAACCCAATTGCTACTCGGCGATTTTCAGCAGCAATTTGCCGGTGTTCTCCCCTTTAAAGAGCTTCAGCAGGGTTTCCGGAAAAGTCTCGAACCCCTCCACAATATCTTCACGAGACTTCAGCTTGCCCGCAGCCATCCAACCGGCCATTTCGCGGCCAGCTTCCGGGAAACGCGACAAGTAGTCGAATACGATCATGCCTTCCATGCGCGCCCGATTCACCAGCAGCGAAAGATAGTTGGCGGGTCCCTTGATAGGCGTGGTGTTGTTATATTGGGAAATTGCCCCTGAGATCACGATGCGCGCGCCGCGATTGATCCGTGTCAATACCGTATCCAGAATGTCGCCGCCCACGTTGTCGAAGTAGACGTCCACTCCCTTGGGGCAATGCTTGCCAAGACCTTCCGCCACATTCTCATTCTTATAGTCGATGGCTGCGTCAAAATGAAGATCCTCCACCAAATAGCGGCATTTTTCAGGTCCACCAGCGATGCCAACCACACGGCAGCCCTTAATCCTCGCTATCTGGCCAGCCACCATGCCGACAGCGCCCGCCGCGCCCGAGATGACCACGGTGTCTCCCGATTTTGGCTGACAGACATCCAGTAAGGCAAAATAGGCGGTCATGCCCGGCATGCCGAGAACGCCAAGGTATACAGGAAGAGGCGCGAAGGCCGGATCGACCTTTGAAATTCCCTGCCCATTCGAAATCGCATACTCCTGCACGCCAAAGGTGCCGTAGACAGAATCGCCAACGGCGAAGCCAGGGTTCCTGGTTTCCAGCACGCGGCCGACGGCCCCGGCGCGCATGACCTCGCCAATGCCGACGGGGGCTATGTACGATCTTCCTTCGTTCATCCAACCCCTCATCGCGGGATCGAGGGAGATATAGAGCGTCTTGACCAGGATTTCGCCTTCGGCGGGCTTGCCGACAGGCTCTTCGGTATAGTTCCAGTCGCTGCGCTTGGGCATGCCAACGGGCCGCGAGGCGAGGCGGAACTGGTGATTCATCAGGCTCATGATTCGTTACTCCATCCTGTACTTTGATTTTTTGGCGGGCAACATTCTAGCAGTGGCATTCCTCTGGTTAGGCTTCGGGCTGGGCGACAAGGTGCACCGACCATGAGACGGTGCAAAAGGAGGCGGCAAAAAGGCACCACATCATGACCACAAACGCACCAAGAAAGCTCAGAGCGGAGAGGCTGCGATGCAGGCGACGCTCGGCGCATATTTCAACTACTTCGCTTCCATATTTCCGGGAATAGAGTCTTATTAGAAGCAACGGCATCCCCAATAAAGCAAGGATACAATTCACACCGGAAGAATTATGAGTCCGAAGAAGGTTCCACGATGCAAAGTCAAAAGCTGCCCCGAGGAGGGTAGGTTGAAGGGATTTTGCAGGCGCCACTATGGATCGTATCGCTATGGACGCCTAGATGAGAGTGGCAACCGTGCCAAGAGGGCGTGCCCATTCTGCAAAAAGACCTTTACTCCTAAGCCGAGGCAACAGGGCGAGTGGTGCGCCGACTGCCGCGAGTTTGTCCGAAAATATAGAGAAAAAGAGGCGGCTGTCGAGCGGTTCAATCGTGACCCTGACGCGGCGCGAGCCAAGGCCCGCGCCATCTACTGGAACAGAATCGAGCACTACCGCGAAGCTAGCAGAATGAGAGTGCGCAAGCATCGGGAGAAAAAAAAGCTCGAAGAACTGAAGAAGGAGCGGAGGAAGCTAGAAAGAAAGAAACGCGGGTCGAGCAAGCGGTAAAGCTTGCCACCGAGGTCTTTGTTGGACAGATTGGGCTGGAGAGACTGGCCTTCGCTATTGCCGATGACTCTTCTCTCGCGGACACCGAAGGAGACTAGTCTTCCCAACGCCAGCACCTCAGCTTCCAGCCATTCCCTTCCACAGCGACGGCTCCGGCAAATCCTTCACCTGGGAAGATGTCCAGGAACGACCAGCGCTCAACTTCACCAGGGGCAATACGAGTTTCCAACAAAGCGGCAGGCTCGCCGGGCGCAAGCGTGACATCAAATTTATCGAGAGGCATCGAGAGCCCCTCGCCGCGAGCCTTGATATAGGCCTCCTTGCGCGTCCAGCAATTGAAAAAACCTTGTGCCTGGAGATCGGAAGGAAGTGAACGCAGGCACGTAACTTCGCGCTGGGAGAAAAAACGCTCCGCAATTTCCTTGTCGGATGTTTCCTGGCGGATCTGTTCGAGATCTACGCCCAGTTCTCTTCCCTTCGTAAAAGCGAAAAGCCCAAGTCCGTGGGAGTGACTCACGTTGAAATTCAACCCATCGTGGCTCTGGCCTGCCAGCAAGTAAGGCTTGCCGTGCGAAGCATAGCCGAAACGGACCTTCCCGGCGGGAAGGCCGAGATACCGGCCCAGGAGAACACGAAGTACGCCGCGAGCAATTGTGAAACTGATCCGATCCCGCTCAAAATAAAATCGGCGGGCCCGCTCCGTTTCGTCCGGTGCTAGCAAAGGCGCAAGTTGCTGTGCGCGAAGCGGCACGTCAAGTTCGGCCCGCCAGATGTGGACTTCGTCGTTCAACAGCTCCGAATGCGGCGGCGATACCCATTGCGTCATAGATTGCATTTTATAGCGGTTGCCGACAAGGCAAATGGCTGCTCGATGTTTTGCACGATTGATCGGAGAACCAAACTCTTAGCCATGCTTTACAATGGCGGCCAAGATCCCCTTATCTATGCAAAAGCATTGGTTCGTATTCGTTTCCGTCGTCGCCATTTTCTGCTCTTTTGCCGGAGCGCAAGAGCCACAGGCCACACAGACAGGCCGCCTGGGAAAAGTTTCGTTCCCGACCTCCTGCTCTACGGAAGCACAACCAATCTTCGATCAAGGGATTGCGCTGCTCCACTCCTTCCAGTATGCGCTCGCTAACGCGTCTTTTACCCAGGTGCTGGATAAAGATCCGCACTGCGCGATGGGATATTGGGGCCAAGCCATGATCTTGTACCATCAGCTTTGGGATTGGCCCCAAAAAGACACTCTTGCGGAAGGCCTTTCTTTGATGCAGAAGGCCGCCCGCGCCAATGCGAAGACGGATCGAGAGAGAGACTATATCCGCGCGGCAACCACGTTCTTTGAAGGCGGAGCCGAGAAAAGTAAGAGCGACCGAGTCAAGGCCTACTCCGCGGCAATGGCCGATATTTACAAGAAATATCCGCAAGACAACGATGCCGCGGCTTTCTACGCGCTCTCTCTGCTGTCGACTCGCCGCGACGATAAGCAAGAGGCCGGCCCCCAGGCCCTGGCAATTCTCAAAAGCCTGTTCGCCAAAGAACCGGACCATCCTGGCGCCGCTCACTATCTGATTCATGCCGCCGACACGCCAGTATTTGCCCCGGAAGGGCTGGCAGCAGCAAGGAGGTATGCGCAGATCGCGCCCGATTCCGCACACGCCCTGCACATGCCCGCGCACATCTTCACCCGGCTCGGGATGTGGCAAGATTCGATCAACTCCAACTTGGCTTCCGCAAGATCAGCTTTTGCGGCCACCAAAAGCCGGCGCGATAATGAATCCGGCTATCAACTACACGCGATGCACTACCTGAGCTACGCATACCTGCAGAGAGGAAGAAACGAAGAGGCCCTCAAGATGGTGGATGGAATCAGCGAGATTCCAGGGATTGAGCCCCGCAATGTTGCAAACGACGGAACCGTGGCCAGGGCGCTCTATCTTCTTGAAACCCACCAGTGGCAAGGCTTTTCGCAGTTCTCCGCGGATCGTGCAACAAATTCCTTCTCGCGTTTGCGGGCGTATTGGGCGTTGACGATCGCGCAGTCGCATTTGGGCAATGTTGAGGGTGCGCGCGCCTCCGCCGAAAAACTGCACCAGGCATTGGCTGCACTGCGGAAGGAAAACCCGGAAAGCTCTCCTAATAATATTTGGGCTCTTGGCGGCGAAGCTTGGCTGGCATTTGCACAGGGAAAAACAGACGAAGCTTTGAGCAAGATGCGCTCGGCGGTCACAGCCGAAGAGGATGATTTCAGCCAGGACGACTACAGCCTTCCTGCCCAGGAGCTGATGGGCGACCTGCTGCTTGAACTTCATCGGCCAGAACCAGCGCTGACAGCCTATGAAGCGTCGCTCAAAGAAGCGCCCAACCGTTTCAATTCGCTCTATGGCGCGGCCCGGGCCGCGGAGTTGGCCGGACAGAGCGCCAAGGCGCGAACCTACTATTCGGCTTTGATCAAAAATGCCGATCCGCTGGCCACCCGCCAGGAGATTCAACTGGCAAAAACATTTCTCGCTGAGAACCAAAGCTCCGGGACCACGTCTTTATCCGGCGGGCAAGCGAAAGAATAAGCGGCAGCGATAGGAAATACCTATCGCTGAAATTATTTTTACTAGAAATTCTTCTCAAAATTGGCCGTGTGTAACTTGACGGCGATTCATCTTTCTTTCATAGTTGCAGACTTGAACTGCTTGCCGCAAAAGCGCGTCTACTAGCGGCAGAGCATTAGAAAACGCTAAGAGATGTTTGGCCCGCCCCCGCAATATCGAATCTGCGTTCACTCGCGGAATCTGCGCACCGCAGTTTTTTTCATGGTTGCGACATTGTGTCTGCCAGCCGCGGCCCAACGATACAATTTCAAGAATTATGCGCAGGATCAGGGGCTCACGAACGTATCCGCCCGAAGCCTGATTGAGGATCATCAAGACTATCTTTGGGTGGGCACCAAGGACGGCTTGTTCTGGTACGACGGCAACATCTTTCACGAGTTCGGCACAGAACAATTGACGGAGAGCGCAGAAATTGAGGCGATTTATGAATCCTCAGATGAAACTCGCCAACCCGCCGATTACACTCTGTGGGTCGCAACGCCCGTAGGCCTCTTCCGCCGTAAAGGAGAGGCACTCATAAAAGTAGCCGCCGATCGACCGCTCAAGATCGCCAGCGGCGGCAGCATCACCTCCGATAAAAAAGGCATCGTCTACGTCGCCACTGAAAATGGCGTTTTCCTGATTCAAGTTCATGCGGATGAAGTAAAGACGGAACCGCTTTCGCCGAGGCCGGCATACAGCGTTGCTTTGGACGCTCATGGGACATTGTGGTTTGGATGTGAAACCAGCCTCTGCCGGATCGACTCGGGCCGCGTTACCGACGTGGGTGTCAGCTATAAGCTCCCCGCAGAGCGGTGGGTCAACATTCTTGAGGACCGCCGGGGAAATCTGTGGCTTCGAAGCAAAACCCGGCTCTTCAAACTCCTGAAAAGCGGCGACGGCTTTACTGCGCAAGATGAAAAGCTGAATTTCTCCGGCACCCTCGATGAGCTCTTGTATCTCACTCCGGAAGGAACGGTCATGGTGCCGATGAATACCGGTTTGGCCGTGCCGGACGGAGAAGATCACTGGCATATCATCGATTCGAGCCGGGGGCTTGCCGGAGACACGATGTGCTGCGTTCTACGCGACCATGAAGGATCATGGTGGCTGGGCCTGCATGGTGCTGGCCTGATGCGCTGGCTTGGCTACCAACAATGGAGCGCATGGACCAGATTCGAGGGTCTGTCGAACGACATGATCTGGACCATCAAGCGCGATTTGAGCAACACCTTGTGGGCTGGAACAGACAATGGGTTGAACGAAATGTCGGGTAGGAGCGGCCCTTGGCAGACATGGCGGGAACACGAAGAGATGCGCGGCATGAAGGTAAAAGCCGTTGCCATCGCCCCCAACGGAGAGATATGGGCCGGGGCCAGTCCCGGCGGTATTTTCCGCTACAGCCGGGAAGGCAAATTGATCGCGAAGTATGGGCCGAACACGGGTTTTGACGGCGAGGGGGTGTGGTGGCTGCTTTTCGATTCGGCAAACCGAATCTGGGCGGGCACACCCACCGGACTCTACGAATCCCCGGCGCCAGATAAGAACCTGAAGATCCATTTCGAGAGAATTAAAACGACTCCAGATTCCGACCCAAAAGAACAAGTCCGGCAGGTCATAGAAGACGGACACGGCAACCTGTGGCTCGCGGGAGCCGAGGGACTTGCTCGCTTTGACGGAAAAGAATGGAAACGATATCGAACGGACGATGGCCTTATTAGCAAATCCGTTTACAGCGTGGCGGAGGCAGCGGACGGCGCAATCTGGATCGCTTATGAGGACCCCCATGGAGTAAGCAGAATCACCTTTGACAGCAAAGGCGCAAAAACATCTATAGTCACCTACTCGCACGGAAACGGATTGAAGGGGAAACGAGCCTACTCAATAGGCAATGATTCCTCAGGAGCGGTTTGGGTCGGCACCGACCGGGGCGTCGAAGTTTTCACTCAGCAAGGCCAGCACCATTATGGCCGTAGCGAGGGATTAATTTGGGAAGACACCGATAGCAATAGCTTTCTCGCGGAGCCGAACGGCGCAGTATGGATTGGAACAAGCCGGGGGCTGGCGCATTTCAGCCCTACTCAGGAACGGCCTCCAAACACTCCCCTGGCAGCTTCCATTCTTTCAGTCAAGTTCGGCGACAAAAAGCCTGTCTGGTGCGCGATGAAGCAAGCAGACATCACTCAAGCCGGCCTTTTGAAGGCGCCATATTCCAGCAGTTCAGTAGTCATCAACTTTACCGCCCTGACCTCTCTCTATGAAGACCAGGTCCTTTTCAACTATTGCTTGAATAGCAGCGATTACTCGGAATGCCACAAGGATGAACCAGGGCGCAGAGCTAATTTTGGCCCGCTCGGACCCGGTTCCTATACCTTTGAAGTGCAGGCTCAGGCGCCGGAGGGTGGTCTGGGAAATCCGGCGAAGGTCGCTTTTACCATCACACCGCCATATTGGGAGAGTTTCTGGTTCAGGGCGTTGTGCTTGATGCTCCTGATAGCCGCCTGCTGGGCCGCATGGAAGTGGCGGATCAAGAGAATCCTGCATCTGCAGATGCAACTGGAGAAAGAAGTCGGAACCCGGACCTCGGAACTGAGGATTGCCAACAAGCAGCTTGAGTTCGCACGGCAGTCCGCCGAGGCCCACGCAGCCGAGCTGCGAACCGTGAATGTACAGCTTGAGGGTGCGCGCGCAACCGCAGAGAGCGCAAACCGAGCCAAAAGCAATTTCTTGGCAAACGTAAGCCACGAAATCAGAACGCCAATGAATGGCATCATCGGCATGACCGAATTGGCGCTGGGAACCGATCTTTCTGAAGAGCAGCGGGAGTTTTTGTCCCTGGTGCAAACTTCGGCCCAATCCCTGCTCGTGGTGATCAACGACCTGCTCGATTACTCCAAGATGGAAGCGGGCAAGTTGGTGCTGGATCCCATGCCCTTCGATTTATCCAGCCTTCTCACGGTTACGATGAAAGCTATGGGAGCTCAGGCTCACACGAAGAGCCTGGAATTGGCGTTTCATGTGGATGAAACCGTTCCCCGGCTTCTGATTGGCGATGGCGGCAGGCTGCGGCAGGTGCTTACCAACCTGGTCGGCAACGCCATCAAGTTCACCCATCACGGCGAGATCATTGTCACAGCCAAAGCTGTGAGCCTGAACGCCACCACGGCCTCTCTGCAATTCTCAGTGCGCGATACAGGCATTGGCATTTCCGAAGAAAAGCTGGATTCCATTTTCTCTCCGTTTGAGCAAGGAGATCGGTCCACAACCCGTAGGTTTGGAGGCACGGGACTAGGCCTCGCCATCTCTAGGCGCATTGTGGAGTTAATGGGAGGGAGATTGTGGGCGGAGAGCAAGCCGGGAGTCGGCAGCACATTCCACTTCTTGGCAACATTTGGAGTCCGGTCGTCCATAGAAGCCGAGGTGCCCTCGGCTTGGATGGCCGGGTTGCGGGACTTGCCGCTCCTGGTCATAGATGACAATGCGGCGAACTGCGACCTACTCAAAGAAATGCTGCTGCGTTGGGGAACAAAGCCGGTTTTCGCGCATAGTGGCTTCGCCGCAATTGAAACGTTGGAGCGCGCCCAGGCCAGCGGTCGTACCTTCGCACTCATCCTCATCGACGGCTTTATGCCGGACATCGATGGCATCGAGCTGATTCGGCGCATCCACTCCCACCCCCAACTTGAACGCGTACCCATTCTGATGATGCTAACCTCCATGCAGCAGACGGAGCATGCGAAACGATGCCGGGAACTGGGCGTGTTCCATTACATGGTCAAACCGATTACACAGTCCGACCTGCTCAATTCCCTGCTGGCATCGCTTGGCATCGAGGCGCCTGAGAACTCCCGCGATTCGTTTTCCCGCCGGGCCACGATCCCCCGAACCGGCAACTCCGTTCGAATTTTGCTGGCGGAAGATAATGACATCAACCAGCGCCTTGCAGTCTCCCTGCTCGAAAAGATGGGTCATAGCGTGGTGATCGCAAAGAATGGGCGGGAAGCTCTCGACAAGATGGAAGAAGAGACCTTCGATCTGATCCTGATGGACGTACAAATGCCGGAAATGGATGGCTATGAGGCAACGGGTCACATCAGGGAGCGAGAAAAAAGAAATGGCCGGCGGATTCCAATCATTGCCATGACTGCACACGCCATGATCGGAGACCGCGAAAGCTGCCTGGCTGCGGGCATGGACGCATATATTGCCAAGCCGGTTTCCCAGGAAGAATTGGCTCGCGCTCTGGAGTTGCTCTCCGCAGCAATTCCAGGACACTAAAGAGTTTCCCAGCCCTCCCCCTTCACATACCTTCTTTCAACTTCTTCGCCTCGTTCCCAAGGCAGTATCTTCGGCAAAATATTAGTTGATGAATCTACCTATGGCAGGCGCTAATGCAGAAGCCAACATCTCTCGAAGGTCTTGAAGGCCAAGCGCCCGGAAGCTCTTTTGAGCGGTTGGGCGCTTGGGAGAATCACTGTTGAATCGTGAAGCTAGAGGGACCGTAGGTACTTGAGCAGATTATTCCTGTCTGCAAGGCTCAATTTTTGAAAATTCTGAACCACTGCGTTTGCTTCCGATCCGCAAGACTTCACGGTTGTGGATGGAGTAAAGGCGTGCCCCTGTACAGTGATATTTTGCGACGTAGTGGTCGTGTAGCAGATACTTGGGTCGCTGAAATGGTCCTGGATTGCCTGCGCCAAGTTTCCGGTACGACCATCATGCAGGAAGAAGAGGCGTTGTCCTAACCCCCAAAGCGGCGCGGTACGAAACTCATCCGGTCCCGCCTGTCCCTGGCTGATGCCATCGGCCAAGGTTGCCCCCATGTGATGCAGGGCAAAATCGGAAAAGGGCGTGAAGGTCCGATTGCTAAGGCCCTTTACCGGCGACGGATCGGTAAGGAAAGCCTGGTTGGAATGGCAAAGAGCGCACCCCACGCCTCCTCTTGACGGTATGTCGAACAGCGTCTTGCCGCGCAGAATGCTGGTGGAATCGGAACTACTGGAAAACGCGATGCACTGCGCCGCCCCGGTAGAGTCGAGGCCGCTGTTGTAGGCGCACTGGCTTGGAGCTCCATTGATTCGCATGAAGATCGCGAAGTTCTCAATTGCCGACGACACTAAAGAATCCGTGTCTTCAGGCAGCACGCCGCTGGCAAAAGCAACGTGAGTGTTGTCTTCAGAGGTCCCGAATACGGACGTACCGGCAGGCACAATACCGTTGCCGAAGGTGCTTATGCTCGTGCATCCCGATCCCATTGCCTTTTCATTGTTAAATAGCTCGTTTGTCAGGCCAAGCTCTACGTTGGCTGCCTCACCGGCAAAGAGCAGAAGCGATTTATTCTGCGCCTTCCAGCCAAATTTGCTCATCGCACCGTCATTCGGATCGTGGTTAAAGTGACCATGGATCGGAGGGCTAAGCGCGCCCGCCTCACTGGCAATGGCGTTCAGATATTCCAGGAATGTATCTTCCGACGTGTTTTCAACCATACCCAGACCAAAGGTTGGCGTCGGAATCCGGAAAATTACGTTGTGGAGAGAGGTTTGACCGGAAAAGTCCGGTTGCGCGAGGGTACAGTTGCTGGCATCGCTCCTACCTTGAATGCTGAAGAGCTCATGGACGCCGCCGTCCACCGTGTTGCCACTGGAGTCATTGGCGAGGTCAAAGATGAAGCGAGCCTCCTGGATTGGTCCGTTCGCGGTAATGAACTGAGGTAACACATTCTTGGCGCCAAGTGCGGTTGCCGCCGCAATCTGCGGGTTCTCCGTGAAGCCATTCGTTCCCCGCCCCGGACTGGTTCCGCCGATGGTCGGTTGCGAGTGACACATGAAGCAGCTTGTGCCATTAAACGCCGGCCCAAGCCCCGGAATCGTTGGGTTGCCACTGGCATCGAGTGCGCCGTCCACCGATACATTTTGTCCGAACACCGCCACGCTGTTGCCCCAGAAAAATGCCGTCGTGCGATCGGGCGAACCAGTCGTTGCGTCGAACTGGAGCACTTGGCCAGCGCCTTCATTCCCAAGCTGATCGGGTGGCTGGTGGAAATTGACGATGGCCTGCTTCAATAGCGTCACCGTTGCGCCGTTTTCGGTGAAATGGGCGCCGGCAAACAGCTTGGACTGATTCCCTACAGGACGTGGGCCTGGATCAACGGGGGTAGGACTTGGGGTCGGTGTAGGAGTCGGGGTTGGCGTAGCGGCGTTTGTAGGCGGGGTCGCGAGGGGTTGTGGTGTCCCTCCCTGTTGAAGCTGTGCATGGACAAGCGTTGAAGAAACGGTTAGGACGGCAACAACATGGAAAATCCGAGCATGTAAGTTTTTGTACAGTCGTGCAGCTTGCATTTCGTTCGTTCGTCCTCTCTCTCTTGAGTTTCCCTTCCCATGCTTCGAAGCCATGGTTCAGGCATTTTTTGCGGGATACAGTATGCCCATCCCTGACAGGTTTGTCTCCCAAATTGCAGTCCCGGAGCCAAATTGATCGGTACCAGCCTATCGGTACGACTACGAGCAGATGCGCAACCTATAAGAGCCCCAAGAAATGATCCAGTCACTCTACCCGGCGTTAGAAATCGTGATCGAGCCAGGAGCCTTGCACCTTGCCATCCGTTTCTTTAAGCTGTCTTTGCACTTAAGCATCCTTCATCTCTTTTGGCCCCGCGGAGCAGATATGATCCGTCTTTTGAAGTATTCGGCTGTAAGCGCCTTCTTGCTCGTTTCCCTCTCTGCTTTTTGCCAGCGCAAACCTTCACCGGGTACGCCAGTTGCGCCAGCTCAACCGATCCGGCTTGCCGTAGATGCAACCCACGCTCCTGAAAAGATCATCTCCGCACAGCTCCAGATTCCGGTGCTTCCCGGCCCGCTGGTACTGGTTTATCCGAAATGGATACCCGGCGAGCACGGTCCCACAGGGCCGATTGTCGATCTGACTGGAGTTCAGTTTTACGCCAACGGACAAAGGCTCACCTGGCAGCGCGATCTGACCGACATGTTCGCCTTCCACCTTACTGTTCCGGCAGGAGCCAGCTCTGTGGAAGTGCGTTTGAATCTGGTCCTCGCCGCTCCGCCAGAGGGCTTTTCGTCAGGGGCCTCGTCGACCACGCAGCTGGATATGTTGAGCTGGAACCAGGTGCTGTTATATCCGCCAGGAAAACACAGCGACGATATTCAATTCACGGCTTCTCTGAAACTGCCCGCCGACTGGCACTATGGAACCGCGCTTCCGGTTGAGAGCGAAGGCAACGGACTGATCAACTTTCAGACCACGTCGCTCACCACACTTGTCGATTCACCCGTGCTGGCAGGCAGGCATTTTCGGCGGATTCCGCTCACACCGGAAGGGCCGATCCAGCACTTTATCGACATGGCAGCCGATAGCGAAGCGGCCCTGCAGATGTCTCCGGAGGTCGTCAACCAGTACAAGCGCCTGATCGCTGAAACCGGCGCGCTGTATGGGGCGCGGCACTATAAGGAGTATCACTTCCTGCTTACACTGAGCGACCGGGTAGCGCATTTTGGCCTGGAGCACCATCAATCGAGCGATGACCGGGTGGGCGAGCGCACCATTATTGACGACGACGAACGGATGGCTGCAGCAAGCCTTCTGCCCCACGAGATGACCCACTCCTGGAATGGAAAGTATCGTCGCCCAGCAGGGCTGGCGACACCCGACTATCAGGAACCAATGAAGGGCGATCTACTGTGGGTCTACGAGGGCCTGACCGAATACTTGGGCAATATCCTGACAGCGCGCAGCGGCCTTTGGACCAAACAACAGTTTCTCGATGAGACGGCAGAGACAGCCGCGGCCCTTGATCATACCCCTGGCCGCTCGTGGCGTCCTTTGCAGGACACAGCCGATGCCGCGCAGGTTCTTTATGCCGCTATCCAGGAGTTCTCAAACTGGCGGCGCGGCGTGGACTACTACCCGGAAGGATTTCTCATCTGGTTGGACACCGATACGGTCATACGCCAGCAGACGAACGGCCAGAAGTCGATCAATGACTTTTGCCGGATTTTCCACGGAGGTCAGAATACTCCTCCGAAAGTCGTGACGTACACCATTGACGACATCGTCAATACCCTCAATCAAGTTGCGCCTTACGACTGGCGTAAATTCCTGCGTGAACGCCTCGACACCTATGGCCCGGGTGCTCCGCTGGGTGGCATTACCGGAGGGGGATGGAAGCTGGTCTATGACGAAAATCCCAGTGAAGTAACCAAAGCGTTGGAGCGAGCCAGGCACTCGGTTGACGTTCGCTTTTCTCTCGGACTGGACCTTGATGAGCGCGGAGCTCTTCGCGACGTGATTGCCGGCAGCGTAGCAGCCAACGCCGGCCTTGCGCCGGGCATGGAACTGGTTGCGGTGAATGGACGCAGGTTCACGACAGACCTGCTGCGCGAGGCGATCAAAGCCGCCAAAGGAAGTGGCCCTTCCATCGAATTGCTGGTCGTGAATGGCGATTATTTTAAGAGCTATACGCTTAATTATCACGATGGGGAAAAGTACCCCCATCTGGTGCGCGACGACTCGCGGCCTGACATCTTGGGCGAGATCATCAAGCCGCTTGTTGAAGGGGCTAAGTAAACCTTACAACCAGGCATTTGCAGGAAGCTATTTTTGTTATCTTACGAATCCTGCGTACGCCGATCGGCTCAAATGCGATGAGCCTTGGGCAGGGATGGATGAGCCAAACCCTGCCCAAAGGTGAAATGTTGTCTTGAAAGACCGCAGCGGCGGGCACTACTCCGGGACGGTCGCTTCCACCAGTTTCCGGATCGACGGAACCACCATGATCAGCATTTCAGCCTGGGGCTTCTCGGCCTCTTTCAAGATGCTTAATTGCTGTTCCCGCCAAGCAGACGGTGCATGCTTGCCCGAAGCAAGATAATCCAAAGCTTGCTGGCCGGCAGCGGCAGCGGATTCCAGGTTCTGCGAGATAGGAATGGCCTCGGACAACAGCGCGCTGCTTTGAAGCAAGGTCGCGAGCTGGCTACGATTTTCCCGCCAACGGCCGAGCCGCTCACGGACAACATGGGTAGCTTCCTCAGAAGCCGGATTCTTCAAGAAAAGGTCTACATCTCCGGCAAAGACCCTGGCGACATTGCTTTCCGGCGGCACGGTATCGACCAGGCGATTCAATGGCATGAGGCTGTCATACTCTTTGGCATCGGGCCTGTCATAGCCCTTGAGCGGCTCAAGCACACCAGCCAGCACATCCAGAGAGCGAATGTCCGCGCCGCCGGTAAGACGCTCCATCATCATGCGGCGGTTCGTGGCATGAGTGAGCCCCAGCCACTCCAGATCACGGCTCACCTTCGCCAACCGGGCATACATCTGGTCCAAATCGCGAACCTCTTGCGGAGACCACAGGCGCTCCGCAACGGCGGCCATGCGAGGCCAGATACGGCCGTCGATGTTGGTCGGCGTTACAAATTCAGCCCACATGCACGCCTCGCCGCCAAGAATCTTCTTCTTCTCCTCGGCAGTCAGGTCGGCTGCCTGTTCCGCCAAAGGATCGACCAAATAGTGACGGGACGCCGGTTCCATCAGATCGAGGTAGTATCCGAATGAAAGGAGCCCGCGATAACCACGCCGGGAAGCATCCGCCAGGGATTTCTGCCCGCGCCAGGATTGCACAACGATATCCTGCGGCAAACCGGGATGCAGAATCTCATCCCACCCTTCCATAATCTTCCCTTGCTTCCTTACTATTTTCTGCAATTTCTGATTGAAGTACGCCTGCAGATCGTGGCTGTTCTCGAGGTTATGCTTGCGCATAAACGCCTGTATTCTCGCGTTTTGGCTCCAGGCCTTGCCGTTCACCTCGTCGCCCCCGATATGAAAATACTGATCGGGGAAAAGCCTGGCCATTTCAGCAATCAAGGTGTTGAGCAGGCGGTAGGTAGAGTCCTTTGTGGGATCCATTGCCGCATTGAACACGCCCCATTTCCGCGCAATCTCATAGGGACCGGAAGCGCTGGCGAGCTCCGGATAAGCGGCGAACCAACTGGTGGCGTGGCCAGGCATGTCGAACTCGGGAACTACGCGAATGCCGCGATCGCGCGCGTACTCGATGACCTCTCGAATCTCAGCCTGGGTGTAGTACATGCCGTCGGAGGCATGCTGCTGGAACTTTGGAAGCTTCTTGCTTTCCACGCGGAAGCCCTGATCGTCCGACAGGTGCCAGTGAAAAACATCGAGCTTCAGCGCCTCCATTCCGTCAAGATTCCTCTTAATGACCTCGACCGGGAAGAAGTGCCGGGAGACATCGATCATCAATCCGCGCCAGGGAAAACGTGGATGATCGTCTACTACCACGGAGGGCACCGCAAAACCTTCAGGTCCCAACTGGATAAGCTGGAGGAATGTCTGCAAGCCGTGCAGGATGCCAAGTGGATTGGGCGCGCTTAAGTGCACCGTGTTTGCGGTGACTTCCAGGCGGTAGGACTCATCCTCCTCTGGTGTTTGAATCTTCAGGCCGGGCCCGGCGCAGTTCACGATGAAATTGGGTTTGGAAGAAGACGGTTCCGCTGGAAGAAATGGAATTCCGGTACGAAGGGAGAGCCTTTGCAAAAAACGGTCCGAGGCGCGCTTCACCCGCGCGTCGCCACGACCCTGCAAAGAGATTCTAAGATTCTGGCCCACCAGGAACTGCCCGCTTCCCTGCTCGATTCTGGCCGGAACCGGCATAAGGGAGAGCGTTGCAGCATCTTCCGCGCTTGCGGTGGTTATCAAGACGGCTCCCAACAGAAGCAGCCAGCAGGCTTTTAGAGTTTTCTTCATGATCGGGCAGGGTATCATGTGTTGCCTGGCATCGGAATGTTTGGCATTCATTGGATGGTAAGACTCCGAATCAAAATGGCGGTTTCAGCGATTCCGTATCCCATCGGGTTTCCGCGCAAGTTGCTCGATCCGTTTGCTCCGATGGGCTGAATACGGCATAATAAATCGTTTTAATATAAAAGAAAGCGAAATTTGGGAAGGGAGGCTGGCGCGAAGCGCCAGTCAGAGGGCGAAGCATCTCTTCCCTGTGTCCCTTGCTGTGCGAGCCGTTGATGGTCCGTCATTTGATGATTGTTTTGGTGGTTGGCCATCGGCCGCTTGCGAGTCAACGTTGATTCATTGATTCTCGATTCTGCTTTTTGAGGAACCCATGGAAAGCACGCTGGCCAGTTTACAGGTTGCAGGCATTGAGGTGACTCCGGCGGTGGTTGCGCCGCTTGATCCCGGCTTTTTGCCTGCTGCTCTCTTTACAAGAAAATACCGGGCCCTCGTCCAGGCTAAAGGCGGAGTTCCGCTACGTCTGGGCCTGGAGCGCGGCGACGGCTCCATCTCAACCTACAGCACAACCGTGCTGCCCGCTTCCGCAGGCCATGAGGCCGCAACCCTGCTGCACGTAGAGCGCATTGCGAAGTTCCTGCTCTGGCAGCGCGGAGGATGGAAGTTCTATGTGGGCGGCCCGGCCAGCATCGGACAATTTATCAAAGATGCCTACTCGCCAACTGGCAGCCGTAAATTCGACGCGGACTTTATGGGCGGCGTCTACGAACAGCCGTTTACCGTGGTGGTCACCGACGAACATTCGGTTCCAGATACCAAGGAATCGGCCACGCCCCTTGGCCGCCACGTGGATGGCTGCCGGGTTGGTTTCGATCTGGGAGCAAGCGACCGCAAAGCCAGTGCCGTATTGAATGGCGAAGCGGTCTTCAGCGAAGAAATCGTCTGGGACCCGCGCCATGCCACCGATCCGGAGTATCACTATCAAGGCGTGATGGATTCCATTCGCCGCGCGGCGGCGCACCTGCCTCGCCTGGATGCAGTGGGCGGTAGCGCCGCAGGTGTTTATATCAACAATCGCGTGCGCGCGGCCTCTCTTTATCGGGGCGTTCCAGCGGCACCGTTCGCCGAAAAGATTGTTCCGCTCTTTCTTCGCATTCGCGAGGAATTAGGCATACCCATGGAAGTCGTCAATGATGGCGAGGTGACAGCGCTGGCCGGATCGATGTCGCTGGGTGAAAATCCAGTCCTTGGTATCGCTCTGGGATCAAGCCAGGCGGGTGGATATGTGACCCGCGAGGGCAATATCACCGGCTGGCTCAACGAACTGGCCTTTGCTCCAGTCGACTATCGCGTGAACGGCCCAGTGGACGAGTGGTCGGGCGATTGTTGCGGCGCACAGTATTTCTCGCAACAGGCCACGAACAGAGTGGCGTTGAGTGCGGGAATGAAGTTTCCGCAGGAAATGGGCCTTCCGGAGCGGCTCGTTGTACTACAGCAAAACATGGAAGCCGGCGACGCACTGGCAGCACAAATCTACGAAACCATCGGCGTCTATGTGGGATATGGCGTCGCTCACTACGCAGATTTCTACGATCTGCGGCACGTGCTGATCCTGGGCCGCGTGACTACCGGACGCGGCGGTGAAATTATCCTTGCCAAAGCCACAGAGGTATTGGAAAAAGAATTTCCGGAGCTTGCAACCAAGGTTTCTGTTGCGCTTCCGGATGAAAAGAACCGCCGAGTAGGTCAATCGATTGCCGCTGCCAGCCTGCCCGCAATTCCCAGCTTGACCGCAATCCGAGGAGGAAAGCAATGAGCATAAAATTCGCCGAGCCCAGCGCCGAATTGTGGGTTCCGGATGGAGCCAGCGAGGCGAAAGCCCTGGAACGAGTCACCCACATGAGCATCGCCGCGCACCAGGACGACGTGGAGATCATGGCTCTGGAAGGCATTCTTGCGGGCTTCGGCCGCGAGGACCAATGGTTCATGGCTGTAATCGTCACCAACGGCGGCGGCAGCCCTCGGAATGGACCCTATGCAAAGTACACAGACGAGCAGATGCAGGAAGTACGACGCCTGGAGCAAAAGAAGGCGGCGTTCGTCGGCGAGTATTCGGCGGTGGCCTTTCTGCAGCACCCCAGCGCCAACGTGAAGGATGGTAAACATCCCGGCGCAAAAAACGACCTCAAAGCTCTGATCGCAGCAACGCGCCCGCAGGTGATTTATACGCATAACCTCGCGGACAAGCACGACACTCATATTGGCGTGACCCTGCGCACCATCGGCGCCATCCGGGAGCTGCCTCCGGAGCAGAGACCCAAGAAGCTCTATGGGTGCGAGGTGTGGCGTGATCTCGACTGGGTGGTGGATAGCGACAAGGTCGTCTTCAAACTTGATGACCATGAAAATATTGCAGCATCGCTCGTAGGAGTCTTCGATTCTCAGATTGTCGGCGGCAAACGCTACGACCTGGCAACCGCAGGACGCCGCCGAGCCCATGCCACTTATCAGCAGAGCCACTCCGTGGATGCAGCGCAAAATATCAATTTTGGAATCGACCTTACCCCTTTAATTGAAAACGACTCGCTCGACCCTGCGGAATTCGTCGGCAACCTGATACGCCGTTTCGCCCAAGATGTAGACGGGAGAATCAAGAAGTTCAATTGAAGCAGAAAGGGGCATTTGACCATTGATGTTTCTATGGAAAAATGCCGCTTATCTCTATTTTTTAATATGTGTTTTAATAAAAATACAAAATTTTGTAATATATTTTCCCCATTTGATATTATTTTGGTGGTCTCGCTAAAATCCCCCCTTTGGCCCCATTTGCACGCCGCAACGGCCCTCAGGCAGCCGCCGAGCGCCCAGGGACTTGAACCAGGTGGTTATAATCTTGGATCATAGAAACGGACTCCCTGTGGCCAACATAAAACGTAAGTCAGAAAAGACCACGATCACGATCCGGGACGTGGCCGAGGCCAGCGGTTTTTCCGCTACCACGGTGTCGATAGTCCTCAACAATGCTCCACTAGCCCGATACATCCCGCCGCAAACAAAGAACAAAATTCAAAAAGCGGCTAAAAAACTGGGCTATCACCCCAACATCTTTGCCAAGTCGCTCAGGAGCAAGCGAAATCACACAGTAGGGGTCATGGTCTTCGACGTTACAGACCCGTACTGTACCCTGATTCTTCGCGGCATCGAAAACTCGCTTTACCAGGCCTCCTACCTGCCGATGCTCACCGACGCCCGCAACGAAAAGAACCGTTTTGAGCGCTACCTTGAGATGCTTCTCGAACGGCGGGTCGAAGCCCTGATCATCCTTGCCAACTGGCTGTTTATCGACATCAATCTGCTAGCCGATCTGGAAAAATCCGAGGTGCCTACCGTTATCATCGGCCGCGAGCTCGATTCAAAATCCATCAGCTCGGTCATTGTCGACGACGAAGGTGGAGCCTATTCGGCGGTGGCGCATCTCTACCGAGTCGGTCATCGCAAAATCGCGTTTGTCCGCGGTCCCAAGGCCATGCTTTCGAGCCGCAATCGCTGGAAAGGCATCCAGCGGTTCGCCGAGGACACAGGACTGGAGCTTGACCCCAAGCTGATTGTGGACCTGCCCGACCAACTCAACCCGAACCTGGGCGTTGACGACGGCCACAAAATGACCGACGAACTCCTGAAGCGCAAACGGGCCTTCACCGCCCTGGTGGCGTTCGACGATATGACAGCCTTCGGCGCCATGCGAGCCCTTGCAAAAGCGAACATCAAAGTTCCGGACCAGTGTTCCGTGATCGGCTTTGACGATGTTTCGCCCTCTTCCATTTTTGTGCCTTCGCTCACGACTGTAAGGCAGCCGATGGAGGCGATGGGTTCGGCAGCCGTCAACATCATTGTGGACGGCATTAATGCCAAGGCCGAGAACCGTGAGTTTGTCGTTGTTCATCGCAGGCTTCCGTCAGAACTGGTTGTGCGGGAATCGACGAAGGCAATCCCGTAAGTTTTTTTTCAAATCAAGAGTCGAATGGAGTTTCGTCCTTACGTCTCTTGTCTTTCTATCTTTCGGCGTTCAGCTTTCGGGGTTCAGCTTTCAAGATGCGCCACGGCTCTCCGCCGTGGCGCATGAGTTTTGTTCCAGACCCTACAGCTTCTTCGGGATCGTGACCGGCAATTTCCCCGGGAAGGGGATGTGTCCCCACAACGCATCGGCAAGAGCTTCCATCGAAGGCTGCAGAATGCTGTAGGTACATGCATACGTGGCTGCAGATGGATAAGCCGCCAAATCATAAGGCATCCGCAGGGCAACGGCGATTACCGGCGTTCCCTGCTTCAGCACCGCGTTGACCAGCTGGGCTTGACCAGGATGCGCAGTCGCATTGATCGTCCCGAGAATGACGAGATCGTAGCCTTCAAGCTTTTCGCGGAGAGATCGCACCTCGGCTTCCGTGGGGTTCATCGCAACGAAAAATTCGTCGATCTGGGGATGGTAGCGCCGGGCCGCCGCCGCCAACCCGGGAGTCACGTACGAAGAGGTATCGGCGGGAGTGAGATCCTCGGGACGAGGCACAACCACCGCCACCTTCTTATCCGAAGACAGATGGATCGGCAGACGGCGTGCCGTATCCCGCACCAGAGTGATCGATGCCTGGGCAACCTCATGCGCCAATGCTTGATGCTCCCGGCAACCCACGACCGAGAGCGCGGGTTGTTTGAATCGCTTGAGCCAATTCTTGAGGGCCAGGATGCGTTGCGCCGAATCGTGGATCCCCTGCTCCGAAAGCAGTCCACGTTTCGCGGCCTGGATTACGTTTGCACAAGCGGGCGTTACCCGTGAGAGCTCGTGGTTAAAAATCAGCAGGTCGAGGCCGGCAGCCATTCCCGCCAGCGTTTCCGCAATGTATCCAGCTCCCTGCTCCATCGCGTGCATGTCCATCGCGTCACTGATCACCACGCCGTTGAAGCGAAGTTTACGGCGCAAAAGGCCTTGAAGAATGTCTTTCGAGAGCGTTGCTGGAATATCGGTCTTGCCGTTCAACGCCGGCATCACGATATGAGCGGTCATCATCAGATGCACGCCGGCTTTCACGGCGGCCCGAAACGGCGGCAGCTCGATTTCACGAATTCTCCGCACATCGTGAGGAACCACCGGTGCTCCATGATGAGAGTCGCTGGCCGTATCGCCATGACCCGGAAAATGCTTGGCCGTGGCCGCCACACCCGCCGATTGCATCCCGCGAATCAACGCAGCGCTCATCTTGCCGACCATGACCGGGTCTTCTCCAAACGAGCGCGTGCCTACAACAGGATTCGACGGATTGTTGTTGACATCGCAAACTGGAGCGAAGTCCACGTTGACGCCAACTGCGGCCACTTCCCTGCCAAGAGCATGTCCCACTCTCAAGGTCAGCTTCTCGGACCGCGCCGCACCCAGGGCCATGTTTCCCGGAAAAGGAGTGCCATCGCCGAAGGCCATGAGCTGCCCGCCTTCCTGATCGGCGGCAATCAACAACGGAGGCGCGCCCCCTTTCGCCGCAGCGTACTGCAGTGCGGCGGTGAGAGCGCGAACTTCTTCCAGGCTTCCTACATTCTTATGGCGGAAGAGAACGATGCCGCCAATGTGGTTGAGCCGCAAAGCGTCGAGAAGCTCCAGCGGCGGTTCTTTTTTTCCAATAAAACTTAGGAGAAATTGCTGTCCAACAGCTTGATCAAGGGTCAGTTTGCGGGCCATATATGTATCAAAAAATTTGGGCGATGCCAGGCATCGCATCGGGAATTTCAAGCAATGCAGAGCATCGCATCAGGAGCCAGCCGGGGCCTCCGCCGGTGTTTCGGGTGGCGTTCCACCGCGAATGGGAATAGAGCGCGCCATCAGTAGCGCTGGAATCGCAGCGATCAAGACCCAGATGAAAAATAATTTGTACCCGAGCCATTTTTGAATGTATCCGCTTATTGAACCAAAGAGGATCAATCCGAGATTCATTACCGAATTGGCAAAGGCATAGTGCGCCGCCTGATACTTTCCAGGGGCAATCTCCTGCATCATCAAAAGAATCACTCCCACCGCGCCAAAACCGTAGCCGAACATCTCAATCGTAAGGGCCGAGCCAATCCAATAGATATTGGTTGGCAGAATCGCGCTGAGATACACATAGACGACGTTGGGAAGGTTCATGATGAGCATCAGCGGAACAATCGCGCGCCGGAGTCCAAGCCATGAGGTAAAGTATCCGCCCATCACGCTTCCGCCAATGAAAGCGATCGCGCCAAAAACGCCATAGATCGTGCCGAATTGCCCTGTAGTCAGGCCAAGCCCACCTTCCGCCAGAGTGCCTTTAAGAAACAAGGGGCCAATCTTTGCCAGCTGGCCTTCTCCCGCGCGGTAGAGCAGGATGAATAACATGAGCAAGAGCACGTTAGGCTTTTGAAGAAACGTAATCACCACGTCCCAAAACGTGCGCGCCATTTCCGCCGCGGTTCCGGAGCTTCTTTCTTCCCCGCCCTTCGGCAACGTGCGCGAGTGATAGAGCGCCAGCAAAACCAGGACTACTCCAAGCGCGCCGAAAATCATCATCCAGGCGCGAACCATCGGCATACGCTTCTCTAGGAATCCCGCCAGGATCAAAAGCCCTCCCTGAGAGAAGACTCTCGCCACATTAAAGAATCCGCCCTGCCATCCCGCGAATGCCGATTGTTCTTTTGGAGAGAGGCTGGCGATATAGAGCCCGTCGGCGGCAATATCGTGCGATGACGCGCAAAAGCCCAACATTGCAAAAAGGGCCACCGAATATTTGAAGTATCCGGGGAGCGGTAGGCAGAGTGCCAGCAAGCCAAGGCTCAGGCCACCCATGAACTCAAACAGCACCACGAAGAATTTCCTGGTCTTATACATCTCCAGAAATGGGCTCCACAGCGGCTTGAGAGACCAGGGCAAGCCAAGAAGGCTTGTGGTGAGCGCAATGATTTCATTGCTGACACCGGCGCGCTTGTAAAAGATGAGCGCGATCAGGGAGACCGCGTAGAAAGGCAGCCCTTCGGCAAAATACAAGGTAGGCACCCAACGGACAGGAGGCACGCGGTTGGGGGACGCAGAACGGGTTTCACTCGCTATGGCGACGGTTGGCATAGTTGAAAATACCAGAATAGGACGGCCTTGTGGCCGTCCTATTCCGGATTAGTTCATGTTTATTTGACTGCCGGAATTGCCGGAAGTCCGTGCAGGAATGGACCGATGGTGTTCGACAAGGCGAAGCCATTGACCTGGTCCCAATTGATCGAAAAAGTCATCAATCCCCGCAGTCCCGGATAGCCCGCCGGATTCTGGAGAACATATTGACCGCCGAACGATTGGCCATTGATCAGGTAGTTCAATGCCTGCTGCAATGCGCTCGGAGGGGTAAATCCTCCGCTGGCGGCGCTGGTGCTAGCCGGCACTCCGATCACCACCTGGCCCGGAGGGAATCCAGGGAAGGTCTGACCGTTGGCAACGGTAAACCCTTTCAACAGCAACTCGGTCATCGCAACATGGAAATCCGCCGTGCCTTCGGAATAGGACTTGCCATCCAGCGCGTTGGTGCCGCCGGTGTTGTAATCCTGCACGTGGACATACGCCATGATGTCGCGGCAGGCCCACAACAAAGGCAAGTAATCGCCGAAGGTGGAGGAGTAGGCGATGTTGGCCTCCTGAACGTCGGCAATCTGGGGAGCGAACGACACGATCAGACCGGGGAACTTCGCCGCCAGTTGATGCAGCGCGTTCGACATGTTCACGATCGTGGGCGTTTTCGGGTTCATGAAATCGTTGTCGCCGGAGACCAGCGCGAACGAGTTGTTTTCAATGTCAATGTCGACGCCATCAAAGTTGAAATGCTGAATCAGCGCGGAGACAGAAGTTACAAAGTTCGTCACGTCCTGCGCGGTACTTAGAGTAACGTTGCCGTTGGCGCCGCCGATCGAGAGCACGACCTTCTTGCCCTTCTGATGCAAGGTCTGAACGTCCGCAATAAACTGGGCTTCGCTCTCGATGTCCGCTGCATCGACCACAAATGAAATCGTGCTGGTGTCGGTGTCCGTTCCGCCAAAGGCTACATTGATTACGTCGAAATTGGACGATACCTGCGCCAAAGGTAGATTCACTGAGCCATTGCTGAAGTCGTGCCAGTATCCAATCAACAAGCGTCCATTTCCGCCGTTGTTACCAGTCGGCGTTGGATTTGGAGTGGGGGTTGGCGTAGCCACGGGCGTCGGAGTTGGCGTTGCGACTGGCGTTGGAGTCGGAGTCGCTTTGGGAGTCGGCGTTGGAGTTGGTTTAGGGGTAGGTGTGGGGGTTGGCTTTGGTGTCGGGGTAGGAGTTGGCTTAGGAGTCGGCGTTGCCGTGGGTGTCGGCGTAGGCGTCGGAGTTGGCGACGGGCTACCAGCTACCAGCAACCAGAGAGCTGGAGTAGCGGGCGGTGTCCAGTCAGGCTGCGACGTATGAGCCTGGCGGCACTGGTACTCCTGTCCATTGAATGTCACCAGATCTCCCACTTTGAATGCCACACCAGACTGCCAAGGTTGCACGGTTTGAGCCGGGGCAGAAACTGAAATCAGGCACAAAATCGTTACGAGGAACAACACAATCAGGGCTGAGCGCTTCATCGAACCTCAATACCTCCTCAAATTGGGTTAGGGGTTCCCGCTTACACCGGCAGAAACACGTTCTTAAATCTTGTTGGCGACCAAGGCTATCTCATTTTATGAAACGATTCAATTTCTTTTAATAAATCGTTTCACGGAACACCGGATCAAAGATGCGATGGCCGGAGAAATTCAAACGCAAAAGAAAGGACAGGGCTGCCGCACCCTGTCCTTTTGCCACCGCTACGCTATTGAACTGGAGGCAACGAGTTCAAGAACGAGCGGATTCCATTGGAGAACGTAAGCCCTCCAAAGCTGTCCCAGTTGATCGACCAGGTCATGATTCCACGCAATCCCGGATAGCCCGAGGGATTCTGGAGTTTGTAACTTCCCGGTTGCGGCCCTGCCCCGATCAGGTAGTTGAAGTCCGCTTCCAATTGAGCGTTGCTCAGGAAGCCGCTTCCCGCCGCCTGCGGGTTGGCCGGAATGCCGAGCATCACCTGATGCGGAGGGAGAGGCGCGAATGTTCCCGCTCCGTTTGAAACAGTGAAGCCTTTCAGCAGCATCTCCGTCATCGAGACCGGGAAATCGCCTACGCCGGAGGAGTACGAGTTTCCGTCAAGCGCGAGAATCTCTCCGGAGTTGTAGTCCTGCACCCACAACCATGTCAGGATGTCGCGAATGTTGTTGATGACGGCGAGTTGCGCGCCCGCGCGCGGGTCCTGGCCGTTGAATGGGCCGGGGCCGTAGAACTGGAACGCAAGCTGCGCGAAGAACGTCTCCGGCGCCATCGTAATCATGAAGTTTGCGCCTAGCTGGTTATGGAGCTGGCGGAGCGCCGAGATCAGGTTCACTACCTGCGGCGTGGATGGACTTGCAATGTTGGTATCACCCGCGTTCAACTGCAGCGACTGATTCTCAAAATCGATATCGATGCCGTCAAACCCAAACTGCTGCACCATAGAGGTGACGCTATTCACAAACGTCGTGACATCCGAAGCCGAGGCAAGAGTGATCGTCTCGGTTGCGCCGCCGATCGAAACCAGGACCTTCTTCCCCTGGCTATGCAGGAGTTGCACATCGGCAATGAACTGCGCAGGCGTCTCTCCGGAGCTGCCTGACAGGAAGGGCGTAAAGCTAATGCTCGTTCCAGAAGCGTCGGCGAATGCGGCGATCACTACATCAAAATTTGGAGAGACGTTCTTCAACGGAATAAAGCCGGTGCCGTTGTCGAAGTTATGCCAGTAGCCGGCCAATAAGCGGCCGTTCGCCGGGCCAAATCCGGGTGTCGGGCTTGGATTCGGAGAAGGCGTAGGCGTAGCGGTTGGTGTGGGCGTGGCGCTCGGAGTCGGAGTCGCTTTCGGCGTGGGTGTGGCCGTGGGAGTTGGCGTCGCCACAGGCGTCGGCGTTGCAACCGGCGTGGGCGTTGGGGTCGGGGTTCCGCCACCGCCTACACACGGACCGGCATCGGTCCAGAGCGCCGGAACGTTCGGCGGCTGCCAGTTTGGAGCAGCGGACGCTTCCGCGGCGATCGCCCGCCAATTGTGCCCGCCAAAAGATACCACCTGGCCAACCGTGACAGACATACCTGCCTGCCACGCGGGAGCGCATGTTCCACCTGACGTTGGGGTCGGAGAAGGCGTTGGTGTAGGCGTGGCTACCGGAGTAGGAGCGGGTGTGGGCGTGGGAGTAGCCGTTGGTGTTGGGGTAGCAACTGGAGTGGGGGTTGGAGTTGGGGTAGGCGTCGGTTTCGGCGTAGGTGTTGGGGTGGGGCTTGGAGCCGGGGTTGGGGTTGGAGTCGGCGTTCCACCTCCTCCCGTACATGCTCCCGCATCGGACCATAACGCCGGAACATTGGGCGGCTGCCAATCGGGCGAGGCCGAAGCTTCCGCCTGAATCGCCTTCCAGTTATGTCCATTAAACGAAACAACCTGACCAATGGTGACCGTCATTCCCGCCTGCCAGGGTGGTGCGCAAGCAGCCGTCTGCGACAGAGCGGCGGGCGCAACCATCAACAACGCCAGCAACACTCCAAGATTTACAACCAGGGATATCCGCCTCATAGCATCTCCTCGTATGGCCCAGGAACGTTCTTCCAGAAGCCGGTGCGTCTTCGCACGTACAGGCTTTGCAGCCAGGTTTCTTGCCAGATCCCGAATCTTGGCGGGAGGCGATGGAATGTCTATCGCCTCCTCACCATTGATCGCAGGCGAAATCCCTTCGCCCGCGTTTGTTGCTACAAGTTGGGTTTAGTGGAATGCCTCAAAAATATGGGCGAAGTCCCAGGTATTTTGAGAGAGACCGCTGCAGCTAGGAGAAACGGCGCCATTGCAACCTCCGTTGTCGCGCCCCACAGACCACATGGACACGCGAACAACCAGGCTGTTGCCCTGCGCAAAGTTCAGGATTTGCTGTGCATCGCTCTCAGTGGTGACCTCGGGCGAAACGTCATTGTGTCCGATCATGGGGGTAATGCCCATATTTACGGAGATGCCGTTCGCGTTCATCTGGGAGACGGTTGCGTTGACGGCATCAATGGCGTTCTGGCCCATGGCATTCGGGTTGAAGTTGGAGCCGTAGTCCATGGTCATAATGTTCAGCACGCTCACATTCACGCCATGAGATTTGGCATTCACCATCAAGTTAATGCCGTCCTGGGTGAGGCCGTTCGGCAATACCGGCAAGGTGTAGGAGATCTGCAGGCCAGGGTTGGCCTTTTGAAGAGCCGCCAGAGCTGTATTGCGTCGGTCGACCGCCGCGGTATCGGCAATGGGTGCGCCTTCAATGTCGAAATCCAAGCGGTTCACGCCGTACTTGTTGATTACAGCCTGATATTGTGCCTGAGCCGCCGCAGCGGTGCTGCATGCCTCGCCCAGCTCAGTTCCAGCGGCGCCGCCAAACGAGATAATGACATCTCCGCCGGCATTGCGCAGTCCCGTGATGAATGAGCTGATGGTTGTGCCATCGGGAAAGGAATCGTTGGGAATGATGACGCCTAGTCCGGCCCATCCGGCGCCGCAGCCGCCGTTATCGATGATGAACGAAAGCGTGAACTGTTTGATGCCCGAGGCTTGTGAAATCTGCGCCAAGTTATCGTTCTCAAGGCTCATATCGATGTAAGGCGCAAAAATACGCGCTCCGGACGGGGGTGGGGGAGTTACCGGAGTGGGAGTGGCTTTAGGAGTGGGAGTAGCTTTGGGCGTGGGGGTCGCAGTGGGTGTAGGTGTCGTTTTGGGGGTTGGGTCAGTTACTGGAGTCGGGGTCGGCGTGGGAGTTCCTCCGCATGGTCCGATCTCGGTCCACAAGGCCGGTACATTCGGCGGCTGCCAGTTCGGCGCCGCGGAAACCTCAGCCTGTATAGCTTTCCAGTTATCGCCGCCAAACGACACCATCTGTCCCACGGTAACGGACATGCCCGACTGCCACGGCGGAGCGCAGGCGGTTTGCGCTAAAGCTGCCGGGGATGACAGCAAGAGCGCCAAAGTACAAAGACTGGATAAAACCAGGAACATCCGCTTCATAAAATTTCTCCTCGTTTCTTATCTTGTTTCTCGGTTTCCGATTTATGGCTGTAAATAACCGCGACTGTCATCTGCCGGATGTGTTGAAGGAAGACTTCCAGCCGTTGAAAGATTCAACATCAATGGCCTTCGTCCGGACCTTCCGATAAACCCGCGCTGTTATGCGTGGGAGCCGCAAGAGCGGCAACATCGGCAGAAGCACGCAGCTCCAGACGGCAAGTGTCTGAAGCATCGCGGATTGGTCGCAGCATGGGCCGTTGGGACTGCGGCGGAATAGGCCGTCACCGGCCGGAGGAGCACCAGTATTTCAGGAGCGCGCCGCACGGTGGACAAGAATACTATTTTTCTTAAATCGTTTCAATAACATTGATTAATCGGTTCACTAAACAATATACTTCTTTCCCCGGAGCATGCCCCGGAACTTCCGGAAGGCGGAGCTTGAGCATTGGGACCTCAGGTTCTCGCCTTTCGGAGAAGACTACCCGAGCTATCCAATCGCTATAGAATTCTTAGCGTTCTCTTTTCCTATCGCAATATTCTTGTTGGCTTTTCAGCGTTTTCTTCATCAACTTTTTCTTCGTTAGCTTTTCTTCGTTAGCCTTTCTTCCGGAAGAAGAGCCCGCTCGAGCCTCTCGCCAAAGAAAAAGAAAGAAGAGAAAGAAAAAGAAAAGAAGAGAAAAGAGATGAACAACCGTTCAGTGGTGCCCGCCGTCAAATCCGCCATCGTGCCCTGAATCGTGGCTAGAGCGTTTTCAGCGTAAGTGTAGACCAGGAATCAAGGCCACTACGCGGCTTTTCCGCCGAAGAAAAGCCGCACTGAAGCATGCAAGCGGGATACAGTAACGCTGAAAACGCTATACCGTCGTGCGAACCGTGGTGAAAGGAATCGTGCTCATGATGGGAGTGGTGATGCGAATCGCTGCCCAACTCAGATAGATCTGAGCCGTAAAAAGAATCGCCCCTTTTACGAGAGCGAGGGTTCGGGCGCGAAAGCATACGAGCCGCAAAAAACACGACAACGGCGAATACTAAAAAGAAAAGCAAAAATGAGTCGGCCATCGTGACACCCGCGGGATTGCAGCGGCGTCAATAGATCACTTTTTCAAAAAGATCCATCCTATTTGCACATCCTCAAGAGTCTCTGTTACAACCATTGGGGCTGGCTCCCAAGGCCGGATTTTCACACAGCGGCCGTAAAGAAAATCGCCACAAAATCATCATGCTTGCTGCTTGCCTTCTGCTAGCCGTAGCCGTACTCGGCGGCGCCTTACTTACTTTTCTCTACGACCGGCAGTCGGCCTTTGCCGTGCGCCTGAGCATGGGCGCCGTAACCGGCATTGCCATGCTGACAACCCTCGGCTTTGCGGCAGGATCGTGGTTGGGACTCAATGCCGGAATTTTCATATCCGGTTCCGCCTTGTTGCTTCCATGGCTGCTACTGCGCGATAGCCAAACGAGGAGTGCAATATCGGACTGCCTCGCATCCGCGCGGGACTCTCTGAATGACACGCTCTCTCGTCCGGGGCAAAACATCGGCTACTTGCTGTTCTACGCAAGCATGGTTGTGCTGCTGGCGCTCGTCTTTGGACGAGGGGTATATCAACAGCCCGATGGAATTTACACGGGAATGCCCAACAATCTGGGCGACTTACCTTTGCACATCCAGGTGATCTCCAGCTTTGCCCATGGCAACAATCTGGCGGCGGAAGATCCCACATTCGCCGGAGTACGCTTTACATATTCTTTACTTGCCGATTACCTCAGCGCAATGTTGGTTCGTTCGGGAGCCGACATCATCACTGCCATCTGGCTTCCTGGAATGGCGCTGGCTCTCGCAGCCATGGGACTACTCAGCCAGTGGACAATCTCCATGACCAAGAGCCGTCTGGCAGGACTGCTCGCGGTGGCGCTGATGATCTTCAGTGGCGGATTGGGATGGTGGCTCCTGTTTCAGGATCTCGGCAACAGCGATGCCGGCCTTACCTCCCTGCTCGCCAAATTGCCGCACGATTACACAATCATGCCGGAAAGCATCTTTCGCTGGGGAAATTCGCTCACCACGCTGTTTATCCCGCAACGAAGCATTCTCTTCGGCGTGCCTCTGGCGCTATCTATTTTTTATCTATGGTGGCTGGCCCTGAACCCGGAAATCGTGATGCCTTCCGCGAGGCCTGCCAAAAACAAGGACGCGAAACTCAAGCGGAAAGCGGCTGCGGCCAAGGCTCGCCCCGTGATTCCCGCCGCCCCCCAGGAAAACGGGGTTCAGTCGTTTGCGAGGCTGGCCCGCCTGATGACCGCTGCGGGAGTTCTTGCCGGTTCCCTGCCCTTGATTCACGCGCATACGTTTGCGGTCGTGATGGGAGTGGCGTGCTGCCTGACAATTTTCTTCCACCGGCTGGGGCGGTCATGGCTGATGTTCTTTGTGCCTGCTTTCCTGCTTGCCGCTCCAGAGGTCCTTTGGCTCTCACACACGGGCGTGGCAGCGAGTGCGTTCGTTGGATGGAAGCCGGGCTGGGACCACGGATCGCATAATATTTTGTGGTTCTGGTTTGTGAACACCGGCTTTTTTGTGCCGCTGCTTCTGATCGCTTTGTTCCGGCAATATACTTTTGGAAGAGAGGCTGGCAACACCAACACTGTAAATCGGCCTATAAATCGGGAAGAGACATGGAACAGGCCCCAGAGGCTGCTCCTGTTCTATGCGCCTTTCGTCTTCTGCTTGCTGATACCCAACCTGGTGAAACTCGCTCCATGGATTTGGGACAACATCAAGGTTTTGTTCTACTGGTACCTGGCATCGATTCCGCTCGTGGCGGGATTATTGGCAAGCTGGTTCAAGCAAAATACCCGGCTCAAGTGGCTGGCAGGTGGACTGGTTGCAACGCTGGTGCTGGGGGGAGCGCTCGACATTTTGAGGGTGGTCAGCAACGCAATGGAATACAGGGAATTCGACCGAGCGGACATGGACGTAGCGGGCCTCATCTCGCAAATTGCTTCTCCGCGCGCGGTGGTGCTTCATGCGCCAATATTTAACTCCCCTGTGTTTCTTACCGGCAGGCGCTCCCTGCTCGGATATCCAGGATGGACTTGGTCGCGGGGGCTGGACTCCTCGCGCCGTGAAGCCGATCTGCGTACGATGTATGCGGGAGGCCCCGGAGCGCAGGAACTATTGATGCGCTACAAAGTCGATTACGCCCTCATTGGCCTCGCTGAGCGCAGCGCGTTTCCAGTCAACGATCAATATTGGAGTGCCCAGGAAAAGCTAGCGCAGATCGGCCCCTATCAACTGTACAAAGTCGGACCCAGAAAATGAAACAGGCCACCGAAACGAAACGGACCACCACAAAGAACCGCGCGATCCAGCGGGAATCGGCACAGCGCAATGCCTGGTTGTTCTGGGCCGCAGCGTGCCTCGTCGTTGCCGCCGCCATCCGACTGGTCCTTCTGACGCAAAAGGTTTTGCACCATGACGAGGGCGTGAATGGCCTCTTCATCACCGGCCTCTTCCGGACCGGCAACTACGAATACAATCCGACCAATTATCACGGCCCGTCGCTTTACTACTTTGCTTTGGTTACCGCCAAGCTGAATAGCCTGCTTTATGGAAAGGCCGGGTTGAGCACCTTCGCCATCCGGCTGGTTCCAGCGATTTTCGGCATTGGCATTGTAGGTTTAGCGCTCTTGCTGCGGCGATGGATCGGCTCGTTTGGCGCAATTGCCACAGCCCTGCTTCTGGCCGTTTCGCCGGGAATGGTCTTCTTTTCGCGCTATTTCATTCACGAAATACCGTTCATGTTCTTTACGTTCGGCCTGGTTTTGGCGGTGGCAGAATACGACCGAACCGGAAGGCCCCTTTATCTCATACTGGCGGCGGCCAGCGCAGCATTTCTATTTGCAACAAAAGAGACCTGCATTATCACCTTTGCCGTTCTGGCGCTCTCCGATCTCTGCACTCGAGTTTACCTGGTCCTTCGTAAAAACCTTGGGGCTAGACTCAACACGTCATCGATCGATAAGCGAGGAAATGCGCGCCGCAAAAGCCGCAGATCAGGGCATATTCCACGTCATGCGAAGAAGGAACAGGCGGATGCGGTGCCACCCGAAAGTGAGGCAATCCATACAGCTCCATGGCGCAACGTACCTCTGTTTTTCGCGGCTGCGGCTGTTTTCATCGTCATCAGCGTGCTGCTCTTCTCGTCGTTTTTTACAAATTTTCCCAAAGGCGTCTACGACTCGGTGCGCACCTTTGCCACCTGGACCAAGACGGGCACGACACAATATCTGAGCGGCCCATTCACGTACGTGAAGTGGCTTGGAAACGAAGAGTTGGCAATCCTGACGCTTGGAATTACCGGAGTGATCACGGCGCTTTGGCAGGCTTCCAGCAGGTTCGCGATCTTTTCAGCCTTTTGGTCTTTGGGAATCACGGCTGCTTACTCGCTGGTTCCTTACAAGACTCCCTGGCTTACGCTCAATCTTATTCTCCCACTGGCCATCATGAGCGGTTACGCACTGGCACGGTGCTTTGAATTCGGGAAGAGTAAATCTGCCTTTCAAGCCATTGCGGTGCTTTTCCTGGTAGGTGCCATAGCCTTGGGGATTTATCAGGCAATCGATGTGAGCTTCTATCGTTATGATGACGACACGGTCGCGTATTCCTACGCCCATACCAAGCGTGATTTTCTGAATCTGGTGAACGAAATCGAGTCCATTGCCGCCGACAATCACCTGGGAACCGACATGGGAATAACCGTGGTCTCGCCGGAACACTGGCCCATGTACTGGTACCTACGCGACTATCCCAAGGCCGGGTACTGGGGCCAAATCGTCGACACCCATGAGGCAGTGATCATCGCCTTGGAACCACAGGCATCGGAAATCGAGCGGCGGTTTGGCGCATCCTACCGCCGGATCAGCGCACACGATCTTCGTCCCGGGAACAAACTCGTCCTGTTTCTGCGGCGCGACCTGAATCCCTAGAGCGTTTTCAGCGTAAATTTTCCGTGGAAGGTGATTTCATCCTAAGCTCACGGAACCGCCTCGATACTACAAGCTCGCTCTCAAGCACCTCAGCCAGAGCAGAGGGACGATGCTTGGCGACTCGAAAGAAATTGATCAGTTCGTCGTGAATGTTGTTAAAGATTTCCAGCTGCCTGGCGAACAACCGCGTCGCCGATCCTGATTCGTTGGACTTCGTCTTCAAGAGCCATCGCAATTTCGTGAAACATAACAAGTAGTTCGTGGGCTTGCACGTCAGTCAGCGAATCTGCTGTAGCCCTAAAGCTGCCTCGTTCACTATCGGGCACCTGGGTCATCGAAGCTTTAAACTCTTGGAACTGTTTCCATGAATCAGATGGGAAATCGTCTTCGTCTAGAAAGGTCGTACCCATTGCTGCGGAATAGAGTCTATCTTGAGGGGTATCAGTCGTTGAAGACGTTACAATGGAATGAATTGTGCTCCTGAATTTCTCGTATGCATATTCAATCGGCATTTTTGTAAACTCCTATCATTGTTGCATTGAATACAGCCCTGAACATTTTCTTTTCCATGGCAATACAAATGATACGCAGTTTAGTGGCATCTCTATGCAGAATTGCGTTGCGGTGATTTTCTGAAGCATAATTCTGCGTTTACTGAAGCCGATTTCTGCGACCCACCGCATGGAAAGCACGCAAGCAGGATACGGCAACGCTGAAAACGCTACAAATCCGTTTTCGACCCGAAGACATAGCGATGGGATATTGAGGAACTGAATCGCGGCGGCTTTCCTCTCCGTATCTCGCTGAAAAAGAAAGCCGCTCGGAAACGTGTCTGCCAGCGTACAGCAGGTTGAAAGACAGGATAGCTATTGCTTGCTTTCTTTGGTGGGTGGCGCGCTTGTGGTGGGCGCGCTGCCCGCTGCCTCGGTGGCGGTAGCCTTGCGAACACTACTTAGAAACGCCTCTCCCGCCTGGGGGGCGGGAATAGCGCCCGTCAGAATGGTCTTGAAGGGCACCATCCGTCCATAAAGCTCGCGGGTGGCTTCCTCGTCCTGAGAAATCACCGCGCCATTCAAAGAGAGTCCCACAAACAATCCACGAGCGCGGGAGTAGGTGAGCACCTCGGCATGCATCTTCCAGTCCGTGCTGCCCTCGGCGTGTCGCCCAACGGGTCCAGCGGCCACCGAAGCATCGGCTCCCAACTTAAACTTGCTTTGTAGAAGATTCTGCATTCCATGATCGTTCATGATGACCATGACGAGATCAACCGCCTGGCCACCAATCTGCGGCCCAATGCTGCCGCCTTTCAACCCGAAGGGCGCAGGCGCGCTCCAACCACTATCCGTGCGGCAGGTAGCCACACCCCTTCCGTACGTGGCGCCGAGAACAAAGCCTCCTTTTAGAAGGGAGGGCACCACGGCTACGCACTTGGCCGAGCTCAAAATCTCCTCGGGAATCCCTTTATCCGGCGTAGACATGATTTCATTCAATACGTTGGACGCCGACTCGGTTCTTTCAGCGGCGGTTTCAGCAATCACCCGGTTCGACGCGATAAGAGCAAACAGCAAGACAACAGCAAAGTGTTTCATCAGTTTTCCTTCGGCTCAAAGAAATCGAATAGCTCGATTGTAGACGAGAGTGGCCGTTGGTTAGACGAAGCGAAAAGAATAAAGGGTTGGATTCGGCGACCCTCGTAACCGTTTCCAACCCCGTCTCCCAGGTTCTGTGGTAGGTGGAAAGAGTATCCACCCCAAATAATTTACAGGCAAGTAACGCGGGGACGAGTCCCTTGGGAAAGGGGGCATGTACCCTCATGTCGCTTTACGACATTTTGAGAGGCATATTGCCCCTGCGTTGCTGCCTGCGGGATTCAGCACCCTCGCTGCGAAGGATTGAAGGATTAAGGACGCGAGAGATCTCTACGATGAGGTGATACGGGGCCGACTGCCCTGCGAATCTTTCAGATTCATTGTTCTTAACCCGCGTATCTCACCATACCGCTTTTCTGGACCGCCGTTTCTGGAATCCCGCCATTAGCGATCCAGATACCGAGATCGGCGGCTGGGATCAAGAGATCACAACGAACATGGCGCCGCAACCTTGTCGGGAGAAAAAATGATAACCGGCACCCGGTTGACACGTCTTTGACAATAGAAGGGATACGTCTGCCCTGGAGAAGACTCATGTCACGTCGCTTATTTTGCTTTTTTCTTCTTGTTGGAATCGCCTCCGCGGTCTGTTCAGCACAAAGCATAGCGCCGCCCTCGCCACAGCGGGTGGTCATTCATTCGAATATTCTTAGTGAAGATCGTGTGATTTGGGTGAGAATGCCAGCCGCGTCGCAGGCAAGTAAGGCCAGCTATCCTGTGCTCTACATGACCGACGGGGGCTCAAATGTCAACGAGATCGGCAGCACCATGGATTTCCTGGCAGAGAACAACCGCATGCCTCCGCTGATCGTCGTTGGCATTACCCACGCAGATCGCGTTCGCGATTTGACGCCAACCCATGTCGACGTCAAAGATAAGGACGATACGGTCAATCAATTTCCCACGAGCGGCGGAGCCAACAAGTTTCTCGATTTCATCCAAACCGAATTGGTCCCTGAAATCGAGAAGCGATTCCCCACCAAGCCCTACCGGATCTTTGCCGGGCACTCTTTGGGCGGCTTGTTCGCCATTCACGCGCTGATTTCCCGTCCTGACCTGTTCAATGCTTACATCGCGGTCAGCCCGAGTCTTTGGTGGGACAATGCCGGAACCCTGCACCAGGCGCAGCAGTTTTTCAGCGCTCAGAAGGAACTCAAGAAAACGCTATTCTTCTCCCTCGGCAACGAGGATGGGGAAATGATGGGCCCGTTTGGGGAGCTTCAGAAGACACTAGGCGGCAATCTCCCCAAGGGCTTTGCGGTGAAATCCGCTCATTATCCCGACGAGGATCACAACTCCACCGTTTTGGTGGCCCACTACGCGGGGCTGCGCGCGATCTTCGACGGCTGGGAAGTCCCTCGCGACCCCAACGGAAGAGTCATCGGCCCACTAGCAGTGATCGAGGAGCATTACCAGGCACTCTCCCTGCGTTTTGGATTCTCCGTCTCTGCGGAGCAAGGAATCAACGCTCTCGGATATGACCTTCTTACCGAAAAGAAGACCGACGAGGCGATCGCCGCTTTCCGGCGTAATGTCGAACTCTATCCACTTTCCGCCAACGTCTATGACAGCTTGGCCGATGGCCTCGAGGCAAAGGGCGAAACCAGGCTGGCAATCGAAAATCTACAAAAAGCGGTCGCGATTGGCACCCAAAACAACGATCCGGGGCTATTGGAATTTAAGCGGCATCTGGAACGTTTGAGCGCCGCGAGTAAAGCCGATTCCGAAAAAAGCCACCAACCAAAATAGCGTCATCAATCGTTCGCCGGCTTCATCGACTCATTTTGTCTTTTTGTCTATCGTGAGAGCATTCGACGAAGCGGGCTTGAGTTCGCTTCGGTACCTAAAGTCACGCTCTTGGTTTTCCCCAATGCCGGTTGACCTATGGCTTTTCTGAATCGCCGGAAACGAGCCGTAGCACCCATGTCTTCTGAACATGTCTTCTGAAATAGTTTCAATCGGGATTCGCTCGGAATGCCTATTTTTTGGACTGAAGCAACAAGCAGAAAAGTTGAAGGGTTGGGACCGGTGACCCTCGTAACCGATCCCAACCCTGTCTCCCAGGTTCTGTGGTAGGTGGAAAGAGTATCGATGTGCAGAGGTTTTTCAGCAAGTAACTTGGGTTCCTATTTACACCGAAGCAGGACATGTACCTTAGAAGATCCCGGAGATTGATCCCAAAGGACTGCCTCAAGTTTCAAGCATTGGTTCCCTTTTCCGCTCCGACTTACGATGAGTCGCCTCAGATGCAACGACGCAGCGATTCATTTCACCCAACCGAAGCTCGGTCACTGGCTTCTTTCTCAGACCTTCTTTCTCAGATTACGAGACGATCTTCAAGCGACAAGCAAGAAGCGACAAGCAATCGAGCATGACTCCCAAAATCTGCTGATATCGATTTCCCGTTCGCGTTACCAAAAGAGTCAGGGGCCCGGCGATGCCGAGCCCCTGATTGCTTCCAAAAACAAAATGAGAATTACTTGGAGGACGTGACCAGCGAATGCGTGATGGCATGCACGGAAAGGGCAATGCGGTTCTGGACGCCCACTTTCCGCATCAATTTGGCAACGTGGGCCTTTACCGTCCTCTCCTCGATGCCAAGCACCGATCCGATTTCCTTGTTGGACCTGCCCGCCACCAAAAGCTCCAGCACTTCCTTTTCACGATCGGTAAACGTCACGCGACCCGCGGGAAAGATCCTGCCCGGCGAAGAGGTAACCCGCTCAATGAAAATCGAAAGCACGCGGCGCGGCGCCCATACCGAACCCTGGTTCACGATTCGCATGGCCTGAATGAACTCAGCCGGCGATGCGGCTTCATCCACGTAGCCCTTGGCTCCCGCCGCCAAGGCCTTCAGAATGGTTTCGTCATCGGCCCCGCTGCCGGTAACAATAATTCTCAGATCGGGCCGGGCGGCCTTCAAGCCCGCCATCACGTCAAAAAGATTGGTTCCTGCGCGGGTTCCCAGTAGTACCAGATCGACATCCCTTCGCGGGCCAAGCTCCGCCAGGCTGGAGGAAATCAATTCCAGATCAGGCTCCGTATCAAATAAGGACTTTAGTCCTATAAATCTCAGCGGATCACTTTCAACGACTGCGATTCGAATCGTTGCTTTCTTGACCGCGACCGATGACTTCATCCAGTACTCCTTCCAAGGTTTCGCGACAAAAGAGGATTCTATGCAAAAGTCTGCATTTGTTAACTGAAAGTATCATGAACTTCGGCTCCTGCCCATTTCCAAGGAGGGTACATGTCCAAGAGTGAGAGCCCTAAATTGAGGTTTTACGCTGAGAGGGCGACGCTACCTGCCCGCCACTTGGCCCTGGTCGGGATGCAGGGCAATTCCATCGGCGTGTCCAAGAGCAAAGCCCCGGCGGTACCCTTCGCAGAAGGGCTCCATAGCCTGCTGGGTGATTTCCTGCGAGGGTTTTGGCAGCGCCAGCGCCAACGAGGCCCCGGCATCCGAAGTGGATGAATGAGCTTCTTCACAGCTCACCGATGCCTCATTGGCTTGAGGATTGGGGCCTTGTGGAGAAATCTCGGCACGCGTGAGATGAAGGCCTTTCTCGTATCCGGCGGCAAAGCCCAAGTCAAAGTTCACATTCTGCGGATCACCCGGCTCGGATTCCTCCGCAAGGATCGCTGAAGCAAATCGAAATGTCTCAATCGCGCGGAATCCACGGCCCTTGTATCCATCGCCGTATCCCGCTAACAAGCCGGCTTGAAAGCCATCGCGAAACGATTTGTGCGGTCCAAACTCCGGAGAGTATCCCTGCGCGGCATCTCGAAATTGCGACAAGCGTGTGCGTGCGCTTCGCCCCATGTTCGCATCGATATTTCCTAAATGGTAGCCTTCCTCATAGCCATGGCGATAACCGTGGGCAAAGGTGGAGCGCTGACAGATTGCGCCCGTGCCCGGCTCATGCAAATGCACCTCTTGCGCCAGCGGCTGAAGCGAAAAGCCACCCACGATAAGCAGCGATAGAAACGAGAAAAACCGGCGCATGAGTTGGATTCGATGTCCCCTCGTTGTCCATTCAGATGTTCTGAATCTAAGCTGGGATGTCAAAGCCTCGTGGGCCGCTTTCTAAGGTCAAATTACAAAAGCGCTTAAGACTTTCAATGAATTTGCGCTTGTTCGGTGCTCGACGATACTCTGTGCAACTTAACTCAATCAAGAAGAGTTGTCCGAATCTTTTCAATCGCTGAAATACCTGGGGGAAAAGCAGCGTTGGGAGAGGCAAGGGGAACTCAGACTGATTCAACTAATTCCCCCGGAAGCTAAACGGCCTCCGGGGGATTTTCATTGAACGGCTTTGAATGAAACGGCTTTGATTGAACGCTAGGGATGGAAATTGAGCTTGATGTCGGTCTGCTGCTCGATTGGCTGACCATTCAACGTAGCGGCCTTAAATTGCCACTGCTTGACGGCTTCAAAAGCAGCGTCGCGGAAGATCTCGGACCCGCTCAGAAATTCAGGATTGCTGACTCTTCCGTCTTTTCCCACTTTTACCCGAACCTGCACAATACCGCTAAGCCGACGCGCCTTCGCGACCGGCGGATACACCGGAGAGACGCGACGAAGCACTTGCACGGGCACCAGTTCGGATTGAGCGATCATCGCGGGCGTGGCCGTATTGGCCGGCTTGGCCAACGAAGAAAGCGATCCTGAGTTTCCTCCTACGGAGGTCAAATTGGGTGTGATAGGAGTTACATCCGGCTGTGCGGATTGCTGCGTCGAGGCGGTAATTCGCGAGGGGCCGTTGGAGAGTGAAACCGGGGCAGGCGCTTCGGGAGTAGGCCGGGTTTGCGCATCGGCATTTTTCTTCTGTGCGTCTTTCTTCGAATCTTTTACGTCCGCTTTGCTTGTTTCAGGCTTGTCAACAGGAGTTGTAGGCTTGGTATTCGCAGGAGCCGAACTTGCCGGTTGAGCGGTCGACGGAGGGGCCGCCACTCCAGAGCCCGTAGGAACGGCGGTTGCGCCGCTAGCGGCGGCTGAATCGGCGGTCGAGGTCACCGGGGCCGGATTCGGAGCTACCGCCGCAGGCTGAGCATTTTGCGCAACCTGTGGAGCAGGCTTTCTTGTACTCAAGTATGCCCAGGTACCTGCCCCGGCCAGGGCTACAAGCACGCCAACTAGAACAATGGACTTGCTCGCCCCTGGTCCGGACGATTTTTGTTCCGCGACCGAATCCAGGGTGCCGAAACTGATCTTGGCATGTTCTCCGGTCTTATGCTCTGGCCGAACCTCTTCCCGCTTTTCTTCTCTCTTGGGAAGTTCTTCACGCCTCGGAAGCGGCGTGGGCAGGGCAATCTCCGTTGCCACCGGAGCCGCAACTGCGGCCTTAATGGGCTCAACCTTCGGAATTACGGTAGGAACTACGGCAGTTGGAGCAGGAACTGGCGACGAAGCCACACGCAACGGTGCGGGAGCCGCTGCGACCGCGGCCGGCGCTGCACCGGATGACCGAACGATCATGGGGCCGGAGGGTTGCGCTGGAGCCGGAGCAATGGCAACCGGCGGCTTGGGCATCGCCACCGGTCCAGTCGGTTCAAGATTGGCGCTTTCTTCCTTGTTCCGGCGTTCTTTCTGCAACAAGCCGGCGATCTGATCCGCCATGGTCTTGAGCACCGCCACATGCGTGATCGTGAAAGCGTGAGCCGTCGACGCAAAAACCGCTAGAACGCCGACAACTTTGTTCTCTTCCTTGATCGGCGTGACCACCATGGAGCGAATGCCCAGGGCGCGGATGGCAGCCGTATCCACGCGAGTATCCGTCTCAGCATCGTCGCAGCGCAATTCTTTGCCGCTTTGAATACAGAGTCCGGTGAAACTGCCCTCTGTGCGAAGCGTTGTTCCGACATCGGGAGCACTGGAGCCGCTACGCGCACGGCAAACGATTTCGTCCGTGCTTCCCTCGGCCAGCGCCACCGCGGCTCCGGAGGCATTGGTGAACGCTTGTGCCCGCTGAGCGATAACCGCCAGCTCATCGGCGGCGCTATTACGCGATCTATATTTGGAATCAGTAGGTTGTGTTGCCATCGGTACGCCGTCCCTGAAACTCATTGAATCTTTCATCCCGCGCGCCCTCGCGTGCGCAGCGCGCACTTAGCCCTCCCCGGTCCATTTCAAAAAAAGACCGCGGGAACCCGTTAAAAGAGAGTTCTGCTACGACGGGCTGAACTGGCCCGGCATCTTCTCCTTGTTTTTCCAAAACACTGGATCGGCGAAAGTAAGGCGTTCTGCTTTGAACTTCATTGCCAAGCTCGGGGGATATCTCGAACCCTGTGGCGGGGAACAACGCCTACGGCGACGTCTGGCTGTTTACGGCCAAACCCGCTTCTTTTCCGCTCCAGCGGCATTTGCATTCGTCTGCACCGCAACCGGGCGCGCAGCTTCTGGTACTCCAACTCCAGCGCTGCCGCCTTCCAGAATCCGGGCCGCAACCCGAAGAGCCTCAATCTCGGCCTGGAGACCTGAAATCTGCGCCTGAAAAATAGCGATTTGATTTTCTTTCTCTTTAATTGCGTCGTATATGTTGTTCATCGTCATTTGGCCTCATCGAAAGATGGGAATATATCAATAACTTAACGAAAGTCAACTGGTACCTGATGCCCTTTTTCTATAAGCTTCGGCCCTAGTCATTGTACGAACGGACTATGAACTACAGTACAGTCAAGCGCTTAGCTCCAAGAAACATCCTAACCCAGCCGATAATCCACCTATGAAAACCCCATAACTTCCGAAATTAGGTATTAAGGGTACATTGGTAATTTTTAATATTCTAAACGTCGATCGACGGTACCACACAAGTTACTAAAGTTGCCGGAAAAATAGCCGATTCAACATAGCACGTTCCTACGGAATGGAGGCGCCTTTTTGGATTAGACGCCCATCATTTGTCTCGCTTCCATCGCGGAATGGCGGGTAAACCGATACCAGACAACTAGCAACAGGCTGCCGATGAGAACCAGAGCGGCGCATAGCCCAGTCCAGAAGCCGACCGGCCCCATTTTCATCTTGAAGCATAGAAAAGCGCCAAGCGGTACGCCTACCAGCCAATATCCGAAGAAATGAGCCAACATGGGAGTATGAGTATTCCCGGCGCCGCGTAAAGCTCCCGTCACTACCACCTGTGTGCCGTCGAATAGCTGAAAAACTGCGGCAACCATCAATAAGGTAGCTCCCGCCCGGATTACCCCTAGCTGCGAAGAATAGATTCGGGCAATGGCCTCCGGAAAGAAAAAGAGCACGAGCGCAGAGCAGGACATGAACCCCACCCCGAACAGCAGCGCCGTCCAGCCGGCTCGAGAAGCACCGTGGATATCTCTGGCCCCCACAGCCTGGCCAACACGCACCGCCGCGGCAGAACTGATCCCGGTCGGCACCATATAGGTAAGGCTCGCGACGTTGAGCGCAATCTGATGCCCGGCCAAGGCCACCGCTCCTACGCGGGCAATTAGAACTGTGGCTGCGGTAAAAGCAGAAATCTCCAAAAGAAACTGCAGAGCAGCCGGCAGGCCGTAGCGCAAAAGCGTGCGGATTCGATCCAGTTCCAACTGCCGCGGGGCTTTCCATAATCCACTCGACCGCTTGCGGTCGTAATAAACGGCGGCAACCGCGAGAACCACGACCATGTAGACCCTGGAAATACAGGTAGACCATCCGCTCCCAATAACGCCAAGAGCTGGGAACCCAAAATGGCCATAGACGAACGTCCAGTTGCCAAGCAAATTCAGCAGATTCGCCGATATCAAGGTAAAAACCGCCGGCTTCACGATGTCCATCGACTGCAAATAGCGGCGCAATACAAAATAGAGCGTGAGAGGCAGAGTGCTCCAGTTGAGCGCTCGGATAAACGGCTTCGTCAATGCCAATACCGACGATTCAATTCCAAAATGATCCAAAAGCGGCATGCCCACAAAGAGAACCAACATCATGGCCGGGGAGAGGGCTAGCGCAAAGTACAGCGCATTGAACAGGTTGCGGTGGCACTCCTCCAGGCGGCGAGCGCCATACGCCTGCGAGACCAGGGTGTCGAGCCCCAGCATGATGCTGCTGCCGAAAATGCCGATCGTATAAAAGAGCGTTGTACCAAGACTTACCGCTCCGATCGCGGCCGCGCTATTTGGTAAATGCCCCACCATAATGGTGTCGACGAAACCCATCATGAGCCAACTCAACTCGGTCAGCACGAGCGGGACCGCCAAGAGCAGCATTGGCTTGAATTCGCGGCGGATTTCATTGAGGTGCAACATGATCTCTTCCTTTACGATTAAAGCACAGGGTCAACGGCGGAAAATTCGCGGCACAAAAGGCAGGTTCGCGCCAAGAACCAAGAACTAAAGAACGAAGAACGCATTGGATGAAGGACCAATCTACCCGGGCGTGGATCGTGATCCCGTCCCGTTTTTGGTTGCCTCCTCCGCTGCATCCCGCATCGTCCATCGATCCCGTGGGGCTGCCTCTTCCCTTACCTTAACCCTTCTTTGCCAAGGATTTGGGGCGCGCGGCCGATTGCCCCATAGTTCGTGCATGGAGGCCGCTGGATGAGGTGGGAATAAACGTCACTCGGGCTTCGTTATTACTATCGCATTTTCAATTAGTTGACTGCGCACGCGAGGGTAGGTAAAATCTCTAATTGAAATTGAAATTGAAATTCATTTTCAACTTTGAGCCATGCTCCAAGCCCTGATCGTAACACTCCGCGAAGGTGTCGAAGCCGCTCTCATTGTCGGTATAACTCTCGCTTATCTCACCAAGATCGGGCGTCCCGATCTGCGCAAAACCGTTCACGCCGCTCTGATTACCGCCCTCGTGGGCAGCATTGCTGGAGCGGTCGTGCTCTCCCGTCTCGGATTGAATACCGATTCATTCGAGGGCTGGGTGATGCTGGTCGCTGCTGCTTTCGTGGTGAGCATGGTCATCTTCATGATGCGCACGGCGCGCAAAATGAAGGGAGAAATTGAGAGCAAGATCAATTCTCTGGCCGTTACAGGATCGAAGTGGGGCCTGTTTACCTTTATCTTTCTGATGATTTTTCGGGAAGGTATTGAGACGGTCCTAATTCTCTCCGGCGTCTCATTGAACTCTACGGAGCTCATGAGCTTCATCGGCACACTTTTGGGCGTGGCCCTGGCCGTCGTCTTTGGCGTGATGTTCGTCAAGGGCAGTGTGCGGATCAACCTGCAAAAATTTTTCCGCGTCACGACCGTGATTCTCTTCTTTGTAGCGGTGCAACTTATAATCTCGGGCCTGCACGAGTTATCGGAAAGCGGAATTCTGCCCTCCAGCAAGCGGGAGATGTCGCTGGTTGGACCGATCGTGCGCAATGACGCCTTTTTCTTTGTCACGATTTTGGTACTGGCGGCGTTGATGGTGCTTCTGGAATATCGCCGTAAAAAGCCGGAAGCGACAGTGGCAGCTTCCAAGGCGGAAGAGCGCAAGCTGCAGTGGACGGCCAGCCGCGAACGACTATGGGCCAATCTACTCTGCGCCACCGCTTTCATCTTCATCGTGATGATCACGGCGGCATTTATTTACACCAAGTCATCCGACCAGCCTCCCGTGGCGACCGAGGTGGCCTTCGTGAATGGACAGATCACCATTCCAAAATCGGAAATCGCCGATGGGGATCTTCATCGCTACCGCGCCAAGGTAGGCGAGGTGGAGATACGATTCCTTCTGTACCCCAAGCCACACGGGGAGGTAGCGACTGTATTTGACGCCTGTGAGATTTGCGGCTCTATGGGCTTTAACAAAGGGCCGGGGGGATTAATTTGCCGGAACTGCGCGGCGCCGGTGAATCCGCAGAGTGTGGGTCAACCGGGCGGATGCAATCCTATCCCGTTGAAATCGACCATTGTAGGCGACAACATCGTAGTTACCAGCGCCGATCTCAACCAGGGGGCCGCTCAGTTCTCCCGGTAGCCGAATGTTTGCCCGCTTACTCTTCGAGTCCTTCCGCCGCCAATTGCGGCGCAAGGCATTCGCTTTGGTTGCCATTGCGCTAGGCATGAGCATCAGCACCGCGATGATTGCGGTGGCCACGGATATCGGCGACAAGATCAGGAAAGAGCTTGGCGCTTACGGCGCCAACATCCTCATCACGCCCATCGAAGACAACATGAACGTAGAGGTGGGCGGCACAAGCATCAAGCCCGCCACCTCGGGCGCTTCCATCCAGGAGTCCCAGCTACCCGCTATCAAAACCATTTTCTGGCGGCATAACATTCTGGGGTTTGCACCCTTTCTTTCCGGGCAAACCACTCTTCTTGCAGGCGGGCAGCCGGTATCCGTTGAATTGATCGGCACATATTTTTCCAAACCCGTGCAAACCGGAGACGAGAAATTTGTCACCGGCGTTCGCAGCATCAATAAATTCTGGAAGGTGGATGGCACGTGGCCCCCTGACAAACCGGGCGACGAACCAGACTCCGTAGCGGCGGAAGTCCTTGCGGGCATTAGCCTCGCGCACCGGTTGAATTTGAAGATCGGAGATACGGTTGCAATTGGTTCGGAAAAGGCGCGGATCAGCGGCGTGCTCAGCACCGGAGGCCAGGAGGATGACGCGCTTATCGCGCCTCTTCCTCTTGCTCAGCGAATCCTGGAGCGCCCCGGCGCCGCGGGCAGCGTATTGATAAGCGCACTCACGAAGCCCGAAGATGCCTTTGCGCGCCAGAATCCAAACACCATGCCACCGGCTACACGCGAACGGTGGTATTGCTCGCCCTATGCCAACTCTATCGCGTTCCAGCTTCGAGAGGCATTCCCGAACGCCCGCGTGGAACAGATTCGCCAGGTGGAGCAAAATCAGGGCAAGGTGCTGTCGCGCATCTCCGGCCTGATGCTTTTGCTGGCGATTGCCGCGATTGCCGCCTCCGTACTGGCTGTCTCGGCAATCATGGCGGCCACCATTATTGAGCGACGCCAGGAAGTTGGCCTGATGAAGTCCCTCGGAGCGGGTAACGGTCCGGTTGCGTTGTTGTTCCTTACCGAAGCCGGCTTGCTGGCGGTTGTTGGCGGAGGTATCGGCTTTTTCCTCGGTGCATTCTTGGCGCAGCAAATCGGCCAGAATGTTTTTGGCTCCTCGATCAACGTGCATCCCGTTGTTCTGGCAATCGTGATCTTCAGCGCGCTGCTGGTGGCATTTGCGGGAAGCATTACGGCGATTCGCAAAGCCATGCACTTCGATCCCGCTGTGGTGCTGCGAGGCGATGCGTGAGCCGCCCGCGGCTCATGCTGCGAATGCTCCTGAAAGCCGTGTGGGTCCGTAAAGACCGCACACTGACCGCGCTCTTGTCCATTGCTGTGGTGGCTACTCTGACGACCGCCATCCTTACGGTTTACGCGGGGTTGGATGCGAAGCTCAATCAAGAGTTCCGCAGCTTCGGCGCCAATGCAATCGTTACCGACGCCAACGGCACAATCACCCCGGAACAGGTGGAGAAGATACGAAATACGCTGGGAGATAAAGGCGAGATCGTTCCTGTTGCATATGCCGTAGTCTCGGGACCTTCGGGAAGCCGCATGGTAGTGGCAGGGGCAAACTTGAGTTTGTTGGCTGCGATGAATTCCTGGTGGTCGATCACCAAAGAGTACTCCCAAAACCCCAATGCGATGCTAGGTTCGCGCGTCGCCGAGACACTTTCCGCAGGGCAGAGCGCCTCTCCGACGATTGCCACGTTTCAAATTACGTATGGGGGCCGGAGCGCCGATGTTCGCGCAGGAGCGGTCTTCCGTTCCGGATCGCCCGATGACAATCGCATCTATCTCGATTTATCCGAGTTCACCAAACTTACAGGAGTCACTCCCAACACGGTTTTGCTGCGCATTGATGGATCGCCCGCCGACATTGAAAAGCAGGTTGGCACTCTCGCTGCTTCCCTGCCCCATACCGAGGTGAAGATCGTCCGGCAGATCACGTCCACGCAAACGGCGGTATTGGGACGAACGCGCTCCATCGTGCTTGCAGCCTGCCTGGTGGTCGTGATCCTGATCGTATTGTGTATGGTGGCGACCCTGACCGGCTCCGTTCTGGAGCGCCGCAAGGATTTCGCCGTGATGAAGGCCCTGGGAGCTTCGAATACCACTGTGAATCTGCTTTTTGCGGGCGAGGCCACGTTAATGAGTGTGATGGCCGCCCTTGGGGGTTTCTTTGCAGGAACGGCTCTGGCCTTTTGGATTGGCAAAGTAAACTTTGGAACAGCCATTAGCCCTCGCCTGAGCTTATTATTTCCCGTGCTTTCCGGCAGTATTTTGGTGGCGCTGCTCGCTTCGACCGCACCTCTGCGTCTTTTGCGGGCTATACAGCCGGCGAGTATCCTGAGGGGAGAGTAATGTCGATCGAGCTCAAGAACGTCACCCGCGTGTACCGCGCCAACATGGAGGTGCGCGCGCTCGACGACGTTTCGCTCTCAGTGCCTCAAGGCGAGTGGCTGGCGATCATGGGGCCTTCCGGCTCGGGCAAATCGACGCTGGTGAACCTGATTGGGTGTCTCGATCAGCCGACGCGCGGCGAAGTCTGGATCGATGGGAGCAACGTGGCGCAGATGACCGCCGCCGAGATGAATCGCTTTCGCGCCGAAAAGATCGGCTTCATCTTTCAGCAATTTCATCTGATTTCCTATCTGACCGCGCTCGAAAACGTAATGCTGGCGCAGTATTTCCACAGCATGACCGATAGGACGGAAGCCCTGGCGGCCTTGGAGCGCGTAGGGTTGAAACACCGGGCCGATCATCTTCCTTCGCAACTTTCCGGTGGCGAGCAGCAGCGTGTTTGCATCGCGCGTGCCCTGATCAACGATCCCAATATCATCCTGGCGGACGAACCTACCGGAAACCTCGATGCCGAGAATGAACAGATCGTCCTGCGCGAGCTACGCCAGTTTCACGCCCAGGGACGTACGATCATCATGGTGACCCACGATCCTGCAGTGGCGCGCATGGCCGACCGGAGACTGGAGCTTCACCACGGCAAGATTGCCTCCGAAGAAACGTTTGTCATCTCCGATGAAGAACAATTTGACGAGGTGCTGGAAGAGCTATGGGTGCTGGCCGAAAACGGCGAACCCGCCGAACTGGGGCGAGTTGAGGTGGAAGGTTCCATGCCCATGCCCATAGCGGTTGAGCGGATGCAGGAGATGGGGTTGATCGAACTGGAAGAACACAGCAGCGAGCCCCATGTCCACCGGCGCATCTTGAATCCTTGCCATGAGGTTTTCCGCCCTTTTGCAGAGCCGCCTAGCCACGGTGAGCGGACCATCCTGTTCACGGAAAAAGGCCGCAAGCGGGCGGAAGATGTGATCCGCAGGCATCGCCTGGCAGAGCGTCTCTTTGTGCAAACCTTCCGCGTTCAGGACGAGCACGAGATCGAACGGCAAGCGTGCCGCTTTGAGCACATCCTTTCCCCGGAAGTAACGGATAGCATCTGCACATTCCTGGGCCATCCCCGCCACTGCCCACACGGAAGCCCGATTCCCGCCGGGCCATGCTGCATCGCTGCCAAGGCAAAGCAGCCTGCGGCCGAGGTCGGCGCCTCGAAGAACGTTGTTTAAGAATCCAAGAAATCTGGCGACCTACGAAACTCAATAGGAACGAGAGTCAATGACTGGACTTAACCTTGCCCGCACTCGATGGGGCGGGTGCCGGACTCCACAGGCCGTGTAAAAGGATGGCGACAAAGCGGTCCACGGCCTCGTCGTCTGCCACGCCGAGATGACGGTTGCCGTGCATGACTCTTTCGATAACAAAATAGGTGTGGAAGTAGAAGTAGATCATCGCCATCGCCAAAGCAGGGTCCTGCCCACACCATCCCGGACGCTTTCTCACTTTTTGAACGTAAGGCCCCAGAAGCCGGCGGAATTGTTCTGGTATGTCATGAAAGATCTTGAGGAAGTGCTGGTTCTTAAACTCAATCACGTCAATGTACATCAACAGCCAATATTCGGCATCGTCATAAACCATGGAGCGCATGGCCGAGGCAAATAGATAAAGATCCCCCTCTGAAAATGGGTCTTGCATCACGCGGAAGACGCGCTCCAGGTAAATGCGCATGGAGCGGCGATAGCTGCGCACCAGCCCCTCAAAAATCGCCTCTTTGCTTGGATAGTAGGTATAGATCGCTCCCTGAGACACGCCGGCCTTTTCTGCAATGTCCCGCATATTAGTTCCGTGGAAGCCCTGCGTGGTGAATAGATCGAGCGCAGCTGCCTCAACCTGTAGTTGGCTCTCGTCAATGCGCTCGCGCGGCATCTCGGGAAAAAACAAGAGGGGGCGATGAGCGGTATGCCGGCCGCTCCCATTGCGTCCATTTGCGGTGGGAAGATCTGCCGGAAGATTGAGCAAACGCCCAGAGAGAAAGCGCAGATAGCCGACCCGATCGCGCTCACTCTGGCGGAGCGCATGACGTTCGCGGACCGATTCCTTAGCGGTCTTGCGGGTGCGAACTCGACTCTCAGGCGTGCGCCATAGCCCATAGGAGATAAGATCGATGAACCGGTCAGTCGCCTGATCGTCGGGCAAGCCCAGATGCTGCTCTCCCTGCATGTGCCTTTCCATGAGGAAGTAAGTAAAGAAATAGACGTACATGGAAGCCAGAACAAAGGAAGGGTCCTCCCCACGCCAGCCCGGCTGCCTGGTTACCCCCTCCAGAGCCGGTCCCATCTCTTCGCGAAACCTGCCCGGAAGATCGCGAAAAACTTCCCGAAAGTGCTGATTGCGAAATTCAACCACGTCGCTCAAAAGCATCAGGAAATATTCCGGCTCTTCATACATGGCGGCTTTGACAGCCTCTGCAAGCGTCCTCAGCCCTTGCCTCGATAAGGGTTCGTCAAGGTCGTCAACAACAGCCTGCAAACGCTCTTTCATCTGCGACCGGTATCGCCGGGCAAGGCTGAGGAAAATCGATTCTTTGCTTGGGAAATAGGTATAAATGGTGCCGGTGGAGACACCGAGTTTGTCGGCGATGCCGCGATTATTGGTTCCGTGAAAACCCTGCGTTGTAAATAGCTGAAGCGCGGCTGCTTCGATCCGCCGCCTGTTTTCCTGCGAACGCTCTTTAGCTAACTTGGGCACCGTTGGAAAACATTATATAAACATCTCCAACGCAGGGATCAAAAGACACAGTCTGGGACGTAACATCGTCCCTAGTCTATTTTCTGCGGGTCGCGGTTCGCGCTTACGTTTGAGCTTTATCAGGCCGCGATCGTCACGCCGCGATCGTCACGCCGCAAGCGGCGGGCGCTGAGGCTTGGAGATCTCGGCAATCGTCTTTGAAACCTTCTCAGGCTTATCTTTTAGCGCGAGATCTGCTTGAGAAACGATCCCGATGACGCGTCCCTGTCCATCAACAACGGGAACTCGCCTGACCTGATGCTCTTGCATAACTCGCTCGCACTGATCTAGATTTTCTCCATCGCGGCAGCTGACAGGCTCTCCGCTGATATATTTCTCTATCTTTGTAGTTTTGGGATCCAGCCCTTCGGCTACCACCGAGCAGCAGAGATCACGGTCGGTAATCATTCCAATGAGAGTAAGGGACTGCTGATCCACAACCACCGGGAGCGAACCAACGTTTTCATCCCGAAGGACGCGGGCAGCTTGTTGAGCCGTATCTCCTGGCACGCAGCAAACCGGATTGGGAGTCATGACTTCACGAACTTTCATGGAAAACCTCCTTAATAAAAGAGTGCTGGACTAATGAAAGAGCGCTGAACTGCTTCTCTTGACGTGCATGGCCACGGGGATTGCCAGAATCTGAAGTTGGTCCACCTCCCTAGGTATCTCTACGAACCCGCCGCCTGCTGAATCCTTGATCCTTGATCAATCACCAATGATCAATGAGATGGCAGGTTCACGCCCTTGGGAAGCCTGCCCTCAATCTTGCCAAGAGCCCCGGTAAATGGGACACCCTTGCCGCGGCTGCCGGTTTACCCTCGATGAGAAGCACGGCGACGCTTTAAAATTGCCAACAGATAGCCCTTTAGGAGACCGACATTGATTCCCATTCGCGACCTTTTTGAGAGTCACCTGACCGTCGCAAATCTCAGCCGCTCCATGAAGTTCTATGGAGAAAGCCTCGGCCTGGAACTTGCGGAGGTATTCTGGGAGCGCCATGTTGCCTTCTACTGGATCGGTGCGCGAGGCAACTCCATGCTTGGTTTGTGGGAAACCGGCGACGGCCCTCAAAAACTGAATCTCCACCTTGCTTTCAAGGTCGATCTTCCAGAACTATTGCAGGCTCCCGAGCGCTTGAAGGCTGCAGGCGTAACTCCATTGGATTTTTGGGGTAACTCGACGCAAGAACCATGGATTCTCGCCTGGATGCCGGCCGCAACACTTTACTTCCGCGATCCCGATGGGCACATGCTGGAGTTCCTCTCGATGCTTCCGGAAACCCCACAAAAGGACTTGGGAATCATCCCCTGGAGTCAATGGCAGGAGCATCTGCAATCGAAGCACAGTGCAAGCACCAAGACATAATTAGGGCGCGAGAAATCAAGTGCCAGAGATTGGTCTGCCTAAAAGGCGCGCGTGAGACATCCAAAATCAACTTTCGGGACATTCCTCGGTCGGAAAGAGTGTCCCTTGGCAACGGAAAAGTGCCCTACCGCCGCCGCTTAAACCCATCCGATAAGGAATCATTCCACTTCATTAATTTGCCTGTTTCAAAACCACCCGCAAAATCAACTGGAATCACGGATTCGGGTCGCGCGCCCAGTGCCCTTGTGGCCCCCAAGCCGCATCCTGAGCATAGTTGAGCGTCAATAGCTTATAAAAACGGGCCTGTTATATACGTCAAGTTGTCGCTGAATATTGGAAGGCGAAATCGCAAAATAGTCTTCTTTTCTTCAATAGCTGAACTCTCTAAATAATTCGGCATAATGAGGAAGAATAAGGCTTCGCAGACACTAACAAGTGCAGGGCTAAGACTGACGATCTGTGCAGAGATCTGTTTTTGCACAGGGCAACCGCATGAAAGAAATATTGACCGTTTGTGCCGTCTCGAAATTTGTCTTACGGCTCCCGTTGCTCCTTCGGCTCCCAGGTAAAAAGATAAATCCGGCTGGCGATGAAGCTGGCCCAACTGTGGAAGGTGCAAGATTGAAAGATTGAAGATTGAAGATTCAGGATTCAAGATTCAAGACTGGCCCTTCGGTCCCAGAGGGATTAAGACTTCCGGGCATCGTTCCGTCACTCGCACATAGCGCTCAATCGAGGTCATCGTAGACAATGGACATTTGTGGACAACGGCGTACGGCTGCTTGCGGCCTAGCCCCGGCAACTTTTTCATTCACAAGGTGTTTACAAAGGTGTTGGGAAAATGAAGATGTACGCAACTTTTCGCTGCCCCGGTGACAGGCCGGTCACAAGGTCAAGCGATTTTCAGGACTGGTGCCATGCGAATTAAAAAACTTATCTTCCTCCTTTTGACCGCCTCTGCATTGGTTGCAACTCCGCTGTTGTCGAGCGCACAAGTTTCTGTAGGAATAGCGGTTCATATCGGCCCTCCGGCGTTGCCCGTTTATGTGCAGCCTCCTTGCCCTGAGCCCGGCTATATGTGGACTCCCGGATACTGGGCCTACGGTCCCGATGGATACTATTGGGTTCCCGGAGCATGGGTTGCGCCTCCGAGCGTGGGCGTGCTGTGGACCCCTGGTTATTGGGGATGGGGCGGCGGAGGCTATTTTTGGCACGCAGGATATTGGGGCCCGCACGTTGGCTTTTACGGCGGCATCAACTACGGTTTCGGGTATGGCGGTGTCGGATTTGGTGGCGGATATTGGCGTGGCGGCAACTACTTCTACAACCGGTCAGTCACGAACGTGAATGTCGTGAACGTCCACAATACCTATATCAACAACACGGTGGTCAACAATAACACCACGATCAACCGCGTGAGCTTCAACGGTGGAAACGGCGGCGTACGCGCACAGCCTACGCAACAGGAACGCCAATATTCCAATGAGCGCCATGTGCAGCCCACCAGCATGCAGACGCAGCACGAACATATCGCCAGCACCAACCGCAGCTTGTTGGCATCGAACAACCACGGGCGGCCTTCCATCGCAGCCACCTCTAGGGCAGGCGAGTTCAGCGGCAGGAATGTCGTGTCCGCGCGGCCGGCGAACACCTCCGCTCGTAACGACCGTCCGAACAACCCTGGACAAAACCGGGATAACCGCTCTTTCGATGCCAATCGTTCCAACAATCGAAACTCGGCCAACAACGGCTCTGGCAGGGAAAACAATGGCGGTCAGCAAGCTCGTGGAAACTCCCAACGCGAGGATTTCTCACGCCAACAGCAACGCGGCTCGGATCGCAATCAGTCTGCTCGCGAGCAGCAACGGCAGTCTGAACAACGCGCTCCGCGCGAGCAGCAGCGGCAGTCTGAGCAACGCGCTCAACGTGAGCCGCAACGACAGGCTGAACCGCGCCAACAACATGAGCAGCACCAAAGCGAGCAGCGCGGCCGAGATCGTGAACATCGATAAAAATTGAATACGAAATAACAAAGAAGAAGCTTACTCTTTGGCGACGGCCCGGTTGAACCGGGCCGTTGCATTTTGAACACAGGCTGCAAAAACAGTATCCTCAACATCGCTGCATAGAAACCTGAACCAAGCGTACGCAAACAGCCTCTCCGCTCACACGCTCGAAATCGTTCCATCGCGCTATGATCGGTTGCGTTAAGAGGACGTCACATGGCACCTTGCCGCATGCGCAAAAAAGTCCCTGACTATGCCGCAATGATTCCGTACTTTTCGGCCAGAAATGTTTGTAGCGCAGTGGGCACTGCTCCCGCCAATTCCTGCCAAGTGAGGAGTTTGCATCGGGTTCGAAGGTCCACGGCGCGGACGCACCGCATGATCCGATACCACTGTTCAACAAGGTCGGACCGGCGCGCATCCAGCAACACGCAAAAATGTGCGTTAAGACCATCCGCGACCAGGACTTTTCGCAAAAGTTGATAAGAAACGTAGCTTTGTCCCTGCCGCGGGAGTTCTTGCAGCTCAAATACGCTATCCAGAATGGAGTACCGCTCCACGACTTTTGCCGCCTGCGTCTGAAAGTCGCTTTCGGTAAGTTTCGCCTCAAACAAGACGTTGCCTAGCTTCATGTCCACTTCGGTGCGCTCTATAGCTCCTGTGATCAAGTCCAACCGGGGCCTGAATCCGAACTGAGGAATATCGCCAATTTCGATTCCAAGAAGCGCGGCCAAAGCACGTTTGCGTGTGACGCCTGGATAACAAAAAATATTCATCAGCAAGGCATCCGAACTTGTGGAAGCATCAAGCTCGCGCCAAACACCCTCCTTTTTCGGCAGAACATATTTGCCCTGGCTATGAACCTTCTCAAGGCGGCGCCGCCACTCTGAATTCTTCAAAATCGCCCGGTAGCTGACGGGGATGAAGTTTCCATGCTTGAGTCCGCAGTCAGATTGCTCGTAGACAACCACCGGAGACTCCCCATAGCTCACCACGTGGGACAATTGGTTGAGCGTGGCGTACGCGGCATTGCGAGCGCTCAATTCCTGGCGAAGAAGAGTTGCAGATTGGCTTTGGACAGGAAGACCCACCGACGACTCCGGACCTTTAATGAATGGCAGCATAGGCAATCCGCGACACGCTGCAGAGTTAATCCGATACATCACAAAAACTCAGAACGAATGCCGCTGCATGGGATGGGATTATACCGATGCCCATCGGCTTCGCATCTTTCACTCTTGAACCAGTCGGGTAAAAACAAGTACGGATCTCAGGGCAAGCCCAGGGCAAGCGCGTGGTCGGGAACAGCGGCTGCAATTTCTTGGGCTTTCTCATGTCAAGACAGCGCCCCGCCGCCTCTATCGCTTAAAATACGTAATGATTCAAAGATCTCAGCCGGGATGGCGGAATCGGCAGACGCAGCGGACTTAAAATCCGCAGGGCCAAAAGCCCGTGGGGGTTCGAGTCCCCCTCTCGGCACCAAGCTAAATCGCTGATATAGATGCTGTAGTTGATTTTGGGCGGGACTTCCATCGGAGGGGCGAGAATCTTAGCAAAGACGCGCTCTCTCAAGAGTTCCATGCCTTCACCGTGGGTGAACCAGGACGATAACATCCGCGACTATCAGCACGAAATTAGCGTCCGTCCCGAGATGGGCTCGGGTCGGGATTCTAAATCGCTAAGATCTTACTGAGTTCTTAATTGTGGTTGCCTGCTCTTTGAGCAAAAACCTCAACACCCACCAAAACCCGCCATTGGGGCGCGCCGAAGTGGGGGACCAAGTCGTGGCCAAACCCCACTTTGAATCGCAGATTGGAAGCTGAACCTGTCCGTTCAAGTCGCGTTGTGATCAACCCTTCGGCCCCGGTTTGCTCCGAATTGAAGAAAGAATGAAAGGCTGTCTCACCATAGATCTCCGGGCCAACAACGATATTCCAATTAGGGCGCAATGGAAACTTTCGGCCTATGCTCCCGCCAAACAGAAATTCGCTACCATTGGGGCTGCCAGGCGCCGGGAAATCGTTAAGGGGGCGTATATGCACTCCGAGTTGTCCCGCATACGAAAAAGCACCGGAGTCGCCAGCAGCGAGCAGGCGCAACATAGCACGATATCGGGCATCGCTGACATAATCGGCGCGACTACCTGCCGGGAAGATGAGCTGCGTGCCTACGCCCAAACGAAGCCTTCCTCCTGGCTTGCCTAACAGTCGCACATCAAATCCAACGCGAGGATCAGCCACCGTATCAGGATTGGTTCCGGCGGTGACATTCGGTGCAGTTAACTGGAAAAGGCCAATTGTCCCGCTATTTCCGGTAACCAGAAACGGCATTGGAAGGTTCAAATACAAGCGATAGCGATCATACGTCACGGCAGCGCCTAATTCGACGAAAGCTTCCCCCGATACAAGCAAAACCTTTTGGCTGCGATCGGGGCTTGTTACTTCAAGCGGGTTTCGCGCGTAACCACTCGTAAGTTCAATCGCACCACCCAAGCCACCACTTATATTGAGGTCGTCCATGACAAACCAACCGCCGCCTGGCGCCGAGGGATAGAAACGCTCCACCGCAAACCCTTCCGGATGTTGCTGTGCGGCTGCTGGTGATGCCAAGAAGTTCAATAAACCAAGTGCAAAAGCAAATATGCAAAGTATACGATTCCGGCTGCCCCGTAATCTAGAATTCGCCATGAATCCTCACACTGAACAAGTTGACTGGGCCGCGAGCTGTATTAAAACCGGGATTCACTATGTGTTGATAGTCGCCAGTTAGCCATAGAGACGATCTTGGAATATAAATACTGTAGAAGGCATCCAGGGAGCTCTCTGCTCCCGCATGAATATTTCCATCTCCAACGAAACCATCGATTCCACCCAGACGGAGATATTGTGCGTGAGGATCGGAAATCCACGCCAGATTGACTCCAGAACCAGCAACGTCTCTTGGCCGAGACCATAATGTCCCTTTTGCTAATATGCCAAAAGAAGCTGAACGATCCGCTGAAGTATAAGCATCCACTTCGGTTTTCCCGTCTGAGTACATGGCGCGAGAAAATACGCCTATATCCTTTGCTATATATTGTTCGCCAAAGAATCCTATGCCCATCTTGACATTGGGCCTGCGTACATAGCAAAGATCAGGCGCGGTTGCGTTCGTTGATCCATAGTTAAAGCTTGTGCACGCCGCTGCATTTTTTCGTGGATCGGCCTCAAAAGCCGCTATGGCGTCGCTAAAACGACCGATGTTTTCGTGGTTTCGATATGCAAGCAGGCGAAGTTTCCCCTCCTGCTTGCCAATATGATGATTGTGCTCCAACTCTACTTGGTCACCATAAAACTTGAAAAGCCGGAAATCCACTGGAAGCTGATTGGGCTCCTTAGGCGGAGTGATACGGCCATAGCGCACGGCCCAGTCATCCCAATAAAATTCCGCGACTCCTCCATAAGAGTATCCTCGCGCATCTGAAGCGAAATCATAAGCCGCATAGGTCAGAAAGCCGAGGCTCAGCAGCCCCTGGCGAGGATCAATATCAAAAGCGTTCTTGTCGAAAAAATCGAGAATGCTGAAGTTGCCAGCGACAAGTACAAGACGTCTGCTGTCATACGTGGTTCCAAGCTGCAGCGGGCCAGAATCTTGTTTAACCTTTTGTCCACCGAACCCAAATGTCTGTCGAACATATACACGCGAATGGTAAATCTCGGGGGTTTCTCCACCACCCTTTTGCAACTCAAAGTTCTGGATAGCTCCGCCCAAGCCTTTCAATTGAGAGAGGGGGCGTTCCGATATCACCTCAGGTACCACGTAGCCTTCTGCTCCTTGCCAAAGCCGAAGACCAAGATATAGCGTGGCGGTCCCGGTGAAGCTCCGCTCGGATTGCGGAAGGAGTGAATTGGTGCTGCCATTGAGGTTTGTAAAAAGCGCTGGAAAGCTGTTTTTCCAACTTGAGATATAGGTAAATTGCCCATAAGCATTCCAGCTCTCATTGTCGATATCATGTTCACCACGGTCGGCCAAGACCTTCATCAAAGAGGGCTGCTCTTCCGGCCGGGGTGCGGGGGAACCGTTTTGTGCAGCTGCAGCCAGACCAATGAACATCATGAAAAACAAAACACCTATTTGCCCTAGACCACGAAGGCGAAGGTGCACGAGAATAAAAGCTGTGTCGAACAAATTTTGCATATGTTGCTCTACGTCTATCGCATACCGCGAAGCCACTTGGCGCGAGCGCTAGGAATTTCGCCCCTTCTACAGGGGAACAAGATTATTCTTATAGTTGAAATTGCTATTGAATGGCCTAACTCAAGGAGACTGGCATTGTCACAAAATCGCTAGAACTCGACCCGACCGAAAAGCAGCGCCTCTATTTCCGAATCGGGCACTGATTCGGTGGTTTGCGAATGCGGCGACTGTTTCAGCGTCAGGTAAATACAAGAACTCCTTGTGCGAGGATTTGGCCTTCAAGATTGATCGGTATCTTCAAAAACAAGGGTATACAGGCGGAGTCTCGCTTGTAAAGTCGTTGCAGAAAGCGCTGCGCTGAAAATATGCGCCGCAGATGCTCCTCTGCGGCTAGATAGCTCTATTTTAACAATCTTTTCACAATACTAGCTCGCAAATAGCCAGTTACCTATCGGGAATCCGTGCATTTCACCAAAGTCTCTTGGGCAGCAAGTACGTCAATCCCATAAATCCCTCCCAACGGGTGCTCGTGCCTGTGAGTCCCCGGTTAAATCCGCCGTCAAGGACCAAGAAGCGATTCACCGTATAAGTGGGAGCAAGCAGGATGCCCACTGCGTGCGACCCAACAAGCAGGGGTTGTGAGAAGCTCCAAACTTCACCAGATATTCCGAAATGCCGAGCCAGAGGGTGAGAAACTGAGAATGTCTGTCCAAACTGAGCACGGTGCACTGCAGCCTTATCCGTTATCTGCTCGGTGGCTATCGCGTTGGCATCGACGTGAAATTTTCCGAAATCGAAACTCGCCAGCAAAAGCATCGACTGCCGATTGGTGCCGATATCCAATTCGGGAGCAGGACTTGCATACAGTCGCCTGAAATAACCGACAGACAACGTGGGCTGCGACCCCTCTCCTTTGTGAAGCACCATCTGAATACCTGCAAAGACTTCGCCAGGTTCTCGATCCGTGCTTTGCCCGAGATCTGAGAACACCATAGGCTCCGTCTGGGCCACGAGTTCAATACGACGCGTGAGCGCAAGTTTCAAGACCGTTTCAATTCCCGTCCGATTAGAAAACTCACCAGATTTTTCTGCGCCCAAAACACCAGTCTCAATCTGCAAGTAACCGGGTGGACTCAACGTTGCTGGAGTCGAAACCGTAGGCCTGCCAGGGTTGGCTTCCACTAAGTTTACGTCTGCAGAATGACTTTCATTTTCCGATGTCTGCTGAGCCAACAAAGCAACCGGATGCAATGCAACCAATAGGAGGAATACCGAGAATTTCATAATGCGCAGGAATAACATTCGCTGGGGCTTCATCCATTGAAAAATGACTGGCAGTGACCTGTCATTTTATAACGAACGAGCCTTCAAGTTTGCCGCCCCGAAGGACAAGCTGTAATTTCTGCAACATCGGCGCACTGGCTCCCGTCACGCTTCCGGCAGTTGCCACAGCCTTGAAGAGGCTCACCAATCATCCCTAGTAAGCCCTCAACCAGACCTTACCAAAATCCGCAGAGCCAAAAGCCAAACGGGTACGAGTCTCCCTCTCGGCACAAGGTTCTATAAATATCTAATTTTCGGTTGGCGCATTTCAAACAGGCGAACATCGAGATGAAGGATCTCACCCGGACGATGACGGCGCTCGACAAGGTTTGCGGCGCGAATCACAAATGGCCGTGGACAAGTCGGCAAGGCCGCATCGGAGATGGACTATCGACGTTATCGCGATTGGCTAGCAGCGCACCAGCGGTCGGCCCAAAATTCGCTCGTAAGTGCATGAGGTTTTCGGTCACAGATTCCCGCTCCCGGACATTGCAGCGTGCGTATTTGCGGAAGATCCGGCCCAAACGTGACCAAATGGGCGATTCCTTCCCGTTCCTGCGCTCTTTCTGTTAACCGGTAATCTGAAGACGTCATCCCTATAAGCCGGTTTGCGGCCGATCCTAGAATGAGCAATTTAACAAGCGTTTCGATGCGTCTTGATAACTTACCTCCACGTTGGGGTGCGGGAAGTCTGAAAATAGAATGGTGGGAGCCCCGGCTGGGCCGACTCGGACGTAGATTACGCCCGATTGCAACTCATTTTTCCGCTTCACAAACTGAGTGTAGCGAATATTGCTTTCGCCCGTGAGGCTGACACGGAGTAGCGCGTCCATTCTCTCCAATTCATGAACCTCGAATGCCTCTTGCGTTTGTCGAATAGCGAGGCCTGCTTGCAATCGCTGATTCATATCTTCAACATGCTCTGCAAGTGCGGCCTGTAGCCTTCGCAAGGCGACGGGAGCCTGGGTCTTACGCAGTTGACCGACGTTTTCTCTAGTTTCATCCATATTTGCCCTATGAAAAAAGCACGGCGGCTGATGAGCCTGTTTGTTGATGCTTCTCGAAATCTGGCTTGGCCTCGGAAGGGACCGCGCCTGCCAGTTGATATGCTTCCGACGGGGTAAGCACGGAGCGACCAGAGGGCACCCAGCTATTCCCGCACGCGCCGAGTCCTTGTTCGTGGTCGAAAGATTGAGTAGGTGCCACCGCGGAAAAATCCAGTCCGCCTGTTCTTCGCGATCTTGCACGGCTGATTTCCATTTGAGAGCATTCCATTTCTCTTGCCAAAGTTCTATGCGGCAGCGGAACGCGATGATTATCCGGAAGCCCATTCACTTGCCTGCTGTTCCAGATTGCGCTCTCCATTGGTTTTCAACAGAATGCCTTTCTGGACATGAAAAGACCAACCATGAATAACCACATAGGGGAAGCCTAGAAAACGGCTCGGTTTGATCTTTGTTATTTCCATGCAGTTCAGGCTACGCTTGCGCACTTTGCCAAGGATTCTCTTCATGCCTCTCCGGATTGCATTCGCTCCCCAGCCCAATTCCAGGACCTTCAATTCGCCCGCAATAAAAAACAAGTGCAAACCGGCTGAGCGTAATCTGCAGTCAAGAGCAAAGTTGTCCATTCCTCCGATAGAGCGCCAGACGGCGGAATAGTGCCGGCATACGAGATCGACGGAGTCCGGCAAGAGAAGTTCCTCTCGAATCATGATTGCCCCGGACTGTATATTTGTTGCCATAAATGTCAGGCCGCACCAGGGCCGCCTACGAAGGGCAGCCCGAGACGGTGATAGGCCTCGGTCATGCAGGTGGTGGCTATCATCCGGTCGCCCGCTGTAGGTGATTGAACCTGAATCAAGTTGACACCAGATTTCCCGGATAACGAATCTGCAAAACCGTCGTGATGTCGCATCATTTGCCCCAGTATCATCGCCAAATCTGCAGAATGATAACCATTGCTAAACGTCAATCCGGCCGCCGGAAGCTTGGAAGATCCGGAAGACATCCAATACTCACAAATAAGATCCCATGTTCCTTTAGTTGTCGACAACCAGAACTTTAGATATTGCAAGGATGGCTCGGGAGCCGTCCCGTATTCAACATGCACCAACCCTTCTTTAGATTTGCGCAGCAGATCTTTCCAACTCAGAACGACCGCACTCTCCAATACGCGGGCGATCTCAACTCTCTCTGTTCGCACTGCAGATTCGTTCATAAGTGCCTCCTCGAAGCGGCTCAACGAGCGATCATAGAATGCCTCAGCTTTCGCCAAGGGACACGCTGCCTGCTGCCCTTTCTGTCCAAATCCCGCCACTGCTCCGTTAGCCCCAGACCACGCTCACAGGAAACTGAAGCCATGGACCATCGCGGTTTTGCATGGTATACCCCGGCGTAAACAAGAAAAAGCGACACGCAAAGCAGGTCAAGCGTGAAGAACACGCGACCAGGCAGGGCAAGTGGCACAATTGGATTGAAGAATATCGCAATTCCGCAAAACACAATTGCCCATAGATTCTGCGCCTGATAGCGAATCGCATTCCAGACGGTGAGAGCGGCAGATATGCAAAACAAGAGCTGCAAGAACACCTGATAGCTCGTGTTGGGGGGCACAAACAAGGCAACCGCCAAGGCAACAAAAGAAAGGTAAACCATGATTTTCAGGTACATGAGGCGCCTCAATTCAAGACATTACGCTTCTTAATGGGTATGCGGCTTTAAAGGAAGGGAGAACTTGCGCGTGAACACAGTCAACCTCCGGAATCGTGGTGAGAGCTAAGGTGGGAAGGATCAGATGAGCTGACTTAGTTCAGGGGATCTGAAGAGCAAGGTGAAATACTTACTCAACCTGACGCTACGCTCTCGCAAGGCCCATGTCAAGGTGAATCCATACGGCGGTACGGAATCATTTGAAATCCCGTGGCTCCATGGGCTGTCGTACAGTTACCAAACAGTCTGGCTGTTCTGCTTTAAGTCGAGGACGACACCCTGGCCACCAACACAACTCGTCCAGCGGTCAACGATCAAGCCGCAAGCCGATCAAGGGCCATCGGTATCCTTGACCTGTCTTTTGATGGCTGTGTCTTCTGAGCGCGGTTCGCCAGAAGCAACGTCCGCAGTTTTATTCGTGCCTTATGCAGTTGAGACTTGCTGTTCCCTATAGAACATCCCAAGATCTCTCCAATCTCATTGTGCTCATACCCTTCTACGTCATGAAGCACAAAGATGATCCGGTATCCAGGCGGCAGTTCTGCTATTGCATGTTCCAGCGCAATGCGGTCAATCGAGCCGTGGAGCACCTCATCTCTGGTCCCAATCTCTTTCGGCGCATCGCCCTCATGCTGCGGCTCCAAGCTTTCCTCCAATGAAATCTCCGGGATGCCTTTCTTGCGAAAATGCATCAACACTATATTGACCGAGAGTCGATGCAGCCAAGTTGAAAATGCCGATTCTCCGCGGAACGAACCGATTTTGCGATACAGCTGCAGGAACGCTTCTTGTGTGAAATCTTCCGCTTGAGCAGGGTTGCCGGTCATTCGCAGGCACAAAGAAAACACGCGCCGTTTATGCCGCATGTAGAGCGCCTCAAAACAAGGAACATCACCCGCTTTTGCCTTCTCAATCACCTCAGCTTCTGTCAGTCCTGCAAACAGAATTGGTTTTTTTGCACGGTGACTGTCTATTTTTGAAGAAACTATCTTAGAGTCGAGCGACCCTTCAGAATATTCCTGAGACACCAAAGTTTGTGGCACAAGTTCTCTTTTCTTGACGGATTGGGGATGGTCGTATGATGTAATGCTTGGCCTCCAAAATATTGCTTCGGCAGCGCAAGGGCGACTGTGGAATTATCGATTCATAAACTCCAGATGTTTAACATCAATCGACAATGAGCGACCGTTATGGCCTCTTGTTCGACGCAACGCCATTCGATCGTTCCTGAATCCATGACTTGCGAATTGCGTCCGCGAGTTTATCGGCGGCGCTATCGGTTGAAACCTTCGCAGGTTCTTTCATTGTCGAACGGAGCACTCTCGTTCTAGAACTGCTTTCTTCGGAATTGCGTTGAATTGACATGATTCCCTCCTCTTTGGGAACAAAATAAAAAATATCCTACCCTAGCTACCTTCAAAACCTCCGTGGTCTTTGATACCGGGGATCAACGATTTTCGATTTTTTCTTTTCAAACTGCTCGCTGCTCGTCGAACTTTGGCCTTTCGAGTCTTGCTCTCTTTAGACGAAGCGGTTATTGAGCTTAGCAGAAGAAGTTGTTCAGCCGTATATGTTCGTAAGGTGGCGGCACTGCTCTAACCTAAAGCAGGCCTTCGTTAGGCGGGTAACGAAAACCCAATCTTGATTCCCCAAAGGAGTTGGAACGGAGAAACAGGCTTCCCTATTAGACGCAATCCCTCAAGAAAGGATGCCTTTCGCCATCGCACTTGAAGCCAGTCCTTGAAGACGAACCACACTGCTTTCACATTTCATGCTTTGATTATGAGGAAATCAAGAACAAATGCCAATCATGAGCTGCACGATCACGCTTAATCGAGACAAGACCATCTTTCATAAAGAATGCCGGGTTGGGCTCGAATTCCCCATCTCTACCATGCCAAGCGACTTTCACCCGGTTGAGACCTGATTGTGTGCGGATTTAGAGGGCGCTTGAAAAACGTAAGGGATACTAAAGGTAGGCCATTGGTTCTGCGAGGTAGACTCCCGCCCAAGGCCGTTCATTTCCCTTGTCAGCATGGGGGAATTCCCTTCTAGGTGTTGGCATCGATCATTCAGGCATTTCTTCCATTTGAACTTGGAGATTGGCACGCCCTGGGTCGGCTTTCGCGAGAGCTACCTTTATTTAGCCACACGATCAATCGGCTCGCAGCACGTCCGCGGGACGCAGCTTTAGGATGCTCATGCCGGGCACGATAGAAGCCAGCACCATAACCAGGAGCCAGACCGCCACCGCGCTCGCCCATACAAGCGGGCTCCAAGGCGCAGCCTTGAACGTGTGCTGGGCCAAGAACGCCTTCCAGCCGATCCAGACAACTAGCGCAAGCCCCAGGCTTCCCACCGCCGCGGAAAGAACTTCGCGCATCACGAGGCGGAGGATAGAGCCCGTATCGGCCCCCATGCAGATGCGTATGGCAAGCTCGCGCTGCCGAGTGGCGATGCGAAACCGGGTGATTCCATACATGCCTATGAGCGCCAAGGCAAGCAGCACCAGCCCCGATAGGATGGCCACTTGCGCGCGAAGAAGCTCCACTTTGAAACTATCGTCGAATAAAGCCTTGATCAGGAAACTATCCGTAACGGTAAGGCCCGGTATCGCGCTGCCGAAAGCTTGTCTTACTTCCGTCGCCAAGGCATCGGGTGACAGTTGCCCGCGCACGACAAACATCGGCATCTGGCTCATATAGGAGCCGGCAAGTAAAGCTTCCAGGATGAGATGCTTCACGAAGCGCGCAAAGCACCCCGCACGGCGAAATCCGAAGAACGAATTCCCTCCTCGATCTTGCATCCCGAACTGAGCAGGTTCGCCAATTCGAGATCGCTCAACTCAATTTTCAGAAGACGATCGATGCCTTTCCGCCCCAACACGGTGGGTACGCTGAGCGAAACAACTCGCATGCTGTATTCCCCCAACAGCACGCTTGAAACGCACAAGACTCTCTTTCTATCCTGAAGGATCGATTCGACCATCTGCACAATCGCGGTCGCCATGGCGAGATTGGGTGATCCTTTGCGTTCGAGAATCGCGGCGTCGGAATTGCGTATCTCGCGAAAAATGGCATCGAGCATGTCCGAGCCACAGCCATGTTCTTTACATATCTGGGTTCTTTGCATATCTGGGTACTCGGCATTCCCGCAACCCTGGCGGAAGACCACACCTGTAACTCGGTTTCGCCGGTAACTCGGTTTCGCCGTTTTCGCCGAGGATATAGGCATGGACGCTGCGGGGATCGATTCGAAAATGGCCTCCCAGTAAATAGCTAATACCTCGCGCGAAACGATAAGCCGTGGCCTTAACCAATTCCAAACAAAGCAGATGATTGCAATTAGAACTAAGGCAAAGACCCGACTCCACTAGATGGGCTGCAATTCCTATTACTTCGGTACTCTTGTCTGAACACATCAGGGCTGCGAGAATCAACTCGTTCAATTGAAGCCCTGCTGGCGGTTTGGGGGAAATCGCTAGTCAGACAGGCACGTAACCTTTAACCAGGCCTCGGTTTTCCGAGGCCTGTTTGCTTTTTTAGGCGTCCTGAAAGCGCACATGAACCTTCAGGCTCGGCTGAAAAATCCTGAAATTACAGACGATTCAGCCCGCGCGCTCCGTTAATTTCTGGGCCCGGCGATGCACAATCTGCCGGGCCTATACGCTTTACGGGATGAACGTTATTGCACACCCAGAGTTTTCATGTACTCCTGGTTATAAGCCAGGGCTGGAGCGCCATTTCCGTTCATATTGTCTGCGGCGGTTCCGTTCGGAGTATCGCGATCGAACGAGAAGAACCAGGAGATCGGCAATGCGTTTGCTACCGCAAAAGCATTGAGGGTATCGATGTTCTGCAAGCTGGTGACCTCACCTTGCGTATCTGCCTGTCCGATGTCCTGAGTAAACCCTATGTGATTCATCGGGATGCCGGACTGCTGATTGAGGGCCTGCACCGCTGCGATCGCGGATTGTCCCATGTCACACAGGTTGTTCACCACCACGCAGACTGTTGGGCTGACCAAGCCGTAATCGAACGTCAGCAGGTTGACGACGAAATTTCCGCCGAGATTCAAGCGTTTAATTTCGTTGACCACCGTAGTGCCAACGCTTGTGCCGGTGATGGGATTGGCCTGGAGCGAACCAAACGATGGAATGGTGAAGCTGAAAAGCAAGTTGGGAAACTGCTGCTCAGCCGCTATGGTAGCCGTAATCAGGTTGTCGACAACTTGCTGGGATTGACCGCCTTCGATGTCGAAGTCAATGCCAACCAGATTCGGCGAGTTATACCGATTGATGAAGTTGATTAATCCTTGGCCGCTCGAGCAGTCGAACGTCCCTGCTGCTCCCCCGGTGCTGATGATGTAGTTTTTGCCGGCATTGGTGAATTGCTGAATGTTTGCTTGTTCCTGCGCCGGGCTGAACCCTGCCCAATTCTCCGCATCGCAGGTACCGGTCGCAAATGACCAGATCAGCGTCTTATTTGGCATAGCGCTGGTGATGGGTTGCGCTGTGCCTGTAACCGCCGATCTCTGCTGGCCGTTATTGAAATCTGCGCTGACTGTAACATCTTTGTAGGTAGCAAAGAGAACTTTGCTGGTACAAGTCTGTCCACTCGGACACGCCTGCGTGGTAACGGACACGGCGGGACTCTGCGAAGACGAACCAGCGCCATCGTTGGCCTCCACCGTGAAGGTAAATGCCGTTTGGGGCTTCAATCCGTGCACGGCAAAGCTATTTGTGGTTGCCGTGCCGACGGGAGTACCGTTCTCCAAAACGGTGTAGCTGGCAATGCTGCAATTCGCGGGTGGAGTGACCGCGGGCCAGGTCAGATTGGTGCTATTAAATGTAGTTCCCGAGGCAGTTGGCAGACCAGGCGCTCCAGCAATCGTCCCGCAAGTGCTGCATGGGCCGTTGCTGATCCAGGGCTCACCGCTGCCGGAGGGGCCATTGTTGGTGGCGGGACTCTGATTTTGCGAGAAGAACGCCGCCGTGAAGTTGATGCCACCGAGACTGACCTGGTCGCCTCCATGGTACGTGGTGGCTGCGTTCCATGTCGGGAAACAGGTACCAGTGCCACCAGTGGATGGCGTCGCTGTGGTAGTGACTGCAAGCGATGCGCTCGGGCTTCCAGTTGCAAAGGAGTCGGTTGCCGCCACGGTAAAGTTAAAAGCTGTTGCAGCGGTGAGACCCGTGACGGAGAAGCTTGTATTGGGCGTGGTTCCGATGGAAACGCCGTTTTCAAAGACAGTATAAGAGCTCACCGTGCAGTTTACCGGCGGAGTAACGGCGGTCCAGGTCAGCGTTGCACCTGAAGAGGTTATATTCGCGGATGAGAGTCCAACCGGTGCGCCCGGAGCTGCGGAACATGCATTCCCGCCATTTCCACCGGCGCTACATGCTCCAAGGTCCTTCCACAATGCGGGGACATTCGGCGGCTGCCATCCATCCACCGTCTGCGTTTCCGCCTGTATTGCCTGCCAGTTGTCGCCGTTGAACGAAAGCACCTCGCCAACGGTGATGGAGATGCCAATCTGCCACGACGGTGCGCACGCGGTCTGCGCGGAGGCCGACGGCGCAAGTAACGACATAAGCGAAACAACCAGTACGCTTGCATAGAAAAGAGGGATTCGCTTCATGAAAAATGCTCCTCGATCTGGGGTAGCCATTCAACCCAGAAAATATTGGGGAAGTGCACAGGGAATCGATGAAGTGGAGCTTTTGCTCCTAAACTTCTACAGAGTATGGAGAAATACGCGGCATTTGAAGCCGGTCATTGCGGGAAACACACGAGCGTTCTCGCAAATTCAGATGGATAAACTCAAGCAGAATTTCAAAACGTAAAAGCCGCCAGCGGGGACCACGATAGGCAACGGCAGCTCGGCACTTGGCTTTTCACTATACACTTATCAATAAATCGTTTCAATAGATTGAAGAAATCATTTTTCTTCGAAGTGCAACGGTCAATCGCGGGAATCCGGCATCCTGTCAAAGTCAGTTTCCTGCCAAATAGCCGCAAAAATTGGAGGACATTGCGAAATAGAAACGGAAGGAGAGGACGAACTCTGTAGACACGTTGGAAATAGATGGAAAAGGTTGCGACCTAATGCGACGTATATAATATCGCCGGAGGATTTTTAAGCAATGGAGAGACCGTCGAGAAAGCTTCTACTCAATCAAGAGACGCTCAAGAACCTTGTATCTCCGGAAGTGGAAACCATTGGAGGACTAGTCACCGGATTCAGCTGCCCAACTCGCTGCCAGACGGGTTTTACCTGCCCTGAATGCGCTCCTCAGGACTAATTTGAAGCTGCGCGGAGGGCCTGAAGTTTGCAGGGGCCCTCAAGCATTCTTCCCTCTCCCTTGAAAATCCTCTCTGCTCTTCCTTGGCCTGTAGGCCCCTTATCTTTGTCGTCTTTTCTCTCTTTCTCTTTCGCCTTCGACCTATCGAAGTTAAAACTGGCGGAACCATATTCCGTATGTCTTGACCATAGCAAGCCTATCCGGCATGAAAGAAAGGGCGTCTTCAAGATGTTTTGAAGACATTTTCGCATTCGCGACGTCTATCGTTTATCTTCTTATTCATTCACTATTAGAAACTGAGACATATTTCCAGGCTCCCTCATGCCTCGCCTTATCATCAACGCCGACGACTTTGGACTTACCTCCGGAATTAATCGCGCCATTGCCGAAGCGGGCCACTCGGGGGCGATCACATCCGCCACTCTAATGGCAAGATCGCGGGCGTTTGATGAGGCCGTCTCCCTGTCAGAACAGACCTCCAAGTTAAGCATTGGCTGCCACGTCGTGCTGATCGACGGCGAACCCATCTGCCCGAACTTACCCACGCTAGCGCGCAACGGTTCGAGGTTTCGGGACAGCCTAAAGGAATTCGCCGTTGCGGCGGTGCGAAAACAGATTTCCCAGGAGGAAGTGCGGCGAGAGGCCGAAGCGCAAATACGAAAGATCCAATCCGCCGGGATCACGGTAACTCATATCGACAGCCACAAACACACTCATGTATTTCCGCACGTATTGCGGCCGGTGTTGCAGGCGGCCAAAGCTTGCGGAGTCAGTGCAGTGCGAAATCCGTTCGAGCCTCGCAGGATCTGGCCCCGCGGGTTGGCAAGCAGCACAAGTTCATTGTGGAGCCGTGCCGCGGGAGTGCGGTTCCTCCAGATTTTTTCAAAGCAGTTTCAACAAGCTGTGCATGAAGAAGGCATGCTGACCACCGACGGCACTGCCGGAATCATGATTACCGGAATGCTGAACCAGGATCTGTTGAATTGCACCCTTCGATCGCTCCCTGAAGGAACATGGGAACTGGTTTGCCACCCTGGATATCTGGATGACGATTTGCGGGCCGCCGGCACCCGTTTGCTCGAATCCCGAGAAATTGAACTCAAAGCTCTCAGTTCATCCGTCACCAAAAATGTACTGGCAGAGCAGCACATTGAGCCGATCTCCTTTGCAGACTTGAAACATTCATGAATCCGCAGCCGCTGGTGTGAATCCAATCCAGCGTTTGAACCAGCAGAAAAAGGCGCCACAGGCTTCGCACGTCAAACTTTGAAGTGATGGAAAGGATCCAGCGTGAGAATCGGAATCACTTGTTATCCAACCTATGGAGGCAGCGGTGTCGTCGGCACCGAGCTTGGTATAGAGCTAGCCTCCCGTGGGCACGAGGTACATTTCATCACCTACCAGCAGCCTATACGCCTGAACCCGGACCATCAGCGCATCCTTTTTCATGAGGTCACAGTTTCGCAATATCCGCTTTTTGAATATCCACCGTATGACCTGGCGCTCGCCACCCGCATGGCTGAAGTGGCGGAAAACTACAATCTCGACATTCTGCACGTTCACTACGCGATTCCGCATTCCGTAAGCGCCCTGCTCGCCCGGCAGATGCTCGCTGCCAACACGCGGCCTAGAAAGCTCCCTTTTGTCACCACCCTGCATGGAACGGACATCACGATTGTGGGCGCCGACCGTTCGTATCTGCCCGTGACCCGCTACTCGATTGAGCAGAGTGACGGAGTAACGGCTATCTCGAACTATCTCAGAAAGCGCACCTTGCAGGAATTTGAAATTCGCAATCCCATCGAGGTGATTTACAACTTTGTGAACTGCGATGTCTACAAACGCGATCCGCTGTTCCTCGAACATCGCGGCGAATACGCCGGAGCGAACGAGCGGTTGCTTGTCCATATTTCCAATTTTCGCCCGGTAAAGCGTGTATGCGATGTGATCGAGATCTTTGACCGCGTGCAGAAAGCCGTTCCTTCGCGGCTGCTGCTCATGGGAGACGGCCCAGACCGCTCCCAAGCCGAGTGGCTGGTTACCAAGAAAGGACTGCGCGATAATGTGGACTTTCTAGGAAAGCTTGAGCAGGTAAGCGAGAAACTTTCAATCGCCGACCTCATGCTCATGCCCAGCGAAATGGAGTCATTCGGGCTTGCGGCTCTTGAGGGCATGGCCAGTGAGGTGCCGGCCATTACAACCAACGTGGGTGGCGTACCCGAAGTGATCGATCACGGCAGGTCGGGATTTCTCGCTCCAGTAGGGGACGTGGAATCAATGGCCCGATATGCCATCGAGATTCTTTCGGACGAGAAGCGGCTGCGCGAAATGGGCAAGACCGCCCGCTGGGAAGCGCAGTCCCGATTCTGTGCCTCCAAAATCATTCCGGAATACGAAAATTTCTACGAGCGCATATTGGAACGCACCGCCTGAATTGCAGAGGCGTTTTCTCCAAGGGGCGCTGCGTGTAATACAGGCATCTCCAGGGCAATGAGGGTGCCCTGGCCTTCGCTGCTTTGCACCGTCATCTTGCCTTCGTCCCCAAATAACACCTGCAGACGCTCCGCTACGTTGGCCATTCCGATTCCCCGCCCCGATCCGGTACGGGCAACGCCTGTGGCCTGCGGCGTGCTCATGCCCACGCCGTCATCCTCGACCTGAATCAAGAGTCGGTTGTCGCGAATACGGCTCCGCACGGTGATGCTGCCTCCATCCACCTTTCTGGATAAACCATGTTTAATGCTGTTTTCCACCAGGGGCTGAAGAATCATGCTTGGAATCACGATATCGAGCGTTTCGGGATCAAGGAGCTTGTGAACCCGCAGCTTGTCCGGCCCGAAGCGTACGACTTCGATATCCAGATAGGCGTCGATAAATTCAATTTCTTCCTGCAAAGGCACAAACTCGCCATGTTTCGCCAGAAGCCGCCTCAAGATTTTTGAAAGCTTCAGGATCAGCTCGCGAGCCATATCCGGATCGATACGTATGAGCGAGGAGATGGAATTGAGCGTGTTGAACAGAAAATGTGGATTGATTTGACTCTGAAGAGCGTCCAGCCGCGCTTGCAGCAGCAAGCGCTCCTGTTCTTCCAGCTTCATCTCAATGCGGGCATTGTTCCAAATCTTGATGGGAATGGAGATGGTAGCAACCACGAAGGCGAAGTCGACCAGCATGGCCCACGACGATGGCAATGGCAAAGCGAAAAGATAGCGCGGTGCGGCGTATTGAACCTCTAAACGCACGATCTGCAGCGCAATGATGATCAGGAAGAAGGCAGTCTGCCAATCGATGCGGGGATCGCGAAGATGACGCTTGACCCAACGATACACGCTTAGATCGATAAACGGAGAAAAGGTCCATATTTCCTCCTCATTGCGGCAGAAATGCCGCAAAACTCCGGCTAGCAGGCCTGCAAGCACATTTACAGGAAGCGTCAAATACTCCCCATAAAATAAGGCAGGCAGGGCCAGGAGCACTCCTCCTAGAATCCCGGCCACGCGCCCACCCATAATGCCAATCAGCACCGCCCCCTCAAACCCCAGATCGGCGGCGCGAAAGCTGGGAACATTGCGCCGAATATACACGCCGAATGCGAAAGGAAATCCGGTAAACAGGACGAAGTATAAGGTCTGACGCAAATTGCGATGGCTGCGAAACAGTAATTTCTTGAATTCCTTGGAGCGTCCCAGCGCGCTCGCTATGGCCGTCGCCACAGCAAGCTTAATCACCAGTGTTATGAATAGGAGCTGAAAGTCCACACTGTTATTGTTTCATGCTTTCCAATGGAGGTATTTTGCCGAGCCCGGCAGCCGGAAAAAGCAGAAGTGCGGGGGAAGAACGTTGGATGGATTGCGGTCTGCTCACTAGCTAAATCGGGTGGGCGAAAACGCCGAGATGTCGATCTCCGGCTTCTTTCCCTCAATCAACGAGGCTATGACGCGCGCAGTCGCGGGAGCCAGTAGAATCCCATTGCGAAAGTGTCCTTCAGCAAGATAGATACGAGATTGTCCCATTTCCCCCCGTCCGCTCGATTCAGTCTCTCTTGGCTCGTTCGCGTTTCCTAAAACCGGCAGATCGTCAGGCGTCCCTGGCCGAAGGCCAGCCCAACTTTGCACAACCGGAGCAGCGGCCAGTGCAGGAATTAGGTCGGATGCCTGGCGGTGTAAATCCTCAATCACTCGCGTCTCAACCGTTTTATCAAACCCCACATCTTCGACCGTGGCTCCTACCAGGATTTTTCCCGAGCTTCTGGGAACAAGATAGACTCTCGCGCGGACGACGTGGGATAGCAATTCTTCCTCCGGCTGAAGATAAAGCATTTGCCCCTTGCGGGGCCGCACAGAAGCACCAGCCCATGCTCCCCGGCAGTTTACAACCGAGCTTGCCGCGAATTTGCCGATGGCGGTAGAGACTTCCACGGAAGAACCCATCGGGACTAGGCTGTCGACTTTCGCTTTGGCCAGAATGTCCACCCCTAGATTGCGGGCAGTTTCGATCATGGCACGCATGAGTTTGTCCGGATCGACGCTGTTTTCGCCTTCCAGTAGAAAGACTCCGTCGCCGGCAGGAGGTTGAATCGAGGGCTCCAGCTGTTGAAGTTCGCCCAGCGAGATACGCCGATGCTCGGGTAGCTCGTCGGCGGAGTGGTGAAAGACGATGCTTCCCTGCTTCCGAAAATCGACGGTAATCCCCGACCGGTCTTCGATCTTCCGCACAAATTCGGGATAGAGTTGCGCACTCCACCTCGCGAACTCTCTTAGCGAAGAAGGCGTCTCGGGATCGGCCGGCGCTAGCATTCCGGCAGCCGCCGCCGAAGCCTCTCTCCCTGGCTCACCGCCGTCGAGCACCAGTACAGCACCACCACGCTCTCGTATCTCTATCGCCAGCGACAAACCGATGATACCGCCGCCAACAGTGACGACGTCCCAAGTCTTTGTTCCCATCTATTTCTTATTTTTCCAATCCGGTTGACACAAAACTCAGGCGGCCACCCACTCGCCGAGTGCAAGAATAAAGAGCACACAGCCCATAGCAAAGACTACGACGATTGTTGGGTATTCTAAATGGATTCGCCGACAATCCCGCTATTTGGTTTTCTTCACTGCGATGCCCTGCACCTCGTATCTCGCGCCAAATAGCAGCTTTCCAGACCCGATAAATGCCCGTGCAGGATAGTTCCCGTGAAAATAGGTTCGATAGACCGAGTTAAAGGCGCTGAAGAAGTCTACGTCAGAGCAAAAGACTTGCACCGAGACAAGATCATCCATCGTCATGTTGGCGGCTTCAATCGTCCGCTTGAATGAGTCCATGACCAAGCGGGCTTCTTCCTCGGGAGTCTGTCCTGGCTTACCCGTCTTTGGATCAAGACCAATATGGCCGGCAACGTAGAGCGTATTTCCGGCCAAGACCGCTTCGCTAAAGGGAGCATTCGCAACGGCGGCTTCGCGCTGCAGCACGATGTATTTCCGATCGCCATCGGAAGCCCGTACGATGATGAGCGAAAGCAGAACAATTACAAGAGTCATAGAAAGACGTTTCACCAAGTTTCCTCCATGAAGATGTAGCGCCACGAGTATACAGGTGCGCCAGAAAGATCCCATTGTTACAGGACGATAAAAATGGAGATCAAATGCAATACCCAAAGCAAACCTTAAACCACTCCCTTACCCCATTGGAGGGTCACAATTTAACGGCGGATATATCAATAATTCTTTCGGCAAACCTTAAACATAAACTTTATCTGGGCTACCGCTATCGACAGCTTGAGCAAACGCCCAGTTTGTCTCATAATGCAGGCACCCACTATGGCAAAGGCTCTCCGCTTTCCAGAAGGTTTCCTTTGGGGCATCTCAACCTCCGCCTATCAATTTGAGGGCCACAATTACAACAGCCAATGGGCGCATTGGGAACAGAAAGGCGGCATCAAATCCCGTGAGCGCAGCGGGCGTGCCTCCAATTGGTGGGAGCAGGCCGAACGCGATTTCGATTTGGCGCGCGAACTTGGCGTCAACGCCTTGCGGCTATCGGTGGAATGGAGCCGCATTGAGCCGCGTCCCGGAGATTGGGACCTGATCGCACTGCAAAGATACCAATCCATGGTGCAAGGCTTGCAAAAACGTGGGATTTTGCCCATCGTCTCCCTGCACCACTTCACACATCCATATTGGTTCGAGGAGATGGGCGGATTTCTCTCGGACGATGCACCGCGATTCTTTGAGAGGTTTACGCGCCGTATTCTGCGAGCGCTGGGAGGGTTATGCAAGCACTGGGTCACGTTCAACGAGCCGAATGTCTTTTGCACACTTGCGTATTTGTTTGAAGAATTCCCTCCTGGAAAGCGGGGCGATATCCGGAGCGCGGCGCAGGCGATGGTCAACATAGCACGGTCCCATGTGCGCGCTTATGACGCCATTCACGAAGTCCAGCGAGACGCAAGCGTGGGATGGACGACGAACTACGTGGTCTTTCAACCTGCGCGGCCGGGTTTCTTGCAGGATCGATTTGCCGCCAATTTACAGCACCGGCTCTTCAATATGAGCTTTGCCCACCTGGTTGCCAAGGGCACCTTGCCCTTTCCCTTGAATCTTTTCGGCCGATCAAAGGAGGCCATGGGAGAGTGCGACTTTGTGGGTCTCAATGTCTACAGTCGGGCGCACGTGCAGTTCAAGAAGCACCTGCCGGCACAGCTCTTTGGCCATATCTTTATTCCCGACGACGCTCCCCAAGGAGACAAGGGGCTTTATAACCCTTATGGTGAGGCGTATCCCCAGGGAATCGCGGAGGCCGTCGAACGCCTCCACCAGCCAGGAAAGCCGGTCTATATCCTGGAGAATGGAGTACCGGACCGCGATGATCGGATTCGACCCTGGCTGATTACCACGGCGGTCGAAGAATTACATCAGCTCATCCAACGGGGATACGATGTACGCGGGTATTTTCACTGGAGCCTGGTCGACAACTTTGAATGGTCGGAGGGTTGGACGCTTCGCTTCGGGCTGGTATCGCTCGATCCCGAAACACAGCAGCGGACGCCGCGTCCAAGCGCCCGCCTGTTTAGTACCATTGCCCATGCGAATGCGCTCGACCCGGAACTGGCCAGCAACTATACCAACGATCCAGTCGATTCGACATAGGCTTGCCGCCTATTGAACGACTTTGGGACTCTCGTGCTCGGTCTGCCACCAATTGTGGTCGCGCAGAAAATGCTTTTCGTTAAACGTATTGAGCGCCGTTTTCATAAACATGTAAATCATGCGCATGTGGCCGATCTTCTGGAACCGGCGATTGCTGGTGAGCGCTCCGCCCCCAACAATGGAGAAGCGCCTCGGAGAGACCTGCCTGCTGAGCAAGTAGTCTTCAGCAAACAAAGCCCGCTCGTTGAACCCTCCCAACTGATCGAACTTCCGCTTGTCGAACAGCATGAACATCCCAGTGCTGAAGGGCTGCCCGAAACCGGATACGAATTGCACGATGTTGTTTCCGAAGTAAAGAGAACGGTCTCTCCAGTTCCCATCTCTGCACCAGATGTTGGTGGTAAGGCAGTGCAGCCGGCGCCGCTTCATCTTCTCCATTGCGCGGCGAAGAAGGGAGGTTGAGGCCAGTTCGATATCGGCGTCTAGAAACAGAACATAGGGAGTATCTGCCTGGCGAGCTCCGGCATTCCTGCCGACAGATGGCAAGCCGCCACGAATGATCTTGATTTTCAGGCGATCTGAATAGCTTAAGGCCAGTTCAACCGTTCCATCGGTAGAGCCTGCATCAGCAATACACACTGTCGTATCCGGCAGGCAAGGATAATCCTGGCGGCACAGCGACTCCAACAGCAGCGGCAGAAGTTTCCTCTCGTTCTTCGCCGGGATCACTATCGTAAGCTCGCTCTTGGTACTCATGCAGCTTCACTCCTTCTTCGTCAATGGTGATATAGGTGCAACGAGAATCAACCCATGAACCGGAATTGTAATAGTGGATCTCGTCCTTTGCCTGCTCTAGGGCAACGTGGGTGTGTCCACAAAAGACCCTTTGGGCCTTGCAGTGCCGCGCATGTTCAAAGGCCCCGGCGGCTACCTTATTAGAGAGCCTTAGCCACCGTGTGTTGAGGCGATCCAAATACCGAGCCACCGCTTTGCCCTTGGGATCGATCTTCTGCATCTGCAAGAAGAGCCACTCACCCAGGCGGCTTAACAGGAAATTGTTGACCACAAAACGGTCAAACTGGTGCCCATGGACCGCCAAGTGACGAATGCCCTGAAATTCCCACACATATTGCCGGTATACGGGAATACCAACCAAGTGAGACATCAGGTTCGAAAGGCCATGGTCGTGGTTCCCTTCCACCCATACAATCTCAATGTTGCGCTTAGGATTGGAGAGCTTTCGAATATAGGAAAGAAAGGCCCAATGTTCCTTCTTTAAACGGCGGAAGTCCAAATCGCTAAAGATATCGCCCAGTAGGATCAGGCGGCGAAATTTTGTAGCGCGCAGCATCTGAACGACATTCTGCGCGCGGCTTATCTCTGAACCCAGATGGACATCAGAAATAATAAGCGTGTCAAAATAGCTCTCTGCCATCTTGGGGCCATTCTGCGGGACAAAAATTAAAATATTGTGACAGGAAGGTAAAAGATTGATAAATACGGAGCTGGAAGTCGCCATTCTGAAAATTAGCGTCTCCTAATTAGACTTGCCATTCTCATCGTTCGCATCAACCAGCCTGCTCTGGGGCTCTCTCATACCATCCCAAATCCGCTAATCCGGCATATCCATCCGGGTATGCAACCATTGGATTACGAGTGTTAGAATCCTTCCCCTGCGTGCAGCACCATTGGATTACATTCCATGCTGGCTTGGAGGTTCCTCTTTTGGACTCCGGGCGTAGACAGGAGAAATGACTTTGAGCGATCCATCCGGCTCTTCGAAATCCGCTTTCAAACTGTCCGTCGATGTATGGGCGGTTCTCACAGCTTTGCTGTTGGCGCTGCTCGTACGGGCGGGAGTCCTGCAGCACGTTCCCTGGTAGGGCCAATTCCGAATTTTCAGTAGATTCTTCCAAAATCTAGGAGATTGCGTTCTCTATGACCACAGCCGTGAAGATGGAGGCATCTCGCCCCACTGGGTTCCTCACGCAAGTCATTCAACTCGTCCCAGGAATTGCACTATTGAGCGTGGTTGGGCTTCTCGGGAAGTTGATCGAGCAGTCGATTGCGCGATATTCCAAAGCTCACCATCTCCATCTGCCCAATATTGAATACGTTCTTTGGGCCATTCTCATCGGCCTTTTTATCTCGAATACGACCGGCGTACCGAAGATCTTTCAATCCGGAGTGGCGACCTACGAGTTTTGGCTCAAGGTCGGCATCGTGTTGCTCGGCTCGCGCTTTCTCCTGAAAGACGTAATCCAACAAACCGGCATCAGCCTTGCCCTGGTTGTCCTGGAGATCGTTCTTTCCCTGCTGTTGATGACTTGGCTGGGGCGCGCCTTCAAGCTGAAACCCAAGCTGACGTCGCTTCTCGCCATTGGGTCGGCTGTGTGCGGTGTCTCGGCGATCATCGCCGCGCAAGGCGCCATTGAAGCCGATGAGGAGGACTCGTCTTATGCCATTGCCGCAGTGCTGGCGCTAGGAGCGTTCGCGCTTTTCACCTTCCCGCTGATTGGGCACCTGCTGGGTATGAGCGACCAGGCGTATGGCTTGTGGGCGGGATTGGGAGTGGATAATACGGCGGAAGCAACCGCCGCGGGAGCTCTATATTCCGACGCGGCCGCAAAGATCGCGGTGCTGGCCAAGACCACCCGCAACGCCATGATCGGCTTCGTGGTTTTAGGCTATGCCATCTATTGGGCCGGGAAAGGCCAGGCCGGATCGGTCCAGAACAAGGCTGCGTTCCTTTGGCAAAAATTTCCCAAGTTTGTTCTCGGCTTTCTATTGATCTCCCTGCTGGCATCGGCTAGCGTGTTCGACAAAGGCCAGATTGCCAGCTTGGCCAATCTTTCACGATGGGCCTTCCTATTGACGTTTGCGGGAGTAGGCCTCCGTACAAACATCCGGGAGATGCGCCAACAAGGAATTCGGCCCTTTGCCGTGGGAGCCATCGGCGAGATTGGAATTGCGCTCATCACCCTGGGGCTGGTGATGGGAGCTTCGCGCCTGTTCTCGTTCTAAGCCGGAAATCAAGCCTGCGAATTGCGATGCAAATAGGTTCCTACAATCACGGCGATCATGCAAAGAACATTATTCAAGATGATATTGAGCGCGAAGACGCCCATACGACCCTGTCGCCAGTAACCCATGCTTTCATAAGCAAAAGCGGAAAAGGTTGTGAATGCTCCGCAGAATCCAGTGGCGGCGAACAAGCGCCAGCGATCGTCGCTATGGTTGGCGGTCCAGTTAAGCACGTAGCCAACGATAAGGCTACCGGCGACATTCACGAGCAGCGTGCCATAAGGAAAACCGCGATGCCTGGAGAACTCCGAAGAAAAGTGCGTGATGAGAAAGCGAAGAATCGCACCTAAGATCGCGCCGATCGACACATAGAAGATATTTTGCGCCACAAGAAAGACTCCTATATTGAATTTGTAGGAGTCATCAGCCCCCCGAGAGAGGGGCGGTTCATCAGGCGAACTCCATCGCCCTTTCACCGTTGTTTTTCACGCCAACCCCAGTGATTCGTTTCGAGAAGCTTCTTTCACCAATGGTTAGGGAATCCAAATCCCAGTGTAGCAAAACTGCACTACTTCCAACGGATTTGGACTTAAGCCATGCGCAAATTGTTACTTCCGTAAGGTTGCGATGCTCGCGAGTCGCTTCTATTCTGTGAATAACTTAATGTAAATCAAAAAGCGGGCGACGATTCAGGGCGTCGCTTCTGCTGCCCGGCAAGACCAGGCGATGCAAGGTACTAGGAGAAATCATGAGGAAATTGTTTTTCCTTCTGCTGGCCGCTGCCTGCACTATGGCTGCCTTCCCCGCGGAAGCCGGCACCATCGCCGGAAAAATTCAAGTCGCCACAGCTTCTACCGCGTCAATGACAAGCCAGCAAGGCGACAAGGAGAATGTTGTCGTCTGGCTTGAAGATGAGACCAAAGCTCCCGATACTCCATTGCGAATCTCCCAAAAGAATCTTGAGTTCTCGCCGGACTTTCTAATCGCGGTCAAAGGCCAAAAAGTAGAGATGCCTAACGACGACGACGTGGCGCACAACGTCTTCTCTTTCACAGGCCCCAACCAATTCAACCTGGGACTGTACGCCAAGGGTGAATATCGCACGGTTACTTTCGAGAAGACCGGCATCGTGGACATCTTTTGCTCGATCCACCGGCACATGCACGCACGCATCTTTGTTCTGCCTTCACGTTACTTCGCGGTTGGCCATGCGGGCCAGACATTTGCCATTAACGACGTGCCTCCCGGCAAACACATTCTTAAGGCGTGGCACGAACGCTCGCTCATGGTCGTAAAAACCGTGATCGTTCCGAAAAGCGGTACGGTCAACCTGAATATCCTCCTAGAGCCCGGAGCTACGCCGGTTACGTCGGCCAAGGAGTAAACCATGCCCAAGCATCCGTTCTGGGCGAAGCTCCGCGGACGAGGAATCGGCCCGCGCACTGGCTTCGCGTTAACGGCCCTACTCCTGGCTGGAAGCTTCCTTACGGCATATGAAGCGCAGGAACCCCCAGGAATCACCCCGGAAATGCTGGATTCGCTGAAAGCACTTCCCGGCGGGCTGGCCGCCCTTCCAGCGGTTCCGATTCCAGACCAGAATCCTCAGAATGCCGCCAAGATCGAGTTAGGCAGGAAGCTATTTTTCGATACACGCCTTTCTCTGGATCGCAAGAGCAGTTGCGCCACCTGCCATCAGCCGGAAAAGGCCTTTACCGATGCCTTGCCACGGTCCAGGGGATTCCAGGGCGCGATTCTTGATCGCAACTCGCCAACGATATTGAATGCCGCCTTTAACACAGCCCAATTTTGGGACGGGCGCGCTAAGACTCTTGATGAACAGTGCAAAGGCCCCATCACATCTGCAACCGAGATGAATATGATGGACGACGAGCACGTTTCCGAAAGGCTCAGCAAGGTCCCCGGATATCGGGCGGATTTCAAAGCGGTTTTTGGGGCGCTGCCATCACTCGACAATATCAGCCAGGCCATTGCCGCGTTTGAGCGAACTTTGGTGACCCCGGGCTCAAAGTTTGATCGCTATGCCCAGGGTGACAAAGGAGCCCTCAACGTTCAGGAAAAACGGGGACTCATCCTGTTTTTTGGCAAAGCCGCCTGCTCCGAGTGCCACAAAGGCTCGAATTTTACCGACAATCAGTTTTATAGCCTTGGTCCGCTACCTGCCGGCTCAAAGGACCTTGGCCGGTTTGCAATTTCACAAAAGCCGGAGGAGATGGGAGCGTTCAAGACACCCTCCCTTCGCAATGTGGCCCTCACCGCTCCCTACATGCATGATGGATCGCTCGCCACTCTCGAAGAAGTCGTCGATTTTTACGATCGCGGCGCCGGCGAAGCTCCCAACAAATCGAAGCTGATCTACAAGCTGAATCTCACGCCCGCGGAAAAGGCAGACCTGATCGCCTTCCTGAAGTCCCTCACCGGAGATATCCCGCGCGTTGAAAAACCGCAGATTTATCCCGATGAAGTAGGTTCTCAAGGAGGGGAACTCCACGAATGAATTTCCCAAAGAACCTCTGGTTCAGGGCCACAGCAGCCTTCTTGTTTCTTCTTGCAGTTGCGGCGGTAGTATATGGAGTCCACATCCGCCGCGCGGCCACTACTAAAGGCGAAGCACCTAGTGTCCGAAAACATGAGAATCTGGCGCAACTCATGAAGGCGGAGGTCCACGAACAATACACGGCCCTCAGTTTTACGATCTGGCATGATCCGCCTCTCACACAACCAAAGATGCAAACGATCGCGGTCGCATCGGCCCACATCATGCAAACAACCGGAGAAATCGCCGCCTTTAGGGATGATTACCGGGAACAGGGCTGGAGCAAGGAAGACTTGAAGTTTTTCGAGGAGGAAAATTTGCAGCTATTTCGCGTGGCCCAGGAATTAAATCGGGCTGCTCAGAAACAAAGCGAAGCCGATGTTACCCATCTTTTCGTAAACCTGGATAACACTTGCCAGAGTTGTCACAAAAAATTCCGGCCGGCATTGGCATGGAGTTGAGCTTCTATACCAGGCGAACACCCACAGCATAAACAACCCTTCCATCCCAAAAAGATTATTTCTTCGCTGCGCCAGTCGGAATTCCCGTCCACCTGATCCATCTTAAGCCAGATGCGGAGCCACTTCGGTAAAGCGCCAACGATAACGCAGGCGCGCATTGACAGCGTCTGTAATGACGATTAGGAGCCACGTAATCAAAAGGTAGGCTGTCATCTTCTGATAGAACATAAGCTGCTGCGCATTGTAGAGAGCTTCACCGATCCCGCCCGCGCCGATCATACCGACAATGGTTGCGGTTCGCATATTCCATTCCAAGCGAAACAGGCTGTAAACAGCGATAGGCGGCAGCGCGAGTGGCAGATAAGCAAAAAGAGCCACCTTCAGGGGGCTTGCGCCCGTAGAAGCAATCGCGGTAACCGGCTCTTGCGGCACATTTTCCATCGACTCGGAGAACAGCTTCCCGAGGCTACCTGTGCTGTGGAGGCCCAAAGCAAGAACCCCGATGCCTGGTCCCAAGCCGGACAAACCTACAAGTATCAATCCCCATGCGACCTCCGGCACCGCGCGCAGCGAATCCAGGAAACGTCGAATTGGCACATGGATGAACCAGGGGGTGAGATTTCTGGCTGCCGCCAGTCCAAGAAGAACGCCAAAAATCATAGCTACGAGGGTACCGCCAACGGCAATTTCTAACGTCTCCAAAATGAGGGCCGGCACTTTGATCATGTCGGAGCGAGGAAGTATCGGCGGAAACATTGCACCAAGGGTCGTGAGGGTGTGCCGAAATGCGAACAACTGTGGGCGTGTCCCCCACAAGGCGGCAACACCGAAAGCGAGAATGGGAAACAGCAGCTTGGGGTACCGGATTGCCAGACGAGTAACGAAATCGATCAGCGTAATCAACACAATCAGAAGCAACACCAGGGTTGTCACGCGATGATAGTCTACGTTTTGAATCTGCGAAACTAATTCCGCCCCGATACCCCCGGCTCCCACGGCTCCCACAATGACCGAGGCGCGGGTAGCGCATTCAAATTCATATCCACCGTAAGTAAGAAGATCTTTCACCCGCAGCGGTAGAAGCCCAAAAAGAGCAACTTGCAGCTTGTTCGCTCCTGTGGCCCGAAGCGCCTCCACGGGCCCAGGGTCGGCCGAAGCAAATAGATCCGAAAAAACCTTGCCCATGTTGGCGGTGTAGAAAATCGTGAGCGCAAGAATCCCCGCAGCCGGGCCAAGGCCCAGCAGCATCACGCAAAAAATAGCGAGTGTAAGGTCGGGAATGGCGCGCACCGAGGTAAGCAAGGCATATAAAATGCGCGACGCCGGAAGCGATGCTCCAATGTAAAGGGCAATCGACAGGCCGCCACTTACCACTAACAGCATGGAGGCAGCCGCGATCTTCAACGTTTCAAAGATCGGCGTCAGGACATTTTCAAGATTCTGTAGCGAATATTCCGGAGGAAAGAATTGCCGCAACGTTGAGAGAGTGCTTTCCAACCCCGGCATCATGCGCCCGCTCGGAACGATTGCCGCACGGCAGAATCTGATTCGATTCTGCCCCGCTCGATTCGAATGACCCGGTCGAAATAACGGAACGCATACTCCGGTTGATGCAGCGAGCATAACAGGGCAAAATCATTTTCTTGCGCCAGCCTGCACAAGAGGTCGAGGATCTGCCCGCTCAAATCGGGATCGAGGGAGGCTACCGGTTCATCCGCCAGCAGCACCGTGGGTTTCTGCACCAGGGCCCTGGCAATGGCCACCCTCTGATGCTCGCCGCCAGAGAGATCCGAGGTTCTGGATCGCAGTTTGGCGGCCAGCGCCACACGCGACAAAGCTTGTTCGGCTTCCACCATCTCGTCTGAGCGAGGCCACGCCAGAAAACGCAATGATCTTAATGTAGACCAGCGGCCGAGGGCTCCGGCCATTACATTCTGGTAAACCTTAAGACGGTCGACCATATCGTGCCGCTGGGAGATCATCGCCACCCGTCGCCGCACGTCGCGCAAACGCTTTCCTCGAAGATCGTTGATTTTGATTTCGTCGATCGAGATGGTTCCCGAACGGATAGGGACGAAACCGCCAATGGCGCGAAAGAGTGTGGTCTTACCGGCTCCGCTGGAGCCAAGAATCGCTACCTTTTCTCCACGATTGACCCGTATAGAAACGTCCTCTAAAACCAGAGGCGCTTTTTCAGACCGGGCAACCGCCAATTCTCGTATATCGAGCATCTTCCCAATCCTATGGGGCTACAGCGTTCTCAGCGTAAGTGTAAACCAGGAAATCAAGGTCACTGCGCGGCTTTTCCATCTGGTTTTCGATCTGGTTTTCGAATCTGATTTTCGAATAAACGAAAAGCCGCATGGAGAGCACGGTAAACAAGATACGGTAACGCTGAAAACGCTATGGAGGCTGGTTGCGGCCACCTTGCGCAAGCAGCAACCGCTGTCTGGCTACATCATTTTCAGTTCTTCCGCGATCAACCGCAGGACGTTATACTCCGAGTTATTGGCCTGAACGAACTTCTTGCCGCGAAGGATCTGCAGGACATCGTCGTTCTGTCCCTCTTTGAGGCTGATAAAAGCCTGCATAAATTTGTCTTGCGTCTCTTTGTCGACGTCCTTTCTAGCAACCCATACGTAATCCACAAAAGGCTTGGAGACATGGAAGACACGAACCTTGTTTGCATCAAGCTTGCCGGCCGAAACCATGGAGTTGAATACCGTTTCGTCCAAAGCCCCTGCGTCCACCGCGCCCGATTCAACCGCCTTGGCCGTGGCCGGATGACTGCCGGAATAGCGAGACTGCACCTGAGAATCGGGATTAACCCCGGCCTGCCTCATTTCCATGTAAGGGATCAGGTGCCCCGCGGTGGAATTAATGTCTCCGTAGGCAAACTTCTTGTTTTTCAAGTCCTGGAGCGAATGAATGGGCTGGCTGGCGCCGCAAATGAATAGCGTATGAAACTCAAGATCCACGCTACGCTGCACAAGAGGAATCACCCCGTATTCTTTGTGAGCTTTCAGGTAAGACAAGCCGCCGAGATACGCGAAATCCAACGAACCGTTTCCCAGCGCTTCAATCGTGGCGTTGTAATTGGTGGGAACAATCAGGTTCACATCGCGCCCCAGCGCGTGAGCGAGATAGGTCTTTAACGGAGCCTTTTCCTGAACGGATACCTGAGTGGCCCCAGCATCCGGGACCATTCCCACATTGATCTGATTGCCTGCGCCATGCAAACGTGCGGCAAGCAGGCAGAAGAATGTTACGACAGCAAGTCGGCTCATGGCCTTCACAGGCAACCTCGCAAGCTTCTAGCAAGAATTTGACGAGCCGATTATAGCCGGAGAGCTTTCGACTGCACAAAGTAAGGCTTGGGGAACGACCCCATACGATAGTCCACAACACCAGGAAGCTTTCCCTGGCGGCGCCCCTCACGTACAGGCTCTCGCGTTCAACCGCTCCTGCACACCTACAGCGTTTTCAGCGTAAGTGTAGACCAGGAATCAAGGTCACTGCGCGGCTTTTCCATCTGGTTTTCGATCCGGTTTTCGAATAACGAAAAGCCGCACGGAGAGCACATAAACAAGGATACAGTAACGCTGAAAACGCTATAGCCACGTCTGATTTCTTACCAGGGCAATTGCATGAAAGAAATGTTGACCGTTTGAGTCGTCTCGAAATTTATCTCACGGCTAGCGTGCTCATTTGGCTCCTCGATAAATCATGTCGGCGATGAAGCTGGCGCAACCGTGGAAGAGGGGCCATTTATGGCCCCGTCAAGCACGCACCATAAATTTCATGCCTTGGAGCACATGTGAGAACCTTTGTTCTCATTTGTGCTCCAAGGCATCTCCCTCGGAGTCTCCACCGAGGCTTGCCTCTAACTTTCACACTCACATAAAGAGGCTATCCAAGAGTTTTCATACGATTGCCCTGGATTTCTTACCAGGCGCCGCAAGGACTACCGTTCATGTATCTCAGACTTCCGCTGGAGCGCCCGCTGGAACAGTATTTTTCTTGGGACGGCGGTTGGCCTGGAGGATCTTCTTCCGTATCCGGAGAGACTTCGGGGTAACCTCCACCATTTCATCGTCCGCAACAAACTCAAGTGTCTGTTCAAGCGTGAGCGCTTTGAAAGGAACAAGGCGTATCGCTTCATCGGCGGTCGATGCGCGCATATTGGTCAGCTTCTTCTCTCGCACCGCGTTCACATCCAGGTCCACCTCGCGGGCGTTCTCTCCAATCACCATACCCTCGTACAACTCAACTCCCGGCCCGGTGAATAGCACGCCGCGTTCCTGAAGGCTGAAGAGCGCATACGAAGTTGAGGTGCCCGAGCGATCGGCAACCAGTGCGCCTGTCATGCGATGAGGAATCTCGCCCAGCCATTCCGTGTATCCATCGAACAGCGAGTTCATAATCACGGTTCCACGCGTATCGGTGAGCAACTCCGAGCGTAGGCCGATCATTCCCCGGCTGGGAACGGTGAATTCCATACGGACCCGCCCCGAACCGTGATTGTGCATCTTCACCATCTGTCCCTTGCGCGATCCGAGTTTCTCAATGACCACACCGACAAATGACTCGGGAATATCTACCATTAGCTTTTCGACCGGTTCCATCAGCTTCCCGTCGATCCTCTTCGTTACGATCTCCGGCTTGCCGACCATAAGTTCATACCCCTCGCGACGCATGGTCTCGATGAGAATCGCCAACTGCAATTCGCCTCGCCCAAGCACCTTGAATGAATCGGTCGTGCCTGCATCCTCAACTCTCAGCGAGACGTTGGTCAGCAACTCTTTCTGCAAACGCTCCCGTAGGTTGCGCGAAGTAACGTAAGTGCCTTCTCGCCCCGAGAACGGGGAGTTATTGACTGTAAACTGCATGGCGATCGTGGGTTCATCGATCACGATATGCGGAAGTGGCGCCGGATTTTCCACATTTGTGATGGTTTCTCCGATCGAGATCCCTTCCACTCCTGCAACAGCAACGATATCCCCCAGTTCGGTGCGCTCAACATCCACGCGTTTTAGACCGCTGAAAGAGAAAAGTTTCGTAATTCTGACCTTCGGAAATTGTCCGTCCAGTTGCGCGATTGAAACCTCTTCCCCGCTGGTCAGAGTGCCGTTGAAAACGCGTGCAATTGCCAATCTGCCCAGGTAATCGCTGTAATCCAGGTTAGCGACGAGAATCTGAAGAGGGCCATCCGGCTCTCCGCCAGGGGCAGGAATGGTTTTCAAGATCTCATCAAATAACGGACGCAGATCTTCACCCGGTTTCTCGATACTGGTGGAAGCTATGCCAGCCTTGGCATTCGTATACAAGACAGGAAATTCGAGCTGTTCTTCGCGCGCATCAAGATCGATGAAGAGGTCATAGACCTCATTGAGTACCTCCTGTGGGCGAGCATCGGGACGGTCGATCTTGTTGATCACCAGTACCGGCGGCAATCCGGCCTCCAGAGCTTTGCTTAATACGTATCGGGTCTGTGGCAAAGGGCCTTCGCTGGCATCCACTAGCAACATCACGCCATCGACCATCTTCAAGGCCCGCTCCACCTCACCGCCGAAATCGCTGTGTCCAGGCGTATCGACAATATTGATCTTTACGCCCTGGTATCCGATTGCGGTGTTCTTGGCAAGGATCGTGATGCCCCGCTCGCGCTCCAATTCATTGGAGTCCATCACTCTCTCAACAAGCGCTTCATTGGTGCGAAAAGCCCCGCTTTGGCGGAGCATGGCATCCACCAGGGTTGTCTTTCCGTGGTCGACGTGGGCAATAATGGCGATATTACGAATAGCTGAGTTCAATCGGAAGAATTCTCTTTCCTGGAGTTTTTCTGGCCTTGCGCCTTCGCGCACCACACCGGCCTTATGGCCTTTTCACATTCGCTGGGGCGCGGTACCTCCATTCTATCTGTAAATGGATCATTCATGGTCAATACAAGGCAGAAGGAACGACAAATCGTGTGATTTTACCCTCTGAAAATAAATTTTGAATTTGAGGAAGGAGCGGACAAAACTGCTGCCTGTCGAAGTTTCTGGAATCAGAAATTCGAAGTCAAACGCCATTGGTGACTGCCTTTTCAAGGAATTGCGGCGCGATATCCAAGGGCGCCCAGAGCGAAACCATGGGAGAGTGACACCATGGAGAAGGTCGTGGGAAGGTTACACGGTCTCGCATAGATTTTCAGACAAATTGACCGTGCCTTAGGGCAATTGTCTATATTCCAGGGATGCTGATTTATACTGGCTGGCTCTTTAGACTGAGCGAATGCCTTTCGCCCAGTGCCGTGTAAGGGCGCAAAGGTTCCGTCCTTTTGTCTTTCCGCCATTCTGTCCGGCATGCTTGCCGCGAAGAGTGGCTACGACGAGCGGATAACCCCAACCGCACTTGACCAACCGGGAAATGCCCCGAGTGCACTCAATCTTAACCAGCGACGGAGGTTTCATCATTATGAAAGACCATGTACGCAGAGTTTCGGCCATTCTCGCCCTTGTGTTCGGAGTCATTGCCGCAGGCGCGGCGGCGACGGGCGGATACCATCAATTGAAGACATATAAGTTCGGTCCGGCCGAGGGCAGCACCCGTGAGTACTTCGACTATATTACGGTCGACTCCTCAGCTCGCCGGGTCTACGTTTCTCATGGCACGGAGATCAAAGTCCTGGATGCCGATAGCGGCACTCTCGTCGGAAACATCACCGGACTGAAGCAGGACCATGGAGTCGCGGTGGCCCAGGAGTTTGGTCGCGGATTCATCACCGATGGCGCTCAGGCCAAGGTCATCATTTTCGATCTCAAGACGCTCAAGACAATCGGCGAAGCAAAGGCCGATAAAGACGCCGACAGCATCGTGTACGATCCGGCCTCGAAGCGGGTCTTCTCCATGAATGGCGATCCACACAACTGTACTGTGATCGACGCCAAGAGTGGCAACGTTGTGGGAACCATTGACCTCGGAGGCGGGCCTGAATTCGCGGTCGCCGATGGCAAGGGAACCGTGTATGTGAACATTGAAGACAAGGCCGAGTTGGTTGCTATCGACTCGCGTACGCTCAAAATCAAGTCGCGGTGGCCTCTTGCACCTGCCGGAACACCTACGGCGTTGGCGATGGATTTCGAGCACCAGCGGCTTTTCAGCGCGGGTCGCAAGCCGCAGATGTTAGCGGTAGTTGACGCAACCAGCGGAAAGGTCATTCAATCGTTACCCATCTCTGGTGGTGCGGATGCCGCAGCCTACGATTCCGAGACCGGCATGATTTTCGTTTCGACGCGTGAAGGTATGGTCCATGTGTTTCATGAAGACACGCCCGACAAGTACAGCGAGGTTGAGACCGTTAAGACCGAGTTCGGAGCCAAAACCATGGGCCTCGACACCAAGACACACAACCTCTTCCTCGACACGGTAGAATTTGCTCCCGCTTCGAGCGGCGGGCAGCGTACGCCCGTTCCGGGATCGTTCCATGTGATGGTTTTTGGCAAGTGATTGAAAAAATCTTGAACAAGAAGTAGCACGTACTGTTTCGGCGCTGGAGGAGGACAAGGACTTGGCGATTGAGATCAATCATTGGTCGAGTCCTTTCCTTCAGCGAGGTATTGCGATTTTTTCCGCTAAGATTCGGATTCCCTTCCCACTCCAACTCACAACAAAACCTGTATAGTATCTTGCCCACAACAAACATCATCATGAACGATCTACTGAAACTCCTTTCCGCGGCAAAAGTGTACGATCTGGCGCAGCCGTATTTCGTGGGGATGCCCCACCACCCCGCCCATCCTCCATTCATGTTCAGCCTGACGCAAAAACATGGCGACTTCATGTTTCCGGACGGAGCCAGTTCGGCTTCCGATTCCCTTGCGCTAGGCGGGCACGTCGGTACGCATATTGACGCGCTTTGTCACGTCTCCTGCGGTGGGAAGATTCATGGCGGCCGGGAGACCGCGGCAATCCAGTCCTACGAAAAAGGATTGCAGCAACTCTCCGTCGACACGGTGGCTCCGATCTTTCGCAGGGGCGTTCTCCTCGATATTGCCGGAAGTCAGAAAACCGAGGTGCTACCGGCGGATTTTGTTATTACACCCGAACACCTGCAGCAGGCGGCAAGCGCTGAAAAAGTAGAGATTCGCGCCGGCGATGTGGTGCTGCTGCGCACCGGATGGGCAAAGTACTGGGAGGATGCAGCCAAATTCATCGCCGGCGTGCGGGGGCCCGGTCCCAAGGAGGAAGGCGGACGCTGGCTCAGTAGCCATGGGATCTTTGCCGCCGGATCGGACACAGTTGCGTTTGAATTTGTGCCCTCGAGATTACCCGTTCACGTTCATCTGCTGGTGGAGTCCGGCATACATATCATCGAATGCCTGAACTTGGAACAACTCGCAGCCGAGCGCATTTATGAATTCGCTTTTGCCGCGATGCCGCTAAAGGTTCGCGGAGGCACAGGCTCGCCCATTCGCCCGGTGGCGTTGAGTATGTAGCGACTAGCGGCCCCCGAAAAAGGTGGTCTCCATATTCTGCCTACGACGTGTCTCCTCGAAAAAAGGGCCAAAGGGAGCCCAGCCCCCTTCAGGGAAGCGACTTTATCTTCTCCCGGAGGTCAGTCGCTCTTTTGGAGTTTGGAGCCAGAGTAAGGTATTTTTCATAAGCTGTTTTTGCCTCCGCTTTCTTTTGAAGATTCAGATAAGCGTCCCCGAGGTTTAGATAGGCGACAGCGCGGCCAGGTTCAAGAGCAATGCTCTTTTGAATCCACTTCACGGCCCCTTCATAGTCTGCCATGCGATAAAAAGCAAAACCTGCGTTATTCGCAAAGAGAGCGCTGGCTGGCTGCAAGCCGGAAGCTTCAGTGAACTTGGCGGCAGCATCCGAATAGCGTTTCTCCTTGTAAAGACGCATGCCTTCGTCGTTGGCCGTGGCAGCGGCATCGGTGGGTAGTTTCGCCGTTGCAGCTTGAGCGGAACCGGCGGTGGCTGCAGAACTATCACCCGGCACAGGTCCAGGTGAGGAGGCTGAGCCGCCCGCCCGGGCATCTTGTTTGAGCCGGGCCTCCGCAACCTCCAGCCGTTTGCGAAGCTCTTCGTTTTTGTGCTGCTCCTCGCGCATCTGGCCGCGAAGTTTTTCCAACTCGCCGTTCACTTTGATGGCGTCGTCGCCAAGCTGGGAGGAATCTCCATTGAGGAACTCGGTTTCATGCTTCAGGTCGAAGATAAAGTCGCCACCCTCCGTACCGGGAAGGTTGCCGAAGGCCGGCGTTTGATGTGACAGGGCAGAGACAGCGGGGGCCACATAAGCGGCAAGCTCCGTGGCGGTAATCACACCATCGCCATTCAGGTCGGCTCGGCCATCGAGTCCTTGAAGCAGCGTCCAGGTAAACACCGAATGTCCATTGGGTCCGTTGTCGGCAACTTGCTGATCTGCGCCACCGGCGGTAAACATCTGGCGTGCTTCACGGCGCGAGATTTCGCTGAGGTAGTTCTGCGAGACAGCGAGGCCGCCACCACGGGTAATGGCCAGCCCGCTATAGCAGGAGTCCATGATAAAGAGCAGATGCTTGGCCGGAATGGATTCGGAGATGTCCTGAAAATTAGTCATGGAGATGGCGCTGCCTTCGTAGTTCGTGAGGTCGGCGTCAACGGGAATGATGTAGCCAAGGTCGCGGCCAGAAGCGAGTTTGCGAGTAGCGCCATGGCCCGCATAGAAGACGAGAACGCGGTCCTCGCGCTGCACCATGCCCGGACCGGCAAGCTTGTCGCCGAGTAGAGACAGGATGTTCTGACGGGTAGCTTCTCCATTCAACAGCGTAAAGATGTGATCCGGCTTGAAGTTGTACTTCTGAATCAGCGTGTCCTTCACCCCGAGAGCATCGTGGGCGGCATATTGTAGCTTTTGCCAGTTGGTGTAATCGTCGATCCCTATGATCGCTGCCCAGCTATCGTGGTATGGCGTAACCACCGGCGAAGCGGCCACCGGAGCGGCGGGCTCCCCGCGCGTGTCGGCTGGAGCGAAGGCCGCGCCATTCCATGTCACAAACTTGTATCCATCTGCTTGGAGCGTCTCGATCACCGTGGGAAGCGCTTCGATACCAACCTTGTGAATGTCGTGAAAGAGAATGATGCCGCGGTGCTGCTTCTCAACCTCGCCGATGACCCGCTGCGCCACCGAGTTCGGCACGGGATCGGCCCAATCTTCGGAATCCACATTCCAGATCACGGTCTTCATGTTGCCGGCCTGGATCTTGGTCAGGATATCGGTATTGGCCGCGCCGTAGGGCGGACGGAACAGGGCGGGCGGTGACTGCAATATATGAGTGAGAAGCGCGTTAGTCGAATCGATTTCCCTGGAGACCGCAGCCGGATCCAACTTGGGCAGTACGGGGTGACTGTAACTGTGATTCCCGAGCATCGAACCCGACTCGAGAACGCGATAGCTGGCGGCCGCCGTGGGTCCGAGCACGACCTCGTTCTTGTCGTTGGCGGTTCCAAGATTCTTGCCGACTTCAAAAAACACCGCGTGGAGCCCATACTTTTTAAGGATGGCAAGCACCTGATCCGTATAGCGCGGATGAGGACCATCGTCGAAAGTCAGGGCAATGGTCTTTGGAGGAAGCTCGGTGCCCATGATTTCTAACTTGCTTTTCGGAGCGGTGCCGCCCCGCGTTTCTGATGGAGCGATTTGTGAACCATATTCCCGGAGAATTTCTTCACGTTTGTATTTTGTTTTCAGAAAGGCGACATAACGTTCCCATGCCTCGCGATGCAGGGTCATCCCACGCATTTGCGTCCCAGAGAAAATCTGTGCGATTTCCTTTTGATACAGTTTCTGAATTTGCTCCAGGGCGGCGACGTCGTCTGCGATGCGTACCTTGAATGGTCGATCAAGGGCATCATTCGGAGAGACTGTAGCGAGGCCGTCAAGAACGTCGCGGAAAGCCAATTTGTCCGCATCACGGAATTCGGCGTTGGTTTCCAAGCGAGCTAGAAAGGTGGCAATGAGCGGAGCGTCTTTCTGTCCAAGGCTCGCGCGAAGGTCTTCCTCCAGCTTTTCCAGGCGGTCGCGGTTCTTTTCGAAAAGGATCCAAGCTGCTGCCCGCACCCGGTCGCGATTTCCTTCATCGAGCGCCGATGCATCGCTCATGAGCACGATGATCTTGCGATAGTCAGCCACCACGTCGTCCATTGTGGAAGCCACCATTGCTGAGGGATTGCTCGGAGCCGGAGCGTTCTGCGAAGCCGGTGGGGAAAGCGGCATGGAAGCGCGGGCTCCAGACGAGAGGACACCCATAGCGATCAAAACCAGGAGGCGATATATGACCATTTAAGTGAAGACCAGAAGCTGAAAATTTTTCTTAGGGTATCCTAAAACGGCGCCGCGAACCAGATTCCGCGGAACAAGTCCTCTTGAGTACCGGGCTCTATTGGCAACGGCATCTGCAAAAACCGAGGGCAATTGTGAAAATACAGCGGCGCATTGTATTCCGGGCGAACGCCAAGTCATCGGTCGAACGTCTTATATGCCTCCTAAACTCCAATAGATTGTTGCTTGTATGTTGTTGCTTGTATGTTTAAAGAGGTAAATTGAAAATTGAACCCTCAAGCATTCTAAAAACCAGCCATTTGAGCCGCAGTGTGCGCGGTCGCCTGTTGGTCGACGATATCAGCGTTGAGATCCGCCCGGGCGAAGTGCTGGCGATCCTAGGGCCGAGCGGCTCTGGAAAAAGTTCCCTTCTGCGGCTTCTAAATAGGCTGGACGAACCAACATCAGGAACGGTGTATCTCGACGATGTCGATTATCGAGCAATTCCCCCTCGCGAGCTCCGCCGTAAAGTAGGAATGGTGACGCAGCGGGCTGTTCTTTTTCCGGGAACGGTCTATCACAACGTGGGTTTTGGACCTGCACAGCGCGGCGAAGAGTTTTCCGAATCGAAAGTCGCGGATTTACTGGCAAGGGTTGGGCTGTCCGGTTATTCCGGGCGAGATGTTGCAAACCTTTCCGGAGGCGAGGCACAGAGAATCTCATTGGCGCGAGCTCTCGCGAATGCACCCTTGGTGCTGCTTCTGGATGAACCCACCTCCGCCCTCGATCAGGAAGCCAAAGAGGGCGTGGAATCGTTAATCAATGAGATCATCAGGACCGAACGGCTCACCTGCGTGATCGTGACGCACGACATTGCGCAAGCCAAACGAATGGCGTCCCGAATTCTGGTTCTCCAAAATGGACGCGCAGCAAAAATCGGCTCAGTCGAAGAGGCACTCAATGCTTAACCGTTGGTTCACTGATCCATTACAACTTGGACTTGCACAAGCAGTTGCAGCCTCCACCGTTGCGCTTGCAGTCGTGCTGCTCGCGCGAGGCCGCAAAATCCATATTGAAAAGGACTCTGTAATAGCACTCATACGCGGATTGGTGCAGATCGTTGCCGTAGGTTCCGTGCTCGTTCTTTTCCTTAAGGCTTCGCGTTGGACAGGCGCATTGCTGCTTGCCGCCATGATCCTTGTCGCCGGCTTTGTCTCTCGGAAGCGCGCCAAAGGACTTCCTGGAGCGCTACAGGTATCGACCCTATCCATCGCCTGCGGTGCGGGGTCGGTAATCGCAATGATGGTCGCCCTGGGAGTAATCGATACAGCGATTACCACACTGCTCCCGGTCGGGAGCATGTTGATCGCGAACGCGATGAATACGAATGGCTTGGCTCTGAATCGCTTTCGTTCCGACGTGCTGGCCCATGCCGGTGAAATCGAAACGGCCCTCGCATTAGGTGCCGATCCGCGGCAAAGCGTCGCCCCTTACGTACAGGCGGCATTCGAGGCCAGCCTAATCCCTGCAATCGATTCTCTTCGCTCGCTCGGCATTGTCTGGATTCCCGGCCTGATGGCCGGAATGCTCTTATCGGGCTCCCGGCCACTTTATGCGGCAATCTACCAATTCGTGGTTCTAGCCATGATCTTCGCTGCCTCTGGCCTGACTTCGCTGGTGAGCACCCTTCTCATCCGCACCCAGGCCTTCACTCCCGCTGAACAGCTATCGCTGCGCGCAGAATAACGGAGTAAATGGAATAACGGAATAGCGGAGAAAATGAAGAATCATTTGTGATCGGGACTGTTTGCAGGCAGCGGCAGCGAACTTTGTCCAAAGACATACTTCCATCCTTTCGCCGTACGGATGTAGGTATCGCTGAACCAGACTCTATATTCGATTGGCTTCCCGCCATCCGCGCCTTTGGCCCAGAGTTTGGCCGTCACCACCGCCGTATCGCCCCAAACACGAACGCGCTGCTCGCTATCTTCCTGATGCTCGTAGGAGAAACGCCTGCTGCGGGCCTCGTTGAGCAAGTCGTCCTTGCTGAAGACCTTTCCGGACCCAATGACAAGAATGAAATCGTCTCCCAGTAAACGATCCATTGCGGCCACATCGTTCTGCTTCACAGCGGCCTGATATTCGGTATCGAGCGCAGAAATCGCCTTTTCATCTCCCGTGAGTTCAGTCTTTCCCTTCTGTGCGCGGCGGAACATAAGGTCGAACCACGGTTTCCATGTCTTCCCGCCGTCGATGGAGGTCACCGCACTCTCGCGCACCCCGCTCTCGACCGCCTTCCAAACCACATGGACACGCCTTTCTTCCCCGGTGGGTGTTCGATCCGTGCCCTTCAGCGTCATCTCTCCACCCTGAAATTTGCCCTCGATCAGCAGCATCTGGCCACGGTTCGTGAACCAACTCTGACTCCATACACCGCGTGAAGCATCGTAGATGCTAAGGCTCTGGCCGCGCAGGCCGTTCGTATCCTCATAGCGTTCCCGCAAAGCACATCCATCGAGAATGGGAGTGACCTCTACCCGTCCGACTTTAACGCCGCCGTCGTACTCGAACATGTCCCAGTCGCCAGCCCAGAAATCAAACTGGCGAACTTCCGGCGCCGCACAGGAGGCGGGGTGGGTGTCTTCGGACAAAATGAGCCCGGAAGCAAGCGTCCTGCCCTTGGCATGTCCAGCGCTGCTGAAAAATACGATGACCAACAGGGCGAAAGCGCACGATGAAACAACCCGAAACATAGGGACCTTGACTACTCCTTCAATTGGATTTGAACTGCGTCCTCTTACGACATCTCGATTTGTGATCTTGTTTCAATGATCTTGTTTCAATGATCACGATCTCCTTTGGGCTGCCATATCCACGGCTGCGATCTCGATAGCAAATCGCGTATTTCACGCCCGCAGGTGTACCGATCCGCGTATCGTAATTTCGGAAAAAGGGCCCATCCGTGCAGCAGGAAAAGTGCCCCTGCCACACCGCTTAAAACTATCCGTCAAGCAGTCATTCCACTTCATTAATTTGCGTGTTTCAAAACGCCCCTAAAAATCAATCAAAATGACGGATTCAGGTCGTGCGCCCGTGCTCTTGTGGCTCCAAAGCCGCATTCTGAGCATAGCCGAGCGTCAATAACTTATAAAAACGGCCTTGGAATAATGGGTAAATATTGAAAGGCAAAAATCGAAAATCAACCTTCTTTTCTTAAATAACAACCTTGAGCTTCCCGGAGTCCCAACGGCATATCAAGTGCGGCAGTTCGGACATTCCACACGATGACGAACGCGATAGTTCATGATGCAGCCGGCTGCCTTCGGCGTACTGCTGATCAGGGTTCTTGAACGGCAGTCTAGATGAGAGCGCGATGAAGCGTTGGACATTTGCGGACATGGCTCCCCGCCTCGCGGGTCATGCGATCGCGGTCGATTCATTTCCAATAACGCATGGCAAAGGCTACTGCCAGCCGCGCCTTACAATGGCAGCATGGATCACCACGCCGTTGCAGCCATCAGCATTGCAGGTTCGTGCCTTGATGTGCTGGGAAGTCTCTACCTCGCTTACGACATATTAGGCGGCAAGCACGGGCCACTCCGGCTCCTCACCCGAATCGTTACCTATTCCATCGTGTTTGGAGTAGGCTACGGGCTTGGGCTCGGCCCGTTTTTTGGATTGGCCTCCGGCTTCGCTACAGGAGTCACCTCAGCCGTCGAGTTGAATCGCGCCGCGCGTGGGCTGGGGCATCACTCCATGCCTTGGGAGGCTTTGTTTAGCGCTATTCGGGGAGCGGCCTTCTCCTTTGGGCTATATCGAGAACTAGGAATAGCATTTGCCCTCGCCTTCGGACTTCTTATTACTGTGGGACAGATCTTCGCCTATTCTCGCGGCATTCGTCCCGCCCTCGACTATGCCACGACCGGACGGCCTCACCTGACGCGACGCCGCTTTCTTGGAACCTTCAACCGCACCATCGGTTATATCGCCTCGGCGTTGATTTGCAGCGCCTTCGTGCACCACGTCGATCACGCTCTCTTCTTTGCGCTGCGAGTCGGACTTGTGACCGGCCTTGTTACAGGGGTTGGAGCAACCCTGAATCCCTTTATCGAGTACTACGCGGACACGCTGCCGGAACGCCGCCTCGGAGCTTTCGGCATTGGCCTGATTCTCGTTGGCTTTACCTTGCAATCCATTCAATACTGGCTTGCGCTCTTTGACGTACGGCTGAGCTGAGACCGCTAAATTCTTTATGTTGTATTCATCAGGTGAGGCTATCAACCGTGAGCTTTGTGGAGGATTTCCACGCCGACTGAAACTGCTGGTCCACAAACTGAGCCTCCAATGCACGCCCTTCGGCCTTCAAGGATTCCCTCAAACCGAATAGAGATCTCGGGTTACGCGGATTGCGCTCCAGGTCATCCCTGAACACCTTTTCCGCCTCACGCGCATTGCCATTCAATAACAACACACCACCCAAGGATTCACGAACGGGGAAAAACCAGTCGGGAGGCTCGCCATATTTCAGCGAGTCCTGGATCGCTGCAGCCTCACGAAGATGGGAAACAGCGCCGCCAAAATTGTGCTTCGCCAGTTCAATTTTCGCGGCCAGAACATTCTCAGCAATCTTTAGAACGTCCTTCGCCTTGTTGTTCACTGGCATGTTGAAGATTGCGTCCGGAGGCGTGTTATGCTCGGCCTCGGCAACGGCTTTGTATTCAGTTTCAGCCTCGCCCACTCTGCCCTT
>Ga0070734_10000180_pt1 | contig 169498 bp, 153 predicted proteins | sample Coa_R1_8_FD_66444 | JGI IMG/M metagenome (GOLD analysis project Ga0070734, IMG submission 66444) | Surface soil microbial communities from Centralia Pennsylvania, which are recovering from an underground coalmine fire - Coalmine... | ecosystem: Environmental > Terrestrial > Soil >... | reverse complement strand
TCGCCCCCCTCTCATCGTAACTCGCGGCAGGCCTTTGCGGACGCTGGAGGTTTACTGCGAATTTTCCCCTGCCTCTCCTGATTGAAGGAATTCATTTACAATTCAGAGCTGCTGCAATCGATCCAATTTTGAGGAGAACCATGAAGAAGCTGTGGGCGTTGGCTCTGCTGCTGTCAGTTTGTTCTTTCTGCGTCGCCGACGATCAGGCGGCAAACGAATCGAAAGCTGCGGACCGCGTGCAGGCCGCGGCGGATGTGCTCAACGAAATTCAAGGCACTCCCGACAAGGGCATACCGCAGGAAATTCTGGGTTCAGCGCAGTGCGTGGCTGTGGTGCCGTCCATGCTGAAGGGCGGCTTCATCGTCGGCGCCCGTTACGGTCGCGGGTTGGCCAGTTGCCGCACGCCAAAAGGCTGGAGCGCGCCAGCATTCTTCATCGTAGAAGGCGGCAGCCTCGGATTTCAGATCGGCGGCCAGGCGATCGATCTGATCATGCTCATCATGAACGACAACGGCATGAAGAATCTGCTCTCGAGCAAGTTCGAACTGGGGGCTGATGCATCCGTCGCTGCCGGGCCCGTCGGACGCCATGCGGAAGGCAATACCGACTGGAAAATGCGGGCGGAAGTGCTCACGTATTCCCGCGCGCGAGGCGTATTCGCCGGTGTAACCTTGAATGGGGCTGCGATCAAGCAAGACAAGGACAGCACACGCGAGTTTTACGGGCACATGGTGACCTTCCCGGCGTCGCTGAAGGGAGAAGTGGACCCCCCTGCCGCTGCCAGCCCATTCCTCTCAACTCTGGCCAAGTGGGCGCAGGAGGCAGCGAAGTAGCGAATCAGGGGTTTGGGACCAGGCGCTGGAGATTCAGCTTTTCGGCTCCCCGCTGGTCTTTGTTTCCTGATCTCCATGCGGCGAGAACTGGAATACGCGGCGGCCTGGCCGTTCATCAAAATTCTGGGTATTCTGCCGCGACGACTTTCGCGCTTCCTTGCCATTGCGCTTGCCCAGGCGTTCTATCTGCTGCATGTCCGCCTGAGGCGTGTGGGCATGCGTAATCTCGAACTTGCCTTTCCGGAAAAATCTGAAGCTGAGCGCAAGCACATTCTGCGCGGAGTCTTTACCTCGCTGGGGCGCCAACTGGCGGAGGTCTGTCAATTTCCCAGGTATACGCTCAAGAACATCGATGAGATCGTGATCTACGATGGGCTCGAGAACTACGAAAAAGCTTATGCCCGCGCCAAAGGAGTGATTTTTCTTACTGCACACTTTGGCGGCTGGGAGCTTTCCGCGTTCGCCCATTCATTGCACGGGCACTGGCTGCATATCGTCATGCGTCCGATGGACAATGCATATCTGGACCGCCTGATCCAGAGCTACCGAACCATGCATGGAAACAAAACCGTCGCTAAAGACGACTTCGTACGCGGGCTGCTGGGAGCGATGCGGGCGGGCGAGACTGTTGGAATATTGATGGATACGAATATGACTCCGCCGCAAGGCGTATTCGTGAATTTTTTCGGCATCCCCGCGTGCACGGCAAGCGGGCTGGCCCGTATCGCTTTGCGCACTGATGCAGCCGTCGTTCCCGGGTTTACGATCTGGGATGAAGAACTGGGGAAGTATCGGCTTCGCTTCGATCCCGCTCTCGAACTGGTGAGGACTGGAGACCTGGAAGCCGATATCGTCGCTAATACGCAGAAGTTCACGAGAGTTATCGAAGAGTACGCTCGCAAATATCCGGAGCAATGGCTCTGGGTTCATCGCCGGTGGAAGACGCGTCCGGAAGGTGAACTGAGCTTGTACTAGCTGATCGGGGTAACCATCATGAGTGTCGAGCGAGAAGTCGCCACCCACTACACGCGAGGCTCCCTGCAAGAGCGGATTTTCGCCGCCCTCCAAAGCGCCGGCAACGCTCCCGCGAATTTGAAGCGAGAGGATCTGGGAGCTCTCGACAATCTCCACATCGGAGGCCAGGAGGCGACGGAAGACCTCGCCGGTCTGTTCGAGTTACGGCCTGGCATGCGATTGCTCGACATCGGCTCCGGCTTGGGCGGACCAGCGCGCCATTTCGCAAATCTCGGATGCGAGGTGACCGGAATCGATTTGACCGAAGATTTCGTCCAGACGGCATCCAGCCTCACGCGGCTGCTGAAACTCGATGACAGGGTGCAATTCCGTCAAGGCAGCGCGCTGGAAATGCCGTTTGAATCCGGGACGTTCGACGGCGCCTACATGATTCATGTGGGCATGAATATTCAGAACAAGTCGGGACTTTCCCGCGAGGTTGCGCGAGTGCTGAAACGTGGAGGACGCTTTGTAATTTTCGACCTCATGGGGCAGGAGGGGTCGTTTGCATTTCCGCAACCATGGGCAATCCGTGCCGAGATGAGCTTTGTTGCCCCATTGGACGATTACCGCGGCGCGCTCAAAGCGGCGGGCTTCCAGATCCATCACGAGCGCGACCGGCGTCAGTTTGCTCTTGAGTTCATGCAGAAAATGAAAGATCGCGCCTCCAACGGTGCGCCTCCGATTCTTGGGGTGCACGTGCTCATGGGAGAGCAGGCGCCACTCATGCTTCATAACGCCAACTCGGCCATCGCGTCGGGAGCACTGACTCCCATGGAATTGATGGCAAGTACGAATTGAAACGCCAAAGCACTCGTTTTGCGAGTAAGCCACAGAATTATTCTCTGTTGCAAAAAACTGAACACGCATTCGCCATTTTGTCAAAGAATTCGCGAACGGCATCGCCGGTGGAAAACCTGGGCGGAACACGAACCCGATTTGTGTTTAAATCGAATCAAGATGGTTAGTTTCTGGCCTTTGTGAGTGCCCCGCGGGATTCCTCCCGCGATACACTGATTTTTCCATTCCAATCTCAGGAGGATGCAGCGGATGTACGTTCTTTCCAGCATTCCGGCAACATCGCAAAACACATTGCTGAACCGCATCTTAAACGCGTTTTTTATGACTCTGGGATTGCTGTTCCCTTCTCAGGTGCTGATCGCACATCATGGACTGGCTCGATTCGATACGACCCATATCGTGGAAATGCAAGGAACGGTCACAGACTTCCAATGGATTAATCCGCACGCATATGTTTACGCCGACCTGGTTGACGCACACGGAAAGACGGCCAATTGGGCGCTCGAGTGCGGCAGCCTGGCAATGCTGAGTCGGTTTGGTTGGAGCCCCACTGTTCTTAAGCGGGGTGACAAGGTGAAGATCCGCGGTTTTGTCGCGAAGGATGGTACCCCATACATGTCATTGTCGCGACTTGAGCTGTCCAATGGTAAGGTGCTTCCGGGGTCTCCCTAGAAATGCCGGACATGCTGGCGTGGTGCCAATGGCTGCAAGAACACGGCGCAGGCAACTCGATTCGCCGATCTTTGTGGCTGTTTCCGGCGATTGAAACAATTCACCTCCTGGGAATGGCTACGTTGATTGCCACCGTGGGATTTTTTGACCTGCGGCTGCTAGGCTGGGCGATGCGCGAGGAACCGGTTTCCCAGCTCAGTCGTCGACTGTTGCCCTGGACATGGATTGCCTTCGCTGTGCAGGTTGTTACCGGCTCACTGCTGTTTTCATCGGAAGCCGTGAAGGTCTATCTCAATCCAGCGTTCCGCCTGAAACTGCTACTGATATTGCTCGCCGGCCTTCAGGCATTATTTTTCGAGTGGAACGTGCGCCGCAATGGCGAGCGCTGGAGTCAAGGCCTGGTGCCGATCTCTGCGAAGTTCGCCGCCTGCCTCTCGATCCTGTTGTGGATGGGTGTGGTCGCTGCCGGACGATTTATCGGGTTTGTTTAACAACCGGACGGATCGTCAGAACCGCCACTTCTTATTGCCCGAACGTCTTTTTGACCCGATCCTTCCCGGCGCCCGCGTCTGAAACCTTGACTTGGTCGACGGGACTGAGGCGAATAACGGCGGCTGCCGCGCTGTAACGCACTTTGGCATTCTTGTCGAAAAACAGAACTTCCACTTTAGGCACTAATGAATGGTCGCCGCGTTGAGCAATGGCTTCGACCGCGGCAGCGCGAACAATCCAATTCTTGTCGTAGGTGGCGTTCACCAGGGCCTTGGTGGTGGCGGGGTCGGGATCATTTGCCAAACGAGTTGCCGCGATGGCCCGCACAGGATTGGGGTCTTTCCTACGAATGGTGCGCCAGGCATCCCAGCCGATTCCAGCAAAAGGCACGTAGCCAATTCCTTCGGAAATGCCAATCCTCGCCAGTTCCTTGGGATTCTTTAGGGTGTCGACTTGTTGCGCGACGAGTCCGTCGCTCGATTTTCGCTCTCCCGTGAGCAAGTCGTAATAAATGCCGTATGCGGACGCACTGTCATTGAGCTCGGTCAGCGAGTGCGCGGCGGCCATCACCACCGGAATCTTTTTGTCGGCAAGCGCGTGCTGCAGTTGCGGGATCGATTCGGTGGCGTGCATTTTGCCCAGGGCGGTGGCGGCGGCAACGCGCACCTCCGGCTTGGGATCCTGCAGCGCATTTTCCGCCAATCTTCTCGCGTTCGCGTTGTTCTGGATCAAGCCGAGAGCGCGGATTCCGTTTGTCCGTATGCTGGTGCGCTTGGAAACAGAAGCGTTCTCCAGCATGGTCCAGGCTCGGTGTTTCGGGCTCTCGACATCCGAAGAGTCCTGCGCGCACGCTGAAAGGAAGGCGCCGGAACTGAGCAGGAGGCACATCAAGATTCGCAGGCAACATTTCATAGTCATGGCGCACCCCCGCATGCGGTGCCTACGCTAAGATGCCGGTCAGGCCAAAATTGTCACCTGTATCACGTCAAAAGCCGCTTCAGTCCTGAGATTCCGTCGGAATCCACCGTAGGTGCGCCAGTGACTGCCGGGGACTTCGGTCTCCAGTTGTCCGGCCCAGGCACCGCTTCCGGTAAAATTGTTGCTTCTATGGAAACTGTTATGAACTCTCCCACCGTGAATACCGCTCCAGCCACCCTCGACCACATTGCCGAACTCGAACGCAAGTATCTGCTCCACACCTACAACCGTTACCCAGTCGTGCTGGCACGGGGGAAGGGTGTCTTTCTGTGGGATACGGAGGGTAAGCGCTACCTGGATTTCGTCTCCGGGCTGGGGGTAAATGCGCTCGGACACTCGCATCCCCGCATCGTGAAGATGATTCGTGACCAGGCGGCGAAGCTGCTGCACGTTTCCAATCTCTATTACCACGAATACCAGGGACCGCTCGCTGAGAAGCTGTGCACGCTTTCGGGTCTCAACCGGGCGTTCTTCTCCAACAGCGGGACCGAAGCCATTGAGGGCTCCATCAAGCTCGCCCGTTTAGCAGGACATCGCGCTGGGGGCGATGCCAAGTGCCGGCTCGTCGCACTGGAAGGTTCTTATCACGGCCGGACTTTCGGCGCGCTTTCTCTGACGGGACAGGACAAGCATCGCAAAGGCTTCGAGCCCATGCTCGAAGGCGTAACTTTTGTAAAGCAGAACGACCTGGAATCTCTGCGCGGGGCCGTCAATGACAATACTTGCGCGATCGTGCTGGAACCGATTTTTGGTGAAGGCGGCATTTACGAGTGCACGCCGGAGTTTTTGCAGGAGTGCCGCACCCTCGCAGATCGCCACAAGGCAGCGCTTATCTTCGATGAGATCCAGTGCGGCCTCGGACGCACCGGAACTCTGTTCGCATTCCAGAGTTTCGGGGTCACCCCGGATATTGTGGCTATCGCAAAGCCCATCGCAGCGGGACTGCCGCTGGGTTCATTTATCGCAAAAGAGGAATTCGCGTCTGCAATTTCTCCGGGTCAACATGGAACAACTTTCGGGGGCGGCCCGCTGGTGTGCCGGATAGCGTTGGAATTCCTGGCGATCGTGGAAGAAGAGAAGTTGCTCGAAAACGTGAACCGGGTCGGGGCTTATCTACAGCAGGAATTGAATGGACTGGTAGGCAAATGTGCTGCGGCCATCGCCGTTCGCGGCCGTGGATTCATTCAAGGAATTCAGCTGGACATTCCCGCTCGCCCGATTGTAGACGCTGGTCTCGCCGAAGGCGTCCTGTTCAACGCCACCCAGGATACCGTCGTTCGCTTCCTGCCTCCTTACCTATTGGAAGAGAAGCATGTGGATAAAGGAATTCGCGTGCTGAAGAAACTGCTCGGGAAAAACCGAAAGGCGGCTGCCTGAAAACCCGCGACGCCGAACAGGCACAGGGTTCGGCGCTCGGCTTCAGGTTCTCACCTCTGAAACGCTGAAACAGTCCGGCGCAATCGTAAGCAGAAAAAGGGGGGAGCCGAAGCTCCCCAAAGTGAAGCGACAGAGGCGTTATTCACTTACATAGAATCCGGCTGCCGGGAAAAAGTTGTCCTTTTACGTAAGAATCCCGGTCGGGAACTGAACGTCCGTAACCCGCGGTCTATGATTAAAGTGCAAATGAAGGAGGATGAGCAGTTTTCCCCATCTGGCGCCCCCGGATTGAGCAAGGGCGTGGAGGAGTGCTGGATTGATTTCGCTGGCGCCCGCATGCGCTATTTGCGCGCCGGCTCGGGACCAGCCCTGATCCTGCTGCACGGACTGCTTGGTTATTCCTTCTCGTGGCGATACGCCCTTCCTGCGCTGGCTCCCTATGCCACGGTTTACGCACCGGACCTGCTGGGCGCAGGATTTTCTGACCGCCCCAGGGGCATCGACCACTCGATGCGCGGAACCGCACTTCGCGTGGTTGAGTTTGCCGAACGCATGGGATTGTCCGAATTCGATCTCTTGGGCACATCGCGTGGTGGCGCCGTGGCGATGTGTACGGCCGCTGAATTGCTCAAAAGGAATACGCCAAGGGTGCGAAAGCTCATCTTGGTGTGTCCGGTAAATCCTTACTCTGCCCACGGCAGGAGACTTGCACCATTTTTTGGCACGCGTTTTGGCGCCGCCGCGTTCCGGTGCACTTTGCAGAGAATACCTTCATCCTTTTCGTACTTTTATAGACGGCTGTACGCCAATCGAGCAAAGATTCCAGCCGGAAGCCTGGAAGGTTACGAAGCGCCGGTGGCGATTCCAGGATTATTCGAGCATGCCCTCAGCGTCGTGACGACCTGGACGGCAGATCTGCAACAACTCGAAGCTCTGCTGCCTAAACTCGCTTCCATTCCCACGCTACTGGTGTGGGGGAGCGAAGATCCGGCTGTGTATCTCTCCTCGATGGATCCCTTGTCGCGCTACTTCCCCAACTCGCAGAAAATCGTCTTCCCGGGCATTGGTCATTTGCCCTACGAGGAATGTGCGGAAGCGTTCAATCAGGCCCTGATAAACTTCCTGTCACACCCTTGACGACCTCGCTTGGCGGTCGTGGATTGGCTCAGTATCGAGATTGGGAGCGCGCTCCCCTTCATACTTTCGGTGTTTACTTTTTTCCCCACTTATATGGTGATCGACGGCAAAGGAATCATTGAGCGACGGCTGCAAGGCCTGGACTCGCACGCGACAGTAGTTCACACGCCGAAAGAAGCTCTGGCCCAGATGCCGGAGTTGGAAGGCGAAGAGCGCAAATGAGAGGGCTCGCGCGGAGAACGCACTCTCGCCCATGAACCATTCTCTCCTCGACATCTTGCGCGGTGCGATCGCCCATTACGGATATTGGGCAGTCGGCGGAACACTATTGCTGGAAAACGCCGGAGTTCCTCTCCCCGGAGAAACCGTTCTTCTCTTGGCAAGCTTCCTGGCTTATTCCGAACAGGATCTGCAATTGCCTTGGCTGATCGCGGTGGCAACACTCGCCGCAACACTCGGGGACAATCTCGGTTATGCGCTCGGCCGTCATGGCGGACGGCCGCTGCTGGAGCGCTACCGCTCCTTGTTCCGCATTCAGCAGGGCACGCTAGTCCGCGGCGAAAACCTGTTTACCCGCTATGGCCCGCTTACGATATTCTTCGCGCGTTTCGTTTTTGGCTTGCGGATCATCGCCGGACCCTTGGCCGGAGTCCTCCGCATGCCCTGGCGCAGGTTTCTCCTCTTCAACTTGTTGGGCGCTGCCGTCTGGGTGGTCACAATCTCGGGCGTTGGCTACCTCTTCGGGCGGCATTGGAGCCGGCTCGAGCAGAATATCAAGCGCATTGATGTCGCACTGGCCATTGTCGTTGCGCTGATTGCGGCCTTCCTATGGTGGCGCAATCGGCGCGTTTCCGCACCCGGGCATCCGCCGAGTTAATGCAGGCAGTTCTTCCCCAACAGAGAATCGTTCCCGCGACTTATAATTCCCCAATCGCAGAAACTGCACGCTCGGGGGCAGTTGTGTCGGTAAGGTGGGAAAAACTCGGCTCTGTCCGGGCCGCAAATTCGGACAGCCAATTGACTTAGGAGGAATGCATGAAAAAGATCCTTGGATTAACCCTGCTGGTCCTGGTCACGGTTCTGCTGACGCTCGCAATCACAGCGGCGGCAGCGCCCAAAGCTCCCTCAGCCCTGCCGGCTCCAAGCGTGGCCGCCCTTCCTGCTCCTGCGCCGGTTGCGGCATTGCCGGACGCGGACGACCATCCGCACATCCGAGCCGCGCTCGAAGCAATGCGGAATGCCAAGCATGAATTGGAAACGGCAGCACATGATTTCCACGGCCATCGCGTGGAATCTCTGAAGCATCTCGATGCCGCCATCCACGAAGCCGAAATGTGCGAACGCGAAAAGTAAAGATTCCCATCTCCAACAGCAAAGGCAGCGCCTTCGCGCTGCCTTTTTTGTGCTCGAAAACTCATCCCGGTCTAGTCTGGGCCGATGGTGTACCCGATCGAGGCGCCCACGCGGAGGACATTGTTCGACGTGAAATCCGCCGTGTTGTTATTGATCCAGTAGTAATGCGCCTCTGGACGGATAAACGCGTGGTGCCAGAAGTAGTACCGAAGGCCGCCACCCAGATCGACCAGGAAGTGATTGGAACTGGTGTAGTTGATGCAATTGAAATAGCTGCAACTGTATGTGCCGCTATAGAACCGCGTGCTCTGCCATCCGATGCCCCCCATGAGGTCAAGGCCGGCTTTCTTTCCTATTTTCGGCTGGTAGACGCCATTGAAATCGAAAAGAATAGGACGATAGGGAATGCCGCCGACCCCGCCGTACGTCCCCTGGCTGCCCCGCCATGCCACATCAAACCCGATACCCATCCGCTTGTGAAAGATCACATCGGCGCCAAGGTTCGGATATAGACCGCTTTTTTCCGGACACCCGGTGTTGAAGTTACATTGCGCCGCTCCCGGGGACATCACCGTTCCGAAGCCAATCATGGCATCGCCTTGTTGGGCGGAAGCAAACGCCACTAGTAGCAGGGGAAGCGACAATACGATGGTCACTAAAGCAGACTTTCTCAAAGGACCCTCCTGTCGATCGATTGTCTCAGATGAGGCAGCCAATCCGTGTTTGATGCGGCAACAGTCCGGCATGCTCACCTTAATTTTGCGCTGCAGAACTCGCCTGTGTGCAGTAATAACCTAAGAACCCGCCTCGCAACAATAAGTTGCATGAATACTATGGCAAAGTCAGCAAGGCATTGCCAACTAGGAACGCCTCGACGAGAAACTACCGCCCCCACGCAAGACGTGATCGATCGCAATGGGTCCAGCGCCCATGAAAATCAGTGCAAACGCGAGAGCCGCCAGAGCCAACGGAAACTCGTATCCGGGGGCTTCGTGCGACCCCAGCAATCCATTGTGCCAATGCACTTTCCAGATGGCGACGGCGAGATTGATGCACACGGCAAACGCCGCCGGGCGGGTAAAGAAACCGAGCAAGATCAAAATGCCGCCCAGAAATTCAGTGAACGACGAAACGTATGCCAGCCATGCGGGCAAGCCCAAACTCGCCACAAACTGAGCATGATGATGCAATCCGCCAAATACTTTGTGATAACCATGCGCCAGCATAATGACGCCGAGCGCCAGCCGCATCACCAGTAAGGCCAGAGGCTGCAACCGATCGAGGTAGCGCACACCAGTCCCCCTCTACAAAGCGTATATGATCCGGCATGTGTGCCGGAGTACCTAAGCTTATCCGTATGCCATTCCGGCACTCGGACTCCCAAACTGCCGCAATCGTTTCCCACGGGGACTGCGTCGGTAAACCTAGAGAATCCTTTGACTTCCACTCTCGGCATAGTACCTCCGTACCGTCTCTAGTACTTCAGTTACCGTGTGTCCGGTGACTCGTTAGGGCACTCGGGCCCTACTCAACTAATTGTGGTTAAGACCGCGCGTACACACAACATATAGACGAAGCCGCCAGGCTGCAATTTCCTCATTCCATAAAACCCGCAAAAAACCCAAGAAAACGCGGGGATTCGCCGTGAGCCGGGGCTTTTCCGGGCTGATATATGCTCAGGACACCAAAAGCCCTGAGTGCGATTTGCCGATGGGAGTTGTGGGCATTTCACGATGGCTTTTGCGCCAGAGATCAGGCGGGAAGCTGGCAGTGGGAGCAAACGGAACTATGGCCGACTCGCGAGAGGTGATGAACATTCGCCAGGCGTCGCAATATCTGGGCGTGAGTCCCGACACGCTGTACAAGTACGTCGGCGAGCAGAGAATTCCCGCGTTCAAGCTGGGCAATCGCTGGCGCTTCAAGAAGTCGCGCCTTGATCAATGGATGGAAGAGCAGTCGAGTGAAATGGAACCGCAGCCAAAACGGAAACCGAAAGCGGCGACCAAGGCTGCGGGGCAGATTTAAGTAAACAAGACGCGGCCGGTGCGGCCGCGCCACATAAAGGTGGGCACATGTTTGGATTCGGATCGAAGTCGATTGTTGGTCTGGACGTAGGCTCCTCCAGTATCAAGGCGGTCGAGCTTAAGAAAAAGGGCGGGCAGATCGAAGTCGCGCACCTCGGACTCGAACCGCTGGCTTCCGACATCGTGGTCGACTCCATGATCGTCGACTCGGGCACGGTTTCCAGCGCGATCTCCAAGCTGTTCCTGGATAACCAGATCAAGACCAAGGCTGTGGCCACCGCGGTGAGCGGACACTCCGTCATCGTGAAGAAAATCTCGTTGCCCTCGATGAGCGACCAGGAACTGGCCGACACCATCGAGAAGGAAGCGGCCCAGCACATTCCTTTCGATCTTGCCGACGTGAGCCTCGACTATCAGATTCTTTCCGACGAAGTCGGCACCCCACAGATGGACGTGCTGCTGGTCGCGGTGAAGAAGGACAAGATTCTCAACTACACCAATGTGCTCTCGATGTCAGGCCGTACTCCGGCGATCGTCGACATCGATGCCCTCGCGCTGCAGAACTGCTACGAGTACAACTACCAGCCGGCTCCAGGACAGGTCGTGGCGCTGCTGAATCTGGGCGCCAGCGTCATGAATATCAACATCGTTAAAGGCACCACGCCGCTGTTCCCGCGCGACGTCAGCGTGGGCGGGCATCAGTACACCGACTCGTTGCAGAAGGAACTCGACTTGAGCTTCGACGACGCGGAAGCGCTCAAGCTGGGCCGCAAGGTCGGCACCGTCAGCGAAGATGCCAAGCAGCCGATCCTGCAGCAGGTGACCGAGATTATCGTTCTGGAAATCCAGAAGACGTTCGACTTCTTCCGCGCCAGCGCCGCCGGCGAGCATATCGAGAAGATCTATCTCGCGGGTGGTTCTTCGAAAGTACCGGGACTGGTGGAAGCGCTGCGCCAGGAGTTCTCGATGCCGGTGGAACTGTTCAACCCGTTCCAGCGCGTCGTGCCGCCCGCCGAGGGTTTGGGCGCTGAACTGGTGGAGCAGAACGCGGGCCAGATGGCAGTCGCGGTGGGCTTGGCCCTGAGGAGCTTTGAATCTCTATGATCAAAATCAATCTTCTCGAAACAGCCAAAGGTAAGAACAAGCGCGGCGGCGCGAGCGTGTCATTGCCCACCATGGAAATGGGCGATATGGGCTCGCCCAAACTGAAGGTTCTGGTCGTGGTGGTGCTCGCGGGATTGTTCAATCTCGGCTACTGGTACCGGCTCGATCATCAGGGTAAAGCCATCGCCGTCAAGATGGACGAGGCCCAGAAGAAGAACCGGGAACTGGCGGATGTGAAGGCGAAGTTCCTGGAGCGGCAGAGCCAGGCCAATCTCTACAAGCGCCGCGTGGACGTCATCGACGGATTACGCGCCAACCAGACTGGTCCCGTGAACCTGCTGGCCATGCTGGGCGAAACCGTCAACAACACCGAAGCCGTCTGGCTCAGCAAGATGGATGCGACCGGTCCTACGGTGAAGTTGGAAGGAACGGCGCTGTCCACCGATGCGGTGGCCAATCTGATTGCGAACCTGCAGAAGACGGGATATTTCAAGGCGGTTGAAATCGACGAGACGTACCAGGACGAACAGATCAAAGAGATGCAGGCCTTCCAGTTCACCTTGAACTGCGAAAAAGGCGGGAAGTCGTAAGAGGCTAACTTATGGCGATGAATTTCAGTGAACTGTCGGGCATCAAGCAGTGGGGAGCGGTGATCGCGGGCGGTTTAGTGGTCACAGCGGCGCTGTACTTCACCGTGTTCAAGAGCCAGAACGAAAAGAACGCGGCGTCCCAGCACGCGCTCGAAGACAAGATCCGGGAAAACAACGAACTCGAATCCTACCGGCCCAAGCTGAAGCAGATCGAGCAGCAGCTGGCCGAGTTGAAGCAGCAGTTCGAGATCGAGCAGCGCATTGTGCCCGACGAGAAGCAGATCGACACCTTCATGACCATGATGGATGGCGAAGCGGTAAAGGCTGGCATCGAACTGCGACGTTACAAAGCTCTGGACGTGAAAAGTCAGCAGTATTACAGCGAGGTCCCGTTCTCAATTGAAGCGGACGGCCCGTATTACTCGATGCTGAATTTCTTCGACCGAGTGAGCAAACTGGAGCGAATTGTCAACATCGGGGACCTGCTGGTCTCTACTACCAAGAATCCGGCGGGCGCAAAGACCAAGCATCAGTATCAGTATGCGCCCAACGAGAGTGTAATCGCGTCGTTTACGGCGACCACTTATTTCAGTCACGATGCGCAACCGTCCGCGGCCCCCGGGGCAAAACCCGGAATGCCGGCGGCGAAGTAGGACACCTATGAAGACGGCGATGAAGCTGACAATAGGCATTCTGGCAACCTCAATCATGATGACGGCGTCTGCGGCACTGGCGCAGAACGTCGACGCCATCGATAACGCGCGCAGCGTCGCCAAATCGCTGCAGACCAAAGAAACCGCTGACACCAATGCCGCACTCGATGCGTCGAATGGGTCCAGCACCGCGAAGCCAGCCCCCGGTGCTCCCGCGCCGGACGTGAAGCCCGCGGTCATTCCCGGCGCTACCTCGACGGCATCGGCCGCGAAACCGGCCGCAAAGGCCGATTCAGCTGCTTCCGCGGCTGCTGGTGAGCTGCAACGAGTCAATGTGATCCAGGGCGCCGACAGTGTCCGCATCGAGATGATCGCCAGCGGATCGGTGACTCCCAAGGTCAGCAAGCTAACCGGTCCTGATCGTGTGCTGGTCGAGCTTCCGGAGACCGCCGACGCCAGCCCGCAGAATCACATCACCTTCGGCAGCGCCGGAGTAAAAGGCGTGCGCATCGGCCACAACGGCAAAAATCCGCCGACGACCAGCGTCGTCGTAGATCTGGAAAAAGCCTGCACCTACGAGTTGACGCCCAGCGGATCGGGAAAGTTCCTGCTCACGCTGCATACCGATATGGCGGCAAAGAGCGCTCCGGCCCCGGCGGCGAAGCCCGCGCCCGCGAGCCCGAGCGTCGCAAAGAATGCCGCGCCAGCGCCTGCGAAGACTACACCGGCGGCAGCTTCCAAACCGGCAGAAAAGCCCGTAGTCGCCAAGGCGACGCCAATGGCTCCAAAGGCTGCTCCGGCCAAGCGTGTCACGGCAAAGGCTGTTCCTGCCAAGGCTGCTCCGGCAAAGACAGTAGTCGCTGCCAAGGAACAGCCGAAAGCGGCTCCTGCGGTTGCACCCAGCACCGTTGCGTCGGACGCCACGCCGGAGAAGAAGCCCGAACCGAAGAAAGAGGAAGACAAGAAATGGGCGATGAATGGAAAGCGTGATCCTTTCTTCAGCCCCGTCGTTCAGCAGGGCGGTTCCGGCTGCTCGACCGGCAAGAAGTGCCTGGAGATCGGCAACATCAATTTGCGCGGTGTGGTGAAGTCCGACAACGGCTTCATCGCTGTCGTTACCAACAATTTGAACAAGGCGTACTTCCTGCGGGAGAACGACCCCGTGTTCAACGGCTACGTAGTCAGAATCACCGGGGACTCTGTCGTGTTCTCCGAGACGGTGCAGGACAAGCTAGGCAAGTCGTTCACTCGCGAAGTCGTGAAGCGTATCTTTACGCCGGCAGTTTAATAAGGCGGCCACCCGAAATGTTCGGGAGCCGGCAACTAAGTTCCAAGAAGCACACACGGGCTTAAGCCCCGTGGGTTGGGGAGAGGCGAAATGCGAAAGCAACAGCAGACAATGCTGGTAGCGTTGCTGGTCTTAGTCGTAGCAGTGGTGGCTGCGGCCGCCCAGACACCGAGCCAGCTGGAACGAGTCAACGTAGTCCGGGGCACGGACGACATCCGGGTCGAGATGAGCGCCAACGGCGTGGTCACGCCGAAGCTGAGCGCACTCGACTCGCCGGCGCGCGTGGTGGTGGATCTTCCCGCCACCGTCATGGCCAGCGGTCAGCACCACATCGACGTGGACGCTGCCGGAATCAAGGGCGTACGCATCGGTATGGATGGACGCACGCCCCCGACTACCCGCATCGTCGTCGACCTCGACAAAGCCTGTAAGTATGATCTGACGCCGGGGCCTGCGGGAAAGCTGGTCCTGACTCTGCACTCGAATGTCATCGCCCGGGCTGCGGCCGACAAGCCTGCTGCCGTCGAAGACAGCGGAGCCTCGGCACACCCCATGTCTCCGTTCTCGCCGCGCGTGATGGATGTGCGTTCCGCGTCGCCGAAGGCTGACACAGTTCCCGCCACCAAGCCCAGCGCGGACAATTCCGTGGCGCCCAACGATTACGTCTTTGTTGAGCCTTCCTATCAGGCCAAAGCGGACACCTCAAAAACTGCGGCGCAGAATGATGCCGAGCCGGCCCAGCGCGCCCAAAATGCCGCCGAGCGCTTCGCCGACAAAACTGCCGCCGAACTGCTGCCCGTCAGCATGAACGCTTCCCAAGCCCAGGGCCAAGCTCCGGCCATTCAGCCCGCGGTCAATCTGGCTGCCGAGCAGAAGGCCCAGGCTGGTCAGGCACCAGCTTCGGCCGGCCCGAAGTACACGGGCGAGCCGATCTCGGTCAACTTGAAGGATGTTGACCTGAAAGACTTCTTCCGCCTCATTCACGAAATCAGCGGATTGAACGTTGTGCTCGATCCCAATGTGCATGGCACGCTGACCATTGTGCTCGATGACGTGCCGTGGGATCAGGCTCTCGACATCGTGCTCAAGAACAATGACCTGGCTCGCGAACTGGAAGGCAATGTTCTCCGCATCGCAACCGTAGACACGCTCAAGCACGAAGCCGATGCCCGTCGCGCCCAGATCGAATCCGAAGCGCTGGCCGTCGAGAAAGTCTCTGTCACCCGTTTCCTCAGCTACGCCAAGGCGAAGGATGTCATCATGACGGTGAAGAAGTTCCTTTCGCAACGTGGCGACGTAGTGGCGGATGACCGCACCAATGCGGTCATCGTCAGTGATATCCCGAAAGTGATTCCAGTGATCGATCGCCTGCTCACGCAGCTTGACCGCAAGACGCAGGAAGTAGAAATCGAAGCGCGCGTCGTGGCCGCAACCCGGCAGTTCGCGCGCGATATCGGCACCCAGCTCGGATTTGGCTGGGGCAATGGGCACAGCGCCATTGGCGGCAACCAGCAGGCGGGCAGTTCCCCGACCACCGTCAACGGCCTAACACCCGGCTACATCACTTTGGCAGGCAACAACTCGGGGTCGACCATTCCGCTGTTCTCGAACCTGGGCTCAACCTCGCCCACCAGCGGTTTCAGCTTCGTCAACGCCAGCAACACCGTGCGCATCGATGCCATCCTCTCGATGGCCGAATCACGCGGCTTGCTGAAAGTGCTGTCCCGTCCGCGAGTGGTGACCCAGAACAATATCCAGGCCCTGGTGAAGCAAGGCGTGCGCGTGCCGATCGTGACGCAAGCCCAATTGGGTGGACCTCCGACCGTCACCTACGTCGATGCTTTCCTGCGCCTGACCGTTACCCCGCAGATCACTTCGGAAAACACGATCTTCCTGAACGTGGACGTGGAAAATACCACGCCAAACTTCGGTCAGGAAGTGCAGGGCAACCCTGAACTCATCACCCAACAGGCGACCACGCAAGTGCTCGTCACCGATGGCGGCACGGTCGTGATCGGCGGCGTGATCCAGACGCAGAACTCAATCAACGTGACCCAGGTACCGCTACTCGGGAACCTGCCGATCCTGGGCAACCTGTTCAAACACACTCAGGTCAACACTTCCAACCAGGAGTTGATCTTCTTCATCACGCCGCGAATCATTCAGACATAGTCTGACTCGCAGCAAGATGGAAATTCGACCGCCGGCCCGAAGAACCTGTCGAGCCGGCGGTTCTGTTTTGTAAGACTGAAATCGCGGGGTTAATGGCCAATTCCCCCGCGTCTCTCGGGCTCATTTTGCGGAATCCATACTCAAAGTGGGTCTTGAACCGCGCGACCGTGCCCTTTGGACCTACGGCCCAGCCATTGGTACCCTCAAATGCGACTGCATTCAGGTTAAGCTTGTCACTGCGCCGCCAGTGAGCCCCCCTGTCGATGCTGATATCGGTTCCATTGGGCCCGACGGCCGCAAAATCTCCATAGGAGAACGAAGCCACCGCCGACCGAAAGCCGCCTGGCTGCGTCTCCGCCAGACTCCACGTCTTGCCTGCATCATGGGAGTAGACAGCCACGTTCTTGTTATCATCCGGTCGTTTGTAATCCCCCCCGACGGCCACCAGGTCGTTCGGACCACCGCAGGCAATGCTGAAGACTCCGCGGGAGTCTGTACCCCCGCCGATCGGTGTTTCAGTCACGGTCCAGGATTGACCTCCATCGGTAGAACGGAAGATGCGCGCCGCCGGACCGCCCGTTCCGAACAGCATCCCCTCGCTGCAGAGCGCAATAATCGTCCCGCTGGCTGCAAAGGCGCCTTCTTTCGGCAGTGCCGGCGGCATTTTGTCCTGCGGCAGTTCCGACCAATGTTGGCCGTCCAGCGTTTGCAGAACGACGAATTTGCCGTCCACCGGATCGCCTACTGCGACACAGTGCTCTTCGGAATCGCAGGCCATCGAGTCGAGAAAGAAGCCCAGCCGCTTATCCGAGTATTGCAGTTGCCAGTTTTTTCCGCCGTCGGTCGTCTTGTAGATCCGCGACTGCCCCTGATCGCCAATCGACATAACGTAGGCTTCATTTGCGCTGAAGGCCTCTACGTCCCGGAAATCCAGGGTACTTGCTCCAGCCACCGGGATTTGCTGCCACGTGTTCCCGTCGTCGATCGACCGCAAGATGGTCCCGTTCGATCCCGACGCCCAGATCAGATCATGCAATTGGTCGTTCTTGCCCGGCGCAAGAATTACGCTGACACCCCGGAGGTTGGTGTCTGCTCCCGCAGTCTGCACAGACCACCATGACCCAGCATTGCTGAGAACTAACAATAGAAAAGGAAGGAAGAACACGGCGAAGATTCTACCGCACAGTTGCGCGCGAGCCGTTGAAGCTAACGTGTACCCTCGGGATGAAGACACGTCTCGAACCACTGGTACACTGGCGTCACATGGATCACAAACTCCGCCAGACCAGCCTTCGTGATCATCTCGCGACCACCCGCTTCGATGCTCTCCTGGTGAGCCATCTTCCGAATATCCGCTATCTTTGCGGTTTCACCGGCAGTGCTGGACTTCTACTGATGGAAGAACGTGGAAGCACATTCTTCAGTGACTCCCGCTACGACATCCAGGCGCACGAGGAAGTCCGGGATGCGAAAGTGGTGATTGGGACAAAAGCCCCGATACAATCGTTAGCCGATTTCCTTCAAAAGCGCCGCAAGCCATCGCGGACCTCCATCCTCGGAATCGAAGCGGACCACTTCACTATCTCCGAACGGAAGACTTTGGCGCGCTTGCTCCCGAAACGCATTCGCCTGAAAGATGCTCCCGCCATCGTGGAACGCTTCCGCCTGGTGAAAGACAACGACGAACTGAACGAAATCCGCGCTGCGGTCAATTTGGGAGCAAAGCTGTTTGACCGTACGCTGCAAGTTCTGCGCCCCGGAATCAAAGAAGTCGAAGTCGCGGCGGAAATGGAGCTTTTCGCCCGCCGCGCGGGTGCTGAGAAGATGTCGTTCCCCACCATCATCGCCGCTGGAGCCCGATCGGCATTGCCCCATGGACGTGCCTCGACACAGCCTATTCCCGCTCGCGCATTCGTGGTCTGCGACTTCGGTGTTATACTCGCTGGTTATTGTTCGGACCAGACCCGGACCGTCTGGGTGGGCCCCGTTTCGGACGACGCACGCCGTCCATACGACGCGGTGCGGCAAGCGCAGCAAGCTGCCATCCAAGCCGTCCGTCCCGGAGTTCGCGTAGGAGATGTAGACTGCGCAGCCCGGTTCGTGCTCGATGAGGCCGGATATGGCAGGTACTTCACCCATTCCACCGGCCATGGCGTAGGGTTGGAGATTCATGAAGCCCCGCGCGTCGGGAGCGGCCAGACCGAACTCCTCCGGCCGGGGATGGTGATTACGATTGAGCCTGGGGTATACTTCCCCGGAAAGTGGGGCATCCGTATCGAGGATATGGTTGCGGTCACCGAAACGGGTTGCGAGGTATTGACCCCCACGAGCAAGGATTTCTTAGCTGTTTAGCCTTCTTTCTGGCTATCGAAATGGGGAGCCGGGCGAAACCGAAGCCCGGCTTCTTCGCGCTCATACCCGGGCGCCGCGGCAAGGCAGTCCCACCGTACTCGAATGAACTTAAAAGAGCTGAAAGAACTCATTGAGTTCTTAATTGAAAAAGAGATCGCCGAGTTCGAACTTGAACGCGGCGATGTGAAGGTCCGCATCAAGCGTGCCGGCGAACACACCGTGGTCCATACGCACGATCCGCGGGTTTTCGCTGTTCCTGCCGCGCCGCCTGCTGCCCCGATCCTGGGAGCCGCGCCCGTCGTGGTTGCAACGGCCGGCGCTGCGGCGCCCGCCGAACCGCCTGCGCCGAAACAAGAAGATCTCCACATGGTGAAGTCCCCGATCGTGGGGACATTCTATGAAGCGCCATCGCCCGGCGCCCCTCCGTTCGTGAAGGTTGGCGACACCGTGGAAAAGGGCCAGGTCCTCTGCATCGTCGAAGCCATGAAGCTGCTCAATGAGATTGAATCGGACTTTGCCGGAGAAATCGTGAAGAAACTGGCGAGCAACGGCCAACCCATCGAGTATGGCCAGGAACTGTTCGCTATCCGGCCAAAACAGTGATGATGGAACCCTCGGGCGCGCACCTCGCGCGCCCTTATTGTGTTCAGTGGAATCAACCGGGATGGAAGTGCTCCCGTCAGTCGTAGTACTGAGAGCTGACGGCTGAGAACTGAAAGTTGTTCTTTCATGTTCAAGAAGATCCTGATCGCCAACCGAGGAGAGATCGCCCTGCGCGTGATCTGCGCGTGCAAGGAGCTGGGCATCCGTACGGTCGCCATTTACAGCGAAGCGGATCGCCTTTCCCTGCCAGTTCGCTTCGCCGACGAAGCGATTTGTATTGGGCCGCCGCAGCTGGCGCAAAGCTACCTCAACATCCCTGCGGTAATCAGCGCCGCCGAAATTGCCAATGTCGACGCCATTCACCCCGGCTACGGCCTGTTGGCCGAAAACGCCAACTTCGCCGAAGTCTGCGAGACCAGCGGGATCAAATTTATCGGCCCTCGCCCGGAAGTCACGCGCCTCATGGGCGAAAAAGAAAAGGCCCGTGCCGCCATGAAGCAGGCGGGCGTGCCGATTCTTCCCGGATCCGACGGGATCATCGCCTCCGAGGGCGAGGCAATTGAATGGGCGAAACAGGTCGGCTATCCGGTCATTATGAAAGCCTCCGCCGGAGGCGGCGGACGCGGCATGCGCATCGTCCGCAACGAAGAAGAACTTCCCGGCCTGTTCAAGGCCGCCTCCTCTGAGGCGGCAGGTGCCTTTGGCAACGGCGATCTCTACATGGAGAAATATGTGGAGCACCCCCGCCACATCGAATTCCAGGTCCTCGCCGACGAGCATGGAAACGTGGTCAGCCTCGGCGAACGCGAGTGTTCGATCCAGCGCCGCCATCAAAAGCTGCTGGAAGAATCACCCTCGACCCAGGTCACGCGGGAATTGCGCGCCGAGATCGGCGAGGTTCTCTGCAAATCGCTCGCAAAGATCGGTTATTGGAACGCCGGGACCATTGAGTTCCTGATGGACAGGAACAAGCAGCTGCACTTCATCGAGATGAATACGCGCATCCAGGTCGAACATCCGGTCACCGAGATGGTCACCGACGTCGATCTGGTGAAGAGCCAGATTATGATCGCTGGTGGCGCGAAGATGAGTGACGTGCTCATGGGCCCGATCGTCCACCGCGGCCACTCGATCGAATGCCGCATCAACGCCGAGCATCCCGAGAAGTTCACGCCCTCGGCGGGAAAGATCACTGCCTTCCATCCGCCGGGAGGAACCGGAGTCCGCATCGACACCGCCGCCTATGCCGAAGGCGTGATCCCGCCCTATTACGATTCGCTGATCGCGAAACTGGTGGTACGTGGTAAAGACCGAGGCGAAGCCATCTCCCGCATGTCACGCGCCCTGGAGATGTTCATGGTCGAAGGCGTCTACACGACAATCCCGCTGCACCGCAAAATTCTCGCCGACCCGGATTTCCGCGCCGGAAATTTCGACACGGGATTCATCGAGAGATTTCTGACCAAGAGCGGCAAAGTGTAGGGGCGGCCGCATTCGTCCGCCCCGCGAAGCGCAGCGACGCGTTCCGGCCTACAGAAGTATTCCCAGCAGTTGCGGACTTGCCTAAAACCCATCAGAATCTCTGCCATGAAGGCGTGGCAAATTTTTGCCGCTGGCATCGCAGTGCTGATCGCTGCACTACTGCTGCCATCGTACGAGCCCTTGTTAGCGGGGCTAGCGGCCGTCGTGATGTCGGGCGCGTCCCCGGCATTCTCGATGCCGTGGCTTCCAGAAAGAAAGCTATAATGACCCGCACGCATGGCGCTCATCCCCGGCACAAAACTAGGGCCCTATGAAGTCCGCTCTCCGCTCGGATCGGGTGGGATGGGCGAAGTCTATCGCGCAGTCGACACTCGCCTCGACCGCATCGTCGCCATCAAAATCCTGCCAGAGCATCTTTCCTCGAATCCTGATTTGAAGCAGCGCTTCGACCGCGAAGCGCGAGCCATCTCCTCGTTAAATCATCCGCGGATCTGCACGCTTCATGATGTCGGCCACCAGGACGGCGTCGATTTCCTGGTGATGGAATACCTCGAAGGCGAGACGCTGGCCGAGCGCCTGCGCAAAGGTCCCCTGCCGCTGAAGGAAACACTGAAAGTCGGAATCGAAGTCTGCGAGGCACTGGAAATCGCACACCGGGCGGGCATCGTTCACCGCGACTTAAAGCCCGGCAATATCATGCTGACCAAAAACGGCGCCAAGCTGATGGACTTCGGATTGGCGAAATCCGCCTTGCCGGGCACAAGCCCCTCCGCCAGTGCTCCTCTGTTGTCCGCGGCCAAAACCATGAGCGAGGCCACGCCTCTGTCGCCGCTCACCAGCGCGGGAACGGTCATCGGCACCATTCAATACATGGCGCCCGAGCAGATTGAGGGCAAGGAAGCCGACGGCCGCTCCGATCTGTTTGCTCTCGGCGCAGTGCTCTACGAAATGGCCACGGGCAAGCGGCCGTTTGAAGGCAAGAGCCAGATCAGCCTGGCCAGCGCGATCCTTGAAAAAGATCCTGAGCCGATTCGTACGCTCAACCCGCTCACGCCTGCAGCGTTTGAGAACGTAGTCCGTTCCTGTCTCGCCAAAAATCCCGACGATCGCCTGCAAAGTGCGCACGATGTGCGGCTGCAACTGGACTGGATTGCCCAGGAAGTTCCTCAACTCGCCACGCCGCGTGCAGCTGCAACCGCCCGACCGGCGTCTCGGTGGCTGCCTTGGACCATCGCTGCCGTTGCGCTGCTGTGCGCGGCGGTAGCATTTCTTCTGCAAGGCCGCGAGAAGCCGGCTCCGCACTACACCAATGTCAGCTTCCGCGAAGGGACTGTCTTCGGTGCGCGCTTTTCTCAGGATGATAAAACCATCGTTTACAGCGGGCGCTGGGAAGGCGAGCCCATGCAGATCTCGCTGGCGCGAACGGGTAGCCCGGAGTCGCGCACGCTCGGCATCTCCGGAGCCGAGGTCGCCTCGATTTCTTCTTCCGACGAATTAGCGATCCTGCTCGGCTGCGAAGAGAATTTCTTTCTCAATTGCGGCGGCACGCTCGCGACCGTGAACCTGGCCGGAGGCTCTCCCCGAAAGCTTGCCGAACATGTCGCCCAAGCCGACTGGCATCCCGATGGCAAGCGCCTCGTAATCACCATCACCTCGGCCGACGGACCGCGCCTGGAGTTCCCCCCTGGACACGTGCTGTATCAGCAAAAGGCCGGATGGTTTGGGCATCCACGCTTCTCGCCCGATGGCAGCATGATCGCCTTCGAAAACCATCCGATCAAAGGGAACGACGATGGCCAAATCGAAGTGATCGATCTGAACGGGAATCGTTCGGAGATCTTCCAAGGAGCAAGCGTCGAGGGCCTTGCTTGGAATCCGAATACCAACGAACTCTGGTTCGCCTCCACCAAGGGAGGTGGTTGGGCCGACACGCTTTATGCTGTCAAGCCCGGAGGAAAGGTGAGAGTTGTCCTGAGTGCTCCGGAGATACGCCTGTACGACATCGCGAAAGACGGACGCGTGCTCCTCACCCACGAAATCTGGCGTCGGCAAATGAAGGGATTCTTTCCTGGCGACAAATCCGAGCACGCCTATTCCTGGCTCGACGACACGCAACCCACCGGCTTTTCCGCCGACGGCCGGTTCCTCTCGTTCTATGAGGGAGGAGCTGTTTACAGCCTCGAAAACGATTTCCAAGCCTACTATCGCCCGACGGATGGCTCTCCCGCGATTCGGCTGGGAACAGGAACGCTGGCGATCTCGCCGGATGGCAAGTGGGTGGTGATGGGCTCGAACCACAGCGATCCGCGGCGCCCTCTGCAGTTGCAGCCCCTGGGGCCCGGCCAGCCGAGGGATCTTCCGAATCCCGGCCTTGTTGCTTTTGATCGCATCAGCTGGTCCGATGGAGGCCAGCGCATTGTTTACGAGGCCCAGACCGACCAAGGCGAATGGAACGTTTTCACCCAATCGATTGCGAGCGGCTCGCCGGTGCGAATCACACGGGCTCGCGATTCCTATCCCACAATCTCGCCAGACGGAAAAATTGTGGCGCTGCACGAGTCTTCCGGCGGAATTTCGCTTTACTCCGCTGACGGAGGTCAACCCACGCCGTTAAACGCAGCGACCGAGGTCGAATTGCCCATGCGCTTTGCCAACGGCGGGAAATCTCTGCTGGTCGCGGAGCCGACCGGCCATGAGCTGGTGCTCACTCTCATTGATCTGGCCGGCGGCCGCCGCGAGCCATGGAAGCGCATTCCCACGGAATCCCGCGCCGACCAGCTTTTTACCGCTACGCCGGATTTGAAGTATTACGCGTATCCGTTCCCGCGCTATTCGTCGGTTCTTTACACGGTCGAGAACCTGCGGTGAACTAATAGCCTGCGGCTTTCCAACACCGATGACCTTCTGTAGGAAAGAATAGATTTCTACCGCATGAAACTTCCGCGCCTCTACGCCATTCTTGATCCGGCGTGCTTCGCCGAAACCCGCGCACAGCTGCTTGCGGCCCAGGAACTCGTTGCAGGCAGCTGCACTCTGCTGCAGTACCGCAGCAAGTTCGGCAATGCGCGGATCATGCTGGAGGAGGCGCGGGAACTTAGAAAGCACCTCGGCCCGTCTGTTCGCCTCATCATGAACGACCGCGCCGATCTCTGCCTCGCCGCCGAATTCGACGGTGTTCACGTCGGTCAGGACGATCTTTCCCCGGAGTCCGTCCGCAAGATCATCGGCCCAAACCGCTGGCTGGGTGTGTCGACGCACAATCCCGCGCAACTGCGCGAAGCCGATCAAACCTCTGCCGACTACCTGGCGATCGGCCCGGTATTCGCGACATCCAGCAAGCAGAATCCCGATCCCGTAGTCGGCCTCGAAGGCATCCGGCTGGCCCGCCTGTTCACCCGCAAACCGCTGGTCGCCATAGGGGGCATCACGCGCGCCAATGCTCGCTCCGTCATCGAAGCTGGGGCTGATTCCGTTGCGGTGATATCCGACTTGCTACGGTACCCTCGCAAATCAGCAGAGGAATTTTTGCGCATCTTAAGGTAAAGTTCTTTGGATCAAAGTCCTGGATTCCACTGTCATCCGGAGCGAAGCGAAGAGCCTGTCCTGAGCTTGCCGAGTGAATCTATGTATTCTGGCGGTATTTGGAAAATTGCATAGATTCTTCGCGGCAACAACGCCGCTGAGAATGACAGGCACTTGAGGTCCGCGAAGACTAGCAACGCTGTTGGAGGAGCCCTGAGCACACCCACAACCCACCCGGCCACCGACTGGGAAGTTCATAGCCATCAGGACCAGGAACTGGTCAAAGGCCTGGGCCTCACCAGCGCCACCATGCTGGTCATGGGCTCGATGATCGGTTCCGGCATCTTCATCGTATCCTCCGAAATCGGCCGCGAAGTCAATTCGCCCGCTCTGCTGATCGGCGCCTGGGCGGTCACCGGGTTCATGACCATCGTTGCCGCGCTTAGCTACGGTGAACTCGCTGCCATGATGCCGCGGGCGGGCGGACAGTACGTCTACCTGCGCGAAGCTCTCGGCCCGCTCTGGGGATTCCTCTATGGCTGGACCCTTTTCCTTGTGATTCAGACCGGTACAATCGCGGCGGTAGGAGTAGCGTTTGGCAAGTTCCTCGGCGTCTTCTTCCCTTCGATCTCGTCCACCCACTGGATTCTTCATCTCTGGAAAGTTCCGCCCATCCCGATCGGCCCCATGGTCCTCGGCAACATGGACGTCGGGATTAACACCCAGAATCTGATCGCCATCATCCTCGTCATCTTTCTTGCGATAGTGAACATCTTCGGGGTGAAAACCGGAGCGGCCATCCAAAACGTCTTCACCGCGGCCAAAGTGGCTGCCCTGCTCGGACTCGTACTCTGCGGCATCGCGCTGGGCCGCAACCCGCAAGCCCTGGCCGCCAATTTCAGTGGACACTTCTGGCGCAATGCTGCATTGAGCGCCCAACACGCCGTTCAGGTTGGCGTCGGCGGCCCTATTGTGATGGTCGGTACCCTGACGATTCTCGCGGTGGCGCAGGTGGGGTCGCTGTTCTCCGCCGATGCCTGGAACAACGTGACTTTCACTGCTGGAGAAGTAAAGAATCCCAGCCGCAACCTGCCGCTCTCACTCGCTCTCGGGACCGGAGTGGTGATCGCGCTCTACATCGCTTGCAACGTCATCTATCTCACTGCCCTGCCCTTCGACGGCGCGGAGGGCGCGACGAGCATCCTGGCTCGCGGCATCAAGCATGCCGCTGAAGACCGCGTGGGCACCGCGGTCATGATCGAAATGCTGGGCCCCGCGGGCGGTCTGCTGATGGCGGCCGCCATCATGGTCTCGAGCTTCGGATGCATGAATGGTCTCACTCTGTCCGGCGCTCGGGTCTACTACGCCATGGCGAAAGACCGGCTCTTCTTCCGCAACGTCGCCAAACTGCATCCTACCTACAAGACTCCGGCCGTCTCGCTGATGGTCCAGATGGCCTGGACTTGCATCCTGTGCATCTCGGGCACGTATGGTCAACTGCTGGACTACATCATCTTCGCGGTGCTGGTCTTCTACATTCTGACCATCATCGGATTGTTTGTTCTCCGGCGGACGCATCCCGACGCCGAGCGGCCGTACCGGGCCATCGGTTATCCCGTGCTGCCCGCGATATATATTCTGATGGCTTTGTTTATTGATATCGTACTATTGCGATATAAGCCGCAATACACGTGGCCTGGGCTGATCGTGGTGCTGTTGGGGATACCCGTTTACTATGCTTGGTCGCGAAGTGCAAGCCCGAATGCGAAGGGGAGGGCCGACTGATGCCTGGCCTCATGGATAAGCGCGCGGATAAGGGAGAAAGCAAACGGATGCCAAAGCTGCTGGCAACCAAACCACTGAACCTGCTGATGGAAGAAGCTCGCGAGACGGGCGAGCACAGCTTGAAACGGACATTGGGAGTCTTCCAGCTCACCGCACTGGGCGTGGGCGCCGTCATCGGCGCAGGCATTTTTGTCATGGTCGGATTGGGCGCGCAGTATGCCGGTCCGGGGCTCACTCTATCCTTTGTGTTGTCCGGGCTGGGTTGCGCTTTTGCCGGTCTCTGCTACGCCGAATTTGCCGCCATGATTCCACTGGCCGGGAGCGCCTACACCTACGCCTACGCCACTCTGGGCGAACTGATCGCATGGATCATCGGATGGGATCTCACGCTGGAATATGCCATGGGCGCCAGTACCGTGTCTTCGGGCTGGTCGAATCACTTTGTCGAACTGCTGGATATTTTCCACATCAAGATGCCCTTGTGGCTGGCCTATGATCACTGGACGGCGCTAAAGACCGCGCAGGAAGTTGTCGCCAAGCAGATGGCGCTGGCAACCGATCCCAGCCTGGCGCAAGGCTCACAGGCACTTCTCGACAAAGTGAGCGCGATCATTGCTGCGCAGTCTCCAGATCTGCTGCAACGAGCGCACCAGTTGCTGGGCGCGCCCCGCGTGTTCGGGATGGAATTCGGTTTCAATCTTCCCGCTTTCCTGATTGCGCTCGTCATCACCGCGATTCTTGTTGTCGGAATCAAAGAGAGCGCGCGGTTCAACACGAGCATCGTCGTGTTAAAGGTATCGGTGGTGCTGTTCGTCATTGCGTTAGGCGTGCGCTATATCAACATCGCCAATTGGGGCACAAGCTGGAGTTCGTACGCCCCGCACGGTTTTGCCGGGATTGGCGCAGGTGCGGCCTACATTTTCTTCGCTTACATCGGCTTCGACGCAGTCTCCACGACAGCCCAGGAAGCCAAGAATCCGCAACGTGACTTACCCATCGGCATGATTGCTTCGCTGGCAATCTGCACGATCTTGTACATTGCCGTGGCCGGCGTGCTGACAGGTATGGTGCACTGGCAGCAAATCAACATCGAGGCGCCGGTGGCGGTTGCTTTCCTCGACCGTGGGCTCACCACCGCGGCGAACATCATTACCCTGGGCGCTCTGGCTGGCCTGACTAGCGTGATGCTGGTGATGTTGCTGGGGCAGACGCGCGTCCTCTATTCGATGGCTAATGATGGCCTGCTACCAAAAAAATTCTTCGCCGCTATCCATCCGAAATATCGCACCCCCTGGAAGAATACGATTCTCGTCGGTCTGCTGGCCGCCATCGTGGGGAGCGTGACTCCGATCGACGATATCGGGAAGATGGTGAACATTGGAACGCTGCTGGCTTTTGTGATCGTCTCCATTTCCGTGCTGGTCTTACGGCACACCAATCCCAGCCAGCCGCGCCCCTTCCGCACGCCCTGGGTGCCGTTGATCCCGATTCTTGGCGTCATCTCCAATGGCTATATGATGTACAAGCTCGGCTGGGTCAACTGGGCGCGGCTCATCATCTGGCTGATCATTGGGCTGGTGGTGTACTTCAATTACGGACGGAAGCACAGTCGGGTACAGGCAATTGCAGCAGGCACGACGCCGGAAGCCTGATCGGAGTGTGAGTGTTCGGCCCTCCGCGCTGCGCGGAGGGCCGTTTTGTGGATCGAACCCAATGATTGCCTGATCGCCGCCTCGGCGAGCCGGCGCAATTGAGGCAACTCAAACAGACCGCAGCCTCATCATGAACGTGCTCGCATGAGAATTGTAAGCGCCGAGGAAATGCGCTCCATCGATCGCGCCACCACTGAAAAGTTCGGCGTGCCCTCGCTCACGCTGATGGAGAATGCCGGCAGTGCCATTGCCGATCATGTACTCACGAACCATCATGCGGTGCGGCGAGTGGTCGTTTTCTGCGGCAAGGGAAACAATGGCGGCGACGGATTTGTTGCGGCGCGGCGACTGCACCAGAAAGGCAAGATCGTCCAGGTCATTCTGCTCGCCGATCCCAACGAACTCAAAGGCGATGCGGCGGTAATGTATGGGAAGTTGCCGATGGCGGCCATCGCCGTGCGCTCCAGCGAAGAATTGAAGAGCGACCGCGTGCGTCTGAACTTGCCTGCGGATTTGTATCTCGATGCGATCCTTGGAACGGGATTCAGGCCGCCAGTGAGCGGCTTGTACGCCGAAGCGATCGCGATCATGAATGCGAGCCAGATTCCTGTCATCGCGGTCGATATTCCTTCTGGAGCCGATGCCGACGCGATGAAACCACAGCAGGACGCGATCGCGCGCGCCCACTCGATCGTGACATTCACGGCTCCTCGGCCCGCTCACGTGTTCAGCCTGCTGACGGATGGAGTGACGTACGTCGCCGAAATCGGATCGCCACCGGAAGCGATCCGATCTTCTTTGCAGCTGAACGTCATCACCGCGCGCGATATCGCGGGGCTGATTGGTGAGCGCCCGCCAGACTCAAACAAGGGCAATTTTGGACACGTGCTGGTCATTGGCGGATCACTCGGCAAGGCCGGCGCTGCGGCGATGGCCGGAATGTCGGCGCTGCGCACTGGGGCAGGATTGTCGACGATTGCAACGCCGAGATCCGTTTTGCCGACGGTTGCGGGATTCCATCCGGAAGTAATGACTGAACCGCTGGCGGAAACCGCCGAGGGCACGATCGCCTTCCCTGCCGGCGAGAAGATCGACGCGCTGTCCAAGGGCAAGACGGTGCTGGCAATCGGTCCGGGACTTTCTCGCGTTGCTGAAACTTCGGAGTTTGTGCGGTCGCTGGTCGGGCGATCCGAGGTTCCGATCGTGCTCGATGCCGACGGGTTGAATGCCTTCGAAGGGCATGCCGATGAACTGAGCGGCAAGGACAGGGTGCTGATAATCACGCCGCATCCCGGCGAAATGGCGCGGCTGGCGGGCTGTTCGATTCCCGAAGTGCAGAAAGACCGGCTCGGAGTCGCGCGGAAATTTGCGCGTGAGCACGAACTCATTGTCGTACTTAAGGGACATCGCACGCTCGTGGTCCAGCCAGATGGCGAGGCCTGGGTGAATACGACGGGCAACCCCGGCATGGCTACCGGCGGCACCGGAGACATTCTGACGGGAATGGTCGCGGGCATGCTCGCGCAGAATCCGAAAAACGTGCTCATGGCTGTCTGCGCGGCGGTGCATCTGCACGGACTTTCTGCGGATGGGATGCTCGATAACGTTGGCGAGCATTCGATGGTCGCGACGGACTTGCTGCGTGGATTGCCGGAGGCCTTCTGGCGGGCGCAGCGTACCGCGCGGGAAAAGCTGGTGCAGTGGGGCGGCTGATTCTTCCCCTGTATTCCCCGCTCCGTCATCGGCTCGTGGGTAAATGAACCGTAGTTCCCTGCGCAGCGGAGCGCCTGGCTGCATCAAGAATCTGGGTTACTGTCACATTTGTGGCGAGCGATGACAACGCATCCTCCTTCGCGCCGTCAAGAATCACTGCACGAATGTACGAAAGTTCGTTATCGTATGGCGGCGCGATCGGCTTGGCCGCAATCTGCTGATCGTGATCTTCTCCTTCGCGGCGGACGCGGAGGTCATCGCGCTTGACCGTGATGGCATAGCCCGTCTGCCCGTATACTGCCATGTCTTTCCGGTCGAAAGGCCAGTTCCATGAAGCCTGGATGATGGCCTGCGCGTGAGGATAGGTGAGAATGACCGTGGCTTCGTCATCAACGCGCGGGTAAACCTGAGGCTTGATCTGCTGGGTGACGGCCGTGATCGTTTCCGGACGGCCCCCATCCATGAGCCACGTCATCAGATCGGCGCCGTAACACCCGAAGTCGAATAGTGCGCCACCACCATTCAGTTTGGGATCGGTAAGCCATGAGAGGAACTCCGGCTCAACTCCAATTTCTTTGGGGCCCTTGTGGCCGTCGTGGACGACCACCTTGCGAACATCTCCGAGAACGCCTGTGTGCACAAGATCGTAAGCAGCATGATTGCTCCGGTACCAACTCGTCTCATAGTTGACGAGGACGTGGATGTTGGCGTCCTGCGCAGCTTTCTGGATGGCGAGCGCGTCTTCATAGCTGATGGCGAGCGGCTTTTCCATCACAACATGAACATGATGACGGGCGCAGGTCTCGACCACGCGGCGATGATCATATGTGCTGGTGTAAACCAGGACCGCTTGCGGATGCGCCTGGACGAGCATCGCGTCGAGATCGGTGAACAGCATGGATTTCTCGAAGCCATACCGGGCTGCCACTTGCGAGAGCAGTTGCTGATTCGACTCGGCGATGGCGACGATTTCGATTTCCGGACTGTGACGGAATTGTTCGAGGAATCCATGCACGTGGCCGTGGACAAGTCCGACAATCGCCACTTTCAGCGGAGGCCGCTCGGCCTGCCCTAATGAAATTGTTGAACCTGGGACGATGGTAAGAATAGCGAAGGTTAGGATTCGGAACATGGTTCCTCCTGACGCACGCAACATGCTACATGGGTACATCCATCAGAGCGGAAGAAACCGCCAGGTCCGTCCTGCCGGACATTATCAAATGAGTAAACATGCGCTAACTGCTTCAAAGCATGCGCTCTCGGTATCGGGGGTTCATGCTGTGGGAGCGGAATTCGGACGATGGGCCTCGGTAATCTATTACGCAACAGGGGCTGGTGCGATAGTGCAATTGGCTTATGACCCATTTCCCCCAACCGCACCCTTCGCGGCGTGCGGCCAGAGTGCAGCTAGGAGATTCAGTGCTGGCTGCAATCCGGCTTGAAGATGGCCGCCGCGCCAAAGCTAAACTCCAAACCATCTCCGTGACCGGAGGCTTGCTGCGCCTGGCACAATCGCTGGGGCAAGGCGATTTTGTAGAGGTGGCTTTCCAGACGCAAGCCGGGCCGGTGCACGGCATGGCCGAAGTCCTGAGCCCGATGCAAAAGACGAATGACGGCGTGTTGCAGCCGTTTCGCTTCGTGGCGCTCGAGGACGATGACCATCGGCGCCTGCGGACCTCACTCGAGCACATTGTGGCGCGCAGCGCGATCGGCATGCAGTCGAGCGCGTTTTCTACCTATTGAATTGTGGAGTGCGCCGAATTGCTCCAGGGGCCGAAGCCTGAAAGAATTTTTCTCGCCTCGACGCGGCCCTTTTTGGGGCCGCTCTTCCACCTTCTCCCCTACGCGGGAGTGACACCCCCGGAAATCTAAAGGCACGACCTTCCACCGTATACTGTTCGCGTGAGCGGACAAATCAATACAAACCGGATCTTGCGGGAGATCACGACGCATTCGGCGGAGGAGACGATTGCGTTTGGGCGGACGCTGGCTGATCTGCTGGCGGCGCCGAAGATCGTGCTGCTGCAGGGAGACCTGGGAGCGGGAAAAACTACCTTGATCAAGGGCATTGCCGTGGCATTCGAGGCGGCCGCGGAAGAGGATGTCACCAGTCCTACCTTCACTCTCGTGCATGAATATCGCGGACCGCGGGCCAAGCTTTACCACATCGATTTGTATCGCGTGGACACGCCGCGTGAGCTGGAGACTCTGGGGCTCGACGATCTGCGGGCCGAGGACAGCATTCTGCTGATCGAATGGGGCGAGAAGTTTCCGCGTTTCGTGCGCGAGCGGGATGTGGAGATCGTGATCCAGCGCTTGGGCGAGGATGAGCGAAGCATTCGGGTGCTGCATTGAGCGATTTTTCGGTTTTTGATACTCCTCAGCAAAATACCCAATTTTTCAAAGAGTTATCGACTTTTGGTATGTGCCGAGCTGCGCAAGATATCGAGAGCAAAGACCTTAGCAGCAAAATATTGCGGGATAATCCATCTCCTTCCCGGGACTTGCCCGGCGAAACTGAAGCCTCGCCCTCAAATCGTCGTTCAGGATCTGCTGTCAAAAGCCCATGATGTTGTAACCGCAATCGACGTAGATTACTTCTCCGGTGATGCCGCTGCTGGCATCGGAGGCGAGGAAAACTCCGGTCGAGCCTACTTCTGCTACATCTACGTTGCGGCCCAGCGGGGCACGCTCCGCGTGGGATCTCAGCATGTCTCCCAAGCCGGAGATGCCGCGCGCGGCGAGGGTTTTGATCGGGCCCGCGGAGATGGCGTTCACACGAATTTTCTTTTTTCCCAGATCTTGAGCGAGGTAGCGGACGGTGCATTCGAGAGCGGCTTTTGCGACCGCCATGACGTTGTAGTGCGGGACGACTTTTTCAGCGCCGTAGTAAGTCATGGTGATGATCGATCCGCCATCTTCCATGAGCGGGGCTGCGGCGCGGGAGACGGCGATCAACGAATAAACGCTCACGTCGTGGGCGACGCGGAAGCCTTCGCGGGTGGTGTTGATGAATTCTCCTTTTAGCTCCTCGGCTGGGGCGAAGGCGACCGAGTGCACCAGCGCATGCAGCTTGCCGTGGCGCTCTTTGAGCGTGGCAAAGAGGCGTTCGATGTCGTCATCTTTGCTGACGTCGCACATGTAAGCTTCGGCGCCGGGAAGCGAGAGGATCAGGTCTTTGGCTTCCTGCTCAAGGCGCTCGTTCTGGTAGGTGATGGCGAGTTTCATTCCGGCGGCGTGAAGACCTTGGGCAATCGACCAGGCGATCGAGCGTTTGTTGGCAACTCCGAAGACAACGGCGTTGCGGCCTTGGAGGTCTGACATGAGGGCTCCTTTGAATGGGAAAGAATACCAGTCGGAGTTGGGTCATTACCACGGAGACCTGGGACGCGGCGAGAATTGTGGCTGTTGAGCGTTGATTTTCGATCGGCGATTGAGTGACTGTTGCTCGGATTTGATGGCCGCATCCGAAATCGAAAATCGTCAACCGAAGATGCGACTATTCCGTCGCCACTTCTTCGGTCACAGCTTGGCGAGCGACGGGCACGCTGGCAGCTACGAACGATAGTCCGTAGACGCAGGCCAGGATGGCGAAGGCAACTACCAGGCTGACGCGATGCGCAACTGCACCGACGCTCAAAGCCAGCACCAACTGCAGAAAAGTGCCGAAGAAATAGAACGCATTCTGGACCCGGCCCATGAGGTACTTGGGGACGAGCTCCATCAGGGTCGTATTCATGGCGATGCCGCCGACGCCGCGAGCTGAGCCCATCACAAAGAAGATCACGATCGCCAGCCACAGGAATCCGGAGATGGGGGCGAAGGCGATGCACACGGACAACAGCGCCATAGAGAAGGCCACGGCACGGCGGCCTCCGAGCAGGGCGATCAGTTGCGGGGCGTAGAGGGCGCTGACGAAGGCTCCCGTGCCCCATCCGGCATTGAGCCAGCCATAGCCTTGCGGACCGGCGTGGAAGACGCGGTCGCTGAGCGAGGGCGTGACGACAACTCCAGTGATCATCGCGCCGAGGAACAGGGCCCAGCTGATTCCGAGCAGGACAACCGGGCGATGGTCGCGGAGGAATTCCAGTCCGGTGCGCATTTCGCGCCAGAACTTTTCCAACTGGCTTTCGGCGGCAATGATGTCGGCGCGGATTTCATCCGGTCGCAGCACGACATGGCGGCCCTTGCGAACCGCGAAGTAACATACGAACGAGACTACGTAGGTTGAGACATCGATCAGCAATACGCCACCCAAGCCGACGTGGTTGTACATGAAGCCGACAACGGCGCCAGCAATGAGCCATCCGCCTTGCACTCCGGCGAGTAAGAACGTATTGGAGTGCACGAACTGCTCGTCGGGCGTGAGTTCCTGGATGAGCGCTGTGATGGTCGGCCAGAACATCCAGAATCCGGCGGCGACCAGGGTGTTCATCAGGTAGAGCTGCCAGACGTGGACTCGGTGCTGGAACGCGAGTATGGCGACGATGACGATGATGAGGGCGCGGACCGCGTCGAGCCACATCACCAGCCGGCGGCGATCCTCGCGATCGATGATCACACCGGTAAACGGAAGCATGAGCATCGCCGGCAGCGTTTGCATGACGGCGAATGTTCCGAGGGCCATCTCGGAGTGCGTCGCCTCGAGGATGTACCAGGCAACCGCCGCCGAGTTCATTCCGCTCCCGACCATGGAGATCACGTTGGCCGCAAAGACGAAACGCAACGATCGCTGGCCGAGGATGGAGCGCATGGGTCTACTTTAGCGGAGTTGCGGTTGTGGATTGCTGTGGGACTGCGCTATTGGGGGTTTTCGATTGGCGATCGGTTCCTGGGACGCAGCGAGATGGAATGAAGGCACGGATCCTTCGACTCCGTCATGCTCCGCTCAGGACGACAGTAGCGGAATGGAAGTTCGCCCGCGGGCTTGCGCCGCGACGGGTTCGGAGATACGATTCGCGTGCTAGCCGGAAGGTACTGTTCCCGCGCATCTTCCCTTCCCAGCGCGGGCATGGGAGGCGGTTATGAAACGTGGAAGTTTCCTCGTCTTGTCTGGTTTCGTCCTCACATTCATGATTCTGGTGCAGCGCGCACACACCCAGGTCGATCACATCACCATTGCCGCGGGCACGGATGAGGATCGAGCGCTGCAAGCGATCACAAACGAGGCGGACGCGCAGAAAAAGCTCACGATGTACGAGGAATTCGTGCAGAAGTTCTCAGCCAATCCCGCGGCCGTGGCCTACGGTGACTGGCAGCTCTCGCAGGCGTATCAGGCGAGCGGAGATTTCCAGAAGGCGCTCGATTATGGCGACAAGGCGCTGGGTTCATCGCCGCACAATCTCGACATTCTCGTGTCTCAGGCGAACATCGGCATGCAGGCGAAGAATGGCGCGCGACTGATGGATTACGTCGGCAAGGGCGGGGAAGTGTGCCAGTCGGTGTCGAAGCAGGCAAAACCGGAAGGGATGAGCGATGACGACTTTGCGCGAAAGGTCGCGGATGAGAAAACTGTAATTCAGGGCAACTGCGACTTTCTGGAAACGGCCGGTCTGAATGCGATTTCGGCTGAAAGCGATCCCAAGGCACGCATGGAGGAGATCGAGAAATTTTCCTCAGGGTTCCCGGATTCCAAGTACCAGGAAACGATATCGAGCCTTGCCCTGGAGTCGCTGAGCCAACTGAAGGACAATGCGCGGCTGGTGGCGTATGGGGAAAAGCTGCTCGCGGCGAATCCCAACTCGTTACCGGCGCTGCTTTTGCTGGGGAATTATTATTCCGAGGACTCGAAGCCGGGCAGCGCGGCAAAAGCTATCTCGTATTCGCAGAAAGCGATTGAGGTGGCGAAGGCGGACGCTCCGGATGCGGACAAATCGCGCAAAGAATCGGCAGGCGTGGCGCACAACACGATCGGATGGACATATTTAAAGCAGGATAAGACAACGGCCTCGATTCCCGAACTCAAAGCGGCTTCCGCGCTGCTCAAGGGACAAGATGATCAGCAGTATGCGCGGGCGCTTTACGGGTTAGGCTTCGCGTATGGCAAGTTGAACAAGCTGACTGAGGCGCGAGAAGTTTTGACCGAGGCGGTGAAGATTCCCGGGCCGCTGCAATCCATGTCGCAGGATCTGCTGGCGAAGGTGAATAGCGCGCGGGCCAAGGGGAAGTAGAGATTACCGCGCGTCATCCTATCAGGTTTCGAAGATCCCACTTCTCGCGAAGAGGCGAGAACCGCCATCCCATAATTAGACGCATCAAGTCTTAGACGAATTATTTTTGGGGATTCAGTAATTCTTCAGACAGCAGCTTGGCTTTGTCAGCCAGGGTGCTGGCTCGATCAAAATCGCCGGCTGCGGTAGCGGTCTTCGATTCGTGCAGGAATTCGCGGATCTGTTTGATCATGTCCTGCTGGTTGGAATCGAGCTTCTCACTTTCCATCTTCTTCAGATTGGCCTCGGTGGACTGCAGCTTCTGGGTGGTATCGCGTTGCTGAGCAGAGGGAGTGCCTCCCGGCGTGCCTACGAGCTGGATGGCTGGCTCACTTGTTCCACCCTGCTTCACGATTGTCTTTTGCAGCGGACAGTTGCCGGATCCTGAGTTCTTGGGCTTCGATACTTTCCCATTGGACGGATTCCCCTGCGCGGAGTTTGTCAACGCGGTCGACGTTTTCCCGCCAGCACTCGGAGTATCCGGTGTGGGATTGCAGTTCGCTGACAACTTTTTCTTTTTGCGATGCGGCGGCTTTGCAGGTTGCGTTTGCGTGTCAGTTGAAGATGACGGGGATGCCGACTGACTTTGGACATCCGGAGCGGGCGCCGGTTTGTCTTGCGATGCCGCTTGGGCCGGAAGCAAAGATACGGGCGCTGCTGCTCTCGGCACAAACGAAAGCGCGCAGAAAACGTGCAGCAACAGGATTATGGCCAGAGTCATATAAATCCCGAGCTAGAGCTTGCCCTAAGCAGTGATTGTACGCCTGGAGTGAAGCGAGGTGCTGCACTGGACATCCGGGGGCGGCCGCACCTGTTTGATCTAGGTGCCGCGCTGGGAGCCTGCGCCAGCGGCGACTTGAGGGATCGTTTGCACCGTGGGTTCTGCCATCGGAATGTGGAAGCGGAATGTCGTCCCTACTCCTTCATTGGACTCGAAATCCACCGAGCCATAGTGCCATTGCAGGATCTGATACGTTTGCGCCAGCCCGATGCCGCTGCCTTCTTTCTTCGTCGTGAAATAGAGTTCGAAGATCTTGTCCTGCACTTCGGGTGGAATTCCGGCGCCTTGATCCGTGACTTCCGCAATGATCAGGCTCTGTTCGCGCCGCGCCGAAATGCTGAGCTGGCCACCCTGCGCCATAGCCTGCACGCCATTGATTACGACGTTGAGCAGAGCTTGCTTCATCAGGTCGACATCAACCTTCACAGGCAATGACTGCGTCGCGCGCTGGCGCTGGATGGTAACGCCGTGTTGCTCGGCGTCCGGCCCGGCGAGCTGTGCGACCTCGTCGAGCAGGCGGCGCAGGTCCACTTCCTCGATGTGAAGGTCGCGGGGACGGGTGAAATCCACAAGCGTCTGCACGACGCGATCGAGACGATGGATTTCGTTGTCGATGATATCGATGTGGCGCCGCGTGTCGGGTTCCGTCTTGGCCAGCTTGTTCTGCAGTAGCTGGAGATGCAGCACGATGGCGTTAATGGGATTCTTGACCTCGTGCGCGACGCCGCGGGTGAGGCGGCTGCTGGCCGAGAGCCGGCGGGACATCTCGATTTCGTCGCCGATCCGCTGTACCGATTCCGTGTCGCGCATGATGAGCAGAGCGCCGATCTGCGAGTTTTTCTCCTGCACGAAATCGAAGGAAACCTGCACGCGCTTGCCGCTGGGCGCCTGGAACTCCCGTTGCGCAATGGGGCGCTTGCGCTCGAAGGCATCGAGGAGGGCGGCACCGACGCGGGAATTGCGGTCGAAGACTTCGCTGACGGGGCGGCCCAGCAACTCACTCCGGGGGCGTCCGAGGAAAGCTTCGACCGGGGCGCTGACCAGCACGACACGGGAATCACGGGCGAAGAGCATCAAGCCATCCTGCAGCTTGGACATGAGCTGATCGACGTTGTCTTTCAATGCCGAGAAAATTTCGCGAGTGTCGCGGATCTGGCGTCCGAGGTTGGCAATCTTGAGCGTGACCAGTCCGTATTCGTCATGCCGCGCGGAGCCCGGGCTGAGATCGCTTTGCTCGCCGCCGGCCATGCTGTCGAGATCGCGGCTGATGGCTTTCAGCGGTCCCAGAGCGAGGTTGGAGATTCCCGCCGAGAGAAGCAGCGAGAGAAAGATCGCCGCTACCGAAAAGTAGAGCGAGTGCATGATCTTCAAATTGATCTCGCGCTTCAGAAAGACCGGCGAAACGCCGATACGAATGGTGCCGAAGGGTTCATCAGAATCCGTGCTCCGTAGCGAGGTCAGCCGCAGATCGTAGCTGACGTCGTACACGGTGGGCGGTCCAAAGATGATGCGAAGCTGATCGGGGAAACGGGCGCTCAGCACGTTCTGGAAATCAGGACGCAAAGGCACGACTTTGCCAACCATATTGGCGTCGGTGTGCAGCAGAGCCTTGCCGCCGGGGCCGATGATGGCGGCGTCCATGACGAAGGTCCAGCTTCCGCGCGCGGACTGCAGCATGTTATTCAGGTCGACATCATCCTGAAGGTAATCGATTACGGCGTGGCGGACCGCGGCCGCACTGTTGACGTCGATTGCAGTGCTGCTGAAATCGGGCAGATCGTTATCGGCGGCGTAGGCAAGCTGGCGAGTGAGTTGCTTGGCGGTTTCATCGGCGCTGTCGATTCGCAGGCGCAGGATTTGCGAGATGTAGAGGTAAGAGAAGGCAGTCACCATTGCCGTCATCATGAAGGTGATCGTCAGGACGATGATGGTTTTGCGCCGAAGCATGGAACGAATTTATCTTTCGTGTTTCTCGCGGTTGAAGGCATGCCCGAACAGGGCAGCCATGATCCCCAGCAGACGTACTGTTCACGCGTCCCTCCGGGACGCGGTTCCCTTTGTTGCACATTACCAGCGCTGGAAGCGCCGGGCTACCGTCAGGCGACCCTCCGGGTCGCTCCCCACCAGTTGGTGTTCCTACGTGACCGGGGTTTCCTCTTTGCCGGCGGCGCCGTCAGCGGCGGCGCTACCGTATTCTTTCAGTTTATTGTGCAACGTTTTCAGGCTGATGCCGAGGATTTCCGCGGCCCGCGTCTTATTGTTGCTGGTGGCCTCGAGCGTCTTCAGAATGAGCATCTTCTCGGCTTCTTCCACCGTCGTGCCCACGCCGAGGCGAACCGCGTCGGGATCGTTGGCGGCGACGCGTAAGGGCGCCTGGCCGAATCCCGGCGGCAGATGCTTGGTCTCGATCACGCCCCCGTCGCAGACGATCACCGCGCGCTCAATGGTGTTGCGCAGTTCGCGCACGTTGCCGGGCCACGAGTAATTATTGAACTGATTCAGGACCGCCTCGCTGACTGCGCTGACTTTGCGGCCGTGTTTCTGGCCCATTTCGGCCAACAGCAACTGAACCAGGCCGGCGATGTCTTCTTTATGCTCGCGCAGGGGCGGCAGATGAATATTGAAAACGTTGAGACGGTAATAAAGATCGCTGCGCAGTTCGCCGCGCGCAACCGCCTCATCGGGAACTTTGTTGGTGGCGGCGAGAACGCGCACATCCACCGGCGTCTCGACCTTGCTGCCCAAACGGCGCAGCTTGCGATCTTCAAGAACGCGCAGCAGCTTGGCTTGAGTGCCCACCGGCATCTCCCCAATTTCGTCGAGCAGAAGCGTTCCGCCTTCCGCAAGTTCGAAGCAGCCGGTACGGCGCTCGAGCGCGCCCGTGAACGCTCCTTTTTCGTGGCCGAAAATTTCGCTTTCCATCAGCGTTTCGGGGATGGCGGCGCAGTTGATGGCAACAAAAGGACGGTCCTTGCGCGGGCTCAGATCGTGAATTGTGCGGGCGACCAATTCCTTTCCCGTCCCGCTGGCGCCCGTAATGAGCACGGACGCGGTGCTGGGAGCGACCATCTCGACCAGGCGGAAAATCTCCTGCATTTTGCGCGAGGAGCCGCTCATGCGTCCGAGCGATCCGACATCGCGCAAGCGACGGCGCGTTGCTTCCAGTTCCGCCCGAGTGCCGAGCAGGGCGGAAGCATTGGACAAAATCGTGCGCAAGCGGTTGGTATCGATCGGCTTGGTGATGTAGTCATACGCGCCCATGCGCATGGCCTGGACGGCGCTGTCGATGGTGCCCTGGGCAGTGACCAGGACGACCGCAATGGTCTGCGCCTGCTCGGCGAGACGCTCGAGCAGGTCGATGCCCCCCATGCGGGGCATCTTCAGGTCGGTTACAACGATAGAAGGCGACCACTGGACGGACTTCTCCAGGCCCTCCACGCCATCGCGGGCCGTTTCCACCCGGTATCCCCAGGAAGTGACCAGTTCCGCAAGCCCGGAACGTTCATTTTCCTCGTCTTCGACGATTAGTATCTTTTCGTGGCTCATCAGCGTTTGAGTGTGCCGTGTCCGAGAGAGCGGATTTGCATGAATTCTTTGCCCCAACTGGCAATTCCCAAGATACGCGGCCAGTTCCTCCGGAGCAAGCTTTCGGATAACCGGCAGGCTATCGGGAGCATTGCCGGGGAGATTTTCATTTTGAGACGCAAATGTTGCAAATAAAGGACAAAGAGTAATCGCGATGCTTTCACTTTGGGGCTTGCTGCGATAGAATTTTCCGATCCCAATTCACTCTCAATATATTGCAGCCACAGAAAAATCTTCCTCGATTCTCGCATCTGTGCGTAAGCGCACGGGAACAAGTCTGCATCGGAGGCACGCTATGTCACTGTGTTGTAAATTACGCAGCAGCAGCCCGGCAGTTCTGGGCGTTCTAGCGGTTCTCGCAATCGTCCTCGTTTCCAGTTTCGCAGTTGCGCAAAGTGATTCGACCCCGAAGTGGGATGTATTCGTGGGATATCAGTGGTTGCATCCAGGCGGCTCAGTCCCCGCTCCGTTCGGCGATCCCAACAATCCAACTCCATACAAGATCCCGGACATGGCTAAGGGCTTTGGATCGGCTCTTACTTATAATTTCGATCCGCACTGGGGTGGCGAGCTGGATTTCGGCCATAACTGGGGGAACAGCAACTATGAAACGACGATTTCCGGCGGCCCCCGGGTCATGTTCCGCACCGAAGACGCAAACTATTTTATTCACGCTCTGCTCAGCTATAACCGGCTGAATGTGAATGGACTGAGTAATGGGGCAAACGGTATTGGAGCAATTCTCGGTGGCGGCATGGACATTCCATTCACCAAGAAGTTTGCTTGGCGCGTGTTTGAAGCGGATTACGTCTGGGCACGGCACAATTATGCCGATTACGTGGCGCCGCAATTCCCCGACCTCCGGCGTCCTAGTCTGGAGGGCGTCAGGCTGCGCACGGGCGTGGTCATCAGTTGGGGCGGAGAGGAAGCGGCTGTCCCGGCGGCATCCTGCTCGGTCCAGCCCACTGAAGTGATGGTGGGAGAACCGATCACTGCGACGGTCAACGCCAGCAACTTCAATCCCAAGCATACGGTCACCTATAGCTGGAGCGGCAATGGCGGCCAGGTTACCGGAAAAGACACGACTGCAAGCATCGATACGACGAATGCGGCGCCGGGAAATTATACGGTTACGGCTCATGTCACTGACCCTAAGGCCAAGAAGAACAACGAAGCGAGTTGCACGGCGAACTATACGGTGAAGCCGCTGCCGCCGAAGAATCCGCCCACCATGTCGTTGTCGGCGAGCCCGAACGAAGTGGTTACGGGCGGAAACGTGAACCTGTCGGCAAATTGCACCAGTCCCGACAACGTGCCGGTCTCGGTCGCCAATTGGCAAGCCACGGGCGGGACGATTACAGGCAGCGGCAACTCGGTAACTCTGAATACCTCGGGAGCTCCGGCCGGTCCGGTGACGGTCACGGCGACTTGTACCGACTCGCGTGGGCTTGCGGGACAGGCGACAACGCAGGTCACGCTGCAGAATCCGCCGCCTCCTCCGGTCAACAAGGAAGTGGAAGCCCGGCTGGCGCTGCACAGCATCTACTTCCCGACCGCATTGCCGTCGGAGAAGGAGCCCAATGGCGGACTGATCGTAAGCCAGGAGAAGACCCTGCAAGCGTTGGCTTCCGACTTCAAGAGCTATCTGGTCTCTGTGCCCGACGCTCACCTGGTGCTGGAAGGACACGCCGACATCCGCGGATCGGATGCCTATAACCAGGCGCTGTCGGAACGCCGCGTGGCCCGGGTCCTTAGCTACCTGGTCGAGCAAGGCGTGCCCGACTCGGCCCTGGAAACCAAAGCGTTTGGCAAACAACGCAACCTCACTACCGAGGAAGTAAAGGATTCGATCGAGAAGAATCCGGAGCTGACTCAAGAGGAGCGCAAACGAGCCCTGGCCCGCATTCAGGTCATCAAGTTGGCCAGCAACCGCCGGGTGGATGTCACACTGAAGTCCGCAGGACAGACGGAAACTTCGGTGCGCCAGTTCCCGTTCAACGCTGCCGATGCCCTTAGCCTGATCGGTGGGCGGCAAAGCGAGATGAAGAAGCCGGCTAAGGCTGCTCCGAAAAAGAGGCCCGCAAAGAAGAAGTAGCCAGGCAATTCCTTAATCCCTTTCGCGGAGAACAGAAATGTTCTCCGCGTTTTTTGTCTTGAAAGGACGAATTTTCACCGCAGCGAACACAGGAAGGCCGGGTGTAAGGTGCAGGCTCTTTGTGGAAAAAAATACCCAGATAGCTCTAAGCCCAATGGCTAAGACATTGATTTGCTGAGAACGCCTTCTGGTATCCGAGTTGCCACTTTCGCAGCTATCCGGGAAACGAACAGGATAGATCATGGCCTTGGGTAGCAAATGGCGAATACACCTGCTGCTGTCGCTGGCGCTTGCCGTGACCTCAGCCTGTGCACGCCCGGAGAGGCCGGGGCCAAGCTCCCTGCAGGCGAGCAGGCAGGTTCCCTTTCATCCCTCAGGGGAGGCAGAGGCTCAAACTGCTACCGAATCCAGTTTTGGGGTTCCGGACCAGGCTCCCAATGCAGCTAACGCGATTCCCTTCCGCGATCCGCAAAGCCTACCGGCAGGAACCCTTCTGACCGTGAGCCTGAAGGCTCCGATCTCCTCGGATTCGCTAAAACCCGGCGGGGTGTTCCTGGGGGAGATTGATGAGCCAGTGACGGTAGATGGAACGACGCTCATCTCGCCGGGCGCTATGGTCGCCGGGCAGGTCGAGGCGGCGAGCGCGACAGCCACTCGAAGTGGCGGGTTTGTACGCCTCACCTTGAACTCCGTTGAACTCTCCGGACGTAATCTGGGACTGAAGACCTCAAGTCTCTTCGTACGCGGCAAAACCGCCGATTCAGGAGCGGCCATTCGTCCGTCTGTGGTTCGATTGGAAGCAGGACGGCGACTGACTTTCCGGCTCTCCGAAGCGGTCTATGTTCCCGGGCCATTGACTTCCTCATCGCACTGAAGACTTTTTCTCCCCTCCTGACGAGTTTTCCACAGAAGAATTTCCATTCTTGGTGACGAGTGTCCTAAACCAGCACCGGCGAAATTTTCTATAGTGGGCCGGAATGGAGGGCAATCGTGCTGGGGAACAGGCCGCTTGTCCCATTTTGGGAAAACGTAAGTAGCGGGTGGGACGCTAAGGGGTTCCTTTCAGGAATCGGCCGCGCAAAAGTAGGAATATGAGCGCTGCTGCGGAATGCATTCGGAGAGAACAGATCGAATCGGAACTGGCTTCAGTGTTTGAAAACGCGCCCGTGTGGTTTGCTCAATGCGGCGTAGACGGAACGATCGCAGCAGTGAATCCCGCTCTGGAACGCGCGCTCGACAATTCTCCCGAACCGGTCGGGTGCTTCGCAGATCTCCTCGATCCCGATCGCCGCGCAGAGGGCAGGCAGTTCCTTGCGGAATTATTCGAAGGCAAGAGGTCGAGCTTTCAAGTCGTCTCCCGCGACCCGCTGTCTGTTTTAGAGCACATTCAGTGGACGGTCTGGCGAGTTCCGGGGAGATCGAAAACTGGCTACGCCCTGGCGCTCGGGCAGGAGTTTCGGGACAACTGGGAGGCGGAGCGCCGACTCCGGCAGGCGCAGAGATTGGAGGCTGTGGGACGGCTGGCGGGTTCGGTCGCGCACGACTTCAACAACCTGCTGACGGGGCTTCTATTGTGTTGCGACCTCTTGATCGGCGGTCTGGAGAAAGATCATCGCGCGCGGAAGTATGCCGACGAAATCCGCGGCGCGACCCTGCAGGCATCCGGCCTGGTCCGACAACTGATCTCCATCACTCGTCCGACAACATGTGAGCCGGCGTTGCTCTCGCTGAACGAAGTGGCGGAACAACTCCGGCCGCTGCTGACGCGAATGGCCGGGGAGAGCGTCACGCTGGAATTTCGGCTTAATCCCGATCTTGGGCTGGTCAAGATGGATCGGACACAGGCGCAGCAGGTTTTGCTGAACCTGGTTCTCAACTCCCGGGACGCCATGCCCGACGGCGGATGCATCGCGATTGCAACGCGCAACTGCCGGATTCAGGTTCTGCCGCAAGGGACCGCGCGTGCGGATGCAGCGTTATTGCCCTGTGCGCTCCTCGAGGTCGCCGACGAAGGTACAGGCATGGACGCAACGACTCAGGCGCATCTGTTCGAAGCTTTCTACACGACCAAGGGCAATCAGGGCACAGGACTCGGACTGGTTGCAGTGCACGACATTGTGACCGGGAGCGGCGGGCTGATCCATATCGACAGCGCGCCGGGTCGTGGAACGCGAGTCACGATTCTGTTGCCGCTGGTACCGGAGCCGGCTCCGGGGTTTGAACAGCCGGCGAAAGTTCTGCCCCAAATCAGCAATTCATACTCGAAAAATAAAAAGGAAGTCACGCCATGACGTCTACCGCTCTAAGTCCGCTCAGTGCAGCCGCACCGCAACTGGAACCTGCGAATTTTCTCAACCTGCTGATCGTCGACGACGAACGCTCGATCCGCGAGGCCTGTCGGGAAGTCGCGCAATCTCTCGGCTACAGTGCGTATGCCGCTGACTCGGCCGAGCACGCCTATCGGCTTCTTGAAAGCCACAGCTTTGACGCGGTTCTGCTGGATCTCCGTCTGCCCGGCAGCGGAGGGCTAGATGCCCTGCGGCGCATTAAGGAGCGGCGCCCCGATGCGGTGGTGATCGTCGTCACCGGATTCGGAACCGTGCAGTCAGCAGTGCAGGCGATGAAGAACGGCGCCTACGACTATGTGACCAAGCCTTTCAGCGTGGACGAACTGAAGATGTTACTGGAACGCGTCTCGAGCCATCTGAAGTTGAAGTCCGAAAACCGCATGCTGCGCGAGAAAGTGAAATCCAAGCAGGGATACGGCGGCATCATCGGGCGTGCGCCGGAAATGGAGCGGCTCTATCGCATGATTGCGAAGGCGGCGAACAGCGTACATCCGGTGCTGATTCTCGGAGAGAGCGGAACGGGAAAAGAGATGGTGGCCCGCTCGATTCATTACTCGGGGCCATTTCGCGACAAGCCGTTCATTCCGGTGGACTGCGGATCGCTCGTGCCCACATTGATCGAAAGCGAGCTGTTCGGCTACGTGAAGGGTGCATTCACGGGTGCAAATCAGACGAAAAGCGGTCTGATGGCGATGGCGGAGGGCGGAACGATTTTCCTGGATGAAGTAGGAGAACTCCCCGTCGATCTGCAAGCAAAGATGCTGCGGGCGATTCAGGAAAAAGAAATTCGTCCAGTGGGAAGCACCCAACGGATCCCGATCAATGTCCGCATTCTGGCGGCCACCAACCGTGATCTGGAAAAAGCGGTGATGCAGGGGAGCTTCCGGCGCGATCTTTACTTTCGACTGAATGTACTCAGCCTGCGCATTCCTCCGCTGCGGGAGCGGCGTCAGGATGTGCCATTGCTGATCGCGCATTTCATGGATCGGATGGTCAGGACTTCGGGGCAGCAGAAGACTCTCAGCGACGACGCCCTGAAAGCTCTGCTTGCCTATGACTGGCCGGGGAATGTGCGTGAACTGGAGAACTGTCTGGAGCGCACGTTTGCCTTCACCAGCGGGCCGTTGATCCATACCTCGGACCTTCCGCCAGAGATTGCCAAGTTGCCGGCGGTGGAAAGTTCCTTCGCGAATGGGAATGGAAACGGCAATGGAGAGGCGAAGATCATCCCGATGGCGGAGTTGGAGAAGAGAACGATTCTGAGCGCGATCGCGGAGTTGAACGGCGACAAGTTGAAAGCGGCGCGACTGCTAAGGATTGGCAAGACGACCTTGTATCGGAAGCTGAAGGATTACGCGGCGCAAGGATGAGACTGTGTAGCCCCGGATGCATTCGTCCGGGGCGCGGAGCGAAAGCGACGCGTTCCAGTCACCCATTGCATCGCGCTGAACGGGCCAGTGTTCTGCGCGCTTCGCGCGCAACCCCGAACGATACGTCCGGGCTACATGTTCCAATTGCGAACTCTGGATGGGGAACCAAGTTTCTCTTCGGAACAGTGCTTGATCAGCGTCGTCCACAAGTCCCTTATTTTCAGTTGCAGCATTTTGGCGCTGCACGTGCAATTGCAAAGGACATGATTCTACTCATCACACCATCCGCACACGGCCAGCAGTGCGCCGAAGGTTTGCAAGCCGCTACTGGCGAAGAAACGCACTGGGCACAGGACCTGCAGGAGGGCGTGACGCGCCTCCGGGAACAAACTTACTCTGCCGCCGTGATCGATCAGTTTCTGCTGGAAACCGAACCGGAGGAGAGCGAGCGGATGATCGAGCACCTGGGCACGGCGTTCCCGGTGTACATCAACTTCGGAGTGACGGCGATGGAACGGCTCATTCGCGAAGTGCGTTCGGCATTGCACCGTCGCAAGCGTGAGGAGTCCTCCGCACGGCGCGCGGTGGCGGAGCAGATGCGCTCGGAGATGCGCGAGACGCTGACGGCGCTGCTGCTTTCCTGCGAGCTGGCCATCTCCGTGCCCGATATTCCGGCACTGGCGATCGAGAAGATTCGCTCGATCGACCACCTGGCACGAGAGCTTCGCTTGCGTCTGCAGGTGAATTGATTCTGTTGAAAAATATAAAGACTCGGAACCACAAGCTACTAAAGTCACTTCATCGTGAACGGAGAGTGGGTGTGGTTTCTCTCTCGGTTAAGGCTCACGTTGTTGTTGCACTCACCGGCGCGGCTGGAAGCCGCGCCTTTTCAGACCGATCTGCAGGTAGCTATCCGCCATTCGGTTCCTGAATCGAACCGTCTTTGGATTTTGCCTTCGCGTTGACCCGATCCGATGCCGCTGTGGAAATCAACCGTTGAACAAAAGTACGTAGGTTAGGTCGAACTCAAGGGAGAGCACGCTAACCCTCAAAACTATGTTTGATGGTTGAGCGCGGGAAAACTTAGCGTTTTGAAGCTGATGCAGACCCGGCTCGGCTAATCCGCTGCCACTTCCGGCTTGCCGGCTTCGGCTTCGGCCCGTTTGCTGCGATTGGAGGGCAGGCCGGCGTCGCGGATTTTGTAGAGCAGGGCGCGATAGCTGATGCTGAGCGTCTTGGCTGCCTGCTTGCGGTTCCAGTGGTGATTCTGGAGAACTTTGAGGATGATCTTGCGCTCGAGTTCGCGCACCGCCTGTCGAGTCACCTTCTTCAGAGAGATGGGACCGTCGAGTGGAATCTCGGCATTGAAGAAATCAGGGCTGCGCGGTTGCAGATCGGCGGAGATGACCTCTTCGTTGCCGAGGATCACGTAGCGCTTGATCAGGTTTTCCAGCTCGCGGACGTTTCCGGGCCAGTGATACTTGCGCAGAGTATTAAGCAACTCGGCGGAAAGCGGTTTCGCGCGGCAATTGTATTTGCGGTTGTGATATTCGAGGAAGTAGGTGGCCAAGTCCGGGATATCGACAGCGCGCTCCCGCAGCGGCGGCAAATACAAGTTCACCACGTTGATGCGATAAAACAAATCGGAGCGGAAGGTGCCGTTTTCGATTTCCTGCTCCAGCTTGCGATTCGTGGCGCAGACTACGCGCACTTCAACTTTCTTGTCTTCCTGGGCTCCGATGCGGCAGAACTGGCCGTCCTGCAGGAGTTGCAGCAGCTTCGATTGGAGTCCCAGATCAAGTTCAGAGATTTCATCGAGAAAAAGCGTGCCGCGATGCGCCATTTCGACGCGCCCGGGCTTCATGCCATAAGCGCCGGTAAAGGCACCTTTCTCATAGCCGAACAATTCGCTCTCGAGGAGAGTTCCGGGAATAGCCGGGCAATTCACCTTGACCCAGGGGCCGGTACGCCACGGCGAAGCGGCGTGAATCATGCGCGCGATGATGTCTTTGCCGGTACCGCTCTCACCTTGAATGAGTACGGGAACGTTAGCGGAAGCAAGCTTGGTGAGGCGCTCGCGTACGGAGCGCATGGCTTCGGTGCGGCCGAATACGACTGCCTCTGGCGGCATCTCCCCGAGTGGCTGGACGAGTGTATTGACACTGCTGGATGTCATGGGTTTCTACCAATACAGGGGAGAACCTACAACCTGCATGCGGAAAGCCAAATCCCGCAGCGCTGCGAATGCTACGTCGAATTTAGCTTATGTGATTGCAGCGCATCAACTTACGAAAGGGTCAAAGCAGCTCACCCTGGTAATTCCGAAGTGGGCACAACAGTAACATGACTGCCCTTTAAGGAGGAAAAGCTTTTCACTGCGCGGAAGCAAGTTTCCGTGGCCGCAATGCGTTATTCGTGCGGGAAGAGCGCACCAGGGGGCGCAAGAACTTCAACCCTAATAGGAAGTAGCCCTCGGCACTGGTCGTGCGTGTGGCACGGGCGCGAAGGTCGCGAGCAGACTGGGGTAACAATGCTATCGCCACGGGCGCGCTGGGGATCTCCAGGCGCAGCTCGAGGACGGGAGGCATCATCTTGCGGACGGCGAGCAGCATCCCGCCAGCGCTGATGTTAAGCGAGGTGGCAAATTCCAGGTTTTCGGTGCCGCGATCGTCACGACTGCGAACAAAGACAGGGATTGCCAAGGGTAATCGCGGCCACTTGCGGCGTTCATTTCCCCGTTTTGCGGCTTTCATGGAGAGGCGTCCCAGTTGGGCTCGCGTGGTGAATTCAAGCATCCAGGGGGCCAAAAACCGGTGGAAAGCTGATGAAACCCGGATCACCTCAGGAAGAAGAGCGGCGATTCCACCCAGAACCCCGCATCGAGACGGAGAATCTCAAAAGTTACATTTGTCTTTTGTTCGCCGCATAAAAAAGTGCGCAGGAGCGCGCGCGTGGGAGGAAAGTGCAAGGTTTTGCTACACTTGGGTAATTTCATTGTCCTTTTTCATTGACACGGTCTGGGCCCTGCTCTAGGATTTTTTCAGACAGCACTTGGGCCAGCGCGTGAGCGCGGCCTCCTCCCCGTCAATCTGTGGAATTCTCAAATGGCCTCTGCTCCTAAGAACACGTGTGCTCCGGACGCGCCGCGAGCCGCAGAATCGGCTCAAGTGGAAGCGTCCGCTGGCGACGTTCCCAGCGCCGAGACCCTGCTGACCGAATACAACGAATTGCGGGAACGGTTTCAGCGCACAACCAATGCGCTGGCCTCGGCCGCGCATGATCTGAAGACACCACTGTCAATTCTGAATGGCTACGTCGAGCTACTGAAGAGCGAAAGACTGGGTCCGCTGAGCGAGAAACAGCGCAGCGTCCTGCACGACATGGAAGCCAGCGGCAAGCGGCTGCAGCAGTACATCCAGGATTTTCTGACATTCAGCGCCCTGGAGACTGGCGGGCTCCGCATGCACTTTGAGACGGGGAACATTAACGCCTGTCTTGGAGGCGTATGCCGGTTGTGGTCGAATCGATTTCAGGAAAAAGGGCTGGCGTTATATTTTCTCGGCAATGAGGAATTGCCCGAATTTCCCTTCGACGCTCCGAAGGTGGAGCGCGTCATCTCCAACCTGCTGGAGAATGCCTTCAAGTTCACGCCGTCGGGCGGAACGGTTTGGCTGCATGCGGAACCGCACATGTGGGATAGGCGGGCGGCGACAGTGCCTTCGAATTCGGAGCGGCGGCGGCAGAACCTGAGTCATCCTAATTCCGTGAAGATCAGCGTGGCCGACACCGGCCCGGGAATTCCTGCGGAATTTCACCTGGAAGTGTTCGATGATTTCTTTCGCTTGCCTACGAGCGAGAATCAAGATGGCATGGGATTGGGGCTGGCGATCGTGCGCCGCCTGGTAACCGCGATGTACGGCAAGATCTGGGTGGAAAGCGAACCCGGCGGAGGAAGCAAGTTCTCGTTTCTGATTCCTTACAAACCGGCTGCTGCCCTGGCCGTCAAAGGAAAAACTCGATGAAGCCGACGGCCAAGATTCTGCTAGTCGATGACGAGCCCGGCATGCTGCGCTACATCAAGACGCTGCTGGAAGTCGACGACTACAAAGTGGAAACCGCGACGACCGGAGAAGAAGCGGTGCAGAAGATGGAGAAAGGTCTGCAGCCGGACCTGGTGCTGCTCGATGTGCTGATGCCGGGTATCGATGGACTGCAGACGCTGGAGCAGTTACGCCAGATGCAAGCGGGGATCAAGGTCGTGATGCTCTCTTGCGTGAACGACACGCGCAAGGTTGTGCAGGCGATGAAGCTGGGCGCGCAGGATTACCTGACCAAGCCATTTCAGAAGGCGGAACTGGATGCGGTCATCGATTTGAGTCTGGGTAAGGGGAAGATCACGTACGGCGGCGAAGTAGAAGAGTTGGCCGATGACGTGTTCTTCATCGCAGCCAGCGCGGAGATGCGGAAGATTCGCTCGCAAGCGGCGCTGGTGGCGAATGTCGATATCCCGGTGCTGCTGCTGGGCGAGAGCGGAACAGGGAAAGAAGTCCTGGGACGGTTGATCCATAAGCTTTCACCGCGCGCGCACCGGACATTCCTGAAAGTGAATTGCGCGGCGGTTCCAGCGGACTTACTGGAAAGCGAATTGTTCGGATATGAGCCCGGCGCTTTCACGGGCGCAACACACGCGAAGCCGGGAAAATTCGAGTTGTCGAATAAGGGTACGATCCTGCTGGACGAAATCGGCGAGATGCCTCCGCTGTTGCAGGCAAAGCTGCTACACGTTTTGCAGGACCAGCAGTTCTCACGGTTGGGTAGCCGATCGGTTATTAAAGTGGATGTACGCATTCTTGCCGCCACCAACATCAATATTCCTGAAGCGCTGGCGACGAAGCGGCTGCGGGAAGATCTTTATTACCGGCTGAATGCGTTCACGCTGCATCTACCGCCATTACGAGAGCGCAAGGAAGAGATTCCAATTTTGCTGAAGCATTCCATGACGCGAATGGCGGAGCGCTACGCGCGTCCGCCGCTGCCGCTTTCTCCGGCACTGCTGCAGGCATGCCAGGAGCATTCGTGGCCCGGCAATCTGCGCGAGTTGAACAACTTCCTGAAGCGCTATCTGATTCTTGGCGACGAAAATCTCGCCATGGCCGAGTTGCTTCCGAAGAATGACGGCAATGGGGGCGTGCGTGGAGACACCGCCAGCCGCGCAGCGGAAGGGCTGAAATCACTGGCCCGTAGCGCGAAGGACGAAGCCGAAGCTCAGGCAATCGCGCAGGCGCTGGAACAGACGAACTGGAATCGCAAGCAGGCCGCGGCCATGCTGCAGATCAGTTATAAAGCGCTGCTTTATAAAATTCGGCAGTACGGAATCGCAGAAAAGAAAAGCCACCACAAGCTCTCGGCCGGAGCCTAGCGCAAAAGCAGCTCCATTTGGACGTCGGATCGTTCGTAGTCCGAATGCACGAACTCTTCAGGCGCAAGGTGGCGAAATCCCAAAGATTCATAGAGGCGGATCGCTGGCGTGAGCCGATGGTTCGTCTCCAGGAATAGCCGCCGCGCGCCTATCGCGCGTCCCGCTTCAACAACAGCCTGGAGAAGTTTGCGTCCGATGCCGGCTCCCTGGAAGGCTGGAGTGACGGCCATCTTGGCCACTTCGAATTCCTCCTCCCTGATGCGGCGAAGCGCGCAGCAGCCCACACAACGGTCTTCCACCACCGCAAAGAAAATCTTGCCGCCAGAATCCAGGATCGTGCCTTTGGGATCGGCCAGCAACCCGGCTTCTTTTGGCTCTATGCGGAAATGGCGTGCGATCCACTCTTCATTCAGCGCTTTGAAGCAGGCTTCGTCTCCGGGGTGAAATTCGCGAATGGTAACTTCCGAAATACAGGCTGACGGTTGGTGCTCCCCAGACATTTGACGACCTCCCAAGGCAAACATAGGAGAATCGGAGGCTATATGTCCAATATCTTAATTGTCTGTACTAATATGAATTTCATATGAAACAGGAAATCGAAATCCGGCACCTGCGGTACTTTCTTGCCGTCTGCGAAAGCCTGCATTTCGGCCGAGCTGCTCAAAAACTCGGGATGGCGCAACCGCCGCTCAGCCAGCAGATCAAGAATCTGGAGCGCATGTTGGGATACACGCTGTTTGACCGCACGACGCGGGGAGTGCGACTGACGCGGGTGGGGCAGTTCTTTGCCGATCGTGCCCGCAATACCCTGAGCAAGGTGCAGAGTGATGTGGAAATGACGCGGCGGTTAGGGGCCGGCCAAGAAGGGGTGCTGGACGTGGGATTCAGCGGCTCGGTGATGCTGACTCCCTTGCCGAAGGCGATCAAGGCGTATCGCCGGCTCTATCCAAGTGTGGAATTACATTTGCGCGAACTTGTGACCGCGGAGCAGATTCCGGCACTGCTCGACGGGAGCCTGGCGATTGGTTTTCTGCGGGATGGAGAACGGCGCGAGGGAATGGAGCTGGAATGCGTCCTGCGGGAGCCCTATCTTGCCGTGCTCCCGTCGCATCACAGGCTGGCGAAGAGGAGCACATTATCGCCGGTCGATCTTCGCGGTGAGCCTTTTGTCTTTTTCGCGCGCAAGATGGGCAATCTGGCGTATGACAGAACCGTGGCGTGCTGTGAATCGGTGGGATTCCGGCCGAACATCGTGCAGGAGGCTCCGCAATGGCCCACGCTGTTGCGGCTGGTGGCCGCAGGATTGGGAGTTTCTCTCGCGCCAGCATGCGTCGGGAATCTGAGCATGCCGGGAGTAAGGTATCGGAGATTGAGATCGCGGCATTGGAGTTCGGTGGACATCGGGAGGAAGTCCGATCGCAAGGATCCGGCGGCGGACGCGTTCCTGGAGATCGTGCGATCGGTGCTGAGGGGAACGCCGGCTTCGGTCAAGCGAGATGAATGAAGATGGCTCCGCGCGTGAAAAATTCAGGCGTCCATCCGGGGCGCAGCTGCGACGCAAGGTGAGCTACAGGATCGAGGCTCCCGGATCGCACTACGGAACTGTGAGCAGGACGACTTGGCTCTTGGAATCGGAGCCGGCCGTTCCCGTGATTGTGATCTTGTAGGTGCCGGGCGGTGTTCCGGTTGGAGGCGGTGCCACTTGCGGGCTGCTGCACGCGGGCAGCGGGATCAGCTGAAGCGAGAGCAGACCGAGCAGAAGGAATCCAGTAAGGCGGCGCTTCCCTTTTCTCGCGCTCAGCCCGATAAGAAGCAGCCCAGGAACGAAAACTAACGCGGCGTAGAAGCGGCTGAAGCTGCCCTTGATGCCGGCAGTGTTGATGGGGCGAGCGGTGGTGCTGACGGTGAGGGTAGCCGCTGCCGCGCCAGCACCTGTCAAAGGAATGCTGCTGTTCGGGGTGAATGCACAAGTACTGCCCGGCGGATTGCCGGTGCAGGAAAGCGAAACACTCGTGCCAAACACAGGGTGCGGTGTGATCTGTATCGAATAAAATGCGCTCAGTCCGGCACTCGCAACGCTGTAGCTGGAGGGTTGGGCTGAGATAGCAAAGTCGGACATCTGAGCGGGCACGGTGGTTTCCGCGAAGATAAAGTTGTTCTGTCCGAAGACCTGGACGGTACCACCGTTGAATCCTTCTGGACTGCCATTTGCGTTCGGCATCGGCGTCAGAGAGACGGTGACGGTAGCCGTCGAGCCAGCCTGAAGCGAGCCGATGGTGCAGGTGACGAGGGTGTTGGTGGAACCGCCTCCGCAGGTTCCGCCGAGGGCGCTGGCGGAATCAAAAGTAACCGGGACAACCGTGCTGGCCTGACTGATGTTGTCGGTAAACGTGAGACCGGTGGCCAAGTCGGGTCCCGTATTTGTGATCGTATAGGTGAAAGTCGCGGGTACGCCCGCGAAGAAGTACGATTGATTATTACCCAATGTGGCAACGCCGCTGATCGTAACGCCTGCTGCGGATTTCAGTTGGGTGACGAAGGCGTCGAAGCCCCCGGCGTTGGAGCCTCCTGGTTGACTTTTGGGCACAGTCACGAGGAGGCCGGTGGCGTTGGTGCTCCCGGCTAAGTACGTATTCTGATTCACATCGATGGCGATCCCGGTGCCTGCGGTTGTCGAGCTGGCATCCGCCGGTCCGCTACCCCCGAAATAGGTGGACCAGGAGCCCGCCTGATTGGCTCCGGTGACGGCGATGGTATTAATGCGGGCTACGAACGCGTCCTGGGTTCCTGTAAGAACAGTTTGGATCTGGCCAGTAGGGAAGGTGGGGAAATTGGTCGATGTGGTCGTTCCCGTGATAAGGGCGCCGTTGCTGTTATCCGCTGCGATCTGCAACCCTGCTTCGTTGCCGCTTCCGCCCAGGTAAGAGAAATAGTCCAGCTGCAGGTTGGTTTGCGTGCTGGTCAGAGTGAGATTGGGAAAACGGGCGACGAAGGCGTCGGATGCCGTTTGGCCGGTCGGGCAGGCCCCTGCTACGGCTGTTGGGTTGTCCAGGCACGGCTGAAACGGCGCGGTGTTGGCGTCTTTTGGAATGAGCACATCGTTTGAGTTGGTCGTTCCAACCAGGTAAACGTTGGCTGCTCCCGGGTCCAGAGCCACGCCGTTACCCGATTCGTTTCCGCCGCTGCCGAGATAGGTCGACCATATCAGTTGTGGACCCTGATTGTTTTTCGTAGCGTTCGGGTTCAGCTTGGCCAAGAAAGCATCGGTGTCGGGATTGGTGCTGGCCGCACACGTCGGAGGACCGTTGTTCACAAGGGGCGGATTCTGGTTCAGACAAGGCTGATAGGCATTCAGGATAGGGAACGATCCTGCCTGCCCGGGAGTGAAGGCGAAGTTGGTCGTTCCGGAGAAATAGATAATCTGGTTCTGGTCGACCGCGATTCCGCCGCCATTGGCAATGATAGCTGCATTTCCCGGGGTAAACGATCCTCCGAAGTAGGTGGAATACAGGATGCTTCCGCTGCCGGAGTTAGCGGGAGAAACCTCCGTTACAAAGAACTGCTTCGCAGCCAGCGCAGAACTCTGGTATGGAACGCTCGGCAGCGAAGTCGAGGGAAACTGATGTCCCGTCGGGGTCCCGACGTCAGAGGGCAAGGTCGAGGTAGTCGTACCGGTGACATAGATGTTGCCGGAGCCATCGATGGCCATGCCACTCGCGACGTCATTCCCTGAGCCGGAAAGGTAGGAAGAGTAGGTCAGCGGACTGGTTGCAGCTGGGTTTAACTTTGTCACGAACACGTGTTCGGTTCCGGTGCTGCCGGCTTCGGGAGACGACTGATACGGAATCGAACTGACCGGGAAATTCGCGGAGGTGGTCGTGCCAGCCAGGTAGGCGTCGCCGGCGCCATCGACGGCAATTCCGGCGGGGGAATCGGCGCCGCTGCCGCCAAGATACGTGACGTACTCGATCGCGCTGATGCTCGGGTTGATTTTTGCGATGTAAACGTTCTGCGAGCCGGTAAGAGTTTTCTGAAAAACTCCTGTAGTTACCGGGAGATTCGTCGAGGAAGTTGAGCCCGCCAGATAGATATTCCCGCCGGCGTCGACAGCGACCACGGTGTTGAGCTCGTCACCGGAACCGCCGAAATAGGTGGAAAAGGACGGCACGGGATCGATGACCAGTTCGCGCGAACGATCGTAGGGTCCGACGGCGAAGCCGGCGCGGTGGGCGCCACGAAGGACGAAATGGCCTTCCACGGTCTGCTGGCGGCCGTCGATCTGCTGGTAGACATGCGGCGGATCAAGGCGCATGTGAGCGCCGTTTTGCTCTACAACGAGAGCGCCATCGGAAATCTTGAGCAGCTTAGCGCCTGAAAATTCCAGTTGCGGCTGGGAGGGATCAGCGCCGGGCGCAACCAGGAAATCGAATTCGGGGCGCCCGTGATTGCCGTAGAAAACCAGGTTGATTCCGGGATAGAGGTTGTCGTAGCGCACCCGGGCGTACTGAGGGATGTTCATCCGCCACTTGTCTGGCTTATTTCCCAGAATGTAGTGACTCTTTCCGGGCAGCCGATCGCTTGGGGAAATAACCGGGCTTGGATTCGACCCCGCGATCTTCATTTGCAGCGATTCGAGCTTTCCCGTGTCTTTGGAGCGCAAGGTGACGAAAGCGCCTTCCGATCCAAGAAACAGGCTGTAACCGGAGCCATGGGCGACAAACCTCGCCCGGGGATCGGAAGGATCGAGATTGGCTTGCCCGCGGTTCGGTTCAAAGATCAGTGGAAGGTTGGAAAGAAGCTCGTGCGCCAGCTTGGGATTGCGTCCGGGAACAGAACGGCTGCCCGCTTGCGTTGAAAATGGCGAGGCGGCGGGAGCTTGCGAGATCGCCGGATGGGGATGGGAACCTTTGGCCAGGAAGAGGCAGGCTGCAGCGAGCAGAGCCAGTCCAGCCAGCGAAATGCGAACCCCTACTGCGGATGTTCCCAACCGGGGGCAATCTACGTTCACGCGTTCCTCCGATGCAATCAGGTCAGTATGGATCAGATCTGGTCGTAATAGCCGTGCATTGATCCGATGGTCGAACTTCGTAAGGCACCGATCGTCTCGTCCTCGACATTCGCCCGAATCCGTGGTGAGAGAGGAGCGCGCACGCGTCCCCTGCAGGCCTCGCGCACAGGGCGGGCTAGCCCACAGGCTGGTCACTGGAACTGGCGGAAAAAAGTAAGTAAATACTTAAACATCTGGTGGATGCACAAGTCAAGCCGCACAAGGTCAGGCGCACCTCCGGCCCCGGCTAATTCAAGATCAATCAGATGCGCGGGCGGCAGAGGAAAGATGGCCAAGTCGCAGGAGATTGTTGGTGATTAACGGAAACAGTTCCTCTTTGCGATTTGTGCTTGCAAATCTGGCTTGCTTCTGTAAATTCAGGGCAGCCTTCCGTTCAAATCCTCTGGCCGGCCGTAGCTGTGTAAATTCGTTCCGGGGCGGTCGCCTCTTGGCAGTCTTGCTCGGGCATGCACATGAATTCACAGGAACGGCGGATGATGCGGCGCTTCGACATGCGCCTTCCGGCCGTGGTGCGACTGCAGGATGCGATCGACTTCCAGACGGAAACCCAAAACGTGAGCGCGCGCGGCGTGTACTTTTATCTGGATCGCGAACTGGAAGCGGGCACCCGGCTGGAAGTCACGCTGACTTTCCCTCCCCATATCACGTTGACCGAGGCGGTGCGCGTGCGGTTTTCGGCACGGGTGATTCGTGTGGAGCGGCCTCTGCCATCATTGCGCGTGGGGACGGCGGCGCTGATCGAGGACTATGAATTCTTGCGGTCGAATGGCACCCGGGACTGGATCAGTTCGTTGCAGAAAGAGGCAAAGGCGACCAACTAACGGTCCCTCCGGGAACTTTGGGCGACCCTGAGACTACTTCTTGCCCATCTGTTGCAGTTGACTGCGAAGGCGACGAAAGCGTTGAACGATGGTGCCGAGATAAAAGCCGTGGATCAGCCATGTGGCGATATAGGCGGCAAAAAGAAATTTGACGGAATTCATCGGGTGCTCCGTTCGAGAGGTAAGCTGGCCTTGGCGGGTTCGGCTCCGGCCAGCGATTCGAGCGCGTGGGCGTCTTCTACATCGCGCCGGAGGAGTTCCAGACGGAAACGCGACCAACTCACCAGGAAGGCGAAGCAGAGGAAAGCCGTCCAGCTGAGCAGCAGGACATGCAACATCCGGGGATCGATCGATCCGCCGCCGCCGATCACCGGCTGTGGGTGCTGGGTGCGGAAGAACCAAATCGAAAAATACACCAGCGGCACATCGAGCGCTCCAAAGACAGCCAGTGCGGCAGCGAGCATCTGCGTCTGCGCGCTATTGGAGAAGCGGCGCAGTACGAGATAGCTCACGTAAATGAGCCAGAGCACGAGCGTTGAGGTCAGGCGGATGTCGCCGGGTGCCCACCAGATGCCCCAGACGGGGCGAGCCCAGATCGGTCCGGTGACCAGGACAACCGTGCAGAACACAACTCCGACTTCGGCGGTCGTTACCGCGAGCACATCGAGTTTCTGGCCAGGAAACAACTTGCCGATCAGAAAATAGAAAATTGGGATGAGCACGATGGTTGTCGCCATCGCGCTGGGGCGCATACCAGCAGATGTGAGTTGCTGCCGAACCGGCGGCAGAAACGACGTGATCACGCCGACGACCCCAATCGCGATCACGATCCACTTCGCTGCGGCCCGGCGCGACTCCTTCGCGCTGACCAGATATTGAATGGAAGCTACGAAATTAATAAAGAACAGCAGGAACGCCGTCCATGCCGAGGGTACGTGGTAGTAAATGATCCGGTAAACGTCTCCCTGCAGCGCGTCAGTGGGGGCGACTACCAGCGCATCATAGAGCGCGTAGGCGAGAAGGCCCGCGGTGACGACGGATAAAACTGGGAACAAACGTTTCATACCTGACTAGCTATAACTCGCCCGCAGGGGCTAAATCCTCAAATGATTTTCCGAGCTAGCGGCACGACTGTAAGTCGTGCCGCTCTCCAATCGTGCAGGTTGCAAGTTATCTTATTCAGCGTGCAGGATCGTTTCAAACAAGGCCAGACTAGCTGTAGTAAACACCACATCGTAGGTCAGAAGCAACACGATGTAGAAGTGAGCGGGATTGTCTCCGGTGAGGACCGCCGTGGTTCCAGCAACCATGCCCAGCACGGCGGGAATGGAAATGGGAAACAGCAGGAGTGGAAGCATGAGTTCGCGGTTTCGCGTGCGCAGCGACATGGCCGCGAAGAAGGTTCCGTTTACGACGAGCGCCCACGTGCCGAGAATTCCCAGAGGAATCAGTTGCCAGGCCGGGCCGAGCACGTGCAGGTTGTAGAAGATCACGAACAGCGGCGTCATCAGGGCTTCGAGCACGGTGACGAAGATGAAATTGCCGATCGCTTTCGCGAGGAAAAGAGCGTTCGCGGGAGCAGGGGAGACGCGGTAGGCGTCGAGAACCTGATTGCGCAGTTCGCGGGCCCAGGTTTGATTCAGCGCGACTACCGCTGCGAACAAAAAGGCGACCCAGACCAATCCGCCGACGATGTGGCGCGATTCTTCCGCGAGCGGATCGAAGGAGAAGCTGAAGATCACCACGACCAACAGCGAGAAGAACAGCATAGAGTTCAGCGCGTCTTTGGAACGCCACTCCAGGCGAATATCTTTGGCGAGCGTGTCCAGAGTAACCGACCAGAGCGAGGAGGAGTCCCTCATTGCACCTCCCCGTTGGGCATCGCGGCGGTCTGAGCGCTCGTGGTACGGCCCACGATCTGGCCCGATTGCATCCAGATGAATTCGTCGGCCACGCCTTCCAGCAGGAGAGCCTGATGGGTCACAACGAAAATGGTCTTGCCTGCGTTCCCCATGGACTTGAGTAGAGCGACCATCTCGCGCGCGGAGTGCACATCTACGTTTGAGAATGGCTCGTCGAGCAGCAGGACTTTGGGGTCGTGCAGGATGGCGCGAGCGAGCGACATGCGCTGGCGCATGCCTTGGGAATACTGGCCGACGGGACGAGGCAGGGCCGGATCGAGGTGGACGGCAGCAATTGCCTGCTCACAAACTGCATCGGTTGAGATGCCATAGAGTCGGGCGAAGTAGCGGAGGTTTTCCATCCCACTCATCTCGTCGTAGAGCAGCGATGGGTGGGCCATGTAACCAATGTCGCGGCAGGCAATTCGGGGATCCTTGCCGAAAATGGAGATCTCACCTCGGGTCGGATGGGCCAGACCGGCGAGCGCGCGAAGCAGAGTGGTCTTCCCTGCTCCGTTGTCGCCGAGGATCGCGTGGAAGCGTCCGGCGGCGAATTCGGCGGTCACCCCGCGCAGGGCGGCGAAGCGTCCGAACTGCTTGATGACGTTTTGGACGGTGATGACGGCGCTGGGTTCGGTCACGGGCCTCGCGAATGCTCAGCACGAGTGTAAAGGACTAAATGCTCGGACTGCACGGAGCGGATAGTGACTAGAGGGGTCCTACAGTGGCGAGGTGAGGCACGCTCTCCTTCGCTTCGCTCAGGGTCGATGGGCGGGCGGATGCGTCCGCCCCTACACAAAGCTAGGTCATGCTCTTGGCGGGAGCTGCGGGTTGTGTAGCTCCCGGTTGCTGCGGGGCGTATTTCGAAGCGCACTTGGCCTGGAGCTGTTTGGCGTGGAAGACGCCGTCGCGGCCGAAGTTGCCATCGGCCAGCGCTTGGGAATCGTCTTTGAAGGTGTCGGGCGGGGCTTCGGTACCGGTGTAGTCGACAGAAAGATTCTGATCTTGTTCAACCAATACAAATTGCACGTGCGTGCCGGTGCGTTTAATCGATCCGGGTTGCACGTTGCCGGCGACGCGCAGGCGCTTCGAGTAGGCGGAGTTGCCCATCGTGTGCAGCTCTTTGATGGTGACGTAATAGCTCTTGCTGTCTTGCACGCCGGTATAGGCCAGGTAGGCGAGCAGCAGAAAGATGAATGCAGTAGCCCCGCCGAACTTCAGGTAAGTCTTAGCCTGACTGGACATAGATCCCCTTGAAAGGGAGAACCCCTATTAAGAATGTACCTACCGTGGCGGGCAGAATCAAGATTCGAAAGTACGACAATCGGCGTCACGCATGAACTAAGCGCGAGCCGCCTGTCTTTAATTTCTGTATTGACAGAAATACCAGAATAATGTGAAACTGGGGCGCAGTGGGGGAGGCCCTATGAAGATCCGTTTCGCCGACCTGTGGCGTACTGACGGCACGATCGACCGCGGAACCTACGCCTTGATCGGCGTTGTCGGCTTCGCGCTCAAACACAATCTGGATCGGTTCGTAGCTACCGCTTGCTTTCACCGCCCCTGGGATTTGTTCAACTATTGGATTCCGGTACGTGACGTGGCGCGGATCACGCAACTGGGCGGCGCTGAAGCCAAGTTTCTTGCGGCGATGGTCGCACTCGCGCTGCCTTTTATATGGGTTGGCGTGATCCTGACGTTAAAGCGGTTGCGCAGCGCCGGGCTTTCGCCGCAACTTGTCGCTGTATTCTTTGTCCCTTTTGTGAATCTGTTGTTCTTCCTGGTTTTGTGTCTGCTGCCGGAGCGAACCGGTTCGTCGAACGATAGGCCGGCGGAAGCGCATTTCGGGCGTTTCATTCCAGAGAGCGCATTGGGAAGCGCCGCGATGTCGCTGCTATTGACGGTGCCCGTCGGATTGGGCCTGGCCATGCTGGGCGCGCAGGTGCTAGCAAACTATGGTTGGGGATTATTCGTGGCGCTTCCCTTTGCCATGGGATTTGTCGCGACCTGGATTTATGGGCAGCGTCGACCGCGGAATCTAAAAGCCTCGCTAGGCGTTGCGTGCCTGTCTGTAACAGTGCTCGGAATGACGTTGGTGGCGGTTGCAGTCGAAGGACTCATCTGCCTCGTAATGGCCGCTCCGATCGCGCTCCCGCTGGCCGCATTTGGAGGATTTTGCGCGCACCGTGTGCAGCAGAGACGTTGGATTCGCGATCACGCGTCTGCGGTCATTTCGGCACTGCTGATATTTGTCCCCGGAGTGCAGGTGTTGGAACACGCGGCCGCCCGGCCCGCCCAAATATTTGTAGTCCGATCAGCGGTGGAGATTCATGCATCTCCCGCGGAAGTCTGGAAGCAAGTGATCGCGTTCTCAGAAATTCCTGCTCCGAAGGAATGGCTGTTCCGCGCCGGCATAGCGTATCCAATCCGGGCCGAGATTGCAGGTCACGGTTCGGGTGCGGAGCGGCACTGTGTCTTTTCCACTGGGGCATTTGTTGAGCCGATTGAAGTGTGGGATGAGCCGCACCGGTTGAAGTTCTCGGTCACTTCGAATCCTCCGCCCCTGGAGGAGTGGACGCCTTACTCGCATATTGATCCGCCGCACTTGCACGGATTTCTGGTGTCGGAAGGTGGCCAATTCCTGCTTACTCCTCTACCCAGCGGAGGAACCAGGTTGGAAGGCACAACGTGGTATCGGCATGGTCTTTGGCCGAGCCAGTATTGGCGGCTATGGTCGGATGCCATTATTCATCGAATTCATATGCGCGTGCTCACGCACATTCGGGATGAGGCTGAGCGGGATGCGGCGCGAACTTCGTTACAATGAAATCGATCGCGGTTGATCGCTCCCTATGATCCACCCATGGCATGACGTGACTCCCGGCGACAAGCTGCCGCAGGAATTTGACTGCGTCATTGAGATTCCTTTTGGCTCGAGCGTGAAGTATGAACTGGACAAGACGAGCGGGCTGATTCGGCTGGATCGTGTGCTGTACTCGGCGGTGTACTATCCGGCGAATTACGGATTCATTCCGCAGACGCTGGCGGAAGACGATGATCCGCTCGATGTGCTGGTGCTGTGCCAGGAAACCGTGGTCCCGCTCACGATTATTCATGGGCGCGCCATTGGGCTGATGACGATGATCGATGGGGGCAAGAAAGACCATAAGATCATCGCGATCGCGACCGAAGATCCCGAGTTCAATTCTTATCGCGAGGCTGCCGATATGCCTCCACATCGCCTGATCATGCTGCGCAGGTTCTTCCAGGATTACAAGCAATTGGAAGGCAAGGCTGTAGAGGTGAATGAGATACGTCCGGCGGCGGAGGCGTATCCGATCATTCTGGATGCGCTCCATCGGTATAGCGAGCAGCGGAGGAAGGGATTCCACGCGGCGAAACACTAGGCTCAGCTCCTAATAGTTGTGGCCAGAGGGCACGAATAAGTTCCCATGTCTCGCAAAGGCGGCGAGAGAGGGGGCACCCCAATTCGATCTCCCTATTCGAAAATTGTTCGCAGGGCGGGATAGATTTTGCGGTAGGTCTGATACGCATTGTGCAGTGTTTTCGAGTCGGCGTGGTTCGCTGGGATTCGGGAAGCAACGCGCACGACGGCATTGCAGGCCTCATCTACCGACTTCCAGGCGCCGGCTCCCGTGCCGGCCAGAATTGCGGCTCCATAGGCGGCTCCTTCTTCGGCGGCTACGATTTCCACCTCGTGCTGGTAAGTATCCGCTTGAATCTGCCGCCACAGCGTGGAGCGGGCGCCACCTCCACCCAGGCGAATAGAAGTCACCGGAATTTTCATTTCGTCAAAAATCGTGAACGTGTCCTTGAGGCTGAAGGCGACGCCTTCCATGATGGCGCGAACGACGTGTGCGCGCGAGTGCGAGGCGGTCAGCCCGACCAGGGCGGCACGGGCATTGGGATCAAGATGGGGCGTCCGCTCTCCCATCAGATATGGAACCCAGAAGGCACCTTCGGATCCGGCGGGCACGGAACTGGCCTCGTCTGCCAGCACATCATAAGGATCGCGCCCCACGTATGCCTTGCCGGATGTAATTCCGAACTGGTCGCGAAACCAGCGTAGCGACAAGCCGGCTGCCTGGGTGACGCCCATGACGTGCCAGCGGCCCGGGATGGCGTGGCAGAACGTGTGCAGGCGGCCGCGAGGGTCGAGGGCGGGCCGATCGGTGGCGGCGAAGACTACGCCAGAGGTGCCGATCGTAGCGCTCACGGCTCCGGCGCCTGCTATACCCATTCCTACCGCCCCGGCGGCCTGATCTCCTGCGCCTGCGACCACGGGAGTTCCCGCACGCAGTCCCGTGGCTTCAGCTCCTGCCGCGGAAACGTGCCCGCAAATTTCTGGCGATTCGAAGAGCGCTGGCAGTATTGTGCTTTTGATTCCCGTTTTGCTCGGCACTTCCGTTGACCAGCGGCGGTTCGCCACGTCCAGCAACAGGGTGCCTGAAGCGTCGGCCATATCGATGGCTCGCTCGCCGGTCAGACGAAAGCGGACGTAGTCCTTTGGAAGCAACATATGCGCGACGCGTTCCCAATTTTTCGGTTCGGTCTCGCGCACCCAGAGGAGTTTCGTAAGCGTGAAATTTGTGAGGGGCGGATTGCAAGTCAGGCGGATCAGCGCCAGCCGGCCGAAGAGTTGCTCCAGTTCCTGGCATTGCGCTTCGCTCCGCTGATCGCACCAGATGATCGCCGGTCGGACCACCTCATCGGCCGAATCGAGCAAGACCGCGCCATGCATCTGTCCTGAGAAACCGACGCAGGCGACGTCGTCCGCAGGCACCTGCTGGAGAACCTTGCGAACGGCTTCGCCGCAGGCACGCCACCAATCGCGCGGATTCTGCTCGGCCCATCCCGGGCGGGGACTGGCGAAATGGTCGTGCTCGGCGGAAGCGGAGGCGATCACCGCCCCGCGTTCGTCCATGATCAAGGCACGGGTCCCGCCGGTTCCAACGTCAATGCCGAGGAAAGCGATGCCTGTCTCCTTCTAACGGGCCCAATGTAAACGTTAACGGTCAAGCGTGGCAAGAACGTGGTCTATCCGACAGAAGTGCGCGCGTTTTGAATCATTTGGGAGAAGCATTGGAACGTACGGCCGTTGTTTCTCTTTTCGGCTACGCCTATGCGTCCACTTCTATCGCTGATGCCTGAGGGGCGTAAATCCAGCGGCAGATGACATCGCGCCAGACGATCCATTGCTGAGTTGATACTGAAAACGCAGCAAGATGTTCTGATATCGCGACTCGTCGACTCGCCCCGCGATATACTCGATTTTCCGCAGGGGGCGAGCATTCACGGCGGAATTCAATTCCTATTCAGGAGTTTTCTATGCAAAGCCGCATCACCGGTACCACCATGCCGGTTCTCGAATTTCAACTCGATCCCAACGACGCCATCATTTCCGAAGCGGGGGAACTTTCCTGGATGGGGAGTTCGATCCAGATGACCACCCACACGCAGTTCGCGGGCGGCGGAGGCCTGTTTGGTGTGATCAAACGAGTGGCGGGCGGCGGCTCAATCTTCATGACGGAATATCGGGCGATCGGAGCCGCGGGAGAGCTGGCCTTTGCGACCAAGCTGCCGGGACACATCGTACCGGTCGAGGTCGCGCCGGGGCACGAGTACATGATTCACCGACACGGGTTTCTTTGTGCAATGCCACAGATACAGATTGGCGTCGGGTTCCAGCAATCACTGGGCGCGGGAATCTTCGGCGGCGACGGATTTCTGCTTCAGCGACTGAGCGGCCAAGGTACGGCATGGCTCGAACTTTCGGGAGAGTTAGTGGTTCGCGACCTGCTTCCGGGAGAAAATCTGCGCGTGCATCCCGGACACGTCGGAGCGTTTCAGGCGAGCGTTTCGTTCCAGATCACGACAGTGCCGGGCATCAAGAACATGATTTTCGGCGGCGATGGAATATTTCTAGCCTCCCTTACCGGACCGGGACGAGTCTGGCTGCAAACTCTGCCAATCGCAAAACTCGCGCATGCGCTGGAGCGGTACTTGCCACATGAAGTGCGGCGAGAGACCGTGGAAGGTGGTGTCGTAGGCGGGATTGTGGGATCGATTCTCGACAATATGCGATAGCTTCACCGTTCAAAGGATTCAACTATGAAGGTAACGAAGGACGGCCATGGGTAATTTTGTGAAGCTCGCTGCAGCGTCTGACCTCCCGGGTCCGAATCAGGCGAAGGAATTCCGGGTCGGCGACAAGGAGATTTGCGTCGCCAACGTGAACGGCACCTGCAGCGCGATGGATAACATCTGCCTGCACCGCGGAGGACCGCTGGGGCAGGGGACGATCGAGAAGGGGAAAGTCGTTTGCCCGTGGCATGGCTGGGAGTGGGATCCGACCACAGGGGCGGCAGCGCATAACGCAAACGCGAAACTGGCGGTGTATCCATTGAAGGTTGAAAACGCGGATGTGCTGATCGATATTTAGGTCTGTCGGATGAGCCCGGTCACCCACTTTCTCACCGGTTGGGTTTTCGCAAATTGCGCGAAACTGCAGCGCAAGGATCGCGCGATTGTTACCCTCGCATCCGTAATGCCCGATGTTGCAAAGTTTTACTTTCAGCCGAGAAAATGCAGAAATTTTCCGGGCTGGTTCTCATAGCCGGGGAACACATCGGCAAGATTCCCGTTACCGAGATGCCGTTCCACGGCTTCGCCCATTACCTGGCGGAAGTCGGTGGTAAGGGCGAGGTCGCGGCCTTCGTAGAGCTGTGATTGATCGAGACCCGGCCAGCGGCCATAAACTCGGCCGCCGTTGACCGGACCGCCGAGGACGAACATCACATTGGCATGGCCGTGGTCCGTGCCGCGATTGCCATTCTCACGGGCCGTGCGGCCAAATTCTGACATGGTGACGACCACTGTGTCTTCGCCGAGATCGCCGAGATCGTTCCAGAATGCAGCGATCGATTGCGAAAAGTCCGTGAGCACATTCGCGAGTTGACCTTCGGTCGAACCTTCGTTGACGTGATGATCCCAGCCACCGATATCAGCGAAAGCGACCTGCACGCCGAGGTTCGCCTTGATCAGCTGGGCAAGCTGGCGGAGGCTGTCGCCGAAGCGTCCCTTGGGATAATTGGCGTTAGCCGCGGGCGAGTATTTGCCGGGATCGGCCGCCTTCAGCATCTTGACTGCGTCAAAAGTCTCCTCGCCGGTGCCATGCAGCACGGAGTCGGAAGAGTGGTCGTACATGGCCTCGAAGGCACTAGCCACGGGAGAAGGTTTCGGGCCGCGTCCACCGACCGAGAAGTCGTTGATGTTGTTCATGGCCACGGCGGGCTCGTTTCCACTCAGGATGCGCGGCAGAGACGGACCAAGCGCGATCGCGCGGAAGGGCGAGATCGGGGCCGCCGCCGGCAGATTGCGGAGAGAGCGATTGAGCCATCCGTCTTCGGTCGCCTTGATGCCGGGCGTTCCAGTTTCCATAAAATCTTGCGCGTCGAAATGAGAACGAGTGGAGTCAGGCGATCCGGTTGCGTGCACGATAGCGAGATGGCGTTGCTGCCACAGCGGGAGAAAAGGAGATAGCGATGGGTGCAGGCCGAAGAACCCGTTGAGATCGAGCACGGATTTTCGTGGAATGTTGATGCTCGGCCGCATGGCGTAGTACTGCGGTTCGCCGTGCGGCACGACGATGTTCAATCCGTCGGCTGCGCCCCGCTGGAAAATCACAACCATGCGCCTGGTGCGCGAGCCCGTTTCGACGGCGCCGAAGGCTGCACGCCTCAAAAAGCCAGGAATAACGGCCGTGCCGACCACGGCGAGAGCGCTGTTGCGAAGAAAGATGCGACGGGTTGGCATAATGTGCTCCAGCTATTAGCGGTCAATGGCTACTTTGCGGATGGAGGCCCAGAGCTGAGGATGACCGCTCATCTCCTCTGAAACTCCGGCGATCCCAGCAGCAGGCCCGCGATCGTGTTCGCATCTGGTGGACGCGGTGGGTTCGCAGGCTTGCGCTGCCCCGGTTTGGAGTCATCCTCCACCGCGAGCGTTGTAGTCTTCGCCGGCCCTGCGATCTGCGCGACAATCGAATCGTGCGTCTGCTTCGACACATCATCGGCGAGCAGCTTCGCTTCCATCGACGACAGTGCCATGCTGGTATCAATTGGCGAACTCGGAGTTCCTGCAAGTTGCGCCGCATCGACTTTTACACCGCGGATTCGTCCCGCGGTCAACGACATGGCGAAATTCATGCGGTTGAGCAGCGCTGACGAACTGACCCAAGTCTCAGCTTTCATCGAGTAGCCGGTAGGCGGTTGCGCTCCGTAGAGCGGCATGCCCATGTTTCCAAGCTGACGAGCCAGGGGCATGGCATCGTCCACTTCCGCTCCAGTAGCGCGTACCGCCGAGGCTACGAATTCAAGCGGCGTTTTCACTTTCGCGCGATAGGCGTTCTCATCCCAGAACTCGGGTGAGTGGAACAGAGTGCTGAGCACTTCGCGAATGTCTCCCTTTTTTTTCAGAAACGTCTTTGCCATGCGATCCACGAGCGCCGGCGGCGGATCGTCGGAGACGAAGCGCTGCGCCAGCTTCAGCGAGATGAAGTGCGCGGTCTGCGGGCTGGTGGCTAGCATGTGGAGCACTTCTCTGCCCTCGTCTTCGCCTTTGGGCTTGATGCGATGGCCGAGAACAAATTTTGGTCCGGGCTCGTGCTTGCGCGGGTCGAACTGAAAAGCGCCACCTTGAAATGGTTTGTCGATGGTCCATCCGGTGAACACCTTCGCGACTTCCGTGACATCGCGCTGGGAGTACCCGCCGTTGACGCTGAGCGTGTGCAGTTCGAGCAGTTCGCGCCCGTAATTCTCGTTGAGGCCGCTGTTTGCTTTTTGCCTGGCGTTCGGTGCGGGAAATCGGGGATAACGACGCGGGCCGTAGGGCCCGGGACGCGCCGGGATGCCGAGCGCTTGCATGGAATTCGGCCCGACGCTCAACCAATTGTCGAGATAAAACAGCATCGCAGGACTTTTCGCGGTTGCCACAAGCAGATCTTCGAATTTGCCGAGAGCATGCGGTCGGATCACGTCCTGCTCGTAGCTGGTGATCAACACTCGGTCGGCGCCCTTGTTGATAAATACGTTGAAGTGATTGAGCCAAAAGTCGGTCATCACTTCTTCGAGCTGGCGTTGGCTGAAGATGGCGCGCAGCAGCTTGGACTGCATGAGCTCGTCGACGATCACGCCTTGCGGATTGTTCATGGCCAGCAGGGTTTCTTTCTGCTTGGGATCCAGACCAGTAAGAAAATCCTGCGCCTTGTTGCCGCCGCGGATCGCGTCAGCAAAGGCAATCTGGTCATCCGGCGACATCGACATGATTTTCTTGTACCGTTGGTCAGGAGCAAGGGCAGGCAGCTTCTGCACCTCGAGGTCCGCGTAGAGACGCTCCTCCATGCGCCGCTGTTCTGCTGCTTCTTCCGGCGTGGGTTTGTATTCCCCGGCTGATGACATGGAAGTACTATTGGGCACAGTCGCTGCGTTCATCGCACCCATTGCGGCGTCATTCGGTGCGTCAGGACTGGCCGCGGCTGCAGCCGCAATCTCTTCGGCGGTTTTCGCCGTATCCGCGGCGGGAGGCTCTTGCATTGCAGTGGGCTGCTCGCGCGGCGGTTCGGGAACGTTTACGGCTTCCTGGGCTTGGCGCTTCTCGTCCTGCTTCTGCTCCAAACGCGCTATCTGGACATTGAAAACGGCGCGCTTGGCAGGATCCGACGGCATGGACTTCTTGCCGTCCATGACCTGCTTAATCACTTGCTGGTCGGGAAACTCTTCGACCATTTCGCGGGGATTCATGCGTAGCGTTCGAAATTGCGCGAGACGAGAATCCAGGGCCGAATCAGAGATCTTTTCCGGGTGAAGCTGAAGATCGATCCAGCGATCTACCCCGGTGGCCATAACTTGTTGCACATCCCCCGGCCGTGGGCCAAACGCCAGCCGATTGAGCGCGTGCACAGCGCGGCGTTGCTCGTTGGCGGCGGGCGAACTGGGGAAGTCCTTTTTCTTCGCGAGCAATTGCGGAGCAGCGCACGCGAGAGTCACACATAGGGTGAGGACGGCAGGCTTAGCTAAACTGGATGGCATGCAGACTCCCGGAAGGGCCAAGTCTCTTGATTATGAACCCGGACGGAAGAAAAAGTTGCTGGCGGAAATGATTCGGCATGCCAGCCGGAGAACCTTTCTTCTCAATGCCTTCCAAACAACTCAGGTGAGGTAGGTTTTCCCGTTTGATGCTTTGTGTTGCAAAGTGGCGGCCAGATGGTCGATGTCGCTGGCGGCGATATTCACGGATGTGCCTTCCAGCATAGGGGTGCGGTTGCTGCCGACCGCGTCGCGGCGAACCTGGATCAACAATCCCTGCACCACGTTCGAATCAAACTTCTGCGGCGCCAGACGCACCAGGTCACTCAAAGCGTTGCCGACAGACAGCGGCGCGCGATACGGCCGCGTGCTGATCATGGCATCGAAGGAATCGGCAACTCCAACAATGCGGACCGCCATCGGCAATTCTTCCATGCCAAGCTTGTCGGGGTATCCGGAGCCGTCGTTGCGCTCATGATGCCAGCGCACTGCCTCGGGAATTTTGGGCCAGGGAAACTCTACCGTGCTGACAATCTGATGCCCGACGACGGTGTGATCAGCCATCTCGCGGAATTCTTCGGGATCGAGGGCGCCCGGCTTGCCGAAGAGGCGGCGATCGACAGCAACCTTGCCGATGTCGTGGAGATATCCAGCGCTGCGCAGGGCGGCCACTTCGCTCGGCTGCATACCCATTGCTTCTCCGATGGCCGCAGCATAGCGGCCGACCCGCAACGAATGGCCGTGAATGTTCACGTGCTTGACGTCAATGGCCGTAGCAAAGGCCTCAAGCGCACTGTCATAAAAGCCGTGCAGCGAGGCCATCAGCCGCAAATTTTCCGAGACGCGCTGGGCAATCGTCTGGGTCAATGCGTGATTCTGCACAGCAAGAGCGACATAGGTGCACAACAATTCGAGTGCATCGAGTTCGCTATCTTCGTAGAGTACGTCTCCGGGACGGCGACCCAACGCGACCACGCCCGCCAGCTTTCCCGAAACCTTCAGAGGCGCAAGACACTTGAACAGCTCCGGGGCAACGTTTCCATTGGAACTCAGGAAAACGGAGTACGTGGAAGAATTCAGAACGATCGGGCCCCGCGCAGCGGTCAACGCATGCACGTGCTTGGGAAGAAGCGGGATAAACGCGGGATCGGGCATGAGCACGAATCCCAGTGCAGAGGCGGAAGACAGCATGGCGGGCTTATCGCTGTAAAGGAAGAGAACACCTTCCCGGGCACCCGCGGCTTCCATGACAGTGCCAAGCATGAGGCGCGAGGTCTCGGAGAATTCGCGCTCAGCGGTCAGCGTTGGACCGAGTTCGGAAAGCGCCTCGACCGTGTGCAGCAGCCGCCGGAGATTGTTGGTCTGTATCGCCACAGACGAAGTGGTTCACTGAGCACAGCAGAATTGAGCGTAACACGTGGAAATGGCCACCGGGAGGCGCACTTGTTGGTTACTTTGATGCTGTAGTGATCAGGAAACATCGTGATCAGAATGGTTCCCCGGCACTCGAGAGCTATGGATTGATGTTCTTTGGCTGGATCAGCGTCATACATCTTTGTATTTACGGCAGGGAGAGTGGAAATGCGGAGAAAACATTCTCAGAAATGCTCGCGGAGTTCGGCGAAAGAGCCCACGATCAGGAGTTTCTGATTCGGGGGCGCGGAGTTGATTTCCTCGTGCTCCAGAATCCAGGTATCGCCGTGGGGAATAAAGACGGCATGAAGGCCAGCGGCGAGTGCGGGATTGATGTCGGATTTCGGGCTGTTGCCGACCATCCACGTTAAGCCAGGTTGAAGTTCAAATTGCTGGACGATTCTTTGATAAGCGGCGGGATCTTTCTCAGCCACGATTTCGATGCCCTCAAAATATTTCCTCATCCCGGAACGCTCCACTTTGCCGGTCTGTTCCGCAACAGCGCCTTTCGTGACTAGAATCAGGCGATGACGCTGGGATAAATATTCCAGCGTCTGCGGAACTTCCTGCAGAAGTTCGATTGGATGATCTGCGATGGCATGGGCGAATTTGTGAATCCGGGCATGGGACTCGGGCGTGACCGGCTCCGGAGTGAGACGTTCGAATGTGTCGACGAGCGCATGTGCGAAGCTCTGCAGGCCATAACCGTGCTTGACGATGCACTCTCGTTCAACTTCGTTGAGGACCTCGCGAACCTGCTCAGGAGTAAATTCGTGGTGATTCAGGTATGAAATGAAGTGGGCGATTGCGCGCTCGAAATAGATATTGTTTTCCCAGAGCGTGTCATCGGCGTCGATGAGGAGCGTTTGGGAGCGCAACTTCTAGATCCAGGCTGATAGCAGCTTCATCCCACCCAATCTACTTTCGCTTCGGGAACGATGATTCCTGCTTTATGTCCCATGTCGAGCAGGCGGCGGACGGCTTCGCGGCCGTCGAGGCCGTAATCGAGCGTGCGCTCGTTTACGTACATGCCCACGAACTTGTCCGCTGAGGCCGTATCGAGATCGCGGGCAAACTGCATGGCATAAGCCAGAGCTTCTTCCCGGTGATCGAGGGCGTACTGGATGCTTTCTTTCAGCGCTGCGGTGACGGTGGACATCAACTGGGGACCTAGGGCGCGGCGGATTGCATTGCCTCCGAGCGGAAGCGGGAGTCCGGTAACTTTCTGCCACCAGCGGCCAAGATCGACGATGCGGTGCAGGCCGGATTTGTCATAGGTAAGCTGGCCTTCGTGAATGATCAATCCGGCTTCGTATTTCCCTTCAAGAACCTGCGGAATGATCTGATCGAAGGGCACGACATCGGTTTCCACGCCGGGAGCAAAGAGATTCAATGCGAGATAGGCGGTGGTCAGAGTGCCGGGAACCGCGATCCGTTTCGTCTTTACCTCGCTTGCGGTGAAGGGTCGAGGCGAGACGATCATTGGGCCATAGCCTTCGCCGACGCTGCCACCGCAGGCCATGAGCGCGTACTTGTCCTGCACGTACGGGTAGGCGTGAAAGGAAATAGCGGTGACGTCATAGACCCCTTCGCGCGCTTTCTGGTTGAGAGTTTCGATATCGCAGAGAGTGTGCGTGAAGTGCAGTCCGGGGGTGCGGACCTTATGGGTCGCAAGACCGTAGAACATGAAGGCGTCGTCGGAATCAGGGCTGTGCGCCACCGTGATTTCTCGAAGAGTGGCGGAGCCATTTCCAGATAGTGCAGGTTCTTGTTGGGATACCGGGGTCACGCGTCACAACTCCAATCTTGAGAAAAAGAGAGCCTGGGCTAAAGCCCGATCCAGATTTAATCCTTACTCGGGCCCGGAAGGGCCGCTGTTCCACGGTACATCTAATGCTGCGCTGCACTCCGGCGCCAGCGTGAGGCGATCGCTGCGGCGGACATCACTTTTATGACTTCGGCGGCGATGAACCAATACACGCCGAGATACGCCGCTTTCGCCAGTGAGTGCGTGAGTACGTAAAGCCAGGTCACGCCTCCGGCAAAGAGCATCAGTTCGGCTGCGAAACTTGCGATCACGGCCCGGGTAAAGCTTTTGTTTCCGCGCTCAAACAGGTAGCCGGCGACTAACGCAACCAGTGGATAGACGAGGAGAAATCCGCCTGTTGGCCCGAACAACTGGGCCACGCCTCCAACACCGCCGGGATTGAAGACCGGCAATCCGGCCATACCTTCAATCAGGTAAAGAGTGAGGGCCGCGAATCCGCGGCGGCTGCCAAGAAGCAATCCAACCAGAAGCACCCCGAAATTCTGCACGGTGAGCGGAACGGGGGTGAGGGGCATGAGCGGAATGGTGATTCGTGCACATAGCGCGACGAAAAGGCTTGCTGAAACTACAATGGCGATTTGGCGGGACCCTTCCAGCACCCGTTGCTGCGGGTTTGCCAGAATATGTGTTCCTGACTTGGTCATCGGTTTACCTGTCGTGACAGTGTGTTAAAGCTTATGCTCAGAATTCGGCAGCGCGTCCTCGTGCGCGTGCGGTTTCTGCAGGTGCCGGTGCAGGTGAATGTAGATAGCGATGGCGACGCACACAACCACAAGCGTACTGACGCCCAGGATCAGAAACCACCAGATCATCCGCACAGCGGATTAGGATAACAGAAAGCGGTTAGTTTCCGGCCGCGGAACTCGCCTTGCGATCCGCCATTTTCTGCCGCATCATTTCGACGCGCTTGATCATAAACTGAAGCCGGTTTCTTCCCCATTTGGTTCGTGTAATGGCCTTTTCTACAATGAGGAAGGCTTCCGGGTCGTCGAGTTTCTTGCGCAGGTCTTTGATGAAAGGATGGATTTTGGCGTAGATGAGAAACATCTCGCCGCTAAAACCGGGCTGCAGGAACAGTTCTTCGTTCAGGGCTCCGGAGAGCACAAACGAGGCTACCATGCCCCAGTATCCGCCGACTTGACGCAACCAGGCGTTTTCCTGTGTGCCGACGGCCCAGCCGACTTTCAGGAAGTCGTCGGCGGATTGGGGAAAGAACTCGCCCGCCCACCAGTGGCGGGCTTTGCGCATTTCGGCTTCGCGGCGAAGGTCATAAAGCTGAACGATGAGTTGAGCGTCGGCTACAGTCGGCTTCTTGGCCATGTGTTTTCCTCCAGTTCATCGGGAACTTGGAAATCTTAGACGATGCCAGACTCTGGAAGACGCAGAAATTTCGCTCACGCCGGACTTGTAGGCGCGGAAACGCCGGCCTGCCCCGGAGGTGGCGGGGGAGCGGGCCGTTCGTAATCGCATTCCTTGTTAGGACAGGCGATCACCGGACCAGCTTTCAAATTCTTTTCCACCAGATATTCGCCGCCGCACGTCGGGCACTTTTCGGCGATTGGCTTGTTCGCGGAAGTGAACTTGCACTTCGGATAATTCGAGCAGCCGTAGAACGTGTTGCCCTTGCGCGCCCGTTTTTCGACCAGTTCGCCGTCTTTGCAGTCCGGGCACTTCACGCCGATGAAATTCTGTTTGACGTACTTGCAGTCGGGATAGCCGCTGCACGCGGTGAACTCGCCGAAGCGTCCGTGGCGGATCATCAGGTTACGTCCGCATTTCGGGCAGGGTTCATCGAGCGGGATATCAGGAACCTTCTTGCCCTGATCGAGGCGGCGTGTGGTTTTGCAATCGGGATAACCGGTACAGGCCATGAACTGGCCGAAACGTCCGCGCTTAAGGACCATTACCCGGCCACAGTTTTCGCAATATTCTTCCGATCCACCGGTTTCCTGAATGTCGGCCGAGTCGAGATCAGGAAGATTAATGGGATTCTCTTTCGTGAACGTGCAGGTATTGGGATCGTCTTTGTCGTAGGTGCTGCAGGCGTAAAAGGATCCGTGCTTGCCCCACTTAATCACCAGCGGTGACCCACAGCGCTCGCACTTCTCGTCTGTGGGCTTCTCCATCCGCTTGATGTTCTCCATGTGCTTTTCGGCGTATTTCAGATCCTTCTGGAATTTCTTGTAGAACTCGGCCATCGCATCGGTCCACTTCTCCTTGCCCTCTTCGATTTCGTCGAGTTCTTCTTCCAGACGCGCCGTGTACTGCACATCGAAAATGTCGCGGAAGTTCTCCACCAGCAGGTCGGTAACGACCAGGCCGATCTCTGTGGGGACGAATTTTCCACCAAGCTTCTGCACGTATTGTCGCTCCTGGATGGTCGAGAGAATTGCGGCATACGTGGACGGACGGCCGATGCCGCGCTCCTCGAGCTCTTTGACCAGCGAGGCTTCGTTGTAACGCGGTGGCGGCTCGGTGAAATGCTGCTCCGGCTTCAGTTCGCGCAACGTCAGTTTCTGTCCGGCTTCGAGTGCGGGCAACTTGTGCTTCAGTTCCTCGTCTTCTTCGTCTTTGCCTTCTTTCGATTCCTCGTAGACCTTGAGGAACCCGTCGAATTTGAGCACCGATCCCGTCACCCGGAACCAGAAGATGTCTTTGCCATTCTTGGCATCGATGTCGACGGTGGTCTGATCGAAAACTGCGGGCGTGATCTGCGAAGCGACGAAGCGCTGCCAGATCAGCTTATAGACCTTGAACTCATCTTCTTTTAAGTACTGCTTCACCTGGTCGGGATGGCGCATGGCGGAAGTTGGACGGATGGCTTCGTGCGCGCCCTGACTGTCTTTCTTTTCTTTAAATGTGTTGGGCGTTTCGGGCAGATACGTGGGCCCGTACTCTTTCCCTACGTACTCGCGCACCTCGGCTATGGCTTCGGGCGCGACGCGGGTGGAATCAGTACGCATGTAAGTGATGAGACCTACCAGGCCTTCTTCACCAAGTTCCACGCCTTCGTACAGGCGCTGCGCGATCATCATGGTGCGCTTCACGCTAAAGCGCAGCTTGCGCGAGGAATCCTGCTGGAGCTTGCTGGTAGTGAAAGGCGGTGCGGCGTTGCGGCGGCGTTCTTTTTTATCGACGGAGCGGACGATCCAGTCGGCTTTTTCCAGCGCCGTACGGATCTTTTCCGCTTCTTCCCCGTTCGGGATTTCGATCTTCTCTTCGCCCCGGCCCACGAATCGTGCGTCGAATGCCGGCGGCTTATTCGCGGAGAGAAGGGCGTCGATGGTCCAGTATTCTTTTTTCTCGAACGCCTTAATTTCGCGCTCGCGCTCAACGATCAGACGCAGCGCGACGGTCTGCACGCGGCCGGCGGAGAGTCCGCGGCGGACTTTGTCCCAAAGAAGCGGCGAGACTTGATATCCGACTAAACGGTCGAGCACGCGGCGGGCCTGCTGTGCATCGACCAGGTTCTGATCAATCGCGCGCGGCCGCTCGAATGCAGCCTGCACGGCGCGCTTGGTGATTTCGTTGAAGGTGACGCGCTGAATGCGCGGAGGCGTATCACCATCGCTTTTCTTCGCCTTTTTCTTCTTCTTCGAACCGTTCTCGTCGAGTTCGTCAGCCAGATGCGCCGCAATGGCTTCGCCTTCGCGGTCCGGGTCAGGCGCGAGATAGATCGAGTCGGCCGACAAAGCCAGCTTTTTCAGCTTGGCCACAACTTTTTCTTTGCCCGGGATGACGATGTAATCGGTGTTGAAATCGTTGGTGATATCGACACCCAGAGTGCTCTTGGGCAGGTCTTTGACGTGGCCGAGCGAGGCCTCGACAGTGAAGTCCTTCCCCAGATATTTCTGGATGGTTTTCGCCTTAGCCGGCGATTCGACGATGACTAATCCTTTAGGCAATGTAACCTCAAACTGCTTGATATTCGTTTTCGAAGCTAGCACGAATGGGTGCGGAGCAACAAGTTACTGGAAAAAAGCTGCCAGCTATCAGCTATCAGTCTTCTACTTGAAACCCTGCATTTGCTTTCTCCTCGATTCTCGTTAGCCGAGAGCTGGTTGCTGACAGCTGAGAGCTCTTTTCAGAAGCTTTTTACAAAATTCTTTCCCGGCAGCTGTTTCACTTTGCCGGTGAGCTCGAGTTCGAACAGGGCGGCGAAGATTTCCGAGGACGACATTTCTATCTCCAGGCGCTCGACAATTTCATCGATGTGCGTGGTTTCGTCGGCTTTCAGGAGGCTCAGGATTCGCCGTTCGTGAGGAGGAAGTCCTTCGTCTGGGAATAGAGATGCATTTTCGGTGCTTGAGGATTCAGGGGAGATAGTGGGAGCTAGCGCAAGTCGCACATCTGTCGGGAGATCCTCCCACACATCCTCCCAGGTCGCGACCAACTTTGCGCCCTGCTTGATCAGCGTGTTTGGCCCCCAGGAATTCTTATTGGTGACGTTGCCGGGCACGGCAAAAACATCGCGATTCTGCTCTAACGCGCAGCGCGCGGTGATGCGCGTGCCAGAGTATTCGGCGGCTTCCACCACCAGCACACCAAATGACATGCCGCTGATGATGCGGTTGCGGATGGGAAAATTCTGCGGTTGCGGGGAGGTACCGAGAGGAAATTCGGAGATCAACGCGCCCCCCAGCGCGAGAATCTGCTCAGACAAACGTGAGTTCTCTTTCGGATAAATCTCATCAATACCCGTACCGAACACGGCCAGTGTCTTGCCCTTGGCCGAAATCGCACCACGGTGGCTGGCCGTGTCGACTCCGCGGGCCATGCCGCTGATAATGACTAATCCTTGCGCGGCCAAGTCGCAGGCCAGGCGCTCGGCCATTCCCGAGCCGTAGGGCGTGGGATGCCGGGTTCCGACTATTGCGATCCCGGGCCTGGTAAGGAGTTCGAGGTTGCCGCGCATATAAAGGACGAGCGGCGGATCGTAGATTTCTTTCAGGCGTGGCGGGTAGGCCGGGTCATCAATGCAAACCAGGGTGGCTCCGCCTTCCGACGCCTTCGCGATCTCTTCCCGAGCCAGTTCAGCCGATTTCCCAGTAGCAATCGCCTGGGCGGAAACCGCCTGCATACCAGTCGCCTCGAGCTCGGTCAGAGAGGCTCGGAAGAGGGCTTCGAGCGATCCGAAGTGCTCAACCAATTTCTTGGATTTCGTGGGGCCTAATCCGGGCGTAAGAGTGAGCGCCAGCCATTCCAGTTGGTGGCTTGCGGGGGAGAGGATTTCGGGCACACAGACTCCTGGGTCAGCCAACTGCATCGAACCTGCCGCTTGGCCCTTCGATGGACGGCGGAGGCGGCCGTCACTACATGTACTGATCCGCAAAATGGGCTGTCAAGGACATCCATCACATCGGGCCTGTTAATATTGAGAAAAGAATGAGAAAGTTGCGCATTTCGGCGATCTCTTACCTGAATACCGCGCCGCTGATGTGGGATTTCGAGCACGGAGACGCGGGGAAATACTTCGAGATCTCCTATACGCTGCCCTCGGCATGTGCCCGGGCTTTGTCCGAAGGCAATGCCGATATAGGAATCATCCCCGCCGCCGCCTACACGCAGATTCCCGATTTGCTCGTGCTGCCGGACGTTGCCATTGCCTCGCGGCGAGCCGTGCGCTCGATACTGTTAGTCAGTCACAAACGGCGTGAGGACATCCGGAGCGTCGCGCTCGACACTTCTTCCATGACGTCGGTGGCGCTGACGAAGGTGCTCTTCGAAAAATTCTGGGGCGGCGGAAGAACGTATCAGGCGATGTCACCGAACCTCGACGACATGTTGTCAGTTTGCGATGCGGCGCTGCTGATTGGTGATCCTGCCCTGCAGGTCGATCGCTCGCGGTGTCGCACGCTGGATTTGGCGGATGAGTGGATTCGCCTTACAGGCAAGCCTTTCGTTTTTGCATTCTGGGCGGTGAGATCGGCGGCCTTAGCGGAAGCTGACCCTACCCTGGATCTCCCCAAAGTTTTCCGCAACTCACGGGATCACGGACTCGAATCCGCCAGCCTAGACCAGATCGAACGCGAGTGGTCGCCACGCTTGAACCTCAGCGAATCGGATGTTCGGTCGTATCTGACCAGCAACATCTATTACGAGCTCGACACGGGATGCCTGGAAGGTTTGCGGCTGTTCTATACCTATGCGGCGGAAATTGGAGCATTGCCTTACGCGTCCAGAATGCATTTCGCGCAGACTGCGAACGCCCTCACCGCATAAGGAAGGCTCACGTTACAAGACAACTCCGAAGTGCTCTCGAAGCGCGGATACTCGTTCTGAGTCGTCGGCGAGTAATCTTTCCTCGCGGCGGCCGTTTCGAGTGATGATCAGTTTGTTTTCGGCGAGCGTGACGCGGCCTTCAGGCGTGGAGCGCGAGCATAATCTTTTTTGGGTGAAAGAAGACTCGGGAGAGGTTTGATGGTAGTGGCACATCGCGGCAAACTCTTCCAGACGCCGGGGCTGAAGAGAGAAAGAATACTGGGGTGCCCAGGTGCCATCGGGCTCGGATTTCTCGAAGTGCCATCGTCCACCCAGATCGAGGATTCGGAACATGCCGGCGGGATCGCGCTGTTCCAGTTCAGGCTGCATTCGCAGAGGCTCTAGAAAAGACTCACCAAATCCCACATCGGCAAGCCAAGCCGTGTTGATTTCGTCCGGGCTTCCGGCGGGCAGATCGACGCGCAACGTCAGATGATCAAACTCTGGGCCCTCGCCGCCCTGGCGGCGAGCGACTCGCGCAGATAGAAGTGTGACCTGAAATCCAAGGGCCCGCAGCAGCGCGGCGAAAGCGCCGTTTAGTTCGTAACAGAATCCGCCACGGCGCAGGTCGACGACCTTGCGGAGGAATGCGTCTTCGTTGACGGTAATTTTTCGACCGATGGCGATGTCGAGGTTCTCGAATGGGACAGCCAGCATGTGTGCGCGATGAATCGCGCGTAGCGTGACAAGTGTCGGAATGGTCGGGCCGGAATAGCCGACGCGCGAGAGATATGACTGTACAGGAACAATCATTCAATCGGCTCTATGAGAGTTGGCCGAAAAAAACGACGAATTCCGAGGTCACACAAGTCGATTCAACCCCGTCGGGTCCCCTGTTCGCACACGCATGATGTCCCTCCCTTGACGGTCATGCCACCGCGCTACGACCCTGCAACGAGTTATCCCGGGCTGCAGGTACCGGCTGCTCGCTGGCAACGGACACTGTAGTAATGATGGCATCTTTGTCGATGAATGTATGGCAGCGTCCACCGGCATCGACGAGATTCCCCTCGACAACCGACGGCTGGCATTTTCAGCAAATCGGACGATTTGGACTTGCATGTCCATTGAACTTACTTGGTAGCCAGGCTCGTCGAAACTCAGTTACACCGGCAGCTGTTCCTGCATCCAGCCGGGTGCTTCGAGCTTTGGCTCGGTGGTGAGATCCATGACCAGGCGCTCCAGCACCATACGTTTGCTGACCGGGTTCGAGCGCAGGGCGAGGTCGACTTTCGCCACCAGGCGGATGGCACGTGTGAGCTCGCGCCGGTTTTTGTAACGGCGCGCCTGGCGGATGATGTCATCGGCCGCGAACGGAGGGACGCGGAATCCCTGCCACAAGGCAGCCCAGAGCATGCGCTGGTCGCGCACGTTGCGTTCGAGGATGATCAGCATCTGGCGGAAGGTTTTCGCCAGCATGTAGACGTGACCGATCGCAGCTTCCTCTCCGTCGCCTGAAGCAAGAATCGCGTCCAGAACCTCAAGCGCGCGCACACGGTCTTTGCTGGAAATCGCATCGGTGAGTTCGTAAAGCGAGCGCTGCTTCGCCGCGAGCACCATGGTTTCGACATCGCCGAGTGTAATCCGCCTCTTCTCGCCGACATAGAGAATGAGCTTCTCCAGTTCGTTGGAGATCATCATCATGTCGCCGCCAAGCGCGTCGACCAGTTCGCGGGCACCGTCCGGCTCAATCTTCACCTCGCGGCCGGTGCAGTAATCGGAAATCCAGCGTACCGCTTCGCCCTCTTCGACACGAGCGAGTTCCACGATCCCACAATACTGGCCCATGGTTTCGCGGATGCGTTGGTAGCGTTCCTTGTCCTGCATCTCCATTTTGCGGGCGTCGGCGGGGATGCTGATGTGATCGGCCACGAAGATCAGAAGTGCGTCGGGGTTAGGGTTCTTGCAGTATTCCTCAATGGCGGCGAGCTTTTCCTCATTGGAACCGCGGCCGAACAGATTCTTCACGCCGCGCACGAAGAAGACCTGGAAAGGCGCCATCAGCGACGGCGTACGGGCGCGATCGAGAATCTCGGCGAGATCAGTTTCAGACAGATCAAATTCGAAAAAACTGAACTCGCGAAGATCGGCAGGAACCAGGTGCTCAAGAATGGCGTCTCGAAAGCGCTTGCGGAAGAACGCTTCATCGCCCACGAACACGTAAGCAGCGCGCATCTTGCGCGACTCGAGTTCGCTGACGAAACGTTCGGCCTGGGCAAATGCCCGCACTTAGAAATGGTCCTCTGGCATCGCTACCGACTTTAACATTGGGTAATAGATTCGACTAGTGGCAGCATCGGGGATGTTGCCATTCCACTCCCACGAAGAACCCGACTTCAAGCGTGGAAGGTCGATCGGTTAAGCATCCCAGCGGCACGACTGCAGTCGTGCCCTTCCGCAGCGGTGCGGCTCGCTACAACTTGTTGAGAAATTCCAGAACGTCGGGCGCACTCCAGTCGATTGGCCCGACCACTTTTCGCCGCAACACGCCCTGGCGATCGATGATGTAACTTTCCGGCCAGCCATGCGTGCCGTAAACGTCGCTGACTTTCTGTTCAGGGTCGCGCACCGTGACAAAATTCACCCCGCGCTGCTTCAGGAAATGATGGTACGCGTCGCCATCCACATCAATGCTGACGCCGAGCACGACAACACCCCTGCTGCGCGTGCGCTCCTGCATTGCCATGAGCGAAGGCAGTTCTTCCTGGCACGGCGGACACCATGAGGCCCAGAAATTCAGAACGACTACCTGTCCGCGAAATTGACTCAACGCAACACTATGATCCGAATCCTGGACGGTGAAGTTCGGCGCCGCATCACCAATTCGCTTGGGGCGCGACCCGCGATCGCAGCTGTTCGCGAAAGCACTGAGCAGGATCACGAGGACGAGAAATCGCCTCACTCAGAATCCCTCCAGAATGTTGGAAACGAGCGTGCGCGCGAAGTCCTGAGAGAGGCGCCGCGAGGCCGGAGTGTCTTCCTCAAAGAAGCTCTTTAGGTCCTGCGAAACTTCATACTGCTCGCGAAATACGTATGACGGATTCTGATAAAGCACCTTGCCCATGCGATCGGTCAGACTGACGCGCATGCTCACAACGACCAGAACACTGGCTGCCTGGCCGGTCCGCGTGTCGTAAGCAAGGGGCGAAGTGACAGTCGAGAGAACCGTGCCTTGCAGGGTTGCGTCGGCATCGTCACCCGGGTTGTGAACAATGTGATAGCGGGTGCGCGTCGTGAATTCCCGCACGACGGAAGCCGTCAGCATTTGCTCGATCCGGTAGGTGGTTGTCTCGTTTTTGAACGCCGGCACCGCGATGGTCTGAACCGAGCTTGGCAACTGCGCCGCATGTCCCGCAGTGTGATATCCGCAGCCCAAAGACATGAGCAGTGCTATAAAGATTGCAGGAACTTTGAGCAACATGGTCGAAACTACTCGACGGGATGAGCTTCCAATGAAAGGGCGCGGCTTCGACCCGCGCTGTACCCGCCTATCAAGGATGTCGGCTTTAGCCCCTGAGGTCATAGTCTGGGCTCGGTCTTTGAACTGAGCTGACTCACGTGCGATTAACCTCGGACCCTAAAGGGCGGATTTGCTTGTTGTATTTTATTGACTCGGCTTAAAGCCGCGCCCCTTCAAAATGCAATCTTTTTATCAGGACTCGTGGTTCAGGCTTCCGACGGGCCGGCAATCCTATAACCGCCCGATTGCTTTTGCGCGGCGTCACTGAATCTTTCCTGTTGGACGAGTTGCAGTCAAGCTCTCGGCACACTCCACGGCTGTAAGGGCGGAGAGGCGCAGATTGTCGGCCACAGCCCACAACCAGATCCCGTTCGGTTGCGCGGGATCGTTCTTGAGCGATACGAAAATCTCTTCCTGTCCCGCCGAACTTACATTAGTTGGTGAATCCTCGTCAGCGCCGACAAGAGTAACGTGATCGCCGGCAATCGAAGAAGAAAGTGCTGCCGCGTCGAGCGATTCCATTTCCAGGTAGACGGCGAGCGCGTGTCCGTGAAAGATGGGTGCCTGAAGCAAGTAGACGGACGGCTGGGGTGCGTCGTCGCCTGCAATCTTGCGGTAGTGCCGGAGAACACGCGCTTCGACCGAGTCGAGCGCCGGCTGCGACTTCGGGCCATACCGGGAGACCATATTGAACGCAACCTGCACGTCGAACACATCCTTCGGCAGAGGCTGGAAGGAGAGCAGATTCACGGTCTGCTGATGCAGTTCATCCATTCCACGCTGACCATGTTCGGAAGCAGGCTCGAAAATCGTAGCGACGACCCGCCGAATCACCCCAGCCTTGCGCGCGCGCAAGAGCAGAAGAGCGAGCATGATGGAAACGGGGTGCGCGGTCACGCATGGGCCGGGCTGCAGATCGGGAGGGGCGACAAGCTCCCGTTCCCGTTCTACCCACAGGGAACGCACGCTGGCGCCCGGCTCCTCTTCCAAGGCTGCGGAGACATCGATAATCGCACTGCCGGCATCGCGAGCACGTTTCCAGGTCTTGCGGGTGCAATCGGCATCGGCGGCGAAGAAAGTAAAATCGACGTGGTCGAACTGCTCGGCGCGTACGCTCTGGATGAAACTGATCTCATCGCCCAGAGCCTCGAGTTGGCCGAGCGACTCATCGTCATCGAGCAAGCGCACATCCACCGCAGGGAAATTACGCTCGTTCAGCATCTCCGCGATCTCTTTCCCCTTGAGGGAAGCCGCGCCGACGATGGCAGCGCGATAGAGATTCGGGCGGGCAAGCGCCGGCGCCGTTGTAGTCTTTCCCCCTTCGCTCATGATGTTTGAGATGCCTCGCGATAGGGCGGCGGTGGAGGACCGCTACGCCGGCGGAAGATCCACTGCAAGCGCCAGAACACGCCGGAAACCATGTAGAGCAGCGCCACGGCGAACAGGAAAGGGCCAGAAAAATATCGCACGGCGGCGATCACCATAGCCACGAGAAGGATCAGGCGAAATGGATGCCGCGACCGGAAATCGATATCCTTAAAGCTATAGAACCTCCATGTGCTTACCATCAGATATCCAACCGTGGCTACCATGGCGAGCCAGGCGAGAGCCGTGTAAGAGGAAGTAATCGGATCGCCAGCCTCGAAGTGCACGACTGCGGCAATCACACCTGCCCCCGCAGGAATCGGCATACCGACAAAGTATTTCTTCCCGGGCCGCCCTGGATTCGAAGGCTGCGGATTGCTGGTGATATTGAACCGCGCCAGTCGGCTTGCTCCGGCGATCAGGAACAGAAAGCTGGCAATCGCTCCCAGTTGTGTCAGCTTTAATTGCCATTGCCAACTGGAAAGCACCACCACCGGCATCAGGTGGAATCCCCACGTCCAGGCCAGCATGGCGGGAGCGACGCCGAAAGTAATCACGTCCGCCAGGGAATCGAGTTCGCGTCCAAAATCGCTGCTGGTGCCCGTCATGCGCGCAATACGCCCGTCGAGGCCATCGAAGAGAACCGCAAATCCGATCGCTATCGCAGCATTATCCAGGTGATGGAACTCGGTCGCGGTCGCGTGCATCACCTCGAGAATGGCGTAAAACCCCAATGCCATGTTCCCGGTCGTAAAGAGAGAGGGCAGGATGTACATCCCTTTGCTCAGTCGCCGCCGCGGCTTGGGAACAGGTTGATCCATCAGCGCGTCCTCTCGACACGAGATGGGTTTCCCGCCGCAGTCATTTCCGGGTGCGTCTCAACAAAAGCCAGCACGCTGCTGCCGCCTCGAACGTGATCGCCAACTTTGACCTGAATGCGCGCTGAAGCGTCCAGCAGTACATCTACACGGGAACCAAACTTGATCAGGCCCACCCGTTGACCGCGCTCAAGGCGATCCCCGAGTTTCGGGTGGAAGACTATTCTGCGCGCCAGCAGGCCGGCGATTTGCTTAAAGGTAACCTTCTGGCCGTCGCCTTCGACGGTAACAACGTTCTGCTCATTCTGCTCGGCAGATGCCGCGCTCATCGCATTCAAATATTTGCCACGCTGATAGCGAATGTCCCGCACAATGCCGGCGATCGGTGATCGGTTCACGTGGACGTTGAATACATTGAGAAAGATGCTGATACGTGTCAGCTTTTCATTCCCTGAGGTCAGATCAGAGACGTCCGTCACTTTGCCGTCACCAGGAGAGACGACCGCTCCCGCATCCTGCGGAATTGTGCGGTCAGGATCGCGAAAGAACCATAGAAAGAAAAAGGCGAGCAAGAAAGGGACAACGGCCCACGCAGGGTGAGTCAGCCAACCCAGCAGAATGCCAGCTGCGACCAGAGGCGCAGCGTAGTAGTAGCCATCACGAACCATGTGATTTCAATTATAGACGGGAGGCGCGGCGGACTGCCGAATTCTGTAAGTCCAAATAAAAAAGGCGCTTTGAGCGCGCCCCTTGGGAGAAACATTGCTCCCTTTACGGCTTTCGCCGCCTTGATTTGACCCTGCCTTTTTAGGCTACGTTTACGCCGTACTGCTGCCGATACTGGCGCTCAATGGATTCCATCTGGTCCTTGAGGCGCAGTTTCAGCTTCTTCAGGCGCACTTCCTCCAGCTTCTCGTCTTCGCTGAGGTATCGTTTTTGGGTGAGTGAATCAAGACGTTGCGAATACTGCGAGTGCTCCTGGGCCAGTCTGCGGAATTCCTCATGACTGGTCAGGAGTTGGTCTCTCGAAGTCAGCATCCAGGCAGACCTCCAAACCGGGATTAACACTATAAGGCAAAACGTAGCACAGCCCACATAAGGGGGCAATGCCAAAAAACTGGTGCAATTTCATTGAGAGTCTCAGGATGAGAAAGTTCTTTAGACAACGTCATGGGAATACAGAATGGCGTCTTCGGGAGGGTTGGAATAGTAGAGCTTTCGCCGGCCCGTCGCGCGGAATCCAGCTTTCTCATATAGCTTGCGGGCCGGAGCGTTCGATTCTCTCACCTCCAGCAGGATCTGCTTGCTGCCGCTTTGCCGCATGCGGTCGAGAAGAGCCGCTAAGAGTGCCACGCCAATTCCCTTCTTGCGCTCTTGTGCCGCCACCATGATGTTCTCCAACTCCCACTCCTGTGAAGCGTGCCGAGCCACCAGGAAGCCAATCAGAGAGCTTCGCGACCGGTCTTCTTCCCGATCTGCATCGGCGATCAACAGAAGCCGCTCGGTTGTTTGTTCGATCCGGGCGATGGCGTCGGAATATTGCTGCTCGCTCCAATGAGCCGCGGTCGGACAGGATCGTTCCAGTTCCATGATCGACCGCAGGTCGTGGGCGGTAGCGTTACGAATATTCACGGGCTTGGGCACGCGGGGTCTAGGAGTTGATCTTTGCAAATATCTCGGCATCAGAGCGCCGAATGTAATTCGCTTCCAACAGCTCGGGCGATACGGTTAGACCAGCCTGCAATCTCTGCAGCCCCACCCGTGCGATCCATTCCGCTCCCGGACGTTCGAGAGCGTGTGAAGCAATGCCTTGCTCTTCAAATTTCCCGAGCAAGGTCTCATCAGGAGTGAACACTATAGAGCGTTTGGCAGAGGCTGGCATTTCTTCCACTTTCATTAGTTGCTCGAGCGCTTGCTGCTTCGAATCCGCGGGATCATGTTCAGCCAGGTAAACCTCGCCCCTCCCGGCATCGAGCGCAGCCATAACCTTGCCGCTCTTTCCGCTGGCGACCGCGATCACTTCAAGTAACGATACCGGCACAATCGGTTTCTGCAGAATCTCGGCAAGTGCCTTAATTGCCGCCAGACCCACGCGCAGCCCGGTAAATGATCCCGGCCCGGAGATGACGATGAATGCATCGATATTGCGCTTGCTCAGTCCGTGGTTGGACAGCAGAGACGCAATCTGCGGCACCAGTTGTGCCGAAAATGTCCCGCCGGCCAGGGGAGAGGATTCCATCAGTTGGGGCTTGCCCTCGCGGTCCGCACGGACGAGGGCCACGCTGGCGTGTTTGCCCGAGGTGTCGGTGACAAGCAGAAGCATTCGAGGATATCCGTTGTGAACTCGTCCGAAAGAGATGTCTTAGCCCTGCACCAGCTCCAGCAGCACTCCGCCCGTGCTCGAAGGATGTACAAACACGTATTGATGGCCGCCTGCTCCAGTTTTGATCTCCTCGGAAACGAGCCGAACACCACCTTTTCGCAGGCGATCGACTGCCGCGACAAGATCCGGGACTTTCAAGCAAACGTGATGCAGTCCCTCTCCGCGTTTGGCGATGAACCTGGCAATGGTGGAATTTTCGGAGGTCGCCTCCAGCAGTTCCAACCGGCTCTCGCCGACTGGAACCATCACCAGCCGCACCTGCTCGTGCTCGACAGTTTCTTCCGGAGACACAGCGAGGCCCAGCTTTTCGTAAATCGCTTTCGCCGACGCCAGCGACTTCACTGCGATGCCGAGATGATCAATTTGGAACACGGAATGTAGGCCACTATGTTGTGTAGCCCCGGACGCATCCGTCCGGGGTTGCGCACGCAGTGCGCAAGGTTTCCGCCGACGGTACGGGTAGCTTTGCTCCCCATGGCGGATGAATGCATCCGCCGCTACACGTGCTTTACTCTCCCTGCGATCTCTTCGATCAGGGAATACGGGTCGCGCTTATGTTCGGCCACCTCTTCGGCCAGCTTGCGGATATCTCCATCTCCAAGCTGCGCCCGGGCTTTCTCTAACATGGTCTCGCGGAGCATCTCAACGAGCCGCTCCTGCCAGTTCTCGACGCTCTTCTTCAGCGCACGATCTTCTTTTTGAAGAAACGCCTCATACCCTGAGATCGCCGCCGCCAAATCGGTAACCCCCACGCCTTCGCTCGCGACCGTTTTGACGATCGGGGGTGTCCATCCATCCTGGCGCGTGGCCAGAGACTGCAGGGCACGAATCTCGCGCTCGACGCGCTCGGCACCATCACGGTCACTTTTATTGATCACGAATATGTCGGCAATCTCCATGATCCCGGCCTTGATGCTTTGCACGTCGTCGCCCATGCCGGGTACGAGAATCACGATGGTGATATCGGCGAGCCGCACGATTTCGACTTCATCCTGGCCGACACCCACCGTTTCAATCAGGATTACGTCACGGCCGGAGGCATCGAGGACGGTCGTGACATCGGCGGTGGTCCGAGCCAATCCTCCAAGCGATCCGCGCGTGGCCATGCTGCGGATGTAGATGCCAGAATCGGAAAAATGCTCCTGCATGCGGATGCGATCGCCCAGGATCGCGCCGCCCGAGTAGGGGCTGGTCGGATCGACCGCGATGATACCTACCGTTTTGTTTTGCTTTCGATAGATGCGCGCGAGTTGGTCCACCAGGGTGCTCTTCCCCGCTCCGGGCGCGCCCGTCAGCCCAATCACGCACGCCCGACCGGAGTACGGGAAAAGTGTTTTTAGCAATTCCGATCGCTCCGCCGCCCGGTTCTCGACCGAGGAGATCGCTCGCGCCAACGCCCGCGAGTCGCCCGCCCGGAGAGAATCGATCCACTTCTGAATGCCGGGATTTGTCGCCGCTGTCAAGCGATCAGTGTAAAGCACGCGAAGAAAACAGAAAAACTCCGAGCAAATTGATGCGGGGCCTGCAATCGCAAGTCAGGAAAGATCCCCCATGAACCCAGAGTCGCGTGTGGCTCCTCTCAGGTTTCGCCGCGTCTGTCTACAGAATTCGCGGTAGCGCACATTTGCCCAGCGGTGATCAGAAATTTCCGTACGCATCCGAGACTTTTCCGTAATTAGCCGAGTCAGAAAGGCTCTAACCATTGGCAACCTTCGTGCATGTCCACTGGTAGAGTCTCGTTCAGGAGGGTGCAATGCTTGACCTCGGCGTTGAAAGAATCGGCGACCTCGGAATCGTGGAATGTGAAGGCAGAATCGTGCGGAGCGAGTCTGCATTCAAACTTCGCAGAGCCGTCAACTCTCTGGATGACTGCAAAACTATTGTGATGGACCTCTCGGAGGTAAGCGCCGTCGAAGGTGGCGGGCTGGGAATGCTCGTATTCCTGCAGCAATGGGCAAATGATCACCAGATTGAGCTAAAACTCTTCAATCCCAGGAAATCGGTCTTTGACAGGCTGCAGATAGCCGGCCCGATGCGGTCCTTCGACATCATTTCGCTGCCCGAAATGATGCAGTTGCTGAGCGAGGCGGATCAGCACTTCGCTTCCGCGGCCTAGAAAGTTCAGGAGCTGTTCCAGGGGGACAGACTCGGAAACTAATCCCGGAGCAACTGCCGCGCGATGACCAATCGCTGAATCTCGCTGGTGCCCTCGCCGATGGTGCACAGCTTCACGTCCCGGTAAAACTTCTCGGCCGGATAGTCTTTGATGAATCCATATCCGCCGTGGATCTGCACGCCTTCGTTGGCGCACCTTACCGCGACTTCGCTGGCGTAGAGCTTGGCCATGGAAGATTCCTGGGTGCTCTTCATGCCCGCATCTTTCATGGAGGCCGCGCGCATGGTGAGCAACATGGCGGCGTCGATTTCTGTCGCCATGTCGGCCAGTTTCCATTGGATGGCCTGGAAATCGCTAATGGCCTTGCCGAACTGACGGCGCTGCTTGGAATATTTCAGCGCGGACTCATAGGCGCCTTCCGCCATCCCGAGTGATAGAGCAGCGATCGAGATGCGGCCTCCATCGAGAACGCGCATAGCATCGGGAAAACCCTGGCCCTCCGCACCGAGCAGGTTTTCGCCGGGAATGACGCAATCTTCGAAGATCAATTCGGCGGTGTCGCTTGCTCTAAGACCGAGCTTGTTCTCTTTCTTGCCGGGACGGAATCCTTTTGTGTCCTTTTCGACAACAAAGGCGGAAATGCCGTGGGTGTGCGCGGTGCGGTCGGTAACCGCGAGCACAACCACCACATCGGCATAGTGTCCATTGGTGCAAAACGTCTTGGTGCCGTTCAGGACCCAACTGTTTCCCTTGCGGACTGCAGTCATGCGGGCGCTTCCGGCATCGGAACCGGACGAGGGCTCCGTCAATCCCCACGCGCCGATGAACTCGCCCGTTGCCAGCTTGCTGACATATTTCTTCTTCTGGGCTTCATTGCCAGCCAGAAAAATGTGATTGGAGCAAAGGGATGTGTGCGCGGCGACGATGATTCCCACCGAGCCGTCGACGCGCGAGAGCTCTTCGATCGCGGTGACGTACTCCACGTAGCCCATTCCGGCTCCGCCGTACTCGATGGGAAAGACGGTTCCCATCAGCCCGAGTTTGCCGAGTTCTTTGATGGTCGCCAGCGGGAATTCGCCTGCTTCGTCCCACTCCATGACGTGCGGCTTGATCTCGCGTTCCGCGAACTCGCGCACGCTTTTCTTTAATTGCAATTGTTCGTCGTTCAGTTGGAAGTCCACTTGTCCTCCGCCACGCGGTGCTGCAACTCGCAGCGCCGCAGCAAGGGGCGCACATCAACCCCGAATTTCGATTAGAACATAGCGTTGAAAGCGGAAGAAGTTACCGCCGGAAAGAAAGGAGAAGGGTGGCCGAGGCTGCATGAATACTGGCGATACTCCGCATTCGCACGCACCACCCAACCGACCGGATGGTCTGCCGATCCGTCCACGAAAAAAATTATACCCCCGTTTTTGAGACGCAATCGTCGGGTGCGAGGAAACGCTGGAAAACTTCATTCGACAAAAGGCGACCGCGCGATGTGAGTCGAATCACATCGTTCTCTCGCAACAACAGTTCGGTCGAGACCAGCTCGTCAACAATTTCTCGCAGGTTCGCAACTGCAGTATTCCCGAAGTCCGTTGCCAGATCGCGCAGGTTCACTCCGCGATTCAAACGCAGGCCTAGAAAGAAACTCTCTTCCAACGCGCTGGCTCGAGTCACTGCTGTTTTACTGAGCGGTGCTTCGGCCATATATTTGTCCAACGAATCGGCGGTCGAGAACCGTACGGCTTCGGATTCACTGGCATGCAGCATGGAATGCGCATCCACGCCGAAACCGAGGTACGGCTGGCGAGTCCAATACTTCAAATTGTGGCGGGAGTCGAATCCGGGGCGCGCAAAATTTGAGATTTCGTACTGCTTGAGTCCCGCGGCCTCAAGCCGTTCGCATGCAGCGACGTAGAAATCCGCCGTCGCTTCCTCATCCGGAACAAAGTGCGCGTGGTATCGCGTGCCTCCAGCGATCAATTCGCGCCCGAGCCTGGAATCTTCGTCCACTTCCAGCATGTAGACGCTTACGTGGGGAACTCCAGAGGCAATCGTCTCGGCGAGCGATTCCTGCCAGCTTTCGGTCGTCTGATGCGGCAGCCCTGCGATTAAGTCAATATTGATATTCGTGATCCCAGCCGCTCGCAGGCGCTCAATATCGTCGAGCACAGTGGAGCGTTTGTGCAGCCGTCCTACAGCGGCCGCTTCGCGATCGACGAAGGATTGAACTCCCAGGCTGACGCGGTTGACGCCACACGAGACCAGGGTATTGAGGCGTTCTGCAGTCAACGTGCCCGGCGCGCACTCGACCGTTATCTCGGCGCCCGGGGTGACTTCGAACTGCTGGCGCGTGGCCAGGAAAATGCGCTTCAGTTGCGAGTCGTCGAGAACGGTCGGGGTCCCGCCGCCCAGGTAGATGGAGTCGATTTCTGATTCGATGCGCCCGCCGATTCTTGCGGCACTCTCCGGCGCCTGAGCAATTTCGGCGCACATGCGGTCTACGTACCGCTCGAACATCGCCCGCGAAAACACGTCTGACGCGAAGTTGCAATAACTGCACTTGGTGCGGCAGAAGGGTACCGAAATGTAGATCCCCAGCGGCATCAGTTGCATTATTTCATTTCGAAGCTTTTCCATCCTCGTAGCCTTCCGGGCCATCTATTTGAGGTACTCTGTGGGAAGCGTCGGCGTGCAGTTTTTCTCCGTCGCGGCCGCGTAAGTCATAGAAATCAAACGAATGGCCCAGGAAGAAGAAGTACTCGGGAAAGCGTATGACAGCCGGCTGATGCGGCGGCTGCTGACCTACTTGCGTCCATACCGGCTGCAGGTGACGGTGGCCATCGTTGCGATCATCGGAAAGTCTTTCGCGGACGTACTTGGGCCGTACCTCGTCAAAGTCGCCGTAGATCGCTACCTGGCGCCGGTTCCGGCGGCACGGACGGGCATGTGGAGTTGGCTCAGCCCGCGTCCGGTCACGGGTATCGCCCAGATTTCCAGCATCTACTTCGGCCTGCTGCTGTTCACGTTTGTGCTCGAATTCCTGCAGACGTACTTCATGCAGTGGACGGGCCAGAAGGTGATGTTTGACCTGCGCAGCCAGATATTCCGGCATCTGCAACGCATGCACGTCGCGTTCTATGACAAGAATCCCGTGGGGCGGCTGGTTACACGCGTCACCACCGACGTGGACGCCTTGAACGAGATGTTCACCTCGGGCGTGGTTTCGATTTTCGAAGATTTCTTCGTGCTCGCCGGGATTCTCGCCATCATGCTGTGCATGAACTGGAAACTGGCGCTGATCACCTTTGCCGTGCTCCCGTTCATCGTCGTCGCGACGAAGATTTTTCGCGACAAGGTTCGCGATTCCTACCGCCGCATTCGCGTCGCGATCGCCCGGATCAACTCGTACCTGCAAGAGCATGTCAGCGGAATGGTCGTGCTGCAGCTTTTCAACCGCGAGCGCAAGGCTTACCAGCGGTTTTCGGAAATCAACCGAAGCCATATGGACGCGTTCAAAGACGCGATTCTCGCTTACGCCGTGTATTACCCGGTCGTCGACTTGTTTTCCGCCGTGGCGATCGCTTGCGTGATCTGGTACGGCGGGCAGGACATCATTCGTAGCATCGTGGCCGAGAGTGTAACGATTACTTTCAATCCGCACACGCTCGTAACGTTCCACCTGGTTGCAACCGCGGCGTCTCTGGGCGTTCTTATCGCGTTCACACAGTACGCGATGCGCTTCTTCCGCCCGATCATGGATTTCAGCGAGAAGTACAACATCCTGCAATCGGCGATGGCAGCCAGCGAGCGCATCTTCAAACTGCTGGATACGCCGGTTGATGTCGTTTCCCCAGTGACCCCGAAAAAAGTCGAGGGCCCGGGCCGGATCGAGTTCGATCACGTCTGGTTCGCTTATCGCGAAATGCCGGCGACCGAAAGCAGGCCCTCGGAATCCGGCAATGGGCATGTCGGAACGGGCTTCAAACCCGTCCTGACCGAGCAACGCTCGGCTGCACTGGCAGCCAACAGCGAATCACAACCGGACTGGGTCCTGCGCGATGTCACCTTCACGATCGAACCGGGAGAAACAATCGCAGTCGTCGGCCACACTGGAGCCGGCAAGACCACTCTGATCTCGCTCTTACTCCGTTTTTATGACGTGCAGAAGGGGGCAGTTCGCATTGACGGCGTGGATGTGAAGGAAATGGACTTGGCGGATCTGCGCGGCCGTTTTGGAATCGTCCTGCAGGATCCTTTTCTCTTCACCGGCACGATCGGGGGCAACATCCGCCTGGGGACAGAGCGAATTCGGGACGAAGACGTCGAGCAAGCCGCCGCCGATGTAAATCTTGGCGACTTTATCAATGCACTGCCGAAAGGATTTGAGGAGGAAGTCCGCGAGCGTGGGTCAACGCTTTCCACCGGCCAGAAGCAGCTGATTTCCTTTGCGCGCGCACTGGCGCATGATCCAAAAATTCTGATTCTTGATGAAGCCACTTCCAGCGTGGACACCGAAACCGAATTTCGGGTGCGCGATGCCCTCGGCCGGATGGTGGAAGGGCGTACGTCACTGATCATCGCGCATCGGCTCTCGACCGTGCAGCAGGCCGACAAGATCATCGTGATGCACAAGGGCCAGGTGCGCGAAATGGGCACGCACCAGGAACTGCTCGCCCAGCGCGGGATTTACTACAAGCTGTACCAGCTCCAGTACAAAGATCAGGAACTCAACGTAGCGCGTGCGCCCGCGAACGCGGGGGAATCCACCGTTAGCGCGGATGACTAGGCAGGTATCAGCCGTATCGTAGATCTCTCCCGTACAATGCTCTGTGCTCATCCTGATCTCTGCCGGCGAAGCCTCTGGAGAAATGTATGGGGCGCAGCTGATTGAAGCGCTGCGACGCGAGAAAACGGGCAATCGTGCAGGGACAAATTCGTTTTCGTCCTCAGAAACAGATCGGATTAGTTTCTTCGGCGTGGGTGGCGAGCGCATGCGGGCTGCGGGTTGCGAGACCGTGGTCGACGCCAAGGATCTTGCCGTTGTTGGTATCACGGAGATTCTCAGTCACCTGCCCAAAATTCTGCGACTCTACAAAAATCTCATTCGCGAAGCCGACCGGCGAAAGCCCGACCTCGCCATCGTGATTGATTCGCCCGCATTCAACTGGCGGGTCGCGCGGCAGATGAAGCGGCGCGGCATTCCGACCGTTTACTACGTTGCGCCGCAGTTTTGGGCATGGCGGCAAGGACGCGTGCGCCTCATTCGCAACTACATCGATAAGGCGCTGGTCATTTTCCCGTTTGAAGAAAAGTTTTATCGCGATCGTGGAGTGGATGCGACCTTCGTGGGACATCCCTTGGCGGAACTGGAGCCGCCCACCACCTCACGCGCGGATTATGCGCGGCAATTCCAACTCGATCCAGCCAAGCAGTGGATCACGCTCATGCCCGGCAGCCGCGTGAAGGAAGTGCGGATGAATCTGCGCCCAATCGTCGAATCGGCGGCTGTCCTCGGCTCGCAGTACGAGTTCCTTCTTCCCGTTTCTCCGACTCTTGATCACAACTTTCTCATCAGCTTGCTCCGACACCAGGAGCGCGAGCCCCAGGCGCGAAAGCACGGTACGACCGCTTCGGCTTCATTGGCACGACTGAACTCGTCCCCTTCGCATATCGTCCAAATTCGCGGGATTACCTTGGTGCCCCAGGCGCTTCCTGCGCTCTATCACTCGCGAGCGGGAATCATCGCCAGCGGTACGGCCACTGTCGAAGCGGCCATGATGAACACGCCTTTCGTCATGGTGTACCGGGTATCACATTTGACTTATCTTTTAGGAAGGCCGCGGGTCAAGGTTCCGCGTTTTGCAATGGTCAATCTCATTGCGGAAGAGGAAGTCGTGCCGGAATTAGTGCAGCGAGACTTTAGAGTCTCGAATGTTGTCGATCATCTCAACAACATTCTTATCGACGGGCCGGCGCGCGATCGCATGTTGCAAGGGCTGGCAAAAGTGCGAAGCCGGCTGCGTTCCCCCGGCGATAATTCAGGCAAGCAAAGACATCCAGCAGACAGGGCTGCACAAATTATTTGCGCAATGGCCGACTCGGCTGCATCTCATCAATAGATACAGGCTTGCGGTTCCCCAAATTCCAAGCGGCAAGTCCGCAAAAATCAAAATGTTATCGCACATGGCAGTTCGGGATGTGAACGAGCGCCTGAGGATGGGAAGGCATTTGCAGTGAGAAAATGGGCCCTGCTGGGTGAGATTCGGCGCTGGAACACTCTGTCATTCGTCCTTCTGCTGCCACTCCTGACTGCGGGGTTGTTGGCTCAATCGGACCCAAATTCCGCTCAGATCCTGACGGTCGCGAACCTGCCAGACGCCCCGGTTCCGCAGGACTCCACCGCCCCGCAATCAGGTAGCATCAGTGGCACAGTGGTCGACAAAGACCAGGCGATGGTGTCGAAAGCCAAGGTCACGCTCACGATCCAAAAACCGAATGGCGGCACTGATACAAGAGAATTGTTTTCCGATAACAATGGAAGTTTTCTGTTCGCCGACGTAGCCTCGGGGCCATTCGAGATCACAGTCGGTGCGCCCGGGTTCGCCACTTGGAAAACATCGGGTGTTCTGCAGCCGGGGCAAACTTTTCTCGTTCCCGAAGTTGAACTCGTGGTCTCGGCTGACGTGAAGGTGCAAGTCACGGAGACTCAGACCGAAGTGGCTGAAGAGCAGATCAAAGTTGAAGAGACTCAGCGCGTTCTCGGCGTGTTCCCCAATTACTATGTCAGCTATATTCCCGACGCTGCCCCCATGAATTCGCAGCAGAAATTCCAGCTTGCCTGGAAAGCAAACTTCAATCCGTACTCGTTTGGGATCGCCGCGTTCATTGCCGGAATTGAGCAGGCTGACGATGCCTTCAGCGGGTATGGCCCGGGAATGCAAGGGTATGCCAAACGATTTGGTGCTACCTATGCGGATGGCTTCATCGGAACCTTCGTGGGGGGAGCGATCTTGCCATCAATTCTCAAGCAAGACCCGCGGTATTTTTACAAAGGAACTGGCACAAAAAGGTCCCGGTTTCTGTATGCGGTCGCCCAGGCGGTCATCTGCAAAGGTGATAACGGGCGCTGGCAACCGAATTACTCGAGCATGCTCGGGGCCCTCGCGGCGGGCGCCATTTCCAACCTCTACTACCCTGCAAGCAATCGCAACGGAGTGGCACTAACCTTTGAGAACACCGCGATCGGGATTGGGGGGACGGCCCTGGGTGGAGTGGCCCAGGAATTCTTCTTACGCCGGTTCACTCCCCATGCCTCAAAACAATCCGATAGCCTGACACCGAGCTCAAGCTCGACTTCGCAGCATTGAAGACGTTCCTCTGAGGGATAGGCGTCTTGCGCTTCCGTCGTCCTCCAGTTGAGGTTAAGCCACGCAAGTCGCTGATCTTGTGCGCGCAGCATCTTTTACGTAAGAATCTTCATCATAGGAAATGAGTTATCATTTTCTGGAGATTCTCCCGAATGTCCATTAGCCAGCGGCGCCTTTTGCGCGTCTTTACGAGTTCCCTGACTCTGGGTCTGCTCGTTGTGCTCGCGCACACGTCTTGGGCCGCAGAAAAAACCCACCTGCGTGTGGATGACTACCAGATTGAGGCGACGCTCGATCCGCATCTGCATCAGATCAACGCCCGCGCCAAAGTGAAGTTCACTGCCCTGCAGGATTTGAGTGTTGCTGTTTTCGAACTGCACAACGATCTGCGCGTCACCAAGGTCACGGATGAGAAGAACCAGCCTCTCTCGGCGGAACGGGTGACCCAGGATTCCAGCGTGCGGGTTCCCTTGCCCGAAGGGCTTCAGAAAGACGCTTCCACCACGCTGACCTTCGAATACGAAGGCCAACTGGAGAACGCAGATAACAGCCCGGTTCCCGGCCTCAAGCTTGCCTACATCGGCGATGACACAAGTTATCTGCTGTATGCCGGGCGATGGTTCCCCGTCAGCGGCTTTGGATTGAATCGGTTCACGTCCACGATCAGCGTCACTCTCCCAGCCCACATGGTAGTTGTTGGCAGCGGAAAGGAAGCAGTCGCGGAGCATCCCGCCTCGGGCAAGAATATTCTCCCGACAAAGACGTTCACTTTCGTTTCGGATAAGCCAAGTTTTCCGGGCACCATCATTGCGGGCGTGTTTGGCCCGGAATACAAGAGCAACGAAGCCGGCCTGGATCTGCACGTCTTCTTCAAGCCGACGCATCAAAGTCTCGCGGCGGAATACACCACGACTGCCGTGCAGGAGTTGACGTATTTCATCACTCTGTATGGCATCCCGCCTTCGCAGAGATTAACGGTCGTGGAATTGCCCGAGGACACCGTTCCCTACGCATGGGCACCGGAGATTGCGGCGTTGCGCGGCACCTCGATTACTGAGAAAACGAATTATCGCCTGTTGGCGGATGCGATCGCCCATCAATGGTGGGGAGTTTCGGTAAGCCCCGCCAGCAAGGACGACTGGTGGCTCAGTGACGGCTTCTCGCGGTATTCCGAGGCTATGTACGTGGAGAATGCCGCTGGAAGCGCTGGCCTGGAAGAAGCCGTGAAAGATATGTCGGTCGGCGCTCTGGCCTACGATACGGTCCCGCTCTCCAGCCTGGGCAAGCTTGATCCGTACTCGACCGAGTTTCAATCCCTCGCCACCGATAAGGGCGCGATGATTCTCCACATGCTGCGCTGGGTCTTGGGGGAAGACAAATACAACAAGACGATGCGGGATTTCGCGACTGAATTCGCCGGGAAGACCGCGAGCATGGACGATTTCCGCGAAATTGCCGAGAAGAATTACGGTAGCCAGTTGACCTGGTTTTTCTCGCAGTGGTTAGATTCGACGGGCGCTCCCGAATTCAAAGTGAAATATACCGTCTACCGGCTTGGCGGCGTGCAGGCAGTTAAGGACGCCCAAGGCAAAGACGAAAAAACACCCGGCTTCCGCGTGACCGGCGAAATTGCGCAGGACCTGGACCTGTTCCGCATGCCCGTCGATCTCAGGATCGATACCGACGGAAAGACAGAGAACAAGCGCATCGAGGTAGTGGGAACGAACTCGCCGTTTAGCGTTGAAACCTTCGGGCGGCCGCGTCGGATCTCAGTCGATCCGGATCACCACGTCCTGACCAATTCCAGCGACGTGAAGATGCGAGCCTCCGTATTGCGCGGGCAGGCGTTACAGCAGCAGGGCGATTTGTCTGGAGCGCTGACCGAGTTCAATAAGGCTCTCGACCTGAACAAGAATAGTTCGCTGGCGCACTACCGCATCGCCGAAGTTTTCTACTTACAGCGAAATTATCAGTCAGCGGCAAATGCCTACCGGGAATCGATCAACGGCGATGGCGATCCGCGATGGACGGAAGTCTGGAGCCGCATACAACTGGGGAAAATTTTTGACATCACCGGGCAGAGGGAGCGCGCGGTCAACGAGTACCGCCAGGCGCTGCAGACCAACGACAATACATTCGGGGCTCTGGAAGAAGCCAGAAGGTATCTGCAGAAACCCTTTGAGCGTCCGAAAGAAAAACAACAATAACAACACCTCTGTTGCGTTATCTTTCGATCCAGCGCTCCGCCTCTTCCAGCGTTTGAAAGATTTCGAAATTTCTCTGGCTGCGTAAGATCTTGCGCATCCGTGCCGCATGCTTTTGCACGGGAGTTTGTGCTACGAAAGCGCGTTTTGACTCGAACGAGAACGGATCGACACGATCGGCCAGCTTGAGAAAATCGGGGCCTGCGAGTGGAAGTTCCTTCACGTTGCTGATGTCGGCGATTTCCGAAAAAGACGGATCGAAACCAGGGTGCGCGCACAGGTCCTGCACGTAGATCTGAATGTCGGTTGCCGTTAACTGCTTTCCGAACCTGGCAATCACCAGCCGCCGCTCAGAGTCGATCATGAATCGTACCGAAGTCTGGTTCCCCTCACGAGCCGTCAATCGTGAGGGCTTGCTGAACCCCTGGACTTGCCTCTGAAAGAATCCGTCCACCTTGCCAACTCCTTCTGTTTAGAGATCGGCAATTCGTCCGCAGACTTCATGGGTGAGCATGTTTTAATCATCTTTAGAACATTGCTCCGTTGGGCTAACTTTTCGTTTCTAGATGGGTCTAATTCACCAGCCAGTTGGAACTTCTCCTAACCCGGCTGCGTATGTCTGATCAGATGTTTAAGGCGGGATTGAGACCCCTCGCCTGGAACGTTACCCGGGGCCCCCACGCTCCTCCCCGGAGGCGTGGGGGCAAAGTTATGTCAAAGACTAGAATGAGCTGCCGCGTTGAATTCTGTGTTATAGAGGTTTTAAGATTCAAAGTCTGTGAAATGCCGTTCCATTCTTCCTCTATCAAATTATGAAAAACAATTTTGTTCCTTTTCTATTCTCCCTCGCTCTCTTGAGCAGCCTGAATTGCCTGCCGTTGCAGGCTCAGTCGAGCGGCGCGCCCCAGTCCTCACAACAGAGCCTTCCTTCCGGACTTGATAACCGCTTCCTCGATACCTCCGCGGACCCGTGCGTCGATTTCTTCCAGTACGCCTGCGGCAATTTTTCGAAGTATTATCCGATCCCCAACGACCGCTCGGGATATGGCACGGGCACTCTGCTGTTGGAGCACAATGAAGCAGTTCTGCACTCGATGCTCGACCAGGCCGCGACTGGCTCCGATCGCACCGCCAATCAGCAAAAGATCGGCGACTACTACGGCGCATGCATGAATACCGCCGAGATCGACAAGAAAGGGTTGCAGCCGTTTCAGCCGGAACTCGATCGAATCGCTGCGCTCAAAGACAAGAGCGAGCTCACGTCTTTGTTCGCGCACTATCAACTCACGAATGTGAACGCATTTTTCGGTCTCGGCGAACAGCAGGATTTCAAGGATGCCACCAAGCAGATTGCTGCTGCAGATCAGGGAGGTCTGGGGCTTCCGGAGCGCGAATATTATTTCCGGACCGGGGATGCCGCGGAGAAGACCCGTAAGCAATACGTCGAGCACATAGCGAACGTCCTCAAGCTGCTCGGTGAATCAGAGAGCCAGGCGGCCAGCGATGCCCAGCGCATTTTCCAACTGGAAACCGCACTGGCGAAGGTCTCGATGGATATCACCTCTCGCCGCAACCCGAAGAACCGATATCACCTCATGCCTGTCGCAGATCTGGAAAAATTGACGCCTGCGTTGCAGTGGCCTCAACTTCTCCGCGCCTCAGATTTTCCAGACATCACGGAGATCAACGTGGCCAATCCGGATTTCTTCAAAGGACTGAACACCATCCTGGAAACGACCGACCTCCCGATCATCAAGGCGTACCTGCGATGGCAACTGGTCGCATCTGCGGACCCGATCGTTCTCCCCAAGGCTCTGGACGAGGAGATGTTCGATTTCAACCGGCGCAAGCTGGCCGGCCAACCAGAGCAGCAGGCGCGTTGGAAGCGCTGCGTACAGGCTACCAATACCGCCCTTGGCGAAGCCCTCGGTCAGGTCTATGTGGCGAAGGAGTTCCCCCCTTCGAGCAGAGCGGCCACACTGCAAATGGTGCACGACATCGAAGACGCGATGGATCAGGACATAGACACGCTCGATTGGATGAGTCCAGAAACCAAACTTAAGGCCAAGGCCAAGCTTCACGCGGTTGCTGACAAGATCGGATATCCCGATCACTGGCGCGATTATTCCAAACTGATCGTGAAACCGAACGACGCTTACGGCAATGCGGAACGGGCCGCAGTGTTTGAGAATCTGCGGCAAATCGACAAGATCGGCAAGCCGGTCGACCGCGGGGAATGGGGCATGTCGCCGCCGACCGTGAATGCTTACTACAACCCGAGCATGAACGACATCAACTTCCCCGCGGGCATTCTGCAGCCGCCGTTTTATGATCCGAAGTCAACCGATGCCGAGAATTATGGGCACGGCGGCGGCATTGTCGGCCATGAACTCACGCATGGGTTCGACGACCAGGGGCGCCAGTTTGACGGCAACGGCAATCTCTCTGACTGGTGGACGCCGGAGGATGCCAAGAAATTCGAAGAAAAAGCGGACTGCACCGTGAAAGAGTACGACAGCTTCGTCCCGGTGGATGATGTGCACGTGAACGGCAAGCTCACCCTTGGCGAGAATACCGCCGACAATGGAGGCCTCCGGCTGGCTTTTCTCGCTTTCCTCGCCGACGCGAAACGAAAGAACATCAATCTCAACGAGAAGCAGGACGGCTACACGCCCGTCCAGCAGTTTTTCCTCGGACATGCTCAAAACTGGTGCGGCAGCACGCGGCCGGAACAGTTGCGGCTGCAGGTGCAAACCGATCCGCATTCTCCCCGGCAATTCCGCACCAATGGAGTCGTGCAGAATATGCGCGAATTCGGGGAGGCATTCGGCTGCAAGATCGGTCAGCCCATGATGCCGCAGAATGTCTGCCGAGTCTGGTAGCAGAGTGCACTCTGTACAATGTTCCCGTGGATACAGCATCGAACCCGCGCCTGGGGCGCGTGCTTGCGCAATTACAGTTGTATGAACATCCGCTGCTGCAATTTTCGGCGCGCGCCAAAGGCGATGGAGTAGAAGTAATTATTCAGTTCAAAGACGATTCAGTTCCGGTTCACACTTACTATTTCGACCTCCATCCTCGCGATCTCGACCACCCGCAGTTCGAGTGGACGTTTCAGCGCCAGCTCTACGATGCGCTGCACGATTATTTTGTCGAGATGTTCATTCGCACCCCACAGGATCTTTCGGATCGAAGGCAGAAAGGCCTGTGAACTCTCTCCGGGAAAAAATCGCAGCGGAAATTCGCCAGCGCGGCCCCATGCCGTTCTCCCGCTATATGGAGCTTTGCCTTTACGACGAGACTTGCGGGTATTATTCGCGGAATGCCGAACAGTTCGGGAAGGCAGGCGATTTCTACACGTCGAGCGATGTCCACGCGGTGTTTGGCCGGTTGATGGCGCGGCAGTTCGAAGAAATGTGGCGCGCACTGGACCGGCCAAATCTAGTCCGGATCAAAGAGCTTGGTCCCGGCCGCGGCCTCTTCGCGCAGGACGTGCTGGATTGGTCGGAGAAGAAGTTTCCCGATTTCTTTCATTCCCTGCATTACGTCCTCGTGGAACGTTCTTCGGCTCTTTGCCGGCGAATCGAAATCACTCTGAAACGACACCTCGAAACTGGGAGAGCCGAGATCAGCACAGCTGATGAGTCTGGCTCATCGCCTGCGATTCTCTTTGCTAATGAGTTCTTTGACGCCTTGCCGGTTGCAATTCTGAGTTCGCGCGGCTCGCTGCGGCTGGACCTGCATGGGGACCGCTTGATCGAAACCTGGGTACCCGCATCGGCGGAAGAACTCGAATACGTCGATCGATACTCGGTTCATCCGGAACCGGGGGAGCGCGTGGAAGTTTCTTTGGAATCGCAACAATTGATGAAATGTGCAGCGCAATTGGAATCCGGGTTTATCGTGGCGATCGATTACGGCTACACCCGCGAGGAGCAGCTAGCCGGCCGTCATCGCGGGACCCTGAAGTCCATTCGACAGCATTCGGTCAGCCCGAGTCCTTACGAAGCTCCCGGAGAGCAAGACATCACGGCTGACGTCAATTTCACGGCCTTGGCTGCGGCTGCCGGGCAACTTGGCTTTCATTCTGAAAAACTCATGACTCAATCACAGTTCCTGATGGGAATTGGGGAGAAAAACCAATTTGCGGACGCGTTTGAAGAGTGCCGCCTTCCTCAGGAACGTACCAAGGTCGCCTTACAGTTGAAACACCTGGTGACACCCGCAGGAATGGGCGAGAGTTTTCACGTGCTCGTCGCCAGTAAAAGCGTCCCTCTTGAGAAAGTTCGTGCCCTTGCGGGGTTGAGTTTTGGACGCCAGACACCACATTACTAAGCTCACGCCGGAAGCGGCTTCTGCACCGGTCGAACGACCAACGGCAACTCGACACGAAAAATGGATCCCTCTCCCACTTTGCTCTCCACGCTGATCGATCCGTGGTGTTGGGTAACAATCCACCTGGCGATGGCCAAACCCAGACCCGCTCCTCCCGGATCGCGGCCCCGGGCCTTGTCGGCACGATAGAACCGTTCGAAGATTTTGGATTGTTCTTCTTCTGCGATTCCGCTTCCAGAGTCTTTCACCGACAAGACAGCGCTTTCGCCTTGTTGTTGCAGCCCCAGTCGCACCGATCCCGGCGGCATCGTGTACTTGAACGCATTATCTAAAAGGAGATCGGCGACTCGGCGCAGCGCGGGTGCATCGCCCAGCACGAATACGTCATCGGGAATTTCTGCGGAAAATTGCACATCACGAATCCTGGCCACCTGCCGCCAGCCCTCGATCAAGGCGCGCAAGGTCCCACTCAGATTCACAGGTTCCACCTGCAGCGTCTCGCGGCCGGAATCCGCGCGAGCCAGGGCAAGCAATTGTTCGATCAATGCGGTTGTGCGCTCCGCCTCAACGAGGATATTCCGCAGGGACGCCTGGTATTCTTCTTCGTTCCGCGACCGGCGCAGTGCGAGTTCGGCCTCGGTGCGAATCAACGAAACCGGAGTGCGCAGCTCATGGGACGCATCGGCGGTAAACTCTGTAATCCGAAGGAATGCTGCTTCGATCCGGTCGAGCATTTCGTTCAGCGTATCGGAAAGCCGCTGAAGTTCGTCCCCAGTGGCAAGCTTCGGTACGCGCTGCTTGAAATTCACTCCGCTGATATCGCGTGCCGCACTCACCAGGGCATCTACCGGCGAGAGGGCGCGACGGCTCAGCCAGTATCCTCCCCCGGCGGCCAGCAGCAGCACAATCGGCGCAAACATGAGGAGATAGGTACGAAATCGCGACAGGGTTTCTATGACGTCGTCATTGGGAACGCCCATCGCAATCGTATAAGTGTGAGCGTTGACCTGGATCTTTTCCGAAATCAACCGAAAAGGCTCGCCCTGAAATCGTCTTCCTACAAACACGGGCCGGTCGACCTCTGAAGGAGCAGTCAAGCCCAGCGGATGTTGCTGCATAAAATCTGATCGATAGATCACCTCGCCGCGCTCATTCTCCACCTGCAGATAATTACCGAGATGTTCGTTGGAGTAGGCTTCTTTCGCTTCTCTGCGCAATCTGTCCAAGGACGGATCCGGACCCTGGTTCTGCAGAAGCGCGCGCAAGTCATCGATCTGGTCCTCCAGGCTGTCCTCGACCATATCGTTCAAATGATGGCGCAGCAGAAGCCACATCCCCGCGCCAAACACAAGCTGGGCCAAGGCGAAGATCGCCAGGTACCAGAGCGTTAGCCGCATGCCGATGGAAAGCCTCTTCATCTCTGCGTCATCCTTCCATGTCTTTGCGGATCATATAACCCACTCCCCGGACGGTATGAATCAGCCGCGGCTGTCCGGGCGCATCGACCTTGTTGCGCAGCAAATGCATGAAAGCATCGAGCGTGTTTTCTTCAATGTCGCGATCGAATCCCCAAACTGCTTCAATCAAGGCGCGCCTGGGCACGACCTTCCCAGCACGGTAAATCAGCCGCTCCAGCAGATTGTATTCCGTACGCGTAAGCGACAGCCGCTGCTCTCCCCGCGAAACTTCCCTGCTGGCTGGATCGAGAACCAGGTCACCCACACGCAGGCTGGTATCGGCCGCGGCCAGGGCGCGGCGCTTCACCGCACGCAATCGGGCCACCAGTTCCTCGAACGAAAAAGGTTTGGTCAGGTAGTCATCTGCGCCAACATCAAGCCCGCGCACAATGTCGGGAACAGCGTCTCGCGCCGTCAGCATAAGGATTGGCGTCCGAATCTTTTCGGCCCGCAACCGCTTCGCGACTTCGTATCCCGGCAATTTTGGCAGCATCAGGTCGAGAATGATGGCATCGAACTCGTACGATTTGCCAAGTTCCAGCCCTTCCAAACCATCCGAAGCACACATCACCGTGTGGCCTTCTTCTGTCAATCCCTTGCGCAGAAGGTCCGACATCCTCGGCTCGTCCTCAACCACCAGCAGTTTCATGCGTCTTGTTGCATTTAATTGGATCGAACTTAGCTGAAAATTACATGTAACTCCGCATATTAGCGTTTTGCACCACGCCCGTCATATTTTCGCCTGCAGCCAAATCGGATCCCCGGCTCATGGGAGAATAGATTCTTATCCTCGCACTCCGATTGGAATACAACTATGCGCATGCCTTCAATGAGGCCCCTCCTGTTCGCCTTTCTGATTTCTGCGTTGCTGGCTGCCGTTGCCTGCACCAAGAGATCCCATGCCCAAACGTCCCCGGCTGCCCTGCAATTGGAGATCAAGCCCCCCTTCCGGTTTGTGGCGTACGGAGATACCCGGTTCCATGATCCCAAAGACACGGCTCCTGCCGACCCGGAAGTGCGCAAGACGCTGGTCCAGGCAATTGCGGATGCGAATCCCGCTTTCATCTGTTTCAGCGGCGACATCGTTCTAAATGGAAATGATGCCAACGACTGGCACGTGTGGGACGAGGAGACGCGGATTTGGCATGACAAGAAAATTCCCGTCTACCCGGTGCTGGGAAACCATGACCTCCACGGCAAGGAAGAATTGGCGTTGAGTAATTACTTCCAGCGATATCCTGATCTGAAGAACAGCCGCTATTACTCAGTGCAGGCAGGAAATACCTTGATTCTGGCGCTCGACAGTTCGCAAGACGAAACCAGCGGGCCGCAAGGCGAGTGGCTGGCGGATCGGCTCGATCACGTCTCTCCGACGGTGGACTTCGTATTTCTGCTGCTACACCACCCCCCTTACACGAGCTCTTCGGACTCGGCCCCGCACGGCGGGCATTCGGCGCGACCTCAGGAAGCCGCCTTGGCAAAGTTTCTGGAGGAGCGCCAGGCCCGGGTTCACTACCGGATGATTGTCATTGCCGGACACGTGCACAACTACGAGCGCTTCGAGCATGGTGGCGTGACGTACTTCGTGAGCGGCGGCGGCGGAGCTCGTCCTTACATTATCAATCGCGCCCCGGGTGACCTATTCAAGGGGCAGGATGTGAATTACCACTACTTGCTCGTGCAGGTCGCGGATGCTTCCGTGAAGATCACGATGAATCGCCTGGATTTGAGCAGTGGCAAGGCAGCCTGGAGCCAACCGGATTCCGTGACTATCACACTTCCGGCAGCGGCGTCGGCGTCCGGGCACTGACCTTGGATTTCATTTTGTTGGACAGGCGCAGGGACCTTTGTTCGAGGACGACGTAGTCGTCTGGCAGAAATTTCTCTGCCATGCCACACCTAGCGCGTGCAGTGTCAACCGATCCGTCAGAGTCAGCTTGTCCGGATCCAGGACGACTTCATAGGCATACTGCACCTCCGGATCACGCGTGATGCACCAGCGTTCGTGGCGAATGATTCCTTCACAGTGTTCACAAGCTGACTTGGCGTCGTAAGTATTGGTGTGGTACCAACTGGCAGCGGGATTGGTAAACATGATCCGGCTCCTCAATGGCTCTCAACAAAATTCCCCGCGGCCAAATCGGACAGCTCGGTGGGAACTTCATCAAGTGCAGATTAGGACGGAATAGTGGGACGATCTATTTTGATGGTCACGACTGTTTGTGATTTGGATCACATACAGCGAGGGCGGGAAGCCTTCGTTCGTTTTTCACGGCTGAGAGGCCCGGCGCCATTTAGGTCATTCCCGAGTTCATGATTTATTCTCAGAGGTTGTTCGATCCGAATCTCTCCGCCAAGGAGCCAGCAGCAAGAAGCTATTATGAAAACCGGCATTATAGGCCTGCCTCAGGTAGGCAAGACATCGTTATTCCGGATTCTCACCAAGGCAAATCTTTCCGAGCATGCATTCGCGAATCCGCGCGAGGCTCACGTTGGCGTTGCCAAAGTTCCCGACGATCGCCTCGATAGGTTGGCGGGCCTGTATAGCCCGAAAAAGCTGACTCATGCGTCGGTAGAATATGTGGACGTCGGAGCCATTGGCCAGGACGCGCTGAAAGAATCGGCATACATCGGCCATTTGCGCCAGGTGGACGCGTTGGCGCACGTGGTGCGGGTTTTCGAGGATCCGGCGATCCCGCACGTGGGCGAGATCGATCCCCTGCGCGACATCAAGAATGTCGAATTCGATCTCATGGTCAGCGATTTGGGCCAGATCGAAAAGCGGCTCGAGCGATTGGAAAAAGATCTGAAGAAAATGAAGACGGCCGATCTCGAGAAGGAGTTCGAACTGCTCAAGCGCGCCAATGCCCATCTCGGCGAAGAGAAACCGCTGCGCGAACTGCAAATGAGCCCGGAGGATAAGAAGCGCATTCGCGGGTTCATGTTTCTCAGCGAGAAGCCGATTCTGTACGTGCTGAACATTGGCGAGTCCACCGAACTCGGCAAAGAACTGGATGAGGCGGTCAGCAAGTACAAGCTAACCGATATTTCCGCGCGGCCGAATGCCGGAGCCACAGCGACTTGCGGCAAAGTTGAAGCGGAACTCTCGGAGATGAGTGACGCCGACGCGGCCGAATTTCTCTCCAGCTACGGTCTCAAAGAAAGCGGGCTGATCCGCTTGATCCGCACCACCTACAAGCTGCTCGGATTAATATCATTTTTCACGGCCGGAGAAGACGAGTGCCGCGCCTGGACTATTCCCGCCCACACCCGCGCTCAGGAAGCGGCCGGCGCGATTCATTCCGATCTCGAAAAACACTTCATCCGCGCCGAAACCATCCGCTGGGACCAACTGCTCGAAGCCGGATCGGAAGCCAACGCCCGCGCTAAAGGCACGCTCCGCCTGGAAGGCAAAGACTACATTGTGCAGGACGGTGACGTGATGCACATCCGGCATAGTGGCTGAAAGTACCGTGTACTGAGCCCTCAGTTGTAAGCTATTCCAACCAGGGCGCAGCAAGACAGATCTGATCGCTTGGCGCAGAAAGCTATGCACCTGGTCAGCGGCGGTGTACGATGCCACGGACGGATTTCCAAAACGAGAGGCTTAACAGTTTCACCAATAAAATCGGCCGAGCTGCAGTTTCAGCTCCCAGCAACATGGCAGAAGGAACAGGCATACTCCGGCAACCACGAGCAGAGGCACGCTTGCAACACACAAACTGCCAAGCCGAATTCTAAGCGGACGGATTAACTCACTGAAAGAAAAGGAAGGTAACTGCCCGTCGGTACACGGTACTCGGTAGTCGTACTATCGCGCCATGCATCCCATTGTCACGAGCATCCTGCTAGGGCTTACTGCTGCCGCTGCCAATATCTTCGGCGGCGCCATCATTGTGCAGCGGCATTGGGAACGTCGCTACCTGCGCTACTTCATCGCGCTGGGCGCGGGTTTCATGCTTGCGACGGCAATCATCGAAATGATCCCCGAGAGCTTCGAACTGCGGGGACGATCCGCGGCTTTGTTAGTGCTCTCCGGATATCTGGTAATCCATTTTTTCGAACACACGGTAACGCCTCATTTCCACTTCGGCGAAGAAACGCATCGCGAGGAATTCATCCACTCCCGTCATGGATACTCGGTACTGCTGGGCCTGGTCATTCACACGTTTTTCGATGGGATTGCGATTGCCTCCGGATTCCTGGTTTCGAATCTGCTCGGGTGGCTGATTTTCTTGGCGGTATTTCTGCATAAGATCCCTGAAGGTTTCACTGTCAGCTCTGTAATGCTGGCCAGCGGCCGCAGTCGCGGGATCGCATGGGGCTCCTCAATGATCTTGGGTGGGTCGACTCTGGCGGGTGTTTTGACGATGGCGCTGTTCCGCCATCACGTGGGCGCCGGCCTGCCACTCTCAGCGGGAGTGACGATTTATGTCGCAGCCTCCGACCTGGTTCCGGAGGTCAATAAAGAACCGGCCATGAAGATGGCACTGTTTGTTTTCGTGGGAGCGGCGGTGTTCTTCCTGCTCGACGCGCTGTTTCACTGATCTTTCAGCTTCGCCACTCGCTCAGTCGACGGTGTGCTTCGCCGTGTAGCCATCGCGGGCGTAGATCTCGATCTTCACATCTTTGCCCTTCTGGTCTTTCACCTTCAGCGGGCCACCGTTCGGAGCGATCACTTGCACCTTCAGCTTGCGGTAAGTCCCATCGAGCTTTGTATTAGTGGGGTGGTAGGAAATCGAATACTGGTTCCGAATGTCGTTGGAAATGTCGCCGAACAATTCGGCCATCTCTCCTTCGAAACGCGGGAAGTAGGCACGGCCTCCCGTCATTGAGGCAAAGGTCCGCAATTCGTTGTCACCCTGCAAATAATCGATCTCATGCACGTTGATGCCAAAACCGTGAGCCATGTTGCGACAGTAATAACTCGGGTTCGTCTCGCACCACTCGCGCATGGCGAATCCGACGCTGATGGGAAAAATCGTAATATCCTTGCTGTCTTTCACCTTCTTCAGGATCTTGTCGTAAGTGATTTTGCTGAACGTGTCGATTCCCGTCGTAACCAGGATGATGTATTTCTTCCCCTCCACCCGGTCCAGTCGATCGAGTGTGTCATAAAGCGCGTCGAAGATATTGGTTTCGGAGAAGCCCGGAATCCTCAGCTCATTCAGCGCCCCATACACGGCCCGCTTGTCCTGCGTGAAATCAACCAGAATGTGCGGCTGCATGTCGAAGTATTCGACGGCAACCCAGTCCTCTTTCTTCAGGCTGTTGGCAAACGCATAAGAGGCGCGCAGCGCGTCAATCATGAAAACGTAATTAGTCGATGCGAACTCGACTAATAGCACGGCGGTGATTGGAGCCTGGGATACATTGAAATTGGTCACCTGCTGCTGCACGCCGTCTTCCAGAATCCGGAAGTTGTCCTTCTTCAGCCCCGGCACGAACTGCCCGTCTTTGGTCGTGACCATCACATCTACGTTGACCAGCGGCACGTTCACCTTCAGCGAATAATCAGGATTGTCCTCAACCTTCTTGGGTGGAGGTGGCGGAGGTGGCGTGTTGTCCGGCTTCTTGGTCGGGATGGCATAGGGCCCTACACTGTCTCCCGGGCCGCCCGCTTCCGCGGGAACATCCTGTTTGGGCTTACCGTTGTCCTGGGTCTGCGGCTGGCTCTGGGTCGAGGTGGACTGCCCAGCCTGGTCCTGCGCAACTGAAGCCGTGCTCCACACCAATGCCGAGCAGATGAAAAGCGCCATGGCCCCTTTGGGCCACGTAGCACCCGTGTACTTCCGTGTTCTATTTGTCTTGATAGATAACATTGACAGGATCCCAGAAAAGAACTCTGTGCTAGTATAGACGCACAGATTCGCGATTGGGATGTTTTTGCCCGGTCCTTCGTTTCTCCCCTCCTGGCAACGAGTTACGGGACGTCCGAGTCTAATCAAAACAGGGCCCAAGAAAACCAGCGTTGGGCGCGTCCTAGTCGGGGCTGTCACATGAGATATAAAGTTATCGCGCTGCTCGTCTTAGTTGTGCTTTCCGCCACATTTCTGACTGCGCAAGCCAATCCCTCGCAGGCAACTATTCCGGTGAGCGAGATTCACGCCGGCATGCGTGGGGTTGCCTACACAGTCTTCCAGGGCGTGAAGCCTGAGCCCATGGACGTGGAAGTCCTCGGCATCCTGCACAATGTCAATGGTCCGAAGGGCGACGTGATCCTGGTGCGTCTGCATGGGCAAAAGGTGGAATACACCGGCGTGGTCGCGGGCATGAGCGGCAGCCCGGTGTACTTCGATGGCAAGCTGGCGGGCGCTCTGGCGTTCCGCATCGGCGAGTTTTCGAAGGAACCGATCGCCGGTATCACCCCGATCGCTGACATGCTGGAGATCAACGCTCTCGACAAGACGCCGGCCGAAGAAACCGCGGCGGCTAAGCCCAGCATCAGCGTGGAAGCGGGAAAAACCGCTGCTCCCGGAGATGGCGGGTCGCTGCTCTCGTCCACCCAGGATTTCGCTAACTACCTGAAGCCGATCGAAACCCCGCTGGTATTTAACGGATTTTCTGAAGAAGCGGTGCGGCACTTCGCGCCGCAGTTCGCCGCGGTTGGAATCGTTCCGGTCATGGGCGCGGGATCCGTGAGCAATGAGAAGCAGCCGGAGCCTCTGGAAGCCGGTTCCGCCGTCAGCGCAATTCTGGTTCGCGGCGATATGGATATTGCCGCTACCTGCACGGTCACCTACATCGATCCTCAAAAATTGCTGGCGTGCGGACATCCGCTGTTGCAGTTCGGCTCGGTGGATTTGCCGATGAATAAGGCTGACGTGCTCGCGACCCTGCCTTCGCCTCTCAACGCCTTCAAGATCGTGAACACGACAGAAGCCGCAGGCGCTTTCGTACAGGATCGCCACACCGGCATTCTGGGCCTGCTCAATAAGCAGCCCGACATGATTCCGGTGACGCTGACCATTCACGGCGGAGCGGGAACCAAGGCATTCCATTACGAAGTTCTGAATAACCCGCGGCTGAGTCCAGTCGCAATCATGGCCACGGTGTTCAACGCGCTCCATGGCGTGAACGAGTACGGCGAGGAAATCACCTACCGTCTGAACGGCAGCGTGAATGTCAAAGGCTATCCAGAAGTCGCGCTGAAAAATATGTTCACACCTGGAGAAAACGGACAGCCTGCCGCGATGGCTGCCGCTCTCTTACTGGCCGATCGTTTCGGACGGATTTATGACAATCCCTACAGCGCGCCCGCAGTCGAAGGTGTAAAGCTGGATTTTGATCTGGTGCGCGAGCGCCGCTGGGCCCGGCTGGAATCCGCCCGCACCGACGTGACTGAAGTCCGCCCGGGCGATGAGGTTATTGTAGAAACTGTTCTGGCTCCGTACCGCGGCGAGCGCAGCGTCCGGCAGATTCCCGTAAAGATTCCCACCTCGGCGAGCAAGGGAACGCTTCGCATCCTGGTCACCGACGGCGAGACGCTGGATCGCATGACCCGCATGAATCCTGCATTTACGCGCAAGCTCGATTTGGCCTCGACCATCGCCGTGCTTAATAAAGAGCACGCCAACAATCGCATTTACGTGTCTCTGCTGGAAGCCGATCCGGAAGCCCGCGTGGCTGACAAAGTGATGCCGACTTTGCCCATCTCCATCATGAACGTGATGGACGGAATGCGCGGCAACCAGGAGATGGTCGTCAGCGGTGAATCTAATGTGGATGAAACTGCGACCCCTCCGCTGGATTATGTGGTCAGCGGCGCACAACTGCTCACTGTCACGGTCAAATAAGGGCCGACTCTAAGCAGATTTTGGGAGGGCACGATTTCAAGTCGTGCCCGTAAGAGTTCTGAAAGGGTCCGCGCTTTAGCCGCCACCGATCCCAGAACCATCGCTGCGATTGACTCCCGATCCTCCAACCTCCACACTGAAAGGTCATGAAAAAGCTCCGCGTCGGCATCTTGTTCGGCGGACGCAGCGGAGAACACGAAGTCTCCCTGCTCTCGGCCGCCTCTGTCCTCAAAGCCATTGACAAAGACAAGTACGATGTCGTTCCTATCGGCATCACGAAGGAAGGCCGCTGGCTCACCGCCGAGCACGCAGAGAATTTGCTCGAAGGCAAGCCCATCCACCAACCGCGTCAACTGCGCGCCGGGGACCCCGAAACCACCCCGGGGGCTGCTGTGCTTGCCCAGGGCGAATCGGTGGTCGTGCCACCGGAGCCAGTGCATCGCCAGAGCGGCTTGATGCCCTTTCAGACCGAAGCTCCTCGCACCCGCCGCGCTACAGACCGCGCCATCAACGTTGACGTCATTTTCCCCGTGCTGCATGGCACCTTCGGCGAAGACGGAACGATCCAAGGCCTGCTGGAACTCGCGGAAATTGCTTATGTCGGAGCCGGCGTGCTTGGCTCCGCCGCCGGCATGGACAAAGACATCATGAAATCGCTGTTTATTGCAGCCGGCATTCCCATCGTGAAACACGTCACGATCCTGCGCACTCATTGGGAGCAAGACGCCAAGAAAACGCAAAAGCTGGTGGAAAGCAAGCTTCGCTATCCCGTCTTCGTGAAGCCGGCAAATCTGGGATCATCCGTCGGAATCAGCAAGGCCCACAATCGGAAGGAACTTGGCCCGGCCATCAAGGAGGCGGCCAAGTTCGACCGCAAGATCGTCATCGAGCAGGGTGTCGGAGGAAAGAAAAACAAGGCGCGCGAGATTGAATGCTCGGTGCTCGGCAACGACGATCCCATCGCATCCGTCCCCGGAGAAATTGTGCCCGGAAAAGAGTTTTACGACTACACCGCCAAATATCTCGATGAAGGGTCGCAGCTGATTATTCCCGCGAAGCTCACGAAAGACGAAACCAGGAAGGTGCAGGAACTGGCCATGCGTGGCTTCAAAGCGATAGATTGCTCCGGCCTCGCGCGCGTCGATTTCCTGATGGATCCGACAACTCGCAAAATCTACCTGAACGAAATCAATACCATGCCCGGCTTCACTTCGATCAGCATGTATCCGAAACTGTGGGCGGCCACAGGGCTGACATATCCGGACTTGATCGACAGGCTGATTCAGCTTGGGCTGGAGCGACACGCCGACAAAAAGAAAAATCAATACAGCCGCTAAAAGGCGATTTTTCGATTCCAGTTTGATTATTCTTGTCACCTGAGCCGAGGTCTTTGCGGCAAAAGACTGTGCACGTTGATGGGGCGATTGCACTCCCGGCAACCCGCATAGGTCCTTCGGACCGCCGGAACGCGGTCCTCAGGATGACAAGCACGAAAATAATTCGAAAATCCCAAGCCAACAGCCAATTGCTAGCTTGCGAACGCCTTCTCCATGTGCTTGAAGCCATCTGTCACGACAACCATCAGCAACATCTCGGTGGCGTTGTAACCCACGTGGACCAGAAAGCTGGCTGCCACCGATCCCGTGAGCGCCCGCACTATGGTCACCACGATGCCCATGATGAAGATCAGCAGCACCACGCCCCAGGCATACCCATACTGAAACATGTGCATGAGCGCGAATGGCAGCGCGGTGAGTATCACAGCCCAGGAAACTCCCAGGCGCCTCGCTAAGACCGGATAGAGCAGACCGCGAAAGAACAGCTCCTCCATGAATGGCCCCAGGGTGACCGCAAAAATCGCGATCAGATACGCATCGCGCGGGCTCGAAAAGTATTGATCGAATGGCGTGCTCTTTGGCATCGGCAGGAAGCGGGCGATCATATTAATGGAAAGCAGTAGTAAGACCCCCAGGACGAACATCCTCCATCCCGCTCGCGGCCAATTCCAGCGAACCGCCGGCCAGAACGGAACGTGATACTTTCCTTCCACGAACATCACGATGAACAGCGCGGCGCCAATGTATGCCACGAACTGCGCTGCCAATGCAATCAAGGGACCGATCTGACTCAGGTTGGCTTTCGGCGATACGATATGTGTGCCGATCACGAACACAACGCCCAGCACGATGATGGCGAGCAGCGTGACACCCGCAATGAGTAGCACATCCCAACCGGTCCACGCGGGGTCACGCGGAGGCGGCAGGGACAATGGCCTTTCGAAACCAGCACCATCTCCCGGCGAATACGGAGTAACCGGAGCCCCAGATTGATCCGCAGGAATAGACGCGGGGGCCGGGGGCAGATTAGCCTGCGGATCACCCTCCGCAGGCGGTTGCGGCTCAAATTGAGGATTGTCAGAGGATGACAGAGAACACGTCCCTTCTTACCAGTGACGCCGGCTATTCGATGAGAAATGTGCGAATTCCGATTGCTGATTTTCGATTGCCGATCTCGAGACGCGGTTCATCGCCGCTCGGAAATCCCAATCGATAATCTCTAGCTGGGAACTGACACCTGGGAACTGACCACTGATTCCCGAACACCGGGAACTGCCCTCCCAAAATACGCCGCCAGTGCCTGCCCCGTATAGGACTTCTTCACTCGCGCGACCTGCTCAGGCGTGCCCTGCGCCACGATCCGGCCACCGTCTTCCCCGCCTTCCGGTCCCAAATCGATGATCCAATCGGCATTGCGAATCACATCCAGATTGTGCTCGATGATGATGATCGAGTTGCCGAGGTCGGTCAAACGGTGAAGCACGTCCAGCAGTTTCTTCACATCATCAAAGTGTAGGCCCGTTGTGGGCTCGTCCAGCAGATACAAAGTCTTGCCGGTTTGCCGTTTGCTCAGTTCCCGCGCCAGTTTGATGCGCTGCGCTTCGCCGCCGGAGAGTGTCACCGCCGATTGCCCCAGATGGATGTACCCTAACCCCACATCGACCAGGGTCTGCAGTTTCTGCTTCACCTGGGGAATGTTTTCGAGAATCGGCAACGCGTCGGAAACCGGCATTTCCAGCAGATCGGCGATGGAGTACCCGTTGTACTTCACGGCCAGGGTTTCGTGGTTGTAACGCCGCCCGCCACAAACCTCGCATAGGACGTAGACATCCGGCAGGAAATTCATCTCGATGCGCCGCTGTCCTTCGCCCTGGCATGCCTCGCAGCGGCCGCCTGACACGTTGAAAGAAAATCGGCCAGCCTTATAACCGCGCTCGCGCGATTCGGGAAGCATGGCGTACAGATCGCGAATAGCGGTAAAGACGCCGGTGTAGGTCGCAGGATTGGATCGCGGCGTACGCCCGATCGGCGACTGATCAATGCGAATGACTTTATCGACATGCTCTGCGCCCGAGATCGCCTTGTGCTCGCCTGCTTTTTCGCGCGAACGGTACAGTTGCCGCGCCAAGGCGCGGTACAGGATGTCATTCACCAGCGTCGACTTCCCCGATCCCGACACCCCGGTCACGACGGTCATGACGCCCAGAGGAAACGTCACATCGAGATTCTTGAGATTGTTTTCCTTCGCGCCCAGAATCGTAATGGCCGTGCCGCTCGCCTGCCTTCGCTCCGCACGCATCTCAATCTGCGTACGTCCGGAGATGTATGCCCCGGTCAACGAATCGGGCTCATGCATGATTTCTTCCGGCGTCCCATGGGCTACCAGGGCTCCGCCATGCCGTCCAGCCCCGGGTCCAAGATCCACGACATAATCCGCGCGCCGGATCGTTTCCTCATCATGTTCGACCACGAGGACGGTGTTTCCGAGATCGCGGAGATTCTCCAGCGCATTCAGCAGCCGGTCGTTATCGCGATGATGCAATCCGATGGATGGCTCGTCGAGCACATAGAGAACGCCGCGCAGCTTCGAGCCGATCTGCGTGGCTAGGCGAATCCGCTGCCCCTCCCCGCCCGACAGAGTCGCTGCCGAACGATCCAGTGAAATGTAGCCTAGGCCGACAGCATTCAGGAACTGCAGGCGCTCGACAATCTCATGCATCACCCGCCCGGCAATCGCCGCCTCGCGACCAGCGAGCTTTATCCCGGAAGCGACTTCCAGCGCCCGTGAAACCGGCATCGCGGTGAAGTCGGCGATCGACATGCCATTCACCTTCACCGCCAAACTCTCCGGCCTCAGCCGCTTCCCGCGGCATACCGGACACTCCGTCGCCGACATATGGTCCATTAGCCAGTCGCGATAGCCTTCGGAAGTTGACTCCTCCAGATTCTGCTTCAGATATCCGAAGATGCCGTGAAAACCGGTGCGACCGCCCCGCCCCTGCTCGCCGTTGAGCAGGAAATCCTGGATCTTCTGCGGCAGCTTCTCGAATGGAGTGCTGAGATTGATTCCGTAAGCCGCCGAGACCACCTGCAGTTGATGAATCAGATTCTGCGAAGCCGATCCCGGCCCCAGCCCGCCATCGAGCAGCGGCTTCGACCAATCGGTAATGACCTTGGCGGGATCGAAATCGTACTTGCTGCCCAACCCGTGACACTCCGGGCACGCTCCATACATGCTGTTGAATGAAAATGATCGGGGCTCCAGTTGCGGCACGTTAATCCCGCAATCCGGGCAAGCCAGCTTTTCGGAATAGAGCTGCTCTTCGCCACCAACTACCGCGACCTGCACCAACCCGCCCGCCAGCTTCATCGCCAGCCCAATCGACATCTCCAGCCGATGCTCGATTCCAGGTTTCACCAGCAGGCGATCAATGACCACTTCGATTGTGTGGTTCTTGCGTTTATCGAGTTGCAGATCGTCTTCCAGATTGACCAGCTCGCCGTCAACGCGAGCCCGCGTGTAGCCATGCTTGACGAGCGTCTCCATCTCCTTCTTGAATTCGCCTTTGCGGCCGCGAACGATTGGGGCCATGACCATGACCCGGTCTTCGGGTGTCAGCGCCATGACTCGTTGCACGATCTGATCGGCGCTCTGCCGGCTGATCGGCCGGCCGCACTTGGGACAATGCGGCACCCCGATTGAGGCGAATAACAGGCGAAGATAGTCGTAAATTTCGGTGATTGTGCCCACTGTCGACCGTGGGCTGCGGCTCGTGGTCTTCTGCTCGATCGAAATGGATGGGCTGAGCCCATCGATTCCATCCACATCCGGGCGCTCCATCTGATCCAGAAACTGGCGCGCATAAGCCGACAAGGTCTCGACATACCGCCGCTGCCCTTCGGCGTAAATCGTGTCGAAGGCTAGCGACGACTTGCCCGACCCGCTCAGACCGGTGACGACCGTGAGGGCATTTCGGGGTATATCAACATCGATGTTCTTGAGATTGTGCTGCCGGGCGCCCCGGACGGAAATCTTCGTGATCGCCATTTCTGCTGCTTGCGGTAATGCCCTTCCGTAACGTCGACAGGCCGCCAGATTTGTCTGACAGTGGGAATGTACAGCTCTACTCCGTATCTTAGTCGTCAATAGCGCGGAGCGTCAACGCAGGTACAGTGGGGCAGGTAGGTTGATTTCGCGCCAAACGACGGCAAACAAAGCAGGTATACGGATTTTTGGGCCGTGCATCTGATTAGGGCCAACTTGGCCAGGCTAAAACCCTGTAAGGTGACTGGACCGTGATTTCGCTCTTTATGCCGCTCATTCTTTGCTTCACCGTTTTCGCATCCGTTAGCTTCGGCATTCTTGCCGCGTACGTTGCCGTGATCGGAATTCTTTCGACCTTCGGCCCCGCCTCCCGGCCTGAACCTGCCCGGCCACACCTCGTCCTCGTCGCCAGCCAGACCCACGCCAGCGGCGACTAAAAATTTTTCAGCAAGACCTTGCCACGCTTTAGTACCCCATTCCACTCATTTCCTGAACATCGCTCTTTTCTGTTAGGTACTCACCTCGATTCATCATCAACTCTCAATAGTCGTAAAATTGAAGTATGGAAAAGGGGAAAAACAAGGGTTCTGTGGATAAGCTCGGGATCGTCGATCTGGCCCGTGCAGACCTTCTGCGCAAATGCGGTCTGAAGATAACTCCCGCCGTTCGCGAATACTACCGTTACACCGGCATATCCGCCGAAGTAGAGAAACATGGCGTCGGCCGCGCTGACGACAGCCGTTGTGAGATACCACCCGGGTCGGAGCCAAACGAGCAACACACGAGTTAAGTAAGAACTGACAGCTCCTGAGCAACCTTGAGTTGCCACCCAGGCATTTTTGCGTTTGATTCCCCAAAATAAAACTCTCACACGGCGAAGGTTCCATCTCCCCGGAATTGAAGTACAGCCCGTGGCAGCGTGGTAGCATCTCCCTATCTGCGGCCTATGCTCCGCACCGGCCTCATCTCGTTCTTCGCAACGTTTATCCTCCTGGCCGGAGGCTACGCCTACGCCGTCGAGCCCTCGCCATGGATGGAAGTTCACTCCGGCCATTACACGGTCATCACCGATGCGGGCGAAAAGAACGGTCGGGAGGTTGCACTTCGCCTGGAGCAGATGCGCGCGGTCTTCCTCGGTCTGCTTACCAAAGATCACCTGAACGAACCGGTTCCGCTCACGATTCTGGCGTTCGGCAACGACAAGTCCTATTACCAGGTCGCGCCTCTGCAGCACGGGCAACCCATCGATGTGCCCGGATTCTTTCTTTCCGGTGACGACCAGAACTTCATCGCTCTGAACCTGATGGAGTCCGAATCCTGGCGCGCAGTCGCCTACGATCTTGCGCATCTCTGGCTGAGCCAAAACTATCCACCGGCGCAGGGCTGGTTCGACGATGGATTCACCGCATATTTCAGCACGATTCGTGTGGACGACCGACAGGTCCAGATGGGCGGCGACCCGTCAATCATCCGGTTGGGGACGGAACCTTTTGGGCCCGCCGGCGTTGCAGGCTCAGATGCGCCCAAGTCCTTTACGGAAGTCCTCAGCACAGAGCCCTGGGTCCCGCTTCCTGACCTGTTCGCGATGAAGCACGACGTTTCTCGGGCGAAAGAAAATCCGCTCGGTAATTCCCCAAACGCGATCAAGTACTACGCCGAATCCTGGATGGTGATGCACTACATCATTCACCAAAAAGAGCTGCCCCAAGCCGGTTCGTATTTCGATCTCGTCCTGAACCAGCACATGCCAATTGAAGATGCCATTCAGAAGGCGTTCGGAATGTCTCCGGCGCAACTCGAGGACGCGGTGAAGCAGTATTTCCAGTCGCTGACAGCTCTGAAAAACGAAGTCAGCGCGGCCCGGCAGAAAGCGCCCTTGCCGCAGCCGTATCAATTCGCGGCCCTGGTTTCGCCGGGGGACTCCACTATCAGCGCAGTAAAACTCACCGAACCCGACGCGCGCTCTCTCTACGCTGAGGTCCAAATCCGAATTCCCGAACGACGTGAGATGGGATTGGCAACCTTGAAGACCCTCACAACCACGCCAACTCCATCCGACATAAAGACCGAAGTTAAGAATGAACAAAGGCAGAAGGAGGCCGAAAAGGATGACCAGAACCCTCTGACCCTGCCCACAGATGCCATTGGGAATGCGCTCGCGCACCGCGTCACCGCATGGGACGACATCCAGCACGACAAGTTCGATGAGGCCCTTGCCGAACTCGGTGATGCTGCCGCCCTGAATCAGCGCGACATGTGGGTGCGCTATTACCTGTGCCTTCTGAAATACCGCATGGCGCAGGCCACGCACAGCGACATCCGCGGGCTCGCGAATATGCTGATCGATCTGAGGGCTGTCCTCGAGTGGTACCCGGAAATGGCCAGCGCTTACGACTTGCTCGCGGTCGGGCGAAACCAGGGCGGCAGCACGTCGGCCGCTATGGAGGCTGAGCGGGCCGCGCTTTCACTGAGCCCGCGCAACGAAACCTACGACTACCACCTCGCACAGATCTATATCGGCGGTAAGAAGTGGGACGCAGCACAGAATCTGTTAGAGCGCCTGAAGAACAGCGGAGATCCCGAGTTAGCAAAACTCGCCCAGGATCGCCTGGATGAGATCGGCAATGAACGCAAGTATGGACCGACCGCGTCCGGAGCCGCGGCCCGCCGCCAGTTTGCTCCGCAAAAGTCTCCCTTTGACGTCCTGGACCAGGACGCTGCCAAGCGCGCTGCCGCCGAGCAGGCGCAGCCCGAGGAGGGCGACAAGCGTCCGACGAAATTCCTGAAAGGACGTCTTATCGCTGTCGATTGCTCCACTCCTCCCAGCGCCATCCTTACGGTCACCTCTGAGGGGATTGTGCTCAAGCTGCGCTCCGCCGATTACAAATCCATGCTGCTGATCGGCGCCGACGACTTCTCCTGCGACTGGCATGACCGGCAAGTCACGGTGAATTACAAGCCCGGGGGATTGTCGGACGGCGATCTGGTATCCCTCGAAGTCCGATGAGCTAAGCACGAAGCGTCCTGTAGGCCGCCAAGCCGGAGTTCCGGGCTCTCATCTGATGTCAAAGTCCTGCATGTTTTCCAACCTTTTCTGCACAGGTTGGAATGCAAACTGTTGCTATCCGGCACACTGGTGGGCTTGCGCCTTTTGACATTCCAGCGCAGAATCATTCCTGAGATTTCCTGATGTCGGGACCCAGGTCAACCCCGTCACCCAGCGAGAGAGGTTGAAATGAACAAACGCATTCTTACGCTGCTGCTTTCGTCGGCGGCATTCGCTCTTACCGGGTTCGCACAAAGCACTTCCCCGTCGAACGGTCAGGCGCCGGCTTCCGCGGGAGTCACGTATTCCGCCTCTGACGCGGACTCTGTTCGCGAACCGCTCACCGAACCCAAACCCCTGAGTTGGTGGGATGGCGACGATCCCAATATTGTGAACCTGATCACCCATCCATTTGCCCGCAAGGCGTGGATTAAGCGCCAGATCGCACCGATCCGCGACCGGATCAACGAACTGGACGAAATCACCGCGGAGAATGCGACCAAGATCAAAGACATCGACGCGCGCAGCCAGAAGGGCCTGCAACTTGCCTCCGAGAAGGTCAATTTGGCGGATCAGCACGCGACTGAGGCCAGCATCCGTGCGCAAGGTGCGCAGGCGGCTGCGTCCCAAGCTTCGACAAGGATTTCCAATGCGGAACAGGTTGTCGGGAATCTCGATCAATACAAGGCCAACGCGCAGACTGAAATCCGTTTCCGTCCGGGCCAGACCGTTCTGAGCAAACAGGCAAAGGATGCGCTCGATGCCATGGCCTCACCCCTGAAGAATCAGCGCAGTTACATCATCGAAGTGCGCGGATTTTATCCGGGCAGAGGTCACTCCGCGATCACGGCGTCACAGAAGATGGCCGACTCGGTCGTGCGCTACCTCGTCGAAACTCACCAGATTCCCATCTACCGCATATATGTTCTCGGAATGGGGAGTGCCACCACAGCAGAGGATTCCGGCGCCAAGCGCGATCTGCATCCTCGGGTCGAGGTCAACCTGCTGAAGAACGATGTGGTCAGCACTGCCCAGCGCTGATTTCGCGCCGCTGGTATTATTTTCCACCTTAGTGTCCTTCGTGGTGAAAGATCTCGCATCACGGAGGGCACCAAGTTATGCCGACGCAGCTTGCGCTCAGGATTTAGCGAGCCCGTTCCCATTCACCAGGCCTAATCTCCGCAACAACGGCTCAAGCGTCAGCGCTTGCACCAGAATGGAAAAAATCACCACGCCAAACGTAAGATCCAGCACTTGCTGACGATCCGGAAATTGCGGATCGAGGCTCAAGGCTAAAGCCAGCGCAAGCGCGCCGCGTAGGCCTCCCCAGAAAATGGCGTGCTGCCAGGATGGCGGGATTTTTTCTGCAAAGGTGTTGCAGACCGGAACCAGAATGTAGACCGATACCGCGCGTCCAATCAGCACCGCCGCAATGGCTAACAGCACCGGACGCCACGAGCGCACCAAAACGCTAATATGCACTTCGAGCCCGATCAAGAGAAACACCAGAGAGTTCATCACAAAAGCCACGTACTCCCAGAACGCCTGCATCGCCACCCGCGTCTGTGGCGCCATTCCGTTCTTTCCCACGTTGCCCACGACGAGACCCGCGCACGCAGTCGCGATGATGCCGGATAGGTGCGATCGATACGCCAGCAGGTAGCTCCCATAGGCAACAATCGTGGTCAACGTAATCTCCACCTGGGGATCGTCAATTCTGGCGGTAATTCTACTGGCGAGATAACCGAAAACGATTCCGATCGCCGCGCCGCCGAGCACTTCCACCAAGAAATCGCCAATCCCGTGCAGCACGTTGAAATGATCGGATACGATCACCGCCAGGAGGATTTGAAACAAGGCCACCGCGGTTCCGTCATTAAACAAACTCTCGCTTTCGATGAGCGCGGAAAGCCGGTGATCGGTTCGCCAATTGCGAAACAACGCAAGCACTGAGATCGGATCCGTCGCCGATATGATCGCTCCGAATAGCAATGCGACGAGCAATGGCAAACCGATCGCCCAGTAGACGAGATATCCCGTCACCAGCGTCGCGAACAGAACGCCGAGATTCGCCAGAATGAGCAGAGGAGCCCAAGCCCGCAGTAAGTCATAAAGGTTCAGCTTTACGCTTCCCTCAAATACGAGGGCCGGCAAGAACAAAATGAGGATGACTTGCGGAGTCAGCCAGTGTGGCCGGTGGTCCAGACCAACACTGGACAGGAAGTGCGGGGGAACCAGGCTGAGAACGACTCCCCCCAGCACCAGCGCCGCCGTGTAAGGAATGCGCAACCGTCCTGCAACGATCGCAATCATCGAGGCGGCAATCAGTAACCAGATGAGGAATTCAATCGCTGAACTTGCAGTCATACGGGCCAATCAACAACGCCATTTCCTCAATCTTAGTTAACTTCAGAGCAGCACGTTGAAAAACTCACAACCTGGAACTGAGTTGGGAAACTCGCGGTAAGCAACAGAAACCCTCCCGTTGGCACGGGAGGGTAGGGGAAAACTTCCGTTTTCGCGCTTAGGCGCGCACAACGTTTGCCGCCTGAAAGCCCTTGGGGCCCTTGAGCAGATCAAACTCCACGGTCTCGCCCTCATTGAGCGTGCGATAGCCGTTCTCTTGAATTGCAGAGAAATGCACGAAGACGTCTTCTCCCGTGGAGCGCTGGATAAATCCATACCCCTTCGCCCCGTTAAACCACTTCACTGTTCCTTTCTCTCTCACGGAAAAAACTCCTTTCACCTATTCGCGAAGAATATTCCCCCAGCTTCCTCGGATCGTTGCCCCGCTCGACCGAAGCTCCGCAGGAGCCGGTAGAAATTTGGTTGCGTCTACAATGTCGCGGAAGAACGTTCTTCCCAAATAGAAAAGACTCCTCAGTTCACGCCTGCGGCTTGCGTTCGCAGCGAGAACTCCGGAGCCCGACAATTTGGCGCTTTTCCACCACACCCAACAAACGTCAACCCGTCCTGCTGGTCGCACCACCTGACCAACCCGGCGATGCGGACAAGATAATAAGCACAATTAAAACGATTCGCAAGCACTATTAGAAAGAAAACGTAATGTGCGCTATCCGACGCTCGCCGATATCTTTAACACAGATAAGAAAATCACCGTGAAATCTCCGAAAAACGGTTTTTCTGACCAAATCCAGCCTCTGATACGATGAGTTTCGTGCCTGCATCTCCCATCTCGGTCAGCCCGAAAACATCCCCCGCCGAGCCACAGCGGAACAGGGCCCGCCGCTCGCCGGGCCTTTTCATGTCGACCGTCGGATACCTCATGCGCACCGATGTGCATACTTTTGCATTTTCTGTCGCGGCCAACGCCATTCTGTCGTTCTTCCCTTTCATGGTGCTGATGATGACGCTCATCCGCCATGTCTTTCATTCGCGGGTAATGTCTGACGTCGTGGTGCAACTCTTGCGCGATTACCTTCCCGCCGGCCAGGAATTCGTGATTCGTAACCTCAATGCGATGGTGAGCGCGCGGCAGCGTGTGCAAGCACTTTCACTGGTAATCCTGCTGATCAGTTCGTCCGGCGTGTTTCTGCCGCTGGAAGTGGCTCTCAACCGTGTGTGGCGCTTCGCAGACAATCGCTCTTACCTGGGTAATCAGGCGATCTCGCTGGGGCTCGCTTTTGCCTGCGGAGTTCTGGCCATGCTTTCGATCGCGCTGACTGCCGGCCCCGTGGCGTTCATGGAATTCCTGCTGCGCGGCTATGGCACTGGATTTGTGCGCTTCGTAGGATGGATCGTCATGAAGATCCTCGCGATTGCAGCCAGCATCGCCATTTTCTTCCTGATTTACTGGCTGTTACCCAATGGCAAAGTTCCCGCCCGCGCCGTATTGCCTGCCGCCATCATCATGGGATTGCTCTCCGAAGCTCTGAAGCAGGCCTACATCCTGGCACTGCCATGGCTGAATTTTCAGGAGGTGTATGGACCGTTTGCCCTTTCGGTGAGCCTGATGTTCTGGGCATTTCTAACAGGGCTGTTGCTGCTGGCGGGAGCAAACCTTTCCGCGCAGGAGCATCTCCGCAGTTTGCCCGGATAGTTACCGCTGCGCGGAAGAGAATCAGGAAAGGAAAGGGGCGAGCATTTCTCGACACGGCTCGCCCTATATTGAATCGAAAGTTTTATTTCCCCTGATCGGGCTTCTTCTGATCGCCGATCGATAACAACTCCACTTCGAAGATCAAAGTTTCGCCGGGACCAATATCCGATCCTGCGCCGCGGTCGCCATAAGCCAGATCTGGCGGAATAAACAGCTGCCACTTCGATCCCACTGGCATCATTTGCAGCGCCTCGGTCCATCCCTTGATCACGCCACTCACCGGAAATGAAGCGGGTGTGCCGCGCTTGTAGGAACTGTCGAATTCCTTGCCATCGATAAGCGTTCCCTTGTAGTTGCAAGTCACGGTGTCGCTCGGGGTTGGCTTCGGCCCGTTTCCTTCGGTAATCACTTTGTACTGCAACCCACTGGGAGTCGTGACCACGCCCGGTTTCGACTTGTTCTCGGCTAGAAACGCGTCGCCTTCTTTACGGTTTGCCAGTCCTTCTTCGTGGGCCTTGGCTTCCATGTTCTTCCGCACATCGCCCTGTAGTTGCTGGATTGCCGTGCGCGCCTCTTCCTCCGTGAGCGCAGTCTTCCCGCCTGCCATGGCATCTTTCATACCGCGCGCCACCAAAGTCGGATTCAGCTTCATGTTTTGCTTGCGCAGCCCCAGGCCCAGGTTCATGCCCATGGCATAACTCTGCTTATCGTTATCAGTCTTCAAGGCCAGGGGGGCCGCGGCAGCCTTCGTCCCTGCCGTTCCAGGCTTCTTGGCGGCAGTCGTACCCGCCTTCTTCGTGGTGCTCGTCTGGCTCGCTGTGGATGGATTGGTTGTGGCTGGAGTCTGCTGCGCCCAGGCGCTGCCGAGCAGAATCATACCAGCCATCAATGGAAATACTTTGGTTAAGGTTGTTGGCATAAGCAACTATTCTCCCATTGTGGGGAGGATTGGGCAAACTACGCCGGTAACATGAACCAGAAAGGATACGCGGATCTCTGACCGGCTTCACTGCGCTTCGTCAAAGAGGAATGGGCCGACTTGCGGCGCTTTCAGAACACCCGGCCGGCGGTCGGATCAGTTTTTGCCGACTCCGCTGAGTGCCGCGAACTCCCGCCGGGCCTCCTGGGCCAGCACGAAATCGGCATCGGCGTTCTTCCAGATATCGAGCAGTTGCTGATAGCTCTTCGCCGCGGCTGCTTTGTCGAATTGCGCCTGCGCCCGCGCCGTGCCCAGCAGGCACAGCACGTAATCTGGCGCTTGGGCCGCACCGCCTCCACCTTCGCCCAGAGCTAAGCCTGGATAGCGAATCCCGGGTTCAAAGTCGCTGACCGCCTGCTGCGGCTTCTTGGCCGCCAGCGAGGACAGGCCTAGAATTTGGGGAGCCTTGGACACGAGTGGATAAGGAGCAGTGGGAGAGAGTAATCCCGGAACTTCCTCTGGGTGGTGTTCTGCAACCGCCAGCGCGGCTTTTGCTTCCGGAACGATAATCTCGGCGTAAAGGGTGTTGGTTGGAGCCTCCGCGGCAGCGTGTTCCGCTTCCTTCACCGCAGATGGGTCGCCGCAGAAGGCCAGGGCCAGCGTTGCGTCTGGCACGGTGGCAATTGAATGATCGAGCGCCAGCCCTTTGTGGGCCGCATCCCGCGCGTCGGCGCAGTTTCCGACCAGGGCATCGTGCACCGCTTTGACCGCATATAACAGGCCCGCCGTATCCGGAATGTGCTGCTGCTCCGCCCGTTTCGCCGCATGTTCCCAAGCCTGATCAGCCTGATGCATGCGCCCGGAATATAAGTACAGGGTTCCCGCATTCGCCTCCAAAAGGAAGCCTTCTGGCCGTCCCGCGGCCCATTGAATATGCTTCTCCCAATCCGGGCGTCCAGAAAGAAATTCGTCGATCATGGCGTTGCCCTGGTAGGTCACATTCTCGCCGCCGCCCTGGTCGAATGCTTCTTTCAGATAGCGTTCCGCTTCCGGCATGCGGCCAATCTGCATCAGTGTTCCGGCTGCGTTGTTGGCGGCTACGTTATCCCACCGCGCGATTTCCCAGGTCTTCTTGAATCCCTCCGCCGCCTGCTCGAGATCTCCCACCGTTGCATACGCGCTCGCCAGGTTATTCCAGGCCGCCGCATCTCTCGGATACGTGGCCACAAACAATTTGTAGGAATCGATTGCCTTGGGCATATCGTACTGTTGCAGCGCGTACTGCGACTCGATATACATGCGCTCCCGCTCGGTCACACGCTCCCGCAGGTCGTAGGCTTTCTTCAGATACTCGATGGCTTTTGAAACTGCTCCGACATTTCCATATGCCACACCAAGCCGGGCCCAACCCATGGCAAACGTAGGATCGAGTTGAATCGCCTCTTGATAGAAAGACGCGGCCTGCGGAAAATCCCGCCCTTGCCGATGCTCGTCCTCACCCAGCGAGAACGCATGGAACGCCTGCAGCGAAGCCGTGGTCACATTCGTGTAGGGAGTGGTCAGCTTCTGGATCGACGACATCGACTCGCCCAGCCGCGCCCGCATCGCCGTCGCCGCCTGCGACACCGCCTGCAAGACTGCCGTTTTGTCGGGCGCCGTGACCTGCTCGCGCGCAAACACCTCGCCCGTCGCCACGTTCACCGCGTTAATCTGGATCACGTACGACGACCCCAAATTCGCGATCGAGCCGGCCAGGTACGCCTTCACTCCCAGGCGTTGCCCCAACTGCTGCGCCAGCTCCGGCGTGATCCTCTGATCCTTCACCTGCCCCAAATACTGCAAATTGCTGTGCAACTCGGCGTCACTGACGAGTTGCAGCAGCGGCGATTGCTCGAGTTGGATCGCCAGCGCCTCTTTCAAGGTGGAATCGAAGACCGCGTCCCCGGTCTGGTTCGTGAAGTCAGCGAGGATGAGCTGATCTTTGTCTGTAAGTTCGACGGTATGCCGCTTGCGCATTGCGAAGGCGCCGGCAATGACCGCAAGGGTCAGCACCACTGCCGCGGGAACGATCCACTTCACCCAGGAACGCGCGTTACCGGTCTCCACTGCCGCGGGAACTTTGCCGGAGGCGGAGGAAACTGCTCGCGCCGATCCGCTGGTTTTCTGCGCGCCCGATGGCGCCGGTTCTACCGCGGCCGGCACGGCATCGGAGGACGATGCCGACGCGCTCCGGCCAGAGTCCAGATCCCGGCGCAGCCGCAGCAATTCCGATTTCATATCGAGCGCATGCTGGTAGCGCAGATCGCGGTCCTTCTCCAGCGCGCGATTGATGATGTCCTCCAGCTTTGCCGGCAGGCTGGGATTCAGGCGAATCGTCGGCGCAGGCACACGATTCATGATCGCTTCAAAAATCACACCGGAGGTCTCTCCGCGAAATGGCATCACGCCGGTCGCCATTTCGTAGAGCACGATCCCGAAGGAAAACAGGTCCGTGCGCGCATCGAGCGGCTTGCCCCTTACCTGCTCCGGCGACATGTATGCCACCGTTCCCAGTGCCGACCCCGGGCTGGTCAGGTGCTGGGCGCTCACTCCTTCCGTTTTGGTCGCCTCGGTTGGGTCCAGCGCCAGGCTCGCCTCCTGGGTCACCTTCGCCAGGCCGAAATCCAGAATCTTCGCCGCTCCGCGCTGCGTGATAAAAATGTTTGCCGGCTTGATGTCGCGATGCACAATTCCCTTCGAATGCGCAGCGTCGAGCGCATCGGCCACATCGATGCCAATGGACAGAATTTTTTCGATATCCATCGGCCGATCGCCGATCGCATGCTTCAGCGTATCGCCTTCCAGATACTCCATTACGATGAAGGCCTGTTCGCCTTCTTCGCCGATGTCGTAGATCGTGCAAATATTCGGGTGATTCAGAGCCGAGGCGGCCTGCGCCTCTCGGCGGAATCGGCTAAGTGCCGCGGTGTCGCGCGTGACATCCTGGGGAAGAAACTTAAGCGCCACGAAGCGTTTCAGCCGGGTGTCTTCAGCTTTGTACACCACGCCCATGCCGCCGCCGCCCAGCTTTTCAATGACTCGATAATGCGAAATGTTCTGTCCGATCATGATTTACTCAAACCCGTGTAGCGGCGGACGCATTCGTCCGCCCTGCGAGCGAAGCGAGCTCGTGGACATATCCGGAGTCTCCGTTGCGCCGAGCACTTTCATTGCGCTTTGCGCAACCCCCGACGAATGCGTCCGGGGCTACACAAACCTTCTCCCTATTGCAGTTTCGCGTACTCCGCCTTCGCTTCCTTCAGAACCGGAATGTCCGGATCCGCATCCTTCCACAAATTCAGGAAATCCTGATACGCCGCTTTCGCCTTTGCCGAATCTCCAGCCATCGCATAGGCCCGGCCAAGCTGCAGATGCGCCAGCGCTCCCAACGGCAGATTGACTACGATCCCGCGATGATCGAGCATCTTCTGAAACTGCGCAGCCGCAGCCTGCCCATTGTGAGCCGCCAGATACGCCTGTCCTCGTACATACACCGGATACAGTCCGCTGATCGGCGATGGGCCGCCCAGATCGTAAGGAGCAGCCGCTTCCAGGGTGATGACCCCGTCCGCACCCTTGCCTTCGTTCAGTTGCGTAGCAGCTTCGATCGTCGGAAACCAGTACAACTTCAGCATCGTGTTGGTGCCATCACTTTTTTGCAGTTGTTCGACGAGCGTATTGGCGTGCGCTGCCTCTCCGATCCGCGCCAGTGTCATGGCTGCCAACACCTTCACATCTCGTCCCGGCGCCAAGGCCAACGCTGCTTCGATCTTTTGCTTGGCGATCGAAGAGTTGCCAAACTCGGCCTCCCGTAATGCACCATTGGCTTGCCAGATCGCGCCTGTCTCCCTGGAATCGGCACGTACGGCGGCGTCAACCGCTCGTCGTGAAAAATCGCGCGCTCGCGTCAGCCGGCCGTAGTACGCCTCGGTATCGGACTGGGTCGAGAGCATCACATCCTCTTCGCCTGGCCGGCCCGCACCCCAGGCGACATCCTTCTCCATCTCTGCGGTGTCTCCGCGAAGGAAAGCAAGAGAATATCTATCGGCGCGAAGAACCAGACCATCAAAATGTTTCGCCTCAGCTTGCTGCAGGACCGCTTGCGCGTCGTCCAGCCGCTCCAGATTGAGGTAGATGCCGGCGAGATTTCCGTAACTTGAGATGGTGGACTCGAGACGTATCGAGCCCTCGGTCTCCGCCGCCGCTTTGTCGTACTGCCCCAACGCGCTGTAAATGACCCCGAGATTGGAGAGCGGGACCATATCACTCGGATATGTCTTCGCCCACAGTTCATAGGCCTCCGTGGCCTTCTCCACTTCCCCGGTGACATACTGGAAGTAAAATGCGGAAATCCGGTAACGCTCGCGATCACTCACGCGATCCCGCAGATCATAGGCCCTCCTGGCATTTTCAGCAGCGAGGCTGGCTTGCCCGAGATTGGAATAATGCACGCCCAAGCCAACGTAGGCCATGGCGAAATTCGGGTCGAGTTCGACCGCTCGCTTCATGAACGGAATCGCCTCGGCGTCGCCCTTTGTGCGCCCGGTGATCACGCCCATGCTGTACGCCTTCAACGCTTCCAGCGACGGGGTAGTCGCTTCTACCGGTACATCGAATTTCTGCACAGTCGCCAGCGATTCACCCAGTTTCACGCGCAGAGCAGTGGATGCCGCTCCCAGCGCTTTCAAAACGTCCTGCTTGGTCGCCGCTTGCTCTTGCTCCTCAGCTAACGTATCGCCGGTGCTGCAGGCTACGGCAGTCAAGCCAATCACGTATTGGCCGCCGAGGTTTGAAATCGAGCCAAGAACGATGCCCTTGCTCCCGGTACGAATACACAGCTCGCGCGCGACGTCGCGCGAAATTTTTTCCGTTGTAGGCCGGCCCATGAGTCGCAGCGTTTCTTCCACCTTGCGCTCGGAGAGGATATTCAGGAACGGCGATTGCCCCAGTTGCACCGCCAGCGCTTGCTTGAGTGCATCATCAAAAACCGGGTCCCCGGTCTTGTTGTCGAAATCCGCCAGCACCACCGTATCTTTTTCTGTAAGCGCTGCTGAATTCGCGGTGGGCGCCCCGGAACGCGATCGCAGATAAAGCCCTCCCGCGATCAACCCAACTACGAGCACCGCAGCCGGAACGACGATCTTCCACAGATTGCGCTTGCCGCTCTGGATTGCGCTCGCCTGTGCCGCACTATGTCCCGACCCCGATCCGGGCGCCGCCTGCGCTGGAACAGATACAGCACTGGCGGGCATCGCGTGTGACACGCTCTCCGGCACAACGGGCATCGGCCCGGAGGTCGCCGCGGCCGGACGCCCCGATTCCGTATCGCGCTTCAACCGCTGCAAGTCGGCACGCAGTTCTGCCGCATGCTGGTAACGCAGGTTGCGATCTTTCTCCAGAGCCTTGTTGATGATCTCTTCCAGCCGCGGCGGCAAGCTTGGATTCAGCCGGATTGCGGCAGCCGGCGCTCTGCCGAGAATGGCTTCGAAAATTTCCGCCGTGCTCTCGCCCCTAAACGGCGTCTGTCCCGTCGCCATCTCGTAAAGCACAACGCCAAAGGAAAACAGATCCGTGCGCGCATCGAGCGGCTTCGCCCGCGCCTGCTCCGGGGACATGTAAGCCACCGTTCCCACCGCCGATCCCGGGCTGGTCAATTCCGAATCGACCGTGTGCGTCGCAGTCGCCTCCCCCACCGGCGCGGGCGAAATCATCTTCGCCAAACCGAAATCGAGGACCTTGGCATGCCCGCGCTTGGTCACGAAAATATTTGCTGGTTTTATATCGCGATGAACGATCCCTTCGGAGTGCGCCGCATCGAGCGCGTCGGCGACCTCGATCGCAAGCGAGAGCATCGTGTCCAGCTCCATAGGGCGGCCGAAGATCGTGTGCTTCAGCGTCGTGCCGTCCAGGAACTCCATCGCGATGAACGCATGCCCCTCCTGCTCGCCGATATCGTGAATCGTACAGATATTGGGATGGTTCAATGCCGACGCAGCCTGCGCCTCGCGCTGAAATCGCGCCAAAGCCTGGGGATCGCGAGCCACGTCATCGGGAAGGAACTTCAGAGCCACAAACCGATGCAGCCGGGTGTCCTCGGCCTTATAGACGACACCCATCCCGCCACCGCCGAGTTTTTCGATAATGCGGTAATGCGATATGTTCTGGCCGATCATGCCCTTTGAAATGGCGTAAAACGCGCAGACCCGAAATGCAGGTGAGCCATCTTAGGGGCCAACCGACCACAAGTCAATGAAGGCAAACGGCGTCAGCCCTCCGTAACTTTCGTTACTTGTAGTAACTGCGGAAGCCCAAGAGAATCGAGAGTATCCCAAGTCTTATGAGTATGTTGCGGCGTGCCGAAGGACACCCACGCAATACTGAAGCTTCCAATGCGAATCAAATTCTGGGGAGTGCGTGGCTCCACGCCCACTCCACAACCCGAGAACATGCGCTACGGCGGCAACACTTCGTGCGTCGAAGTGCGTCTCGGCGATCGCATTTACATTTTCGACTGTGGCACCGGCTTCCGCGTCCTCGGCCAGGCGCTCGAGCGTGAATTCGGAGAGCGGCCCTATCAGGCACATGTGTTCGTGTCGCATTTCCACTGGGACCACATTCAAGGCATGCCGTTCTTCCGCCCGCTCTACGATCGACCCCAAAGCCGTTTCTGCTTCCATTCTTCACGCCGCACCCGCAGCCTCGAGCAAGTGATGGCCGAGCAGATGGCTGCTCCCTACTTCCCCGTCAACCTCGATCACATGAAGGCCGCACGCCGCTTCTACGACATCGACAATGGCATGATCGACATGGAAGACGGCATCAAGATCAAAACGGCATATCTCAACCATCCCCAGGGATGCCTCGGCTTCCGCCTCGAATCCAAGGATGGCGTTCTGGTTTACGCGACCGATAACGAACCGGGCGACCGGGATTTCGATAAAGCCGTTCGCAGGTTGGCCGACGGCGCCGACATTCTCATCTACGACGCGCAATATCTTCCCGAGGAATACGCCGCCCGGCGCCGTGGGTGGGGACACAGCCACTGGCGCGAAGCGGTCAACATCGTCATGGAAAGCGGGGCCAAGGAATTGATCCTCTACCACCACGACCCCGAACACACAGACGCCATTGTCGACAAAGTTGTCGAAGATGCCCGCAGCTACTACCCGAAGGTCCGCGCCGCTGCTGAGGGCATGGAGATCGTGCTGGGAGCCAACGCCCACGCCTCTGGCGCCAGCCGATAATTTCCGGAAGGACTGAGCCTGCGTTTTGGCCCAGTAATCTAACCATCCCCCGGTAACCTTGCATGTCGAAATCGCCCTCGCGTGGAAAGCTTCCGTTCGCAAAACCTGCCTCAAAAAGAAAGTTGTCTGCCAGGCAACAATCTGTGGTTATAATCCGCGAATTTGAAGCGGCATCCCGGTACTGAAGCAAATTGCCGCCGGAGCCCTTGTGGTGGATGTATTACACGTACTCGGACGCCTGGCAACTCATCGCCTGCTCTTAGTCGATGTTGCTGATGTTGTGTCTTTGCGGCAGCAAAACAAACTCCCCCTCGTGCTGTCCCCGTCCTTCCTTGCCTCATTCTTAAAAGCGAACACCCCCACCCAGGACACGCACCGAAGCTCCACCCGCCTCTTTGAGGTTTGCCTGCATGTTGGCTGAAGTGGCCCGGTCTAGTTCTAACAAATCGTTTTCATTCGAGGATGGAACCGCCTCCCCCGATTCGGAGAAGTTTTTCGCGGCATACTTCCAGGCTTCCAGCCTTGGTTTTGCGCTGATTGATTCTGAGCTGCGCTATCTCTTGATAAACGATGCGCTTGCTGAAATGAACGGCCTGCCGGCGGCGCAGCATCTCGGAAAAACAGTGCGCGAAATCATAGGGGACGTCGCGGATTTCCTGGAACCGAAGCTTCAAAGCATTTTCTCTACGGGAGAAGCGATTTTCAATTTAGTGGGCTCGGGAGAGCTCCGGCACAAAGCCGAGCCGGGTCATTGGACTGGACATTTTATTCCCCTCAAAGATCGTTCCGGCTCGGTGAAGCGGGTGGCGGCGATTGTCCTGGAGCGGACACAAGAAAAGAAAATGCAATCTGCGCTCGCTGATTTGAGCCGCCAGCTCAAGAATCACCGCATGCGTCTGCAGGTGCTGCATGACATTAGCAGCATTCTTTCCGACAGCTGGAATATTCAGCAGGTATTCCCGGCTATTTCGGCGCGCCTCCGGCGCGTTTTGCAGCAGGAATATGCCGGTTTCGAGGTCCATGACAGCGGCTCGGGACTCCTGGTGCGCCATGTCGATGATTTTCCGCTCAGCAGAGGACATCTCGACACCGTCCAAATCAGCTCCCAAAATAGCCCCGGCGGGCGGGCACTGGAGCTTGGCCGTCCAATCCTCTTCTCCGGGGAACAGTTAGCCCAATTTGACGCCGAGATCGCGCGAAGATTTGTGGCAGAGGGATTCCGCTCACTGTGCTGCGTGCCCCTCGTGCGCCCAAAAGGTCCTTTAGGTGTATTCGTACTGGGTAGCACGCGGAACAATGCGTTCCGCCCTGAGGACTTTGAGCTGTTGAACCAGGTAGCTTTTCTTCTCGGAACCGCTTTGGAGAACCAACGCGCTCAGGCCGAGATCCAGGCCCTGAAACAACGGCTGACCCACGAGCGCCAGTACCTGGAAGGCGAGGTGCGCTCGAAAGGAGAGTTTTCGGAGATTGTCGGCGAAAGCCACGCGCTCAGGCAGGTTCTTGAACAGGTGGCTACCGTCGCACCCAGCAGTGCCACAGTGCTGATTCAAGGCGAAACCGGCACCGGCAAAGAACTCATCGCCCGAGCCATCCATCGCATGAGCCGCAACCGGGAAGCGGCCTTTGTAAAGCTCAATTGTGCCGCGATCCCTACGGGTTTGCTCGAGAGCGAACTTTTCGGCCACGAAAAAGGGGCGTTCACGGGCGCCGTCAGCCAGAAAATCGGCCGCCTGGAACTCGCCGACGGCGGCTCTTTGTTCCTGGATGAAGTGGGAGAGATCCCACTCGAGTTACAACCTAAGCTGCTCCGCGTCCTCCAGGATCAGGAATTCGAGCGCCTGGGCAGTACCCGGACCATTCGCGTAAACGTCCGGCTGGTTGCCGCTACCAATCGCGATCTGGTTCGCAGCGTCGCAGAACATCAGTTTCGGAATGACCTTTTCTATCGTCTCAACGTTTTCCCCATCCACATTCCCCCTTTGCGCGAGCGACCGGAAGACATTCCTCTGCTGGTCCGCTATTTCGTGCGGAAATTCGCGCAACGCATGGACCGCCACATTGAGACCATTCCCAAAGAGACAATGGCCGCGTTGATCAAGTGGCATTGGCCGGGCAACATTCGCGAGCTCGAGAATCTGATGGAACGCTCCGTTATTTTGAGCACCGGACGGGCGCTGCATGTTCCACCGTTAGAACAGCTGCAAAACACGCCCGACTCGCCCATCCAGCCGGATGAGCGCCTCAGCAGCGTCGAGCGGGAACACATTATTCGCGTCCTACGTGAGAGCGGTGGTGCGATATCCGGACGTGATGGTGCTGCCCATCGCCTCGGGGTGAAACGGACCACGCTACAATCCAAGATGCAGCGTCTCGGAATCACTCGCGAGGAATACTTGCCGCCTAAGAAGCAATGAATCGCCGTCTCACGGCGATGTTTTGTATCGCTAAAGGAAGCGCTTTCTCTTCGAGGCGGGATCGATTCTGACCACACGCGTTGTGGGGTGACTGCTAATCGGCAGTTGCCGATTTTTCGGCGAAATCCCACTCCTTTCCGTTTTTTTCTATTTCGGAATCCGTTCCAAACAGGGAAGTTCATCTCTCTCACGATTCCTCCCAATTCGGCGCTCGACGTGCATATCCCTCCGGTTGCTTTGAGCGCGAAGGATACTGAATTCCAAATCCTTCCGCGTATTGAAGTAGGGCATGAATCACCGAACAAACAACGGTGAGGCTTTTTGAAGGAGTTGGATCAGTGTTGGCCGCTCACCGAATTCCACTTTCAAGCCTTGGCCCCGCAGCCTTGGCCGAAAATCCATTTCCCGTACACGAAACAACCAGTTACGCGGGCTCTCACTCGCATCTCGCCTCACGGTGGAGCGAAATCGCGGTCAATGGCACGTATAAAACCGGGCCCAGATCCGCGCAGGATCTGCATACCGCACCTCACCCGGAGGAAGTTGACCCGTTTTTTCTTTTTGCCTGTTTGCTCGAGTGGGAGCGGAACGAGGAACCGAGCGCCGCTTGGGAACTGCTTTCGGCCACCCGCAGCTCTCATGGTGAAACTCGGGCTCATGCGCGCTGCTTGCTCTCCGCTTCACAGCACTTGGGGGGAGCGGGATTGGCCCCTTCTACACGTTCGAAGCATTGTGCACATACCCCTTCCCAGGAGCTGAGCATGAACGCGCCTCACAACATCGAGATCAACGAAACCTGCATTGATTGTGCGAGCGCAGAAGCGGGATTCTTCTGCGGCTTTTCTCGCCCTGCGCTGCAGGCATTGGATGAAATCACGCAAAAGAGCACGCTTCCCACCGGCGCCATCCTTTTCGTGGAAGGCCAAACCCCCCGCGGAATGTTTGTCCTCTGCTCCGGCCGCGTCAATCTCTCCACCACTTCCAAAGAAGGAAAAACCCTGATCCTTCGAACTGTGGAAGCGGGCGAGGTTCTGGGCTTGAGTGCGGCCATCTCCGGGCTTGGCTATGAGACGACCGCCGAGACCGCCTGCCCTTGCCAATTGAACTTTATCAATCGCAGACATCTTATGGAATTGATGCAATGCCATCCGGAAGTCGGCATGCAAGCGGTCCAATCGTTAAGTCGCGATCATCATGCCGCGTATCGCGAGATTCGCGACCTGGTCCTGACCCGTACTTCCAGCGGAAGGTTGGCGAGACTGCTGCTGTCGCAATCCTCGCCTCTTGATGTGGAGTCAGCTGAGCTTCGTGTGCCCTCCCCCATGACCCACGAAGAGATGGCCCATCGTATCGGTTCGTCCCGGGAAACTGTGACTCGCCTTATCAGTGACTTGAAGAGAAAGCATCTGATCCGTCTGGAGGGCCCCACGATTGTTATTCGGAACCGGACGGCGTTGGAGGCGCTCGCTATTTGAGCCTTCCCCCTGAACCGGAGGGCAGCTTTCCTCTCTCAGCTGCCCTCCGATTTTTTTAGAAGCCGTCAGCAGTTTTCTGGGCGAAGAAAGCTGGATGTACACAGGAACGATAATTCAGGATCTTTTTGATGCGGTCGAAAGAGCTGAAAAGGGTTCTCGGCGCAACATTGCTGTAGCCCCTCAACCAGTCAGCGCCGAACAGGTGGAGGCCAGACGGGAAAACTCAGAGGCCGAACAACTCTCGCAAGCGCTTGGTCTGGGCCCGGCTCACCGGGATCTCGCTCTGCTTCTTGTCGTCCATGCGCAATTGGTAGGAACTCTTGAACCAGGGAACCACTTCGCGAATCCGGTTGATGTTCACGAGATAAGAGCGGTGGGCTCGCCAAAAGAGATTCGCGTCCAGGCTATCGAGTAACTCTTCCAACGTGCGGCAATTCGACTGGCCTTCAATGCCCCCTGGACCGGCGGTCACCACGCTGATCACGCCATCCTCAATCCAGGCATAGCAGATATCCTTCTGATCCACCAGAAACATCCGCCCGGCCGCCTTCAAGAGGATTTTGGTGGAAGTTTGCTTCTGCGATTCCAGCATCTTGACCAGCGCATCGATCTTTTGTCCCGGCAGCCCATCGCCTTCGCGCTTGGAACGGGCTCTCTGGATCGATTGCGCGACGCGTTTCTTATCGAACGGCTTAAGAAGATAATCGATGGCATTGACTTCGAACGCCTTCACCGCGTACTGATCGAAAGCGGTCGCGAACACAATTTTTGGAAGTGGGACTCTCTTGTCGAGGAGCTTTTTGATCACGCCGAAGCCATCCAACCCCGGCATCTGCACATCAAGAAAAACCAGGTCCGGGTTGTGCTCTTTGATAAGCTGAACCGCCTCGAGACCATTCTTGCCCTGGCCCACCACTTCTATTTCGCTTTCATCCTTTAAGAGATAGGCGAGCTCGTCGCGGGCTAATTGCTCATCATCTACGATCACTGCCGACAAGGACATAGCTCACTCCTCACAGCTCTAGCCGGAGTATAGTGGGCGTACTTATCCCTGCGCAATGCGGTTCAATCCCGAGGCCTGGCCGATCCTATCCAGCCACCTTGATTAAGTTCTTTATTTCCTTGAGATCAGGCGAACCGGCTTACATTTGTTGGCTCGCGTTAAGGCCCCAGACGAAGAAAATGCGATCTCGGATGGTAATCCTATCGCAATTCCACTCGGCCCTGGACCTTGCGGAGTGCGGCTCAGTCCCTGCTGTCATCAGTGCCGCTGCTGCATCATGCTGCCCATGTCGAACTTGGTATAGCCGGAAGGCACTTCAAACAAGCTCGCCGGCTGCGATCCTTCCTGAATATTGCGCACCTCGCCACCGCCATTCTTGTTCTCCCACTTCACGGGAAAACGCAATTTGGGATCGAGCCAGATGGTGCCGCTTTCACCTTGGGCATTCGTGCCCTCGTACTTGACAGTGCTGCGGCCGTTCACGGTATCGCTGCCGATTTTGTGACAGCTGCCGCCCTTGTTCTGCGGAAGCTGCAGCCAGTCGGAGCAGGCACTTTCTACGTCACCGCTGCGGAAGAAATTCCAGGCCGTCCGGTTCTGCCGGGCTGCCATCTGCCACGGCATCTCCATATACATGTGCTGCTGATCCATCAGTATCGTGGACGTCTGCGTCGTCAGGTTCACTATGACGGCACCTGCTCCCCGGGCATTCCCGTTCTGCGGTTCAATTCGGAGTTTGTCCTTGGCACAGTAAACTTTCGCCTGCTTCTCGCCGCCTTCTTTTCCGGTATTCACAATCTCGCCGGAAAATTCAGTTTGAGCCACCGCCGCGGCGGCCACAAGACAGATCGGAAGCAAGAAAGAAGATTTGATCAACGACCATTGCACTCTGGACTGAAACATATCCGTCTCCTTTAGAATCATGCAGTGCTGACGACCATGGCGACGCGGGGGAGAATTCCTAACGGCAAAGCATAGCAGAGCCGACGAGATGGGGCGCAGTGAAATCCACTCGTAAAAGGCTGCCCACTTCTGGTCGTAATGCAAAAAATCTTAAGGTCCAATTAAACGACATTTTCCAGCGCCAGCGCCATCCCCATGCCGCCGCTGACGCATAACGTGGCCACTCCGCGCTTGGTATTTCGCTTGAGCATCTCGTGTAGCAGGGTCACGGCAATGCGCGTTCCCGTGCATCCGATCGGGTGCCCGAGAGCAATCGCGCCACCGTTGACATTCAGCCGATCGCGATTGAAGTTCAGCACGCGATCGCAAGCCAGCACCTGGGCCGCGAAGGCCTCATTCAATTCAATCAGGCCAAACTCATGCAGCCGCAGATTGTGCTTATCTTCCAGCTTTTGAAGCGCCGGGACCGGACCGATGCCCATCCTCCGTGGATCCACTCCCGCTGACGATACCGCCGCAATTCGCGCCAGCGGTTTCAGATTGTTTTGCTTCACAAAGTGTTCGCTGGCCACAACGACGGCGGCCGCCCCGTCCGTGATTCCTGAGGAATTCCCTGCCGTGACTGTCCCGGTCTTTGAGAACACCGGGGAAAGCTTCGCGAGCTTCTCCATGCTCGCGTCTTGGAACGGATGCTCGTCGCGCGCGAACGTCGTAGTGCCCTTTTTGCTTTCAATCGTCACGGGCACAATCTCACTGTCGAAACGGCCCGCAGCAATGGCTCTTGCCGCGCGCGTTTGCGACATCAGAGCGAACTCATCTTGCTCTTCGCGGGAAATCTTGTACTGCTCGGCCAGGACCTCGGCCGTCTCACCCATGACCATCTTCGCCAGTGGGCAGAAAAAACCATCGCGGTACATGCCATCGACCAGTTCCTGAGTGCCCAGCCGGTATCCCCAGCGCGCCTGATCGAGTAAATACGGCACACGCGACATCGACTCCGCCCCGCCCGCCAGAATACAAGTCGCATCACCCAGCGTGATCGCCTGATACGCCAGGGCAATCGTCTTCATACCCGACGCGCAAGCTTTGTTCACCGTGAACGCCGGAACTTCCTGCGGTACTCCGCTGCGAACCGAAATCTGCCGGGCCGGGTTTGGCCCTCCACCCGCCTGGCGGGCATTGCCGAAAATCGTCTCGTCAACCTGCTCCGGACGCACTCCTGCCCGTTCCATCGCCGCCTTTGCCGCGATCACCCCCATATCCGCCGCGGTCAGCGAAGCCAGGGACCCGCCGAACTTTCCGATCGGCGTTCTTACCGCCGAGACAATATAGACTGCCTGCAAATTCAGCCCTCCCAATCGAGTCTAGCAGCACCCACACCGCGAATCTGCGGACGGTTTCGCAAAGCGTTCGACTGTGGAAAACGCCTTCGTTTGAATCGCCGCAGAGGACTACAATCTAACCCAACAACGCTGAAACAGCCTCGATCAACTCAACCGCGCGAACCAATCCACTTCGCACAAGGAGGCACTCTATGTCCTACATCGATGTCGGAAAAGAAAATTCCACTTCCATTCACCTCTATTACGAAGATCACGGTAGTGGCCAGCCCGTCGTTTTGATCCACGGATACCCGCTCAGCAGCTCATCTTGGGAGAAGCAGGTTCCGCTACTTCTCGACGCCGGCTTCCGCGTCATTGCTTATGACCGCCGCGGCTTCGGCAAGTCCAGCCAGCCCACGACCGGGTACAACTACGACACCTTCGCGGAAGACCTGCACAAAATCGTTACGCACCTGAAGTTGAAACATTTCGCTCTTGTCGGATTTTCCATGGGCGGGGGCGAAGTCGCGCGCTACATCGGCCGTTATGGTTCAAGGGATGTCAGCCGAGCAGTGATTATTAGTGGCGTTCCTCCCTATCTGCTCAAGACCGCTGACAATCCCGAAGGCGTGGACGGCAGCGTCTTCGAAGGCATTCAGAAGGCGGTTGCCGCGGACCGTTATGCCTTCTTCTCCGAGTTCTTCAAAAACTTCTACAACACCGATCAGTTCCTGGGAAAGCGTGTCAGTGAGCAGGCGGTGCAGGCCAGCTGGAACGTAGCCACGATCTCGTCGGCCACGGCGAGTTTGGCCTGCGTGCCGACTTGGCATGAAGATTTTCGCAAAGACGTGGCCAAGATCGACGTGCCCACGCTGGTCATTCAGGGAGATGCGGATCGCATTGTGCCGTTTGCATCCTCCGGCCAGCGCACGGCGAAGCTGGTGAAGAACGCGGAACTCGTCGTGATCCAAGGCGGACCGCACAATGTCGCATGGACGCACGCGGAAGAAGTGAACAACGCTCTGCTGCAGTTCCTCGGTAAGTCGGGTGCAAAGCCACAGGCAGCGGCAGAAAGAGAGAAAGTCGTCGCGTAGGCTGGGCTAGGGAACTTCTGGTCTGGATCTCCATCTCTCCCGAGAGGTGGGGATCCAGTTTTTCATGGTGCATCATCTCTCTTGCGCGATGACGTTCAACGTGTCCCCGTTTGTCCACTTCGTTGCGGAAAACCTGGCGCCATAATTCGTCAGCGTGCAACTGGTTCTTGAATTTGCAGTCTGAGGGATGAAATTCGTGGGATGACTCTCGTCGGTCGCAAAACAATTCCATCCATGCGGAGCCGGAGGAAAACCAATCACCCCGGTCGATCCCTCCTCCCCGCCGCCAACGGTCACTGTGAAACTCCGAGTCCCATTCGGGTTTGGTCCAATCATTCCATCGTTGAATCCAGCAACAATGACCGGAGCTGGGCAGACCGAATCAGTATGCCAGTTGCCATTCTCAGTCAGGGTGTATTGCGATATCGTTGCGGTCGCATGACACTCCGCCGTCGAGATGACCACGCCGCTCACTGTGTCATTGATCAGGTTGGTGAGTTTGCCGGGAGTCACAGAGTTGTTCAGTTGCGTGATGGAAACGTTTCGTTCGAAACCTGACGCGCCGACAATCTTCACGCAATCAGTCATACTCACCGGGCCTCCGCATTGCGGCGACATCAGGTTTACAAAGGCGTGATCAATGAGATAGCCGACGGTGGCGCGCTCGGCATGCGTGCCAATGATGTCACCCTTCGTCATGGATTGGAATTTGAACCCGACGCCGATCGCTGACTTCCCGCCGTTTGCCGTAATGCCCTCGAAAATGTAGACCTCGTCGCCGCAAAGCCAGGAATCGATAGTATTCGGAGTAGAGGCCCTCCCTGGCAGAAGCTCGATTTGCGAGAGGGTATAGTTCTGCGCGGCTCCCTTCGAACAGGCATTCACGTACATTCCGACGTTGGGGAAATTGACAATCGCGACGTGTTCGAGACCCGCCTGCTCCTGGATGTCGGTCGCGTAATACCCGACGCAGTTGGTCACGCCGTTGCAATCCAGGGTTACGTCCCGCAAGCTGCCGTAGAAAAATGTACCGCCGGAAAGGTCTATAAGCGGGGTGCCCCCGTTCACGGGACCAGAAGTCGGAAACTCAGAACTGGCGCGAATCGCGCTCATCCCTCCGCCCGGCCCGGAGTCACCGCGGCCAATTCCTTTCCAAACGCTTTTGTTCGGAAGTCTCAAAGGGGAATTCAGGTTAAGCGTTGATGCACCCTGCAGAATAAGTACAGGTTTGCCGATTGATCTCAGGTCTCCCGAAGCGCAGTTGGTGAGATCGCCCTCGAAACCGCTGGAGTCCACGGTGCCGCCGGTCGACGGCAGGGATTGGGCAGCGTTAATGATCTTTTGGCACGGATCAGAGCCGCGGGCAAGATGGGCGAACACTCGGTTATCGATCGCTTTGAGGGTCGCTGTTTCCCCCGGCTTTGCCTTGACATCTTGTCCAGGAACGGAAGGAACGAAAAGAAGAAGCAGAAGAAATCTCTTCACAAATTGAGTCCTCCGGTGAGGAGGCATTAGCCTTCGAGCCGTCACGGGTAAATCCTCCCACAAAACGGCTTGTATATGATCCGAGCGTCCGAATATTCTCTCTACTTAAGAGCTCGGTACTTTTTGAGAATCTCAACTGTCCGGTCAATCGGCAGCGCTTCGACGGTGTGCCCGTTGCCGGTGACTGTCGTTGCCCGGAGCAGCGAGTTGTAGACTGCCTCTTCAGTGGCTTCGATCGCCGCAAGAAAGAGCGGCGACATTGCATCGTTGGTTAACACCTCGATGTGGCGGGTCGAAGATTTGTCCTCCGTCCGGATTCGCACTTGCTGCGCGGTTGAGAATGCGATCGCATAATCACCGCTACCATTCGAGCCGGAACTTCCCGTGCGTCCCACGCCAAGCCAGGCTCTAGCCGCCAGGCGCCTGAGATTGCGGGCATCGAGCGGGGCGTCCGTGGCCATGACCACTATGATGGAGCCTTTGCCCGACTCCAGCACATCGTGAAAGTCATAGCGATGCAGTTCCCTGCCGACCGGAGCACCCGCAATCGTGAGCACGCCCCCATAATTGCTTTGGACGAGCACGCCGATCGTGTATCCACCCAACTGGGCGGGAAGATGGCGCGATGCCGTGCCAATTCCACCTTTGAAGCCGAATGCTTTGGTTCCGGTGCCCGCCCCGACCGTGCCCTCTTCCACGGGTCCATCTTTGGCATTTTTGATGGCGGCAAAGACGTCCTCGGGGCTGATGTGACGGCCGCGAATGTCATTCAGATATCCGTCATTGGTCTCTCCAACAATGGGATTGATCGAAAGCACATCCTCGTTTCCAGGCAACGCCAGCATGTAACTGATCAGCGCGTCAGCGACGCGCGGCACGCTGGTGGTCGACGTAAGCAGGATGGGCGTTTCTATGTCACCCATTTCGTCGATCTGCGTGCTGCCGGTCATCTTGCCGAAGCCATTGCCGACAGATAGTCCCGCCGGCACTTTCTCGCGATAAAGATTTCCGGCATGCGGCAGAATCGCCGTCACCCCGGTGCGTATGTTGTCTGCTTGAATGATCGTAGTCTGGCCGACCTCGACGTCCGCTACGTCGGTGATGGCATCGAGCGGTCCTGCGGGCAGCACCCCTACTTTCAGGCCGAGATCGGAGACGCGGGGGCGAGAGTTGGATGGGTTCTCCTGTGCGCTAGCAATCGCGAGCAAAAGCAATATGACTGCGAGAGTCATTTTCGGCATGGCCCCGATTATATTTGCTGTCGCCTGCCGCCCTTCCAATGCTCCTTGCCATTCCGTCTAAGCTGCGGCATAATAAGAGTTTGTCTTGACCTCGCCGGACTCTTCCGGAACAAGGATATACGTGTGTTAATGATTCGTCTGTCGCGCGTGGGTGCGCGCAAACAACCGCATTATCGGATTGTGGTGATTGAGAAGGCGCGCGCGCGCAACGGCCGCCCGGTGGAAGTCGTGGGGACGTACAATCCCCGCACCAACCCGGCCAGCATCGAGTTGAAGCGCGAGCGCGTGGACTACTGGGTTTCCAAGGGCGCGCAGATGTCGGAGCGGGTCAACAAGCTGTACTCCAAGGCTCCGGCCGCGGCTCCAGCTCCCGCCGGCTCCGCCGCCTAATCTTCCCGGCCCTCATTCACTTCGGATATTGCAACTATGGCTGAGTCCACTGCAGATGTGCGCTTGATGATTGAGCGCGTCGCGAAGTCGCTGGTCGACGCGCCCGATGAGGTCTTTGCCGAGATCTTCGACGACGGCGTTATCGAACTGGAAGTCGCCGAGACTGACGTTGGCAAAGTGATTGGGCGCCAGGGGCGTACGGCTCGCGCTCTGCGGACCCTGCTGAATGCCTCCGGGGTACGCGCGCGCAAGCGCTACCAGCTCGAGATTATCGAGTAGGTTCGAATCCAGGCGAGCATGGTGGGAAGCGGCCGCTTTAGGGCCGCATAAGCGGGGCATCAAGATTTTGGGCTTCAGCCCTGGGGCGCTTAGCGCGGCGTGAATCCTGAACCGAATGACTTCATCACCCTGGCGCGCGTCGTGAAGACGCAGGGACGCCATGGCGAGGTCGCAGCCGAAGTTCACAGCGACGTTCCCGATCGCTTCACTTCGGGGATGATGCTGTTCGCGCTGGAGAGGTCGGGCGCCAGCCGCCGCGAAGTCGAGGTCGAAGATCTATGGCCCCACAAGGGTCTACTGGTTCTGAAGTTCGCGGGCGTTGATTCGATCTCCGACGCCGAGGCTTTCGTTGGAACTGAATTGCAAGTCCCGCGCAGCAAGCGCGCGAAGCTTGAATCGGGCTGGACATACGTCAGCGATTTGGTCGGCTGCAGCCTGCTCGATCATGGCCGCGAGATCGGGCACATCGAAGACGTGCAGTTCGGAGCAGGCGAAGCGCCGTTGCTGATCGTCAGCGATGGTGCCAAAAAGTATGATGTACCGTTCGCGGAAGCATACCTGGAAGCTGTAGATGCGTTACGGAGGCAGGTACGGATGAATCTTCCCGACGGCATGCTGGAAGTCAACGCGCCGCTGACGGCCGCGGAAAAGAAGGAGCAGGTTGGGGACTTGAAAGGGCGCGGCTCTAAGCCGCGCCGGCAGAGGCATGTAAAGAAGAGCGGACGTTAGCCCTTCTCTGCATCCTCAATTGAAATGGTTTTGGGTTCGCCGATGAGGGCCGATATTGTTACGATCTTTCCGGACTTCTTTCGCGGACCGTTGGATTACGGCATTACCCGCCGGGCCCGGGAAATGGGCCTGGCAACAATCGAAATCCACGATCTGCGCGAGTTCACGCACGACCGTCACCGCACCGTGGATGACCGCCCATTCGGCGGCGGCGAGGGCATGGTCCTGAAGCCGGAACCGATCTTTGAATGTATAGGGAGGCTGCAAGTTGCGGCTCGACAAGAGCGCTTGAGCGGAAGCGCCCGCGAGTCGGTGATCCTGTTGTCGGCCCAGGGACAACGCTTCACACAGCAGGTCGCCAACGAACTGGCCGCGCTGGATCGGATAGTGCTGATCTGCGGACGGTATGAAGGGGTCGATGAGCGCGTCTCAGATTTTCTGGCTGACCGTGAATTATCCATCGGCGACTACGTGCTGAGCGGAGGTGAACTGGGAGCGGCAGTGATCGTGGAAGCGGTCACACGACTGTTACCGGGTGCGGTGGGAAACGAAGCATCAACACGGCAAGAATCCTTCACGGCTCATGCAGCCGAGGCAACGGAAGGGCCGGATTCTACCTGCGGGTCGAACGGCTTGCTGGATTATCCGCACTATACGCGTCCGTCGGAATTTCGAGGGATCACGATTCCGGAAGTGCTGGTCAACGGCAATCATGAGCAGATTCGCCGCTGGCGACGCGAACAGGCATTGAGGAAGACGCTGCGCAATCGTCCGGACTTGCTGGAGCACCGAGAACTCAGCGAGGATGAGAAGAAGCTTTTGGAACGCCTCAAGCGTTCCGGATTGCCATCCTGAACGAAGCGAAGGACCTCCGCAGTTTGCCTGCACCAGGCAAACTGCAATCGATTCTTCGCTGCGCTCAGAATGACAAGAGCATCGAGTTTAGAATTGAAGGAACAGAGGAAACGACAATGTCGAACTTAATTATTGAAAAGCTGCTGGCGAAGCAAAATCGCACCGATTTGCCGGATTTCCGTCCCGGCGACACCGTCCGCGTGCACGTGAAAATCAAAGAAGGCGATAAAGAACGCGTGCAGGCCTTTGAGGGCGTGGTAATCAAGCGTGATCACGGACCGCAAGCCAGCTTCACCGTACGCAAAATCAGCTTTGGGCAGGGGGTTGAGCGCATCTTTCCCATTAATTCTAAAGTGATCGACAAAGTAGACTTGATTCGCTCCTCGAAAGTTCGCCGCGCCAAGCTCTACTACCTGCGCAAACTGCGCGGTAAAGCCGCCCGCCTGCGCGACGTCGAAAAGGCATAGCTAACACTTTCTGGATGCGGCGGGCTGCGTCGCGGCCCGCCGCTGCCGTCCTCTCTTGAGTAACTAGCCTCTACTCCTCTGCCCGCAATCTCCGATTGAAAATTTCTTTCCGCTCGACGAAGATGATGGCTAAAGAGCCTTGCCGTCTGTGACCGCATCTTCGTCTCCCCGCTCCCTGTCTCCGTCCGCCGCCAAGCTGCGCCTGTTGAAACGTCTGCGCTGTACGCTGCGTTACGAAAAACAGGCGTGGACAACTGGCGCGGTTCATGTGGCGGGGGTCGATGAAGTGGGGCGCGGATCGCTTTTCGGGCCCGTCGTCGCCGCAGCAGTGATTCTCGATCCTGCCTATCGAGTGCGCGGATTGCGAGATTCCAAGCTGTTGCTGCCTGAGCGCCGCGAGCTGTTAGCCATACGGATTCGCGAGCATGCTTTGGCGTGGGCCATCGCATCTGTCGATGCCGCGCGCATCGATCAGATCAATATCTATCAGGCTTCCCGCGTAGCGATGCTCGAGGCTGTCCGGCAGCTCTCGCCTGCGGCAGACCATTTGCTGATCGACGCGGTCAAGATCGATTGCGAGGTTCCGCAGAAGGCGATCATTCATGGCGACGCGCTTTCTGCATCGATCGCGGCAGCGTCCATTCTGGCCAAGGTGGAGCGCGACCGGATGATGTGCGAGTGGGACGCCATGTTTCCCTTATACGGGCTGGCTTCGCACAAGGGATACAGCACGCCGCGCCATCTGGCCGTGTTGCGCGAGCATGGCCCGTGTCCGCTGCACCGCCAGTCGTTTGCCCCGGTGTGGCAGAACCCGGTTCCGCAGGAGGCTTTCGCGTTCATGGACGAGGAAGTGGGCGAAGATTCCGTTGAGGTGCTGGAGGAATCTGAGGCGGAGGATCTGGCCGGATAGGCGCCTGGGGGAGATTTCCACAGTGTTCCTGAAGGAACATTTCCATGTACAATAATGTACATACATTGAGGTAGGTGCAGGATAAATGACCCGGAAACAGCGACTTACAAGAAAGAAGCCTTCCAATGTGGCCCGCCCTCGAAGCCAGACGCTCCCCCTGCAGGGAATGAAGATTTCGGACTTTTACCGGCCGCTGAAGAAGCCGGTTACACTCCGGCTGGATGCCGACGTCATCGCATGGTTCAAGAAGGATGGGCGGCACTATCAGACCCGCATCAACAGGGCGCTGCGGAAGATCATGGAGCAAGAGATGCGGAACCGCAGGTAGCTAGTCAGCCGCAGACGGTTCTCAAGACACAGTTCCAGGCGATTCCTACTCCCAGCGTTCGCTACGTCATCCGAATTTCTCGACGATGGCGTCTCGGGCGCGACTGTGCCTTCCCTACACCTTGCTCCCGCCATTTCCGTACCGGGCTTCACGTCCCGCGGCTACGTGGGTTGCTTCAGGACAATCTATCCGGCCTTAGATTTTATGGCTTGCGGCACGGCCAGGCTTATTCACTCCAGGGTCATGGCGCCGACGAGGTCGGCGAGGCGGGCGATCTGGTGCACGCTGCACCACTCCTGCAGTTCATCCACAATTTTTTCCGTGGCACAAGGATCCCAGTAGCTGGCCGTGCCAATCTGCACTGCGCTTGCTCCGGCGAGCATGAACTCGATCACATCGGCAGCGGTGGAGATTCCTCCCATGCCAATGACGGGAATCTTCACTGCGTGAGCCGCGTCGTAAACCATACGAACCGCGATCGGCTTGATCGCCGGGCCCGACAGGCCCGCGGTTACGTTGGCGATCCTCGGCTTGCGGGTTTCCGGGTCGATCGCCATGGCGACGAAGGTGTTGACCAGTGACAAGGCATCGGCGCCGGACTCCTGCGCCACGTAGGCCATCTGCGCGATGCTGGTCACGTTGGGAGACAGTTTGACAATGAGCGGACGTGTCGCAACGCGCTTTGCGGTGGTGACCAGTTCATCGAGCGTGCGCGGATCGCTGCCGAACTGCAGACCCCCATGGGCAGTATTGGGGCAAGAGACATTCAATTCGTAGGCAGCAATTCCCTCGCCTTCATTGAGAATCTCGAGGGTGCGCTCGTAGTCTTCGCGGGTGTAGCCAAAGACGTTAGCGATCACAACGATATTCTTGATCTGCCGCAGGCGGGGCAACTTTTCTTCCAGGAATGCCGGCGCCCCGATATTCTGCAGGCCGATAGCATTCAGCATGCCCGCAGCCGTTTCCCACAAGCGCGGGGGCGGATTACCGATCATCGGCTCCTTGGAAAGCCCCTTGACCACGAGGCCGCCGAGCCTGGGAAGATGAACTACGTCCTCGAATTCCACGCCATAGCCGAACGTGCCGCTGGCGGCGATCACAGGATTCTTCAAGGAAATGTCGCAGACATTCACGGCGAGGTCGGAGGAGTGAGTCGGCGCGGTCACGGTTTCGGCTCCTCCGCCGCGCGATGCGCAAGCGCCTCGGTCAGGACGCGGCCGGTGGCGTGCGTGGGGGCATTGATTCCGAGCAGGGATGCGAAGGTGACGGCCAGGTCGATCGGCTCCACGCTGCTGCGATAGGTTCCCGCGGCAAACGGCAAGCCGTAAAACGCAAGCGGAACGTGAGTATCGTAGTTGTATGGCGAGGCGTGATCGGTGCCCTTGGCCGGACCGACCGTATATATGTCGGGGATGCCCATCACGTACCAGCTTCCCTCAGGCGAATAGCTATTGAGATATTTTCTGCCGAGAGGAGTGTCGGGCACGGCGCCCTCGGCGAGCTGCGCTTTCGTGTAGTACCCGCGCAGGCCTGCTTGCTTCATGGCTTCGCCCACGGCTCGTTCAGCATCGCGCTCCTGCACACCGAGCGAGGTGAATGCGTTCTGATCAAGCCAAGCCAGAGGGTAATCCAACCTTACGAATGTGGCTGATTTATCGGGCGCAAATCTGGAGACAATAGCGGCGTTGATCTGTCCCTCAAGCTTCGGAGCGTCGAGATTTGCGGCAGGAATGCGGAGCTTCTTCACCTGGTCGGGAAGCGACGAGACTCCATGATCGGCCGAGAGCGCGATCCAGATGTCGGCCAGGCCGATCTGGTGGCCGAGGAAGTTGAAGAAATCCGCGAGTTCATTGTCGAGATCGAGCGCCATCTGGTGCATCTGCGGCGAGTCAGGCCCGACCTGATGGCCGAGGATATCGTTGGCTGAGAGGCTGATGGAGAGCAGATCGGTGGCCGGGCCGCGGCCGACATTTTCGAAAACTACCAGCTGTTTGGCGAAATCGAGTTCATAGTCGTTGGCAAAAGGCGTGGGTCCTACGACTTCGTAGAAGCCGGCTTCGGCGCCGTCTTTCCGCTGTCGATGCGAAGTTGCGCCAAGCAGCAAGCCTTGCGAATCGCGCCATTGACGATTCCAGAACTTCTCCGGCTGATTCTTGTTGAAGTCCTGCACCCAGCGCGGCAGGTCGGCTCGGTAATAGGTGGAGGTGGTCCAGGAGCCACTTTGCGGCTCGATCCAGTAGGCGGTATCGGCCGAGAATCCACCGGGGAGAACTGCAGCGCGGTCCTTGAGCGAAACGGCGAAGACGCGAGACCTGCCTTGCGTGGCCAGTTTCAATTCGTCGCCCAAGGTGTCGGCCATCAGGTTGTGCGGCGAGGATCCGGTTTTGTCACCGGCCAGGCCAACCAGTTTTGTGTCGTCATCTTCGACCGAGGTGACGAGCTTTTTCTTTTTCGCGTCCCACCATTCATTGGCCACGATACCGTGGCCGTTGCTGTATGCGCCCGTGAAGAGCGTGGCGTGCCCCGGGGCGGTGCGGGTATTGGCGTAATTGTAATTGCAGTCGGGGAAGTAGGCTCCATGATCCAGAAGCAGACGGAATCCGGAGTCGCCGAATTGATCGTGATAGCGCTCGAGATAATCGCCACGGAACTGGTCTATGACGATCACCACAATGAGCTTGGGATGTCCCGTGTACGCAGAAGCTGCCGCTGAAATGGTATATCCCAGAGCGACGGCAAGGCAGGTCAAGGCGGAAAGGACACGCACTGCACTGGACCTGTGAGACGGAGTCATCGCGAAGGTAGTTTACACAGGCATCGCGAATTCACAAAAAGCGATCGTCTAAGTTGGGGGGCCCTGGGAAGGGGCTATACAGAATGCAGGGCGGGGCTGGTATGCAACAAGCGCGGCTGGCTATTTGCCTTCGCCGCGGGCTCGCGCTTGGCTTGGGGAACAATCAGAATCGAGAGTGGCTTTCGGCGATCCTCTCCGCGTGTGTTGATGACACGAAGAAGAATAGCCACTGCAACTCCGACTGCAATGCTGAAAGCGACAAAGTACCAGAGCGCCGGGAGTCCGAAGACAAAAATCAGGACCGTGCCCACAGCAAAGAGCAGGCCCGCGAACTCTCCACCGACCGTCAGTTTGTGCATGGTAATTCCGGGATGAAGTTTGTTGGTCATGGTCGGCCTCCCTCTGAAGTAAATGATGGCATCAGCCCGCAAACGATGCAACTTTTCTCGACTTGCGAAGAGGTAGAAATTGTCGTGCGTTCATCTCACTCTGAGAAAAAGAGTTGAAGGTCATTTGTTGTCTTCTGGAGTGATGGGTCTCAGGCTTTCGGTGGCTCCCATGCCCGTCTAACTCGCTTCGCTCGGCCCGGAGGAATGCCTCCGGGGCTACACGCGCGACGTGGGTACACTCCCCGGCATTTTTCCGATACAGTATTGAGTTCCCATGCTCGACTTGAATTTTGTACGCGAACATTTAAACGATGTGGAAGAAATGCTGCGGCGCCGCGGGATGGACCCGTCTGCGGTGCTGAAGGATTTCCGCGAAGTAGATACGCAGCGGCGACAGGCCATCACCGAAACCGAAACTAAGAAAGCGCAGCGCAACAAGGCCTCGGAAAAAATTGCGAAGCTGAAGAAAGCGGGGCAGGACGCAACTCCCGCCATGGCGCAGACCAAGGAATTGCGCGAGCAGATTCAAACGCTGGAAAAGACAGCCAACGAATTGGACGCTCGATTGCGCGAGATTTTGGCGGGCATTCCGAATATTCCAGACGCTAGCGTTCCGGCCGGGCACAGCGCAGATGACAACGTCGAAGTGCGACGCTGGGGCGCGCCCCCGAAATTCGACTTTACTCCCAAGCCGCATTGGGAGCTGGGCTCGGAGCTCGGCATTCTGGACCTGGAGCGAGCGGTCAAGCTGACCGGAGCGCGGTTCGCGGTCTACTGGGATCTGGGAGCGAAATTAGAGCGCGCGCTGGCCAATTTCATGCTTGATCTACACACGCGCCAGCATGGCTACACGGAGGTGCTGCCACCGTATCTGGTGAATTCGGAGTCGATGTATGGGACGGGACAGCTCCCGAAGTTTGCCGCGGACCTGTTTCGTGTGCCGCACGGAGACAAGGATCTCTGGTTAATTCCGACAGCTGAAGTTCCAGTTACCAACTTGTACCGGGATGAGGTGATTGAGCAGGCGCGGCTGCCCATTTCGCTTACGGCGTACACTCCCTGCTTCCGTAGCGAGGCGGGTTCGTACGGCAAAGATGTACGCGGAATCATCCGGCAGCATCAATTCCAGAAGGTGGAATTGGTGAAGTTTACCCATCCGGAGAAGTCGTACGAGGAGCACGAGAAACTGACGCACGATGCGGAAGAAGTTCTGCAGAAGCTTGGTTTGCATTACCGCGTGGTCACGCTGTGTACCGGGGATATGGGCCCGTCTTCGGCAAAGACGTATGATATTGAGGTTTGGCTGCCAGGACAGCAGTTGTTCCGGGAGATCTCGTCGTGCTCGAATTTTGAGGCTTACCAGGCGCGGAGGGCTAATATCCGCTTTCGACCCGAGGGCAAGAACAAAAGTGAGTTGGTGCACACTTTGAACGGCAGCGGGCTCGCCGTTGGACGCACCTGGGTTGCGATTGTTGAGAATTATCAGCAGGCCGATGGAAGTGTGGTGATCCCCGAAGCGCTGCAGCCGTATATTGGCGCGGACCGGATTGTGAAAAGAAAGTTATGAGCCGTGAGCAATAAGCCGTGAGTTAAGCGCATTTCGGTCGTAGCATGTTGCTCATCGCTGAGGAGTAATCGACCCCCTTGCAGAGATCCGAAACCACGGGCGCCGCGCCCGATGCCCCCCTTCCGGTGAGCAGCATCTGGCGAACGATTCGCGGTTACGTTCTCTGGCAATACGAGCGGGGGACGCTGCATTACGACATCATGGTCACGCTGATCCTGATCTTCATTTTTTTTTCGCCCCGCGTGATCGACTACAACGACAAACCCATTGCCCGCAATCCGCATCCGACTGATGTAATCGTCACCACGGATGCGGAGGGCCGACTGATTTACCAGGTCGAGGCCAGCGCCGTTACTCCGGGAGATGATCGTTCCGTTCGGGGGCAACTGCTACGGATTATTGAGCCGATTTCCGGGGCAGTTTCAATCCTCAGCTATGAAACAGTTCCGGACCAGAAGGGGCGCGTACAAAGCTACAAAGTGGTAGTGAAGCGGGAATAGTTTTTAAATTTTCGCAGACGAGTCGCGATGAAAAATCTATCCATGCTCCTGCCGATCGGGCTGACCTGGATTTTCCTCCATCTAGCTGCCATTCCTCAGCAAAAACCGTCGGAACTGGAATTAGTACTCAAGAAGATGGATGCGGTGGCGGAGACATTTCGCAGCGCCCAGGCGGATTTCGAATGGGATCGCTACGAGAAAGTCATCGACGAGGTCGATGATTATCAAACAGGAACGATTTACTACCGGCGGTCGGCAAAGAACATCGAAATGATGGCTGACATCAAGAATGAGGGCACCAGCCTCGATCAAATGCAGTCTCAGCCCAAGTACGTACTCTTTAACGGCAGCAAGATCCAGGTCTACCAGCCGAAGATTGATCAGCTCACGGTTTACGATTTAGGGAAAAATAGCGCAGATTTCGAAAGTTATCTCGTTCTAGGTTTTGGAGGAAGCGGCCAGGACCTTGTGAAATCGTTCGACGTGACTTGTGCCGGTCGCGAGAACGTACAAGGCGTCGATGCGGCTAAGCTACAACTGGTGCCCAAGTCAGATCGCGTGCGCAATAACATCAAGCAGATTTTTCTGTGGATTGATCCCGACAAAGGCGTCTCCGTACAGCAACAATTTTTCGAACCACAGGGGAATTACCGTCTGGCAAAGTACTCACAAATCAAGTTAAATCAAAAGATAAAAGACGACGTTTTTCGTTTGAAAACTACAGGCAAGACGCAGGTGGTTTCGCCTCGCGGTTAAGTTGTTGAAAGTAAACGCTAGATGGTGGGCTGAGAAAATGGTGCAGGACGATATACTAGGCCCACCTCAGTTGGATTTATTCATGGCCAAAGTTTTCACGATTCCAGTCCCGCCTAAGTTGGGTAATAAGCGTCGCGAACGTACTTCAGATCCCCGTTATGTAGATGGGCAACGATTGCTGGTCGAAGCGATCAGGTACCTGGCACAGGCGGATCCCGTGATAAACCGCTCGGCTATCGAATTGCTTTCTGAACACGTGCGCACGCGTTTCCGCATGAGCGATTCGCCCCTAGCATAGTCCTGCCGATCGTTACCCTTCAGTTTTTCTGCAAAACCACGCCGCAGCCAAAACAATCACCACGGGAAAACATTCCAACGTGTAGCGTGGCTCTGGGTTCTCGAGGGTTCCCAAAAACAGCGATCGAATCACGACAAACAAGACCAGGAGCCCGAGGCCCGGAATTGCGGGGGCACGCACCCATCCCGCAACAGCCATTCCGACATAGATCAAATTGATCATGCCAAAAGCGAGGCTCACGGCGAGCCACTTGCGATCGTCATTGAATTCCCACCAGCGCGGATCAGAGGGAAAAAGTTCAGTCCGGGGACGCAGCCACATATCGGCGATGCGCAGAGCCGGCAGCCAGAGGTAATAGCGCAGCGGAGCGTGGTGGATGCGCTCGGCGGCAAGTCGGGCAAAGCGGGCATCGAGCTCGGAAGAGACATCGTGGTCGCGGTTGTAGTCGGCGATCAGGCGTAGAGTTTGCTCGCGCTGCTGTGGCGAATCAAAGGCACGGCTGGGCAGGCGGGAAGCATCAATTTCCTGCCCTGGCACATTCCAATAGATCTCCTCGACAGATACGTATTCCGCCATCCAGGTTTTTACCCAGCGATTGAAGCCGAGCATTGGTGGCTCGTCAGAGTCATTGGCGTAGCGCGGGGCGAGTGGCTGGAAACGGTGCAGGTAGTGCAGGTTCCGCCACGTCCATGGAATCAGGGGCGCGATTGCGCAAAGGCCTACGAGGATCCCGGCCTGGAGAATGGCGGGAGTACGTAGCGTTCCCATCCCGATCAGAGTGCGAAGGAGGAGCCAAATTAAATATCCCCCGATGGCGATGAGTAGAATGCCGCCGTCGGGACGAAGCAGGATGGCAGCAGCGATGGAGAGTCCGCAGCCGATCCAGAGCAGTTGTGCGCGACACGCAGGCCCCAGTCCGCGGATGGCAAGATCGAGAGCCAATGCGGTAAAAAAGATTTCCAAAGTCTCTGTGAGAGCCGTTGCGGCGTAGTTCGCCAGGAAGGGGCAAAATGCAGCTAGAAGAAAGGCGACTTTCGCGACACGTGGTGAGAACATCCTGCACGCCAGATCGGCGATGAGCCAGCAAGTTCCCAAGTCGAACAGAACCTGTGCGAGCAGCACTGCGCGGAAATTTCCAATGCCGCACAGGGCGAACACCGCCGCCAGGAATGCGGGATATCCCGGCAAGCGCGAGAGCGTCGGCATGATGACGCCCGAGTTGGTGATCCCATACACACCGTGGCGCATCCAGTTTTCGGCAATGTTGGCGTAGAGACGGGAGTCGTCCACCACGGCGGGAAACCGCCAGACGAAGAACAGGCGAAACGCAAGCGCGGCCAAGCTTGCCCAGAACCAAAAGCGCTGCTTGCTGTCCCGCGTCTGCACGCAGCGACTATAGCGCGTTCGGAGCGATCCTGGCGGCTGGAATGTGCATCCAATGAATCAAACAGGCAAACTCACCCTGTCCTGCAGCTGAGATTGACCGTGTGCCGTTCGCGGCATACGATGAACATTTCGCTCCCATGCCAGAGCCGGTCTTTTATGATCCACGACGCGCTCGTTGGAGACGCCTGCGGCGTCTATTCGACACGGTCGCGGTGGTGTTTTCGGCACTGATCATCTTTTTCGTCTACAGCGCTCTACGCGACGAACCGCTGCCGGAATTGCTATTCTCGCCGCAAAAACGGGATTTTCGCGCCCTCAAGAAAGGCGAGAAAGAGAGAGCCCGCGAAAGGCAGAAGAAACTCGTCGCCCGCTCGCACCGCAAATCGAAGCTGGCGGCCTCGCAGGTCAAGCTAAATCAGGAAGAAGGCATTCGGGCGGCTTTTTATGTGCCCTGGGACGCAGCCAGTTTCTCCTCGTTGCGCGATTACGCCCGCCAGATCGACATTCTCTATCCCGACTGGCTCCACGTCCTCACTGCCGACGGCAAATTGCAAGGCGTCGACGATCAGACCAACAAGTTTTTCGACGTGGTGCAGGGAAACTCTGTTCGCCCAGTGGACGATCGTGTGATGCCGCTGCTCAACGCGGAAGATCCCGGCGTGGAAGTCTTCCCGATGGTCAACAACTTCGATGGCACCAACTGGATGGGCGACATCGTCGAATTCCTGAACAATGCTGACGCTCGCGCTTCCTTTCGGGATCAGGTGTCTAGGTTTCTCGCCTCAGGCCGCTATCACGGTCTGATGGTGGATTTTGAGGCCTTCCCTGCCGCGGGACAGCCGGGATATGTTGCGCTGCTCAACGAACTCTCCGCGGACTTGCACGCTCGTGGCATGAAGCTATACGTGGCAGTCCCACCGCACAATGGCGAATATGACTACGCCGGAATTTCTGCCGCTGCCGACGGCGTGGTGTTGATGAACTACGACGAGCATTATCCCGGGGGCCCGTCGGGCGCGGTCGCCTCGCAAGACTGGTTTCTCAAGAATCTCCAGTTCGCCAAAACCAAAGTCCCTCTCGACAAGATCATCTGCGCCATTGCGAATTACGGTTACGACTGGGCGCTGAAGCCGAAGAACGGGAAATTGCCTCCCGGCGAGCGCGACAGCCCGGCCAGCGCACAGGAAGCCTGGCTGGCAGCGCGCGATTCCGACCAGGACGTCAACTTCGACGACGATGCCATGAACCCGCACTTCAGCTACCTGGACGAACAAAACGTGCGGCATGACGTGTGGTTCCTCGATGCGGTCACGGCGCTGAATCATATGCGGGCGGCGCAATCTCTGGGTATTCAGACGTTCGCGTTGTGGCGACTGGGCGGCGAAGACCGCTCGCTCTGGCGTATTTGGGACGTTCCGGGCGATCCGGGGGCAACCGACAAGTTGAAGGATGTGCCGCCGGGCGCCGATGTGGACATGGAAGGCCAGGGCGAGATTCTGCGCATCGAAGACAAGCCGGCGCATGGCACGCGCGATCTCACCATCGATCCGGACAGCAAGCTCATCAGCGACGAAGTTTTCCAGAATTTGCCCGAACCTTATCGTGTGGCACGCTATGGATACAGCCCCAACAAGGTCGCGATCACGTTCGACGATGGACCGGATCCCGAGTGGACCCCGAAAATCCTCGACGTGCTGAAAGCCAAGCGGGCTACCGCTACTTTCTTCCTGATCGGTATCCAGGCCGACAAGTTTTCGGGAATCGCGAAACGCATTTATCAGGAACACAACACGATCGGGAATCACACCTTCACACATCCGGACGTGAGCAACATCTCCACGGCGTACATGAAGGTGGAGTTGAACCTGACCGAGCGGCTGTTCGGCAGCCTGCTGGGTATACGCGCCACGCTGATGCGACCGCCCTATGCGATTGATGAAGAGCCGGACACGACGGATCAGGTCCGCCCTCTCGAGATTCCGCAGGAAATGGGCTACATCACCGTCGGCAACCGCATTGATCCGAATGACTGGAGCGACAATCCACGGCACTCGGCCGAGCAGATTACCTCGTACGTACTGTCGCACTTGCCGCCGTGCAAGGTCACGGATTTGCGTTGCGGGAATATTGTTCTGCTGCATGATGGCGGGGGCAATCGCGCCGAAACGGTGCGCGCGTTGCCGATGATGATTGACGGGATTCGCGCGCGAGGATACGAAATCGTTCCGGTTTACGACTTATTGGGGAAAACGCGCGCCGATGTGATGGCGCCTTTGCCTACCGGCGAACGTTGGGCTGCGCGATTGGACCGGCTAGGCTTCTGGGTATTTGACGCAGGAATCGTGGGCATCACCTGGATTTTCCTGGTGGGCGACCTGCTCATGACCGGGCGCCTGCTGTTCATCGGCGCGGCAGCGGTCTATGACCGTGTGCGCGAGAAGATTTTTGGCAAGCCCGCGGAAGTAGCTTCGTACAAGCCGAAAGTTGCGGTGCTGATTCCTGCCTACAATGAAGAAAAGGTGATTGAGCGGACCGTGCGGGCGGCGCTGAATTCGAATTACCAGAATCTGCGCGTGATCGTGATCGATGACGGGTCGAAGGACCGCACACTCGAGGTAGCGCGCAGTGCGTTTATCCCGGAGCAGGTCTCTGGACGCGTGCTGATTCTGAGCAAGCCGAACTCAGGCAAAGCCGATGCGCTTAATTATGGAATTGAACACATCGGGGATGCGGAACTTTTTGTCGGCATTGATGCCGACACGGTGATTGCACCCGACGCGATCGCGCGATTGGTGCCACACTTCATCAATCCAGACGTGGGCGCCATTGCGGGAAATGCCAAGGTGGGCAATCGGGTGAATCTGTGGACGCGCTGGCAGGCGCTGGAATACATCACCAGTCAGAACTTCGAGCGCCGCGCGTTGGATGTACTGGGTGCAGTGAGCGTGGTGCCGGGCGCGATCGGAGCATGGCGCGTCTCTGCGGTGCGCGAGGCCGGCGGTTATCACACCGACACGGTTGCTGAGGATGCCGACCTGACTATGGCCCTGTTGCGCATGGGATATCGCGTGGAATACGAAGACATGGCGCTTGCCTACACGGAAGCGCCGACCAAGGCGAACGGCTTGATGCGCCAGCGTTTTCGCTGGTCATTTGGAATTCTGCAGGCGGTTTACAAGCATCGCGGAGTCTTCGCGCGCAAAGGCGCGCTCGGCTGGGTGGCGCTACCGAATATCGTAATCTTCCAGATCCTGCTGCCGCTGGTCTCACCGCTGATCGACATCATGTTCGTGCTGGGGACGACGTGGTATTTCATCCAAAAACACTTCCATCCTGACTCCACGGATCCGGCGAGCTTCCATAAGCTGGTGGCGTTCTTTTTTGCCTTCCTTGTGATTGATTTCTTTGCCTCTACAATCGCATTTGCGCTGGAGCGGCGACGGCCGGAAGAAAGAGAAGATGCCTGGTTGCTGAGCCAAGTATGGCTGCAGCGCTTCGCCTACCGACAGCTGTTTTCGGTGGTCCTGTTCAAGACGCTGAAACGTGCACTGGAAGGCGGGAAATTCGCCTGGGACAAACTGGAGCGGACCGCGGCGGTAAAGTATGTGCCGGCGGAAGAACACAACCATGTGAACGTGCCGTAGTAGGAGGGCAGACCCTGGCCGCCTCCGAATCCTCAGTCCCAACAGTCTGATTGTGATTCCCGGGCGCGGCTGCCAGAAGCTTCTTCACTAATCACTCCCGCTTCCACCCATGGCATGCCGAAAGAGCAGCGGCGCAAACTCCACCAGATTCCTCCGCCAGACCATCCACGTATGCTGCCCCGGAGTCTCGATGGGAACATGATTGATGCCCTTGGCTTTCAGCCACTCCCGGATATTGCGGTTATTGCGGATCAGTTCGTCCTCGGTTCCACACGCGATCCACAACAGAAAAAGCTGCTGATTCGACCGCGCATCCAGGCCGGGGAAATCCTTGTCCAGAGGTTCGGAGAGATGCCCTGCGCTGAACGAACCGATCCAGCCGAACTTGTCGAGATTGTTCAGGCCGGTAAAGAGAGATTCTGCTCCGCCCATGGATAGGCCGGCAATGGCACGAGAACGGGGATCTTGCGCTATGTGGTATTCGCTCTCTACTCTGGGCATCACTTCGCTGAGAAGCATCTGGCGAAACTTTAAAAAATTCTCGTCACGCAGGTGCTCGTGGTCTAAAGCTCCCCAGCCCCGGCGAATGACTTCCATCGTTCCGTACCCAAGAGGCATGACGACAATCATTGGCTTAGCCTTGCCCTGCGCAATCAGGTTATCGAGGATTAAATTGGCGTGACCGACGGCAGTCCAGCCGCTGGCATCGTCACTGAATCCGTGCAACAGATAGAGGATGGGGTAGGCCTTCTTCGTTTCGGGATCGTAGTTGGGCGGCGTGTAAACGTAATAGTCGCGATTGTCGCCGGCAACAGCAGACGCATAGAAATGATGATGAATTTCGCCGTGAGGCACATCGCGCATGTCCCACGGCTGCGATCCATCGCCTCGAATATATACGGCATTGGCAGGCGTAATCAGATTCGGGACCAGGAGGGAGTTGTTGGGATCCAGCATGCGCACCCCGTCGACGAGAGTGGAATATTCGTAATAATCGGGGGCCAGCGGCGGGGTGGTCACGCTCCAGATACCTTCATCATCCTTCTGCATCGCGACAGGACCGGCGCCATCCCTGTCCAGTTTCACTTCGTGCGCGTTGGGTGCGTCAAATCGAAACGTGACCGTGTTGTCGGAGTGCACCTCAGGCGTATTCAGCTTCGCCGGTTTGGGTTTCGCTGATGCGGACTTGGTTTGTTGGGCCTGCACACCGAGAGCAAGAACTGCAACGAAGAAGATAAACACGGAGCTAGAGAACTGCACGGGGTGACCTCGCTGGTGAAAAGACAAGAATACCGCGAATCCCTAAGTTCGCTGGCGGGGGTATCACATGCGAAGCGTCGCCAGTATCTACTTCTGCGAGGCTACGTCGAGGCGCGTGTCGGCGCGTTGCAGAGCGTCGAGCGCGCGATTCACGTCGACATTGACATCGCCGCTGGTCAATCGCTGTTCGGCGCGCTGCTTCGCCTGGCGGGCGCGCTCCACGTCGATCTCCGAGGGTCGTTCGGCACTCTCAGCGAGGATCGTCACCTTATCCGGGAGAACTTCGGCGAAGCCCCAGGCCACCGCCAGCCGCTGCTCAGTTGTATTCTCACGGTACTTAATCTCTCCGACCGCCAATTCTGTGATCAGCGGCGCGTGTCCGGGCAGGATGCCGAGGTAACCATTCTTGCCCGGAATCTGGACCTCTTCCGCCCGAGTCTCGACAACTTTCTTCTCCGGCGTGACGACCTCGAGTTGGAAAGTATCTGCCATTCAGGGATCAGGGTGAGGGTCAGGGTTCACAGCTCTGCAGCCAATTGGCTTTGCCGGTCCCGAGTCCCAAGCTCCTGCTTCTACGCTGCTGCCTTCATCTTCTCCGCGGCCGCAAGCACTTCCTCGATGGGGCCTTTCATGTAAAAAGCCTGCTCGGGAATGTCATCGTACTTGCCCTCAACGATCGCTTTAAAACCTTTCACGGTGTCAGCGATCTTCACGTAGCGTCCCGGGGCGCCGGTAAATTGCTCGGCCACGTGGAACGGCTGTGAGAGGAATCGCTGAATCTTGCGGGCGCGAGCGACCGTGAGCTTCTGATCTTCACTCAATTCGTCGATGCCGAGAATCGCAATGATGTCCTGCAGGTCTTTATAGGTCTGCAGAGTTTTCTTGACCTGCTGCGCGACGTCGTAGTGCTCCTGTCCGACGATGCGCGGATCGAGAATGCGCGAAGTCGAAGCCAGCGGATCGACGGCAGGATAAATTCCGATTTCTGTCAACGCGCGCGAAAGCACCGTCGTCGCATCGAGGTGAGCAAAGGTCGTGGCCGGAGCGGGATCCGTCAGATCGTCGGCGGGGACGTAAATCGCCTGCACCGAGGTGACCGAACCTTTTTTCGTAGATGTAATACGCTCTTGCAACTCGCCCATTTCCGTGGCGAGATTAGGCTGATAACCCACTGCGCTGGGCATGCGGCCCAAGAGCGCAGAAACTTCCGAGCCGGCTTGAGTGAAACGGAAGATGTTGTCGATGAACAGCAGCGTGTCGGCGCCTTCGGCGTCGCGGAAATATTCCGCCACGGTGAGGCCGGTCAGCGCAACGCGGAGGCGGGCTCCGGGCGGCTCGGTCATCTGGCCATAGATCAGCGCGGCTTTCGACTCCGCCGGCTTGCCGGGCTTGATCACACCCGACTCGGTCATTTCCAACCAGAGGTCATTGCCTTCGCGCGTGCGCTCGCCGACGCCGGCAAACACGGAGTACCCGCCGTGCTGCTTGGCGACGTTATTGATGAGCTCCATGATTACGACGGTTTTTCCGACGCCGGCGCCGCCGAACAGGCCGATCTTCCCGCCTTTCAAGAAGGGCTGGATGAGATCGACGACCTTCACGCCAGTCTCGAACATTTCGGCAGTTGTCGCCTGCTCGTCAAATGCAGGTGCAGGCCGGTGGATCGGATCTCTTTGCTTGTAGTCGATGGGACCGAGCTGATCGACGGGTTCGCCGATCACGTTCATCACTCGCCCAAGCGTGCCGCGGCCCACGGGAACGGAGATCGGGCCGCCCTGATCGATGGCTTTCATGCCCCGGACCATGCCGTCTGTCGGTTCCATGGCAACACAGCGCACGCGTCCCTCCCCGAGGTGCTGCTGCACTTCGAGAATGACGTTGATGGGGACGGGAACATTGAAGCCGTCGCTGACGACTTTCACGGCTTCATAGATGGGCGGCAGGGATCCTTCGGCGAATTGCACGTCCACCGCGGGTCCTGCGATTTGAATTACGTGTCCGACGTTTTCTGCCATAACACCTCAGCTCTTTACTCTTCTCTCCTGGCTCTTGGCTCGTTGCTGTTGGCTTTTGGCTAAGAGCCGATGGCTGCAAGTCCAACAGCGATTGTTACATCGCCGCTGCGCCACTGACGATTTCGATAATCTCTTTCGTGATCTTCGCCTGCCGGGCGCGGTTCATGGCCAGCGTGAGCGAGTCGATCATGTCGGTGGCGTTATTTGTTGCCGCGTCCATGGCTGTCATACGGGCCGCATGCTCGGCCGCCACTGACTCCAACAGTGCGCGAAAAACCTGAATGCTTACGTACTTGGGCAGTAACGCGCGAAACAAATCTTCGGGCGTCTGCTCATAGATGTAATCCACTTGCGCGGTGCCGAACTGTGATGCGGCTTCCGGCGTCCCTTCGGTGCCGCGCATGCCCACCCCGGCGCTGACCGCTGCCTCTTTTGCCCGTTTCTTTTCTTCTTCGGTGAGTTCCTCGGCGAGACGGACGGTCTGCTCGCCGATCTGTTCGATGGGCAGAATCTGTTCGACGATGAGCCGTTGCGCGATCACCGACTTGAACTCATTGAACACCACATACACGGAGTCGATCTCTTCGCGACAATACCGCTGGATGACGTTCTCGGCCAGGGCTGAAGCTTGCGCGAATTCCACCTTGCCGAGAATGCCGATGTGCTCGCCGGTGATCTGAATCCTTCCGGCGCGCTCCGGTTTTTCCACGGCCCCTTCGATCGATTCCGCCAATTCCGCCAGGCTGCGGGTTTGAACCTTCGCCGCCGGATACCGACGGCGGAGAAAGTCGCGCCCCTTACGGCCCACGGCCTCGATATCAATGTTCTTCCCTGCCTTGGAATCCAGGAAGCGCATCGCCGCTTTGGTGATGTTCGCGTTGAACGCGCCTGCCAGGCCTTTGTCACCCGTGACCACGATCAGCAGAATATTGTTCTCTGGCCGCTGAGCGAGGAGCGGGTGCTTCGGTTCTCCCGTCTCGGGATCGTAGATCTCAGCCCGCGTAACCAGAGACCTCAAAACATTCGTCAGCATCTGAGCGTACGGGCGTGCGGACAGGGCGCGATCCTGCGCGCGGCGCAGCTTTGCCGCAGAGACCATTTTCATAGCCTTGGTGATCTGCCGCGTGTTGATCACGCTGCGAATACGGCGCCGGATATCGAGAATGTTAGGCATTCAAAATCAGGTCTCGTTTCAAATTTCTCAGTTCACCAGTTAAGGCGCTCCGGTTCTTGCTGAGAACTGCTACTTTGCCACCGCTTCCCTCTGCGCTGCGAATTGCTGCTTGGCCTCTTTGATCACATTCTGCAACTGGCCTTTCAATGCATCATCGAGAACCTTCTTCTCCATAATCGCGCGCAGGATGCCGGGATTTGTGGCATCCACATACTTGTACAGCTCCTTCTCGAACTCGCGCACCTGATCGACCGGCATGTCGTCGAGGAATCCACCGGTTCCCGCCAAAATGATCAAAATCTGCTTGGAAAACGGCAGAGGCGAGTACTGATTCTGCTTGAGCAGTTCCACCAGCCTTTGACCACGATTAAGCTGGTTCTGGGTAGCCTTATCGAGATCGCTGCCAAACTGCGCAAACGCCGCCAGTTCGCGATACTGAGCCAGTTCCAGTTTCAGCGTGCCGGCCACCTGCCGCATCGCCTTGATTTGCGCGCTGCCGCCGACGCGGCTGACGGACAAGCCCACGTTCACGGCCGGCCGCACGCCCTGATTGAACAAGTCAGTTTCCAGATAAATCTGACCGTCGGTGATAGAAATGACGTTCGTCGGGATGTATGCCGAGACGTCGCCGGCCTGCGTTTCGATGATCGGCAGCGCGGTCAGGGACCCGCCACCGTTCTTGTCGCTCAGCTTGGCCGCCCGCTCCAACAGCCGGGAGTGAAGATAGAAGACGTCTCCGGGATACGCCTCGCGACCCGGCGGACGCCGCAACAGAAGCGAGATTTCACGGTACGACGCCGCGTGTTTAGAGAGATCGTCATAGATGACCAGCGCATGCCGCTTGGAGTCGCGGAAGTACTCGCCCATGGCGCACGCCGCGTAAGGCGAGATGTACTGCATGGGGGCCGGTTCCGAAGCCGAAGCTGCGACGACGATCGTGTACTCCATCGCGCCGTAATCTTCGAGAATCTTGACGACCTGCGCGATGGACGACCGCTTCTGTCCGATCGCGTTGTAAATACAAATCAGGTCGTTGCCTTTGGAGTTGATGATCGTGTCGAGCGCGACCGCAGTTTTTCCAGTCTGACGGTCTCCGATGATCAATTCACGTTGACCGCGGCCGATGGGGATCATGCTGTCGATGGCCTTGAGTCCAGTGGACATCGGCTCGCGCACGGGCTGGCGGTCAATCACGCCGGGAGCAAGGCGCTCCAAAGCAATGAACTTATCAGTTGAGATGGGGCCTTTGTCGTCGATCGGTTGACCGAGCGAATTCACCACACGGCCGATCATCGCGTCGCCCACGGGCACGCTCATGATTCGCCCGGTGCGCTTGACCTCGTCGCCCTCTTTGATCTCGGTATAGTCGCCGAGCAGCACCACACCCACTTGGTCTTCTTCCAGGTTCATGGCGAGACCAGAGACTCCGTGCGGGAACTGAAGCAGTTCGCCCGCCATGACCTTGTCGAGGCCGTAGACGCGCGCGATGCCATCGCCCAGGGTGATGACTGTGCCGGTTTCGTCCACGGAGATCGATGATTCGTAATTCTCGATCTGCTCGCGAATCAGCTTTGTAATTTCGTCTGCTTTGATTTGTGCCATGAAATCAGCTCTCAGCTTTCAGCGGTCAGCTCTCAGCCTATCCGACAAGTTCATCATGAGCGGAGCATCAACTTCGCGAAGCGAAAATGATGCGGAGTCGAAGGATCTCTACACTCGGAGAAACCTTCAACAACAGGTCTTATGAGCTAATCGCCTCTTTAATCTTCTCCAATTGGCCTTTCACCGAACCGTCATAGATGGTGCTGTCGACACGGACCACAGCGCCGCCCAGAAGCGAAGGGTCCAACTCGAACTGCGCGCGAACTTTTTTCCCAGTCAACTTTCCGATCTGCAGTTCCAGAGTGCGCTTTTCACCATCTGCGAGTTCCCTGGCGCTGATGATCTGGGCCTCTGCGATCCCCAGCCGGGCGTTCAGTTCCTTTTCGAAGTGCTCCGTGATCGGCCCCAGGAAATGCAACCGCCGGCGATCGATCAGCACGGCAGTCAAATTTCGCACCTGGGGGAGAATGCCCTCGCGCTGGACGATCGCGTCGAGCAAGCGCCGCTTCTGATCCCCCGGAACCGCCGGATTCTCCCACACGCGCCGCAACTCGATGCTCTCCTTCAGCAATCCGGCGATCTGGCGGAGACCGCTGACGGCGCGGTTGGCGTCGAGATGATCGTCCAGAACCACATCGGCGAACGCCCGGGCATATATGCTGGCAACGGAAGCCACGCTCAGTTCCCGTCCTTCCCGGAATTATTCGAAGCAGAGGACAAGTCGCTGGTAAAGGTGCGTACCAGCGCCTGATCCGTAGCCGCATCCACCCGAATTTGCTTCTGCGCCAGACCAACCGCCAGGTCCGCGGCATGCGCGGTCAATTGGCGGCGCGCGGCTTTGGCCGCGGCGGCAATCTCCTGCTCGGCGCCTTCAATAATCTTGCGCGCGTCTTCTTCGGCAGCTGCCTTGATGCGAGCTTCCTCTGCAGCCAGTTCCCTCTCGGCGGAATCCCGCATCATGCCGATCTCCACATCCAGTTTCTGCAGGCGCGATTCAATTTCGGCCAGCCTGCGACGCGCCTCCTCGCTAGCCTTTTGCGCGTCCTGCATTGCCTTCTGGATCGCGGCTGTGCGGTCGCGAAACATCTTTGGCACGTATTTATAGCTGGCCCAGATGATCGCCCAAGCGATGAAAATGAAGTTCAGCAGAAGACAAAGCCAGTAAGAGTCCTTCAGGTTCAGCCCGGTCACGCGGGACACAAACTGGACCGAAGGAGATCGCTTGAACTCGCCGGTTTCGTCTTTCTCTTCCCCGGCAGCCTCGCGCGTTTCGTGCGCCAGTTCGCCGCCAAACCCTCGGTGTTGGTCGGATTGCTGTTGCGCATCACGATCTCGCTGCTGCTCCGGATTCGCCTGCTGTGCACGGAGCAATACACCGGTCCCCGCCGTCATCAGCAAGGCCAACAGAAGCAGTCCGCCGATTTTTGAAACTCGCTTCATGGATTAACGTGCCGCTCCCGCCGGCTGCAGCACTCTCCGGATGATCTCCTGTGCCAAGGACTGCGCTTGCGCCTCGAGCCCGGTTTCGGCCGCCGCGCGGTCGGCCTCGATGTTCTTTTTCGCCGCCGCGACCTGCTCCTGTGCTTTCTTTCGCGCGCTGGCTACGGCTTCACTGCGCGCCTGCAAAGCCGCCTGACGCTTGGCTTCCTGTGCCCGGAATACTTTGGCTCGCGCCTCGCGCAGATTCTGCTCGTACTCTGCCGTCCGGGCTTCGGCAGCCGCCATGTCGGCTTGCGACCTTTCGATCGCGCCCTCGGTCTTACTCCGCCGCTCTTGCAGCACCCGCTGCAACGGCTTGTGGACAATTGCCTTGTACAGCACATACAAGACTGTCAGGACGATAATGGTGGGCACCGATCCGAGCAGGAGTTCGCCTAGTTGGTGCAGTGTTTCATCCATGTGGTGCTGATCTATAGAGAAATGAGGGCTTTGAAAACTGTTAAGTCTAGCGTCCCAAAGTGTTTATGTCAACGCAAGGACGGTTATCTCGGGACACGATCGATCAGCGAAAAGAGGCGGTAACCTGAAGTCCCGCAAGGATCTACAGTTTCGCCGAATCTTCACCCCCTCCAGGGCTGCGGATTTCTACATATAATCCTTGACTTCAGGAGAAAGAGGACTACCATAGGAACATCACCTCTGATCCAATTCAGGATCGAATGGGCCGTTAGCCAAGGAATGTCACCGCTTCTTGGTTGCCGGCCCATTTTAATTACTGGTGGGCTTCCTGGCCGACGCTGGTAGTCCCAACCAGAAAAGTTCAGGCTTGTCACGAACGAGGAACTCACGAGTGCGCAGTCCTATACATTAATGCGGATGGAAAGCCGCTTTAATTCCGCCGGCGGTGGAGCTTCTCACCTCTTAATAAATGCTCTCACCTTGCGAATGAGAGATTCTGGTGCGGCGGCTTCCATTTCTACCGTGCCGTCCTGGTATAGGCGCGAGTAGATGCGCGCCTGGGCTTCGAGCAAAGCCAGAGCTTTGCCTTCTTTTTGCGGAACCCGCAAGTGCACGCGGCTGATGGGATCTTCTTCAATCATCGCGTCAATTCTTTCGAGCAGGCGATCGAGACCGGTTCCCTCGACGGCCGAGACATAGAGCGTCCTGGCATCGCTCCGCGCAGAGTCCGCAATCAGGCTTGTGGCGACCTCTTCGTCCAGCAGGTCGACTTTATTCATCACGCGCAAACGGGGTTTCTTCTCCGCTTCCAGCTCTTTGAGAACCAGTTCGACCTGAGCGTCCTGCTCGGCAGACAAACGGCTGCTCGCGTCGGAAACATGCAGAATCAGCGATGCCCTCTGCACTTCTTCCAGCGTGGCGCGGAATGCGGAAACGAGCGTGTGCGGCAGGGCACGAATGAATCCCACGGTATCGGAGAGCAACACTTTGCGCTTTGAAGGAAGCTCCACGGCACGGATCGTGGGATCGAGCGTGGCGAACATTTTTGGAGAAGAAAGCACGCCCGCTTTGGTAAGCGCATTGAACAGCGTCGATTTCCCGGCATTCGTGTAGCCGACCAGCGCTACCGTGGCGATAGGCGCCGACTCTCGCCGCTGTCTCTGCTGCGCCCGGATACGCCGCACATTTTCCAGTTGCTCTTCGACGTGCCGGATGCGGCGGAAGATTTTGCGCCGATCGGTCTCGAGCTGCGTTTCACCGGGACCGCGCGTGCCAATGCCGCCGCCCAGCTGCGACATCTCGATACCCCGCCCCGCGAGCCGCGGCAGCATGTATTGCAACTGCGCCAATTCCACTTGCAGCTGTCCTTCTCGCGTTCGCGCGTGACGAGCAAAAATGTCGAGGATGAGCTCCGTGCGGTCAATCACACGGCGGTCAACCACTTTTTCGATATTCCGCTGCTGCGAAGGGCTGAGATCGTGGTCGAATAGCAGCAGTTCGGCATCAACGGAAGCGGCAGCCCCCGCGATTTCCTCCAGCTTCCCTGCTCCGACCAGCGTGGCCGGATCAATGCGGTCGCGACGTTGCAGGATCTCGCCAACTACCTTCGCGCCAGCGCTTTCGGCAAGCGTTCGCAATTCCGCGATCGACTCGTCGGAATCAAATTCCGGAATGCCTGGTTTGCCATTCGACTTGGCAGTTCCGGTAGTCGTCTGCAGAGCGGCGGCCTCGCGCGCCACCGTGGCCTGCGCCGTGACTATGCCCTTCGCCCGGCGCGAGCGCACATCAATGCCGACCAGGAACGCGCGCTCGCGTTCCGATCCGTCGCGCAGCGATTCAGCCGTCACGCTACGCCCTGAGCGCAGCGCGTCCTTGGATTTCTTGGATGGAGGACGTCCCAAACCGAATTGCCTACCCCTCAGTTCCCGAAGCGCTTACCGCGGTAGCCGCAGCACTGGCGCTGTTACCAGCGGCTGCCGAAGTCCGGTCTGGGTGCACCGTATGAGCGGCATGCGTGGAGGCCACCCGTCCCATCACCACTGTCGAGATCGCGTGCTTGAAGATCAGTTGCTCCTGCCCATTCGCCTCCAGGACTACGGAGTATTTATCGAATGAGCGGATGCGCCCCGTCAGCTTGACCCCGCTCAGCAGGTAGATGGTAATGCTGGCCCGCTCTTTACGCGCGGTATTGAGAAAGGAATCCTGGATGTTTTGCGCCGGCTTATTGTTGTCCATAGCCGACCTCCTCGTTTTGTAGACTCCGGACGAACTACCGGCCTGCTCATGCGACGAGCAGGCGAAAAAACCACACCACGTTCCCGGAAGCTGGCGCTGCCCCCGGAAGCAGGGGGGAATCATGCCGCACCGCGTGCCACGCTTAGGGACACACAATCCGGCAAAGTTAATTCGACTTACGATACGGCGAAGTTGGCGGCTTTTCAACCCGGAAAACGACACAGGCGTTCATTGGCCATTTGACATTCCGGTAAGGCAAAGCGCAGACTTTCGTCGATTTTCCAAAGACATCATGGGCGCCCC